>Ga0105049_10004477_pt1 | contig 16383 bp, 9 predicted proteins | sample MAT06_FD_78087 | JGI IMG/M metagenome (GOLD analysis project Ga0105049, IMG submission 78087) | Freshwater microbial communities from Lake Fryxell liftoff mats and glacier meltwater in Antarctica - MAT-06 | ecosystem: Environmental > Aquatic > Freshwater > Ice > Liftoff microbial mat | place... | reverse complement strand
GGCTGGCCGAGCAGAATGGTTTGCAACGCTGGCTGGCCGTCCTCGGTGATGTTGGACAGCATGCGCAACTCTTCCAGTGCGGCATAGAGCAACACGCGGCCGGCCAAACGGTTGATGCGGCGCGGCATGCCGCCGGTGTGGCGAAAGATGGCGGCGAAGGCGCCGTCGCTCCAGGCCGGGTCGCCCTCCCAGCCCACCTCGGTGAGGCGGTGTTCGATGTAGCCGCGCGTCTCGGCCTCGTCGAGCGGACCGAGATGATAGCTGGCGAGCACGCGCTGGCGCAGCTGGTCGAGGTCGGGGCTGGCCAGCTTGCGGCGGAACTGCGGCTGGCCGAGCAGAATGGTTTGCAACGCTGGCTGGCCGTCCTCGGTGATGTTGGACAGCATGCGCAACTCTTCCAGTGCGGCCAGCGTCAGGTTCTGCACCTCGTCGACCACCAGCAGGCAGCGCCGTCCGGCGGCGCGGTGCTCGGCCAGCATCTCGGCAAACAGGCGGATCAGGGTGGCCTTGTCGGTGGCGGCGGTCTCAATGCCGAAGGCGGCCATGGTAAGGCGGAACAGGTCGTCGTGGGTCACCTGCGTGGTGTTGATGCGCGCCAGGGTATAGGTCTCGCGGTCGAGTTCGGACCACAGCCGTTCGACCAGCGTGGTTTTGCCGGCGCCGACCTCACCGGTCACGATGATGAAGCCCTCGCCCTGCGACAGGCCATAGATGAGGTGGGCGATGGCCCGGCCATGGCCGCGGCTCGTGAAGAAGAAGCGGCTGTCCGGCGTGAGCTGGAACGGCATGCCGGTGAAATTGTAGAATCGTTCGTACATGGCTTGGCCTGGAAATGCCCCGCCGAGTGCCGGCGCGGCGGTTCAGAACGTCTTGCGCAACCCCACGGCGATCAAGCTGGCCTGGTAGCCGAAGCCGACCGGCTTGGAAGTGGCGCGCGTATACGTATAGGACGCACGTGTCGATAAAGTTTCGGACAACGCCCAGTTCAAGCCGGTGCTGGCCGTCATCGTCTCCTGGCTGCCAAAGCCCCCGGCGGTGCGCGTGCTGTAGTTGATCTGTGCATTGCCGCGCAGCCCCGGGTTCAGCTCGCGCTGCCAGGCCAGGCCGGCGGTGAGGTACGCGGTGGTGGGCGGCCCGCCGGGCAGGTCAGCACTCAACACCAAGCGTTCGTCGCGGTTCAGAGACAAGCTGAAGGTGTCGACATCCTGGATCAACACGCCGCTCACCGAGATGCGCCGCACGCGCGCCAGCCCGCCCTGAGCGCCGGCGAAATTATTGGCGACGATGACCGGCATACCGGTGAGGGGGTCGATGGTAATGCCGCTGGCGCTGAGCTGGGTGCGACCGAGTGATTGCTGCAGTTCCTCGGCTTGGTTGGCCATGGCCTCGGAATAGCTCGCCGAGATGCGGGTGCGCGCGGTCGGTGCGGTACTGGCATCGAAGTTGAAGGACGGACCCCCATCGCGATAGCCATAGCGCACCGTGAAGCTGGTATCCGGGTCGGGGGTCCAGCGCGCGCCGACACTCCAGATGCCGCCGTTGATGCGGATGCTTCTGGTGCCGCCGTACTTCAGATCCTGGTGGCCGACCTGGCCCAACGCCGTGATCTCGCGCGTGATGGCATAGCCGAGGTCGAGCAACTCGGTGAAGCGGTGAGCGCCCTTCAGTGCACCCTGGCCGTTGTACAGGATGCGTGTCGCTGTCAGCCCGAAGTTGAGGCGGCCGAATTCCTGGCCGCTGGTGAACGAGGCCTCCGTGGTGTTGGTAACCGTGTCGCCGGGCACCACCGGCTGGGTGAACGGGGAATTGCTGCGCAGCGCCTGTCCAACGATCCTCTGGCTGGAGTAGCTATGGCTGAGGCTAGCGACGCCGAAATCGCCGAACGCATGCCGCAACTCCGGCCGGACGGAATAGCTGGTGGTCTGCACCCGGTCCTGGCGCGACAGGCTGCCGTTGTTCGACTGGCCCAGGCCGCCGGCGCGGGAATACTCGGTGGCGTAGGCAGAAGCGTTGAGGAATAGCAGATCTTCGAAGATCGTCGCCCGGGCCGAGGCGTTGAGGTTCTGGCCCACCGAGTTCTGCCGCGAGTCGCGCACGAACGAGCGGAGCGTCGGCGCGTAGATCAGCGAGCCGCTGAGGCGCTGCGATTGCCCCTGGATCAGCAGGCTGGGGGTGATCGTGGTGACCAACTCGGCCCCACGCCGCGTCGTCCCGAAGGCGAGCGCGCGGGCGTTGTTGGTCGCTTTCACTTCCACGTCGATGCCCGGCGTGAACGTCCAGTTCCGCCCGGCGGGCACCAAATCTGCTGGGCCATAGGCGCGCTGGAACGCCTGGCGCAAATCGCCCAGCTGGACGGGTGCCCCCATTTGCGGTGCCAACTGCGCCAACGCCGCCCCGCCCTGGAGCGCGGCCAGCGCCACCCCCAAGGCGACACGCCGCCGCCAAGCCGATTGGTGCGCCCACGCCGCCCCACCCCCGCCCGGTGTAGACGCGCGATGCCAGTGGGCGGGCGCGGCGTCAGGTGTCGGCATGATCGTGCGGCATGGCGGTTGGCTCACTCAGGGTACAGGGCCCAGACCAAAGCAGGTCCTTGCCATCCAGGAATTTCAGACCCAATCCTAATGTAAAATCTCAAGAGTAGGAACCAAAATAGTGGTAAGCCCCAAACGTGTAGCTTGTAGTCACCCGGATTTTGTTGAGCATCAGAGTGATGGTCGGGCACGCCTTGACCAGGTCGAGTGCGGCCAGAACCTCGGATCGCTGGGTTCGCTCAGCCTCCACAATCATCACCACCTGGCCCACCAGCGGCGCGATAGTGCTGGGGTCGGAGGTCGACAGGCAGGGCGGCGCATCGAGGATCACGATATGGTTGGCGTAGCGCCGTCCTAGCCGCTCGATCAGCGCGGTGATCGGGCGCGCCACCGTGCCCTCGGCGCCACCTTCCAGCGAGTCGACACGGCGCACGCCGACCGGCAGCACCGCCAGGTTGGGGATTGACGTGCGCACGATGGTGTCTTCGATTCGCAGGCCGGGGGTCAGCGCCAGGTCGATCAGTCCAGGCCGGTCGCCAATGCCCAGCTGGTCGGACAGAGCGTTCTGCTTGGCGTCGACATCGACCAGCAGCACCTCGCGCTGGGTGTGCTGGGCGATCGAGCCCGCAAGGTTCAGCGCGGAGAAGCTTTTGCCTTCTCCCGGCCGGGCGCTGGTCACCATCACCAAGTTGCCAGCGCCGCGGCCGGGGGTGTAGCTGCCGCGCACCGCGCGCAGGATCTGGCCGACCGAGACGCGGAACTCCTCAGAGATGCGGGTGCGCGCCTTGCGCCCCACCACCAGGCCAGCGCGCTCCAACGACACCAGGTCGAGGGTGAGCGGCGCCGGAACCATGGCGTCGAGGTTAACGCCCGGGGCGGCCGCCAACTCCTCGCGCGGGCGGCCGTCGCGCCGTGCGCCGCGCTCGGCGACCGGACGGTCCAGCACCAGCGCGCCGGCCGCGTCAGGGGCAGCCGGCGCGGCGGCAGCCGGCGCCAGCATCAGGTCGGGCGGTAGCGGCAGATCGGGCGCATCGGCGGCCCCATATCCGCCGTCACCGGAGTCATCAACCATCACTTGCCGCGCCTGGCCATCAACCGGCGGTGGCATAGGCAGGTTCGGGCGCGTCGCCTGCGCGTTGGCCCGGCGGGTTTCGCCGGCGGTGTCCGAAGCGGCGCCGAGGCCGCCGACGCCGCCCAGGCGGGCGGCCAGCCGTTCGGCGAGATGGTCGGGTCCCAGTGCCATGGCTATAATGGCCCCCCGCCACGAACCAGGCGGAATAGCAGCCCGCCATAGATGCCCAGCAAAACCACCAGCGCCACGGTGAACGAGACAACCGAGATGATCCGTGCGCCGGGCGAGCTCACCGCCACCATCGAGATGCTTCCGGCCACCGGCAGGCCGAGATCGCGCAACTCGTCCAGCGTATGGAATGACTGGTCGAACTGCGCCAGCAACAGCGCCAAGCCAAGGCCCAGCGCCACCGCGGCCACCAGAACGCCCGAGGTCAGCAGCGCCCGCTTCGGCTCCACCGCGTTCTGCGGCACCTGCGGCGGGTCGACGATCTGGATCTTGATCTTGTCGGCATCCGCCTCGGCCGCCGCCGCGATGCGCATCGATTCGCGCCGCGACAGCAGCTCCTCATAGTTCTTGCGTAGCACGTCATAGTCGCGGTTGAGGTTCATGAACTCGGCCTGCAGGCCGGGCGCGCCGCGGGCGATTTCCTCCAGGCGGCTGCGCTCGCGATTGGCATCGGCCAGCTGCCGCTGCATCGAGGACAGTGTCGTCTCCGCCTCGACCAGGCGAACCTTGAGCTGCTCGTACACTGGGTTGGGCATCGAGCGGCTGCGTACACCGGCTGTAGGGGCGGGGGCTGCCGGGTCGGCGGCGGCCGCGGCGGCGGCACCTGCTTCGCGCGTAAACAGTTCGGCCTCCCGCAACGCCACGCTGCGCAAGGCCTCCAGTCGCTTCTTGGCCGACACCACGTCGGGGTGGTTCTGCGTGTAGCGCAGGTTGAGCTCATCGAGCTGGGTCTGCGCCTCGTCCAACCTGGCCTTGGCCGGGCCGGTCAGGGCCCGCAGCGCGCCGGCGGCACCCGTCCCCCCTCCCGTCCCCTGGGTTTCCGTCTCGGTGACCAGTAGCGGCGGCACGGCGGCAACCTCGGAGCGCAACATGTCGCGTCGCACCTGTTCGTCCTGCAAGCTGCCCTGCAGGGCGCGTACCATCTGTTGCGCGGTTTCCATGCGGGTGACGCCGCTCAGGTCGTTGGGCAGCAGATCGATGTATTTGGTACGAAAATCGGCACGCCGCCGCTCGGCGTCGCGCAACTGCCGCTCATAGGCGGCGATCTGCTGCTCGATGAACAGCGTGGCGTTCTGCATTTCCGAGCGATTGGCGCCGGTCTTGCTTTCAATGAAGGTGGTCAGGATGGTCTGCACCACGTCGAAAGCCAGCTTCGGGCTGGTGTTGCGATAAGCGATGGTGAACAGATTGCGGGTGTGCGGCGTGATCTTGATTTGCACGGCCAATTGCTGCACCAGCGCCTCAAGGTCGGACGAGTCTGATATCTGCAGGTCGAGGTCGGTGTTCGAGACCAGCTTCTCAAGATTCGGTCGGCTCAGCAGGGTGCGTTGCAGCATGTCGACCTGGCCGGAGACTTGGTTTTCCACCGCAATGCCGCGCAGTAGCGGCGTCAGCACCGCGTCGGCATCGACGTACAGCCGCGCACTGGCCTCGTAGCGGTTGGGGATCATCGTCACCGCCACCCAGCCGATGCCACAGACGATCCAGGTGCACGCCACCATCGCCCAGCGGAAACGCCAGGCGGCCGAGGCCTGGCGGCGGATCAGGATGCGGAGCTGGTCCATTGGCGATGCCCCCCGTCAAAACCAGCTTTGCGGAATGATCAGCGTGTCGCCCGGCCGCATCGCCACGTTCTGGCAGATGTCGCCGCTTTTGATCAGATCGTTCAGGCGCACGCGGATCGTTTCCTGCTGGTCGCCGACGCGGCGCACGATCAGAGCGCTGTTGCCGGAGGCATAGCGCGTCAGCCCGCGGGTTGCGATCATCACGTCCAGCACCGTCATCCCGTCGCGATAGGGGATTGCGGCGGGCTCGGTGGCCTCGCCCAGTACTTTCACCTGGCGATCGAAGGGGCCGATGAAGCCGGTGACCATCACGGTTACGATCGGGTCTTGAACGTATTCCTTCAGCCGCTCCTCAAGCTCGCGGCCGAGCTGGCTGGGCGTCTTGCCGGCGGCAACGATGTCGGGGATCAGCGGCATGGAGATGCGCCCGTCGGGCCGCACCGGAATACTGGGCATGCTCAACTCGGGCGCGCGATAGACCGAAATACCGAGTTGGTCGCCGGCCCCGATGATGTAGGACGGGGTGCCCCCAGAGGCGGGATCGCCTGCAACGCCCACCGCGCCACCTTGGATACCACCGACCCCCGCCACGACGGGCGATAGCGGTGCCGCGGATTCACGCACCGGGCAAGCCGGGCCGATGCCGGGTTGCGGCGACGGGCTGCAGGCCGCCAGCAACGGCAGCACTACGAGCCAATTCAGGGAGCGGAGCCATGTCATGTCGTTACTCTTGCAAAGAGGTGTTCGGGTCCCACGCACTCGGCTCCGGTAGGCGTTCGGTTCCGACTTCCGCCGGCGCGATCTCGTGGCGCGATCGCCACGCAACTGAAAGCAGTGCCACGCGGCACCGTCTCCGACCGACCGGATGGTAGGCGCGGAAGGAATTGAACCCCCACCCTCTGCTATGTAATAGCAGCGCTCTGCCATTGAGCTACACGCCTGTTCCAGCATCCTCCGGCCCTGGCACGCCGCGATCGGGGCCAAGCCGACCACGAATGCCATCACCGTTCATCTCGCCACCTATTGCACCATCCAGTTTCTAGCGGATGACAAAAACGGCACTTCGGCAACCCTTCCGGTCGCTCGCCCTTTCGACTACCAGCGCATTCCAATGCCAGCCGGACTGGCAATTCCATGCACCACGACCAACACCCTGCCGCAAGTATCCTACCAGCCCGATCGCCCACCGGTCGAAAACCGCGCCCGTTCATTACCACGCTGCAGCGCCGCGTCGTCAAAAACGTGTCTCTTGGCGTATCATGGGTATCGCACCTGGGTAAAGACAGTGTTGCCGCGCAATCGCGGACTCGCATTGCTGTGATGGCTGGGGCGTTTCATGCAGGCTGTTGGCCTGAACAGAGCGCCACGCGTGACCGGCGGCACAGCCGGTCCCGCGGCAGCCAATGAAGAAACCGGATTGAGACGCTGGCGTGTCATCTTGCTGCTGCCCGAGTGGGCTCGGGAAATGGTGATCAAGGTGATGTGAATAGCATTTCCGCACTCATTGGGGCAATTTGCTGCGGTAATAGCTACGTCGAAATTACTTCGTCGCCCGCCCTCCTGGAGACGGGCGAACACCTGGACTTGCATATTTGTAGCGCCCCCAAGATCGACGGTGGCGCGGATGGCTATTTGGAGTGGTGAATGACGCGTCTTTTTGACGGCTTTGTGGCATTGGAGATGGTAGTTCTCGGAATGCTAGAAATTAGCCTTTGTTTTCTCGTTTTTTACATTCTTCTCCTTCCTGGAGACACCAGCGACGTCGCCGGCCCGTTCGGGCTCCATGCCGATGCCGCCAACCATGCCGCCATCCTGGCACTGACCATCGGCGTGATCAGCATGGCAATCGGAATGTATCGCCCCGAAATCTCCTTGCAGACCCGCCGTCTGCTGGTCAATTCCGCCGTCGCCGGCGTGCTCGCCTTCCCCGCTGTCCTGGCGCTCAGCGCGATCACCGACATCGACCCGAGCTTCATCTTCGGCCAGGACGCGCTGTGGCCGATGAAGATCCTGCTGTCGTGGATCCTGCTTCTGTTCGTCACCAGGCTGTGCTTCCGCGTGATGCTGCGCAGTGGACTGCTCAACCGCCAGGTGCTCATCGTCGGCTCGCAGGCACAGGCCGCTCAGACCGAGACGGCGCTACATTCCATGCGACGCGGCTTCTTCGGCCTCGCCGGCGTCGTGGCCCCGGAGGATGCCGCCACGCTGAGCGCCGCCACGCTGCAAAACGGTCGGCTTCGCGGCCGGCGTATCTGGGCGGTGGTGGTCACGAGTGATGCCCGCGCCGCCATGGCCCATGGCGTCCTGCCCCTGGGCGGACGGCTACGGGTGTTCGACGACGTGACATTCCGCGAGCTTCAGCTTCGCCGTCTCGACCTTGGCCACCTTTCGCCCGGCTGGCTCGACGGTGCCGCTGCCCCGGGAACGCTGAGCCGGGTCACCCGCCGCGCCGGCGATCTCGCGATCAGCCTGGGCATCCTGGCGCTGAGCCTGCCGGTGATGTTGGCTGCGGCCGCCTTGGTATGGCTGACCAGCCCTGGCCCGATCCTCTACCGCCAAGTGCGCGTTGGCCTCGGCGGCACATCTTTCGTACTGTTCAAGTTCCGCTCAATGGCGGTCGATGCCGAGGTCGAGGGCCCCGCCTGGGCCGCCCGCCACGACCCGCGCGTAACTCCGATCGGGCGGGTGATGCGCCGCCTGCGGATCGACGAGCTGCCGCAGCTGCTGAACGTTCTGCGCGGCGAGATGAGCATCATCGGTCCGCGGCCCGAACGGCCGCATTTTGTCGACCAGCTTGTTGGCGAGATTCCCTTCTATACCGACCGCGCGCGGGTGAAGCCGGGCATCACCGGCTGGGCGCAGGTGAACTACCCGTACGGCGCCTCGGTGGAGGATGCGCGGCAGAAGCTGTCGTATGACCTGTACTACGTGAAGCATCACAACCTGCTGCTCGATCTGCGCATCCTGGCTGCCACTGTGCGGGTAATCATGTTCCAGGAAGGTGCGCGCTGACACCTGTGCACAGGCGATGGCTTGGCCAGCAGTGGCAGGTCGGCGGTCATGCCCGTAGTGGCAGGCGGGCGGCACAGGCGGTAGGATAGGGCATGATCGGAACGGTGATGCTGACGCACGCCGGGTGCGCCGCGATCTATGCGGCGCTGTCGGCGTTGATCCTGGTGCGGGCGCGGTTAAGCTCCACGGGCTGGTTGCTGGCCGGCGCCGCGGCGATGACGGCCGCCTGGGCCGCCAGCGTTGCATGGCAGCCCGAGGCCCCGTTCTCCGGCCTGCCAGGTGCACTCGACCTGTTGCGATCGGTGGCGTGGTACGTCTTCACCCTGCATCTGTATCGTCGCACCGTGCGGGCCCGTCGCCAGCTCTCGCAGGCATTCGCCATGATGGGGTTCGTCGGGCTGCTGGTGATCGGCGTCACCGTACTGGTCGAGCCGGGCGGCCCCGCCGGCGTGTCGCTGCTGTCGGCCGGCACCGCGGCGCGCCTCGGCCTGGCGGTGTGCAACATCCTGCTGATCGAGAACCTGTACCAGAACGTGCCTAACGAGGCGAAATGGTACATCAACCTGCCCTGCATCGCGCTGGGTGGGCTGTTCGTGTTCGACATTGTGCTGTCGGCCGACGCGGTGCTGTTCCGCCAGGCCTCGCCCACACTGATGGCCGGGCGGGCCGTGGCCACCGCCATCGTGGCGCCGTTGCTGGCGGTGGCGGCAGCCCGCAACCGCGACTGGAAGATCGACATCCACGTCTCGCGGGGCGCCGTGTTCCACAGCGCCACCCTGGTGGTTGCTGGCATCTTCCTGCTCGGCCTGTCGGCTGCCGGCGAGGCATTCCGCTATTTCGGACCGAGCTGGAGCGGGCTGGCCGAAATCAGTTTGCTGTTTGCCGGCGTCATGACCACCGCCGTGTTGCTGACCTCAGCCACGGCGCGTTCGCGCGTGCGCGGACTGATCGTGGACAATTTCTTTAGCAACCGCTTCGACTACCGGCGCGAATGGCTGCGCTGCATCAGCACGCTGTCGGCCGCCGATACCGAGGCCAAGCTGCCGATCCGGGTCATCCGCGCGATCGCCGAGGTGGTCGACAGCCCCGGGGGAATTCTGTATTTGCGCCCGCCCCTGGTCACCGCCGCTGGCGTGCCGTTCCACCGGGCCCCATTGCAGCGGGCGCCGTTTCACTGGACCGGCGCGCAGAGCCTGCCGTCCGGCGGCATGCCGGTGGCCGCCGATGCGCCGCTCATCGCGGCACTTCGCGGCGGCGGCTGGATCGTCGAGCTGGACCGCGCCACCCGCCCGGCGGAAGTGCCCGACCAATGCTGGCTGGCCGTGCCATTGCCGCTGGACGCCGCGGCCGCGGGTGCACCAGCCGATGCGATGCCCTCCGATACAATCCTGGGCTTCATCCTGCTTGCCCACCCGCGCGCGCCGTTCCGCCTGGACCGCGAAGTGTTCGACCTGCTGCGCATTCTCGGCCGCGAGGTTGCCACCTATGTCGCCGAGCAGCGCGCCACCGAGGTGATGCTGCAGGGCCGCCAGCTTGCCGAGTATGGCAAGCGCTTCGCCTTTGTGGCGCATGATATCAAGAACGTCTCGTCGCAGTTGTCGCTACTGCTGACCAACGCCGAGCGCCATTTGGCCAACCCCGAATTCCAGCGCGACATGCTGGGCACGGTGCGGTCCTCGGTGCAGAAGATCTCGGCCCTGTTGCGCCGGCTGGAGGCGCCGGAACCAGAGCCGCCGGCCGCCACCCTGCAGCCGGTCGAGCGCCTGGCGCCGCTGATCGAAGCCATCGGCCGCAGCCGCGGCATGAAGGTCGGGCTGGAATACGACCGTACGGGGGTGGGTGTCGGCATGGCTGCCGCCGCATTCGACGCGGTTGTCACTCATCTGCTGACCAACGCCATCGACGCCACGCTGGAGCACAGCCCCGCAGCCGACGGCCATATCCTCCCAGTGCGTGTGCCCGCGGTGCGCGTGCCCGCCGTACGCGTGGTGGTGGGCCACGACAGCAACCGCGTGCTGGTCGACATCATCGACCGCGGCGTGGGCATGAGCGCCGATTTCGTGCGCGACACGCTGTTCCGCCCGTTTGGCACCGCCAAGCGCGGCGGCACCGGCATCGGCGCCTTCCAGGCGCGCGAATTGCTGCGCGAGGCCGGCGGCGAGCTGGTTGTGACCAGCCGCCCAGGCGAGGGCAGCACCATGCGCCTGGTACTACCGGCCGCCGCGGGGCAGCCGGCACGAACCCTGGCATGACGCTTAATGCTTCCAGCAAGCCCTGGTATGGCGGTGTTTCGTTTTCGTGTATGCGGTATCGCGTGAATGCGATTCGGCATCCGCGCCCCGATCGTATATAATAACAGCATGCCGCAAGGACCCACCAAGGCGAAGCTTCTGATCATCGAGGACGACGAGGGGCTGTGCAGCCAGTACCGCTGGGCATTCCCCGACTACGCGTTGTTGATCGCCCACGCGCGCCCCCAAGCCCTGGCACTGGCGTTGAAGGAACAACCGCAGGTCGCCATCATGGATCTGGGCCTGCCGCCCGACCCCGATGGGGTCAGCGAGGGCTTCGCCACGCTGGAAGCGCTGGCGCGGCAAAACCCCGAGATGAAGGTGATCGTCGCCACCTCGCATGGCGACCGCACGCATGCGCTGCGCGCCATCGGCAACGGCGCCTATGATTTCTGCGAAAAGCCGGCCGACATCGACCTGTTGCAGACCATCGTCGCCCGCGCCCTGCGCCTGCGCGACCTGGAGGAGGAGAACCGCCGGCTGGCCGCGGGTGCGGGGTCGTCGTCGCCGATCAAGCGCATCGTCACTGCCAACGAGGCCATGCTGAAGGTCTGCCGCACGGTGGAGAAGCTGGCGACCGCCAACGTACCCGTGCTGCTGCTGGGCGAAAGCGGCACCGGCAAGGAGGCCATGGCACGCGCACTGCACGACCTGGGCCCCCGCGCCCGCGGGCCGTTCGTGGCGATCAATTGCGGTGCCATTCCCGAAAACCTGCTGGAAAGCGAGCTGTTCGGCTATGAGCGCGGCGCCTTCACCGGCGCAGTCAAGCAGACCATCGGTAAGATCGAGGCAGCCAACAAAGGCACGCTGTTCCTCGACGAGATCGGCGACCTGCCCTACCCGCTCCAGGTCAAACTGCTGCGCTTCCTGCAGGAACAGGTGATCGAACGCATCGGCGGGCGGCAGACCATCGCAGTCGACGTGCGTGTGGTCTCGGCCACCAACATGCAGTTGGAGGAACAGGTGGCCGGCGGGCGGTTCCGCAACGACCTGTTCTACCGCTTGAATTCGGTGACCGTGCGCATTCCGCCGCTGCGCGAGCGGCCGGGCGATGCCGGGCTGCTGGCACGGTTCTTTCTGGCGCGGTTCAACCAGGAATTCGGCCGCACCCTGCGCGGCTTTGCCGACAGTGCGATGACCGCGATCAACGCCCATCCCTGGCCCGGCAATGTGCGCGAGTTGGAGAACCGCATGAAGCGCGCGGTGGTGATGAGCGAAGGGCGCCTGGTCGAGGCCACCGACCTGGAACTGGAGCCGATCGAGCCGGAGGAGGACGACCTGGATTTGCGCGCCGCGCGCAACCGGGCCGAGCTGGAGGTGTTGCAGAAGGCGATGGGGCGCAGCCGCGGCCGCCTTGCCCATGCCGCGAAGCTACTGGGCGTCAGCCGCCCCACACTCTACACTCTTCTGGAGGCGCACGGCCTGAGCATCGACGGTGCCGCCGCCGCGCTGGCCGAACCCGACCCGCGGACACCAGGCACGCCTGCGGTCGCCGACCACGCAGCCCCCAACACTGCACCAAAAGCCGACACCGTGCCGCTACACAACATGGACTGACCCGGCATGTTCAAGAAAATCGCCATCACCCTGCTGACACTTGGCGTGCTGGGGGCCGGCGCCGGGGTGGCGTGGTTCAAGCTGATGCGCCCGATCGACCCCTTCACGGCCGCCAAGGCGGCGATGGACAAGGGCGACCTGCGCACCTCCCAGATCGAGCTGCGCAACACCGTGCGCACCGACCCGAACAACGCCGAGGCACATTTCCGCCTGGGGGTGGTGCAACTGCGCATGGGCGACCCGGTGGCCGCCGAGCGCAGCCTGCGCCAGTCGCGCGACAACGGCTTCGACCCGCGCGCGGTCGCCCCGCTGCTGGCGCAGACCTACATGGCCCAGGGCAAGTTCCGCGATCTGCTGCGCGACTTCCCGATCGCCGGCGTGTCGCCCGATCACCTCGCCGGCATGCTGGTCATGCGCGGCACTTCGCACCTTCAACTTGGCGAGATCGATCCTGCCTTCGACGCCTTCATCGAGGCGGAAAAAGCGGCGCCAACAGCGATCGAGCCGCTGATCTCCACCTCGCGCGTGCTGATCGCCCGCCGTGATTTCCCCGGTGCCGAGGCCCGCATCGACCGCGCGCTCAACCTGAACGCCAAGTCGGCCGAGGCATTGGTTATCAAGGCGCAGTTGCTGAACCTGCGCGGCGACCGGCGCAATGCGCTGTCGGCGCTGGACGGGGCGGTGCAGCATGCGCCAGGCATGCTGGCTGCGCGCCTGGAACGTGCCAACCTGCTGGTGGCGCTGGGCGACGATGCCAAGGCGAAGGAGGATGTGGCAGTTGTGCTGCGGCTGGAACCGCGCAGCGCGGGCGGCATCTATCTCCAGGCGGTGTTGCAAGCACGCGCCCGCGAATTCCAGGCGGCCGATGCGTCGCTGGGGCAAATCCAGGCGCTGCTGCCGCGTTTCCCGCGCGGCCTATACTTTCTCGGCGTGGTGAAGTTCAACCTCGGCCAGGCCGAGCAGGCCGCTGACGCCGTGGCCAAATTCGTCGCCCGCAACCCCGGCGACATCGATGGTATCAAGCTGCTGGCGCGCGTCGCCATCGCCGGACAGCGCACGTCCGAAGCGATCGCCGCGATCACCAAGGCGATCGCCGACGGCGTCAAGCCTGATGCCGAGATGTACGATGTTCTGGCGCGCGCCTATGCGCTCGATGGCCAGCAGCAAAAATCCCTCATGGCCTACGAGGAGGCGGTCAAACTGGCGCCGGACAACCCCGATATCCTGACAAGGTTGGCCGCCACGCGCCTCGGCATGGGCGATGCCGCGGGAGCCGCCCGCGACCTGGAGACCTCGCTGGAGATGTCGCCACGCAAGGTCGACGCCAGCGAGGCGCTGATCGTCGCCGCACTGGCAGCAGGCGACATCGAACAGGCCAACAGCGCCCTGGCACGAACCAAACAGGCCGGGCTCAAAACCGAGAACATCGCCGTGCTGGAGGGCTTGGTGCTCGCCGGCCAGCTCAAGTTCGACGCGGCGCGCGCAGCCTACCTCAACGCGTTGCGCGACTACCCCGGCTCGCTGCGTGCCCGATTCAACCTGGCGCGGCTGGCCATGATGCAGGGCCGCGCCGGCGAGACCGAGCAGTACCTGACCGAGATCCTCAAGCAGGAGCCGGCAAACGAACAGGCGCTGACCATGCTGGTCAACCTGTTCCTGGCCGACGGCCGCCTGGCACGCGCGATCACGACGGCCGAGACGGGGCGCGGTGCTGCACCGGCCAATAACGGCATCGCCGCCCTTCTCGCCGACCTGTATGTGCGCAACAACGAGCCAAAGCGCGCGCTCGACCTGGCCGAGGAGGCACAGAAGGATCAGGCCCTTTCGCCGCCGCTCGTGCTTGCGCGCGCGCGGGCGCAGGTGGCGCTGGGCTTGCTGCGCGATGCCCAGGAAGGCTTCCGCATGATCCTGGCCACCAACCCGGGCGATACCGTCGCGCGCCGGGCGCTGGTGGAAATCATGCTGCGCGACAACAGCGCCGAGTCGGCACGCGCCCTGCTGCGCGATGGATTGGCCGCCAGCCCCGGCCACCCCGCCCTTCTGCAGACCCTGGTCGCCATCGACCTGCGCGAAGGTGGACCGGACAAAGCGCTGGTCACGCTGGCGGAATTACAGCGCGACACGCGTAGCTTGCCAGGCACGCGCGGCCTCAGGGGCGATATCCTGATGTCCGCCAACCGCTTCGCCGAAGCGGCCCAGGCCTACGTCAATGACGTCAATGAAACGCCGCGCACCGACCTGGTGCTGCGCGCGGTCGGCGCAATGAATGCCGGCGGCCGATCGGCAGAGGCAACCCGCCTACTGACCGACTGGGTGGCCAAGGCGCCCGACGACATGAACGCCATGATGAGCCTGATCACCAACGAGATCATGGCCAAGCGGTACAACGAGGCGGAGAAGCTGCTGGAAGGCGTGCTGGAGAAGCAGCCGGCCAACCCGATCGCGCTGAACAACCTCGCCTGGCTCTACCATCAAAAAAACGACCCACGCGCCCGCGCCACAGCACATCGGGCATGGCTGCTGGCGCCGTCGGCCCAGATTGCCGACACCTTTGGCTGGATCCTCGTCACCGAAGGCGAGGCGGTAAGCGCCCTCCCCCTGTTGCGACAGGCGGCGCGCGAGCTGCCCAGCGAACTCGGGGTGCAGTACCACCTCGCTACCGCATTGTTCGAAGCCGGGATCAGGGATGAGGCGCTATCGGTGCTGCGCCCGCTGGTGGCCGCCGGCATCACCTTCGACGAAAAGGCCGACGCGGTGCGACTGATGGAGAAGCTCAACCGGCGCTGACCGGCGGGCGCTTCGGCCGATGCCGCCGCCGCTGCGGCTGCTCACCTTCACCACCCTGTTCCCCAACGCGGCGCAGCCCAACCACGGCATTTTCGTGGAGAACCGACTGCGCCATCTGGTGGCCGACGCGCCGGTGGTCAGTACAGTGGTGGCGCCGACATGGTGGTTCCCCTCGGGTTCGCCGCGATTCGGCATCTGGGGCACCTACGCCAGGGTTCCGCAACACGAGGCGCGGCACGGCCTGGCAGTGCACCACCCACGCGCCCTCACAGTGCCGAAGCTGGGCATGTACACCGCGCCCTATGCCCTGTTCCACGCCGCACGGCGCTGCATCGCCGGGCTGATGGCCCAAGGGCTGGAGTTCGACGCCATCGACGCCCACTACCTGTACCCCGACGGCGTGGCCGCGTTGTGGCTGGCGCGCGCCTTCGGCAAGCCACTGGCCATCACCGCGCGCGGCTCCGACGTGACTGAATTGCCCGACCACGCCGTGCCACGCCGGCTGATCCAGCGCGCAATGGCCGGGGCCGATGCGCTGATCGCCGTCAGCGCCGGGCTGAAGGACCGCATGGTGGAACTGGGTGCTGCGGCCGATAAGGTGACGGTGCTGCGCAACGGCATCGACACCACGGCCTTCCACCCCGGTCCTTGGCCGGGGTTCGGCGACCGCGCCGCCGCGCGCGCGCAACTCGGTTTCACCCGCCCCACGCTGATTTCGGTGGGCGGGCTGATCCCGCGCAAACGCCACCACCTCACTATCGAGGCGATGGCGCTGCTGCCCGACTGGGATTTGGTCATCGTCGGCGCCGGGCCGGAACATGCAGCGCTGGCGGCGTTGGCCGCGGCAAGCGGGCTGGGTGGGCGCGTGCGCCTGCTGGGCCCGCGCCCGCATGCCGAGCTTGCAGCATATTACGGCGCCGCCGATGCCAGCGTGCTCGCCTCCTCGCGCGAAGGCTGGGCCAATGTACTGCTGGAATCCATGGCGTGCGGCACGCCTGTCATTGCCAGCCGAATCCCCGGCAACCCCGAAGTGGTGCAACGCCGCGAAGCGGGGTTGATCCTGCGCGAGAACACCCCGGCCGGCATCGCCGAGGCGGTGCGCGCCTTGGCCAACCCGGCCCCCGACCGCGCCACCACCCGGCGCTATGCCGAAGGTTTCGGCTGGGCGGAGACCAGCGCAGGGCAAAACGCACTGTTCCGCCGCATCACCGGGCGAAGGGACTGATACCACTCCGCACAAAAGCTGACCGACGACACAAGGCAAGGCCAGGGCTTTGCCCTGGACCCACCAAAGGCCGACGGCCTTTGGAAACCCATTTATTTTCATATATTTAAGGTCC
>Ga0105049_10004476_pt1 | contig 16383 bp, 7 predicted proteins | sample MAT06_FD_78087 | JGI IMG/M metagenome (GOLD analysis project Ga0105049, IMG submission 78087) | Freshwater microbial communities from Lake Fryxell liftoff mats and glacier meltwater in Antarctica - MAT-06 | ecosystem: Environmental > Aquatic > Freshwater > Ice > Liftoff microbial mat | place... | reverse complement strand
GATTCTACAAGGATTACGAAGCAATTGATAAAGTGGCACACACTTTAAAATTAAGTGATGTAGAAGCTGCAAATTATGATGCTGTATTTTATCCTGGAGGGCATGGACCATTGTGGGATTTAGCAAATGACATAAACTCCATAAAATTAATTACCGATTTTTATAATACGCAAAAACCCATTGCATTTGTTTGCCATTCACCTGCTGCTCTTGTAAACGTAAAAGCAGAAAATGGAGAACCACTTATAAAAGGAAAAAAAATAACCAGCTTTTCAAATACAGAAGAAGAAGCAGTTGGATTGACTAAAGTAGTTCCATTTCTATTAGAAGACGAATTGAAAAAATTGGGTGCACATTATAACAAAGCAGGCGACTGGAACTCCTACACCCAAGAGGATGGCTTACTGATTACGGGGCAAAATCCTAAGTCTTCTGAAGCTGTAGCGAAGCTGCTTTTAAAAATGCTTGTTGGAGAAAAAGTAAATCAATATTAATTCCCTAAAGGAAGAAATAGCAGGATATAAATAACAAAATGTTGATTTTTGATACACATCAGTCATCCTGACTATTTTATACCATTATCAAAAATTTAAAATACTATGCCAATAAATATCCAAATTTCATGGCTCTTTTTATTAGCAATACCTATTGCTAGCATAGCATGGACAGTAACCCATGAAGAAATATTTAGAGAGCCTAGAGATTTTTTTATTGAAAAGTCTAAGTCTTGTAAAACATTATTACAACGCAAATTCTTTTACTTATTTACCTGCGAATATTGTTTTAGTCATTATGTTGCTCTTGCCTTTTTGATCCTAACAAAATACCATCTATTGTTTACTGATTGGCGTGGTTACCTTATTGGAGGTTTCGCTTTAGTTTGGATTGCGAATGTGTATATGAGTTTATTTGCCTATTTAAAACAAAATATTAAAAAAGAAAAAACAGAAATTGAATATTTAGAGAAGGAGAAATAATATTGTTGAAAGGCAACTCAATTAAGTGTTCCAGAAAGATTATCTACCATTTTCACTTAAATAGTTTCGTTTATTAAGTGTTTGGTTATCAATTTTTTAGAATATTGATAAAAAGAAAAGATCATTTTTTGGGAAATTACAATTAATAATCATTAATGGGTAAATTTCAACTTATAGAAATTTGCATCACAACTTTGATTCCAACAAACAAGACAAAATTCAGGACAATGCATTTGAAAAGAAAGTATAATGCAAAAACAAATTTCATTTTTAAAAAAGAAAAAAAATCAGACACGTTTAAATCTACATTATTGAGTTTGTACATATCGTAATGTATGTATTGTATAACCTTTTTCTAAAATTGTGTAATACCATCCTATATTAATAATGGTAAAATTGCTGAATAATTATTTGCTACTAATTTAAAAAGCAAAAATGAAATGATGCAGCTTAAAATAAGGTTAATGAAGTATTAGAATCTAATACAATCCTCGCAGCATTTCTCATTGCATTATTTGTTTCAAACAATTATTTGGCATTTCTTAAAAAGTATTATTAAATCTATTCACATGGCAATCGTAAAAAAAATTTTACTCGTTGATAAAGATGAGGATTGTGGAATCCTTATGAAAGAATTACTCATAAATGAAAATTTTAAATTTTTAATAGCTAACACGCTAACTGAAGGAATGTTATTGCTTGAAAAAGAAAATCCTGAATTTGTTTTCTTAGATAACATCTTGCCAGACGGGTTAGGCTGGGAGAAAACGGAGTATATTTTACATAACTATCCTAAGACTCAGTTAAATCTCCTGAGCGAGCTTAATGTGCCAAAAACATCTGCTGTAACATTTCGCATACTTGAAAAACCATTAACAAGCAATGAATTTTTATCATGTCTTAATAATTGCAATATGAAAATAGAATAATTGCAAATAATTGCCTTTAAAGGTATCTCTAAAACACAAAATTAAAATGCTGACAGGTACTATAAAGGTAACAACAAAAACAATTGAAGAATTGTTATCACCCTTGCGGCAGTATTTCCTTAAAGACACTTTCATAAGAAGCGATATTAACAATGCACCTCCTTTAAGAGCTGAAATGTTAACGATTGAGCAAATGGGTTTTCTTGCAAAGGAATTAGCGGGAAAACATGAAATTGATACAAAAAATAAATCCGAGCTTTTATTAAAAAGACTAGCAGATAACGAAGAAGTCTTGAGGCGTGTTTCCGACCTTTTACAGGAGACAGTTAAAGAAAAAAAAACTGTACCTCCTGCAGGAGAATGGTTGCTAGATAATTTTTATCTGATTGAAGAACAAATATTAATTGCCAAAAGGCATTTCCCAAAAGGTTACAGTAAAGGATTGCCAAAACTGGGTGCGCGAAATGGATTGCTAGCAGGATTTCCTCGAGTTTATGACATTGCCATTGAACTAATATCCCATAGCGACGGGCATTTGGATATTTATACTCTCAATCGCTTTATTGAAAATTATCAAAGCATTAGTGAACTAACCTTAGGTGAACTATGGGCAATACCGATTATGCTCCGTATTGCACTGCTCGAAAACATGAGACGCGTGGCCGCACGAATTGCGATAGATCTTATTGATGCAAATCTCGCACAGCACTGGGCCGATCGGATAATTAAAATGGCTGAAAAAAATCCAAAGAACCTAGTTCTTGTAATGGCAGATCTTGCCAGAACAGAGCCTCCAATGACTAGTGCTTTTATTGCTGAATATTCGAGAAAACTGCAATGGAAACAATTTAATTTAACATTGCCGATATCATGGCTGGAGCAGCATCTAAACGAAACTAGTGATACAATAAATGGAATGGTGCTTGTTGAGAATCATAAGCAGGCCACCGACCAGGTTACCATGACCAACAGCATTAAAAGTTTGCGTTTCCTAGTAAAAACGGATTGGCGTGATTTCGTTGAAGCCATGAGCCATGTTGAACACATGCTAAGGAGTGATGCTGAACACGTATATACTCAAATGGATTTTTATACACGTGATCAATACAGGCATTCAATAGAGAAGATTGCCAAGAACTGTAATTTAAAGGAAATTGATGTTGCTAAAACTGTCGTTGCTCTTTCAAGAGAATGTGTAAACAATAATGTTCAAGATAAACATCAATGCCATGTTGGGTATTTTTTGATTGGTGATGGATTACAGGTAACTGAAAAAATATTGAAAGCGCACTACTCATATACTGCAAAATTCAAACAATTTTTCTTAAGGAATATATCGACGTTTTATGTTTTTGAATCAGTTCTTTTAACAGCTCTTATAAGCACTTTTCTGATTTCAAAACTATATCATGAAGAGAAAAATACAGGAATACTTATTTTTTTGTCATTGCTAAGCATAATAGCTGCTAGTCATTTTTCAATTGCTGTTATTAATTGGATGGCAACATTAAGAATTGGACCAAGACCATTACCGAAAATGGATTTCTCATTAGGTATTCCTTTAAATGTGCGCTCCTTAGTTGTTATTCCAACAATTATTACGGGAATAAATCAGATAGATTCTCTTGTTGAAGATCTTGAGATAAGATTTTTAGCAAATAGAGATCCTAATTTATTATTTGGCCTTTTAACTGATTTAAGGGATGCAATAACAGAAAATTTGCCCGGTGACGAAATTTTGACACTTCATACCAAACAAAAAATTGTTGAACTAAATAAAAAATACTGTACAGATACGCACGAACTATTTTTTCTTTTTCACAGGTCACGTTCGTGGAATTCTACTGACAAAATATGGATGGGTTATGAACGCAAGCGAGGAAAGCTTGGGGAATTAAATAAGCTTTTGCGTGGCCAAGCAATGGATCGCTTTTCCGTAATCGTAGGTGACGAGAAAATTTACACTACAGTAAAATATGTAATTACACTTGATACCGACACGCAACTGCCAAGAGAAGCTGCAGTAAAATTGATTGGTTTAATGGCGCACCCTCTCAATCTTCCTATATATGATGAGCAGAAAAAAAGAATTGTCAAGGGTTATGGCATTGTGCAGCCTCGTGTTGCAGTTAGCTTACATGGAAGCACTCGTTCCTATTATACCCGTTTGCACGAAAATGATTCAGGCATTGATCCATACACTAGGCTTACTTCTGATTTATACCATGACATATTCAGTGAAGGTTCATTTATTGGTAAAGGAATTTACGATGTGGATGTTTTTGAAAAAGTGTTGGGCAATCGCTTTCCCGAAAATAGGATATTGAGTCATGACTTGTTAGAAGGAAGTTATGTTCGTTGCGGGTTTGCAAGCGATGTAATGCTATACGAGGAGTTTCCATCCCAATACAGTACTGACAGCAGCAGGCGCCACAGATGGATAAGAGGCGATTGGCAAATTGGTAGTTGGTCCTTGCCATGGGTTCCCGACGCAAATGGAAAGTTGCGCAGGAATTCATTAACAGCCTTATCACGATGGAAAATATTTGATAATTTGAGGCGAAGTTTGGTGCCTATTGCTCTTTTATTAATACTAATTTTATCTTGGACCGTATTGCATTCAACTCATTTCTGGATGTTATTTATCCTTGGTGTAATGCTGCTTCCTTCACTCAGTATTTCAGCATGGGATATTATTAAAAAACCAAAAGAGATTTCTTTTTCTCAACATTTAAAAAATGTTTTTAGCAATACATCCACTAATGTTATACAGTCATTTTTTACTCTGGTTTGTTTGCCTTTTGAAGCTTACATCAGCACAGATGCTATTTTGCGAACCCTGTGGAGAATTTTCTTTTCACATAAAAATCTGCTCGAATGGAATCCTTCGGGTTTTGCTAAAAAACATCATGAAAACTTATTTACACTTTACAAATCCATGTGGTTTGCACCTCTACTAAGTGTAGCCTTATTTATTCTTTTATTAAACCTTTTTCCACACACAATTTTTATAACAACTCCATTTCTTGTCGTCTGGATCTTGTCTCCTTGTATTGTAAATTGGATAAGCACTCCACGCCCCGTTTTAAGAACAAAAATAACCGAAATTCAAAAGAAATACCTCCGAGAACTTTCCAGAAAAACATGGAACTTTTTTGAAACTTACGTTACTGAAAATGATAATTGGTTGCCTATTGATAACCTGCAGCAATATCCTATAGCAATTATTGCACATCGCACTTCTCCCACCAACATCGGTGTGTCACTTCTTGCCAATCTTTCTGCGGTTGATTTTGGATATATCACAATTTCACAACTTCTTGAACGGACTTCAAACACTTTTAAAACTCTTAATAAGCTCGAAAAATATGAAGGTCATTTTTATAATTGGTACGACACGCAATCATTGGTACCCTTGCATCCTAGGTATATATCCACAGTTGATAGCGGAAATTTAGCGGGTCATTTACTCACTTTACGACAAGGACTTTTTGAAATGCTGAATCGCAAAATAATTAAAGATAATTTGTGGGATGGACTTTATGATACAATTAGAATTATTGTAAAAAAAATACCGCTTGATGAGAAAGCGCTGATAGAAGATTTTCAAACAGCATTTGAGGTTGAACATTTAGCGCGACCAACAGATTTAAGTGAATTAAAAAACAGTCTAGAAAGGGTTTCCGAGTTGCTCAATGATTTACTTATTAAAGAAAAAGTAAAAGCCAATACAGAAGCATTTGAATGGATTATTTCTCTGCAGAATCAAGTTAAAGGGTGGCTCCATGAAATGCTTCTGTTGCTTCCTTTAATTGATATTAATAAAGTGCCTGAAAAATTTAGAGGATTAAGTGTGTTTCAAAATACTCCTTCACTCCTTCAACTTGCGCAAATTGATACTGATTTCAAAACCGAACTTATTTCTTTTCATAATGGAAATAAAACGAATGAAGAATATAGATGGGCATTGGATTTTGAGAAATCAATTGCAAATATAAGCACCTCAGCAAAGGAACGAATTGCAAGGATTCATCAATTAGCCTCTCAATGCTCCGACTTTGCAGACATGAATTACAACTTTTTATATGATAAAACGCAACACTTATTGGCAATAGGTTATAATGTAGATGAGCATCACCGTGATACAGGCTTTTATGATTTACTTGCCTCTGAAGCGCGGTTAGGTTTATTTGTGGCAATAGCTCAAGGAAAAATTCCGCAGGAAAGCTGGTTTGCTCTTGGAAGGAGACTTACTGTTGCTGATAGCACGCCCGTCTTAATTTCGTGGAGTGGTTCTATGTTCGAATACCTTATGCCTAATTTGGTAATGCCACTTTATGAGCGTACACTGTTAGATAATACTTCTAGGGGTTCTGTAAAAAAACAAATTGCGTATGGCAAAGAACAAGGCGTGCCATGGGGGATTTCAGAATCATGCTACAACATGGTTGACGCACATCTCACCTACCAATATCGTGCATTCGGTGTTCCTGAATTGGGCTTTAAAAGAGGCCTTGGTCTTGATCTCGTTATTGCACCTTATGCCACAGTAATGGCATTGATGGTTGATCCTGCTGCTGCATGTAAAAACTTGGAAAGACTTCAAGCAAAAGGATATGAAGGTCGTTTTGGTTTTTTTGAATCTATTGATTACACGCCATCCCGATTGCCGAGAGCAAAGGTACCAGCTTTAATTCAAACATTTATGGCGCATCACCAAGGAATGAACCTCCTTTCTCTCACTTATCTACTCTGCGATCAACCTATGCAAAAGCGTTTTGAAGCTGATCCGAATCTACAAACTTCTCTTTTGTTATTGCAGGAACGGGTTCCAAAAGCAACTGGGTTCTATACAATTTCTGTTGACACGGAAGAAATCATTCATTCTTCTGCGAATACAGAAATGCGTGTTATCAATACACCTGACACGCCTCAACCTGAAATTCAATTATTGTCTAATGGCAGTTATCACGTTATGGTTACTAATTCAGGTGGTGGGTACAGCAGATGTAAAGATACAGCGCTTACACGTTGGAGAGAAGACACCACTTGCGATAATTGGGGAGCTTTCTGTTATATACGCGATCTTAATGCAGGTGAATTCTGGTCAACAACACATCAGCCTACATTAAAAGAAACATCGCATTATGAAGCAATATTTACACAAGGACGTGTAGAGTTCCGCAGAACAGATAATGAGATTGAATTGCATACCGAAATTGTTGTTTCACCAGAAGATAATATAGAAATTAGGCGGGTTCATATTAAGAACCTCTCCCGGAAAATTCGCAAAATTGAGGTTACAAGTTATAGCGAAGTAGTTATTGCTCCGCAAGTAACGGATGATGCACATCCTGCTTTCAGCAATCTTTTTATTCAAACAGAATTGTTGCAAAATCAACATGCAATTATTTGTTCTAGACGTCCGCGCTCCATAGATGAAACTCCTCCATGGATATTTCATTTAATGAAATTAACCGAAGGTGACGCTTCTCATATCTCTTATGAAACTGATCGCGATAAATTTATTGGCAGAGGCAATAGCGTTGTAAACCCGAAGGCGATGAACCAACTAGAACCTTTATCTAATTCACAAGGATCTGTGCTAGACCCTATAATATCAATTCAGTATAGAATAACTATAGGTGTAGAAGAAACTGCAATTATTGATATAGTAACAGGTATTGCTGAAACCAGAAGTGAATGTCAAACTCTTGTAGATAAATATCAAGATTTTAATTTCAGGAAACGTGCTTTTGAATTATCGTGGACTTATAGTGAAGTGGTTTTGCGTCAAATTAATGCAACAGAATCCGACGCGCAGCTTTACAGTCGAATGGCAGGCTCTGTTATTTTTACAAATCCCGCACTAAGAGCCAATAAAGATCTTCTTATTAAAAATACAAAAGGTCAATCTTCTTTATGGAGTTATTCTATTTCGGGTGATATTCCTATTGTGCTTTTTCAAGTTTCAGATAGTACGAACCTAGTGATGATAAAACAATTATTGCAGGCTCGTTCTTATTGGCAGCTTAAAGGTTTAATTGTAGATATTATTATAATCAATGAAGATTACAGTGGCTATCGTCAAGACCTTCAGGACCAGATTCAAACCCTTATAACAGCAGGGTTAGAAAATAATCTAAGAGAAAAGCATGGTGGAGTATTTGTAAGAATGGCCGATCAGGTTTCAAATGAAGATAAGATTCTAATTCAGACAATAGCAAGAATTATCATTTCTGATGCTTACGGAACTTTAATCGATAATGTAAATAGGAGAGGTATTGTAACCCCAGTTATACCTTTGTTAATTAAGAGCAATAGGTATGAAGCGAAAATTGAATCAGGTGATAGAGATGAAGACCTGCAATTTTATAACGGTTTTGGAGGATTTTCTGCTGATGGAAATGAATACATAATCAACACGCGGGAAAATAATAGAACTCCACTGCCATGGATTAACGTTTTGGCAAATGCAAACTTCGGAACGATTATAACCGAAAGCGGACCTTCTTACACTTGGGCTGAAAATGCACATGGGTTCCGACTTACACCCTGGAATAATGATCCGATTACAGGAAATTGTGGTGAAGCATTTTATATACGTGATGAGGAGACAAGTCACTATTGGTCACCAATGCCCTACCCTGCAATAGGAAAATCAAACTATGTAACAAGACATGGTTTTGGCTATAGTGTTTTTGAATGCGAACAGGATGGAATCCAAACAGAAATATGGATATACGTTGATTGTAAAGAGCAAATAAAATTTACGGTTATAAAAATCCGGAATGTTTCAGGTCGCACACGCACTTTAACAGTAACTGGTTACGTGGAATGGGTGCTCGATAGCCTTCGTGCCAAATCGGCCATGCATATTGTTACAGAGTTTAATCCCGAATACCGGACACTGCTAACCCGCAATCCTTATAATTCTGAGTTTCCAAACAGGGTTGCGTTCTTAGATGTAAATACTGTACAATTTGGTTTCACCACTGACCGCAACGAATTTATAGGGCGTAATGGAACGCTTTCAAAACCCGAAGCTATGAAAAGATTGCGTCTGTCAGGAAAACATGGTGCTGGATATGATCCTTGCACAGCTATACAAGTGCCAATTATTTTGCAAACGGGGGAAGGGCGTGAATTAACTTTTAAAATGGGTGCAGCGAAAGATGTTACAGAAGCCCAACAATTAATCAATCGTTTTCGGAACAAAGATGAGGTTACCAATTCACTTACAAAAGCGCGCGAATATTGGCAACACACCCTTGGTTCTATAAAAATTAAAACTCCTGACCAATCATTAAATATTTTAACAAACGGCTGGCTTCTTTATCAAGTAATAGCATGCAGACTTTGGGGAAGAAGTGGATTCTATCAATCGGGTGGAGCATTCGGGTTTAGAGATCAATTACAAGATGTAATGGCGGTAATGCATGCCCAACCTGAATTAACACAAGAGCAAATTCTACTTGCAGCTTCGCGACAATTTAAAGAAGGCGATGTTCAGCATTGGTGGCATCCTCCTCAAGGAAGAGGAGTGCGTACGCTTTGTTCAGATGATTTACTATGGCTTCCTTACACTACTTCTTGTTATTTAAACAATACAAATGACTTTAAGATATTAGAAAATCTTATTCCTTTTATAGAAGGTCGTGGATTGAATGTGAATGAAGAATCTTATTATGATCTTCCTATAATTTCTAAACAAAAAACTTCGTTGTATGATCATTGCAAAAGGGCAATTTCAAAATCATTAAAGTTTGGTGCCAAAGGTTTGCCTTTAATGGGATCAGGAGACTGGAATGATGGTATGAATATGGTGGGAATTCGCGGTCAAGGTGAAAGCGTATGGCTTGGATTTTTTCTCTATGATATACTAAAACGTTTTGAACTCATCGCACTGAAAATGAATGATGCTGAATTTGTTGATGTCTGTAAACAAAAAGCAGGTGAATTAAAAATTAATATTAATAAAACATCTTGGGACGGTGAATGGTACAGGCGAGCATATTTTGACGATGGTGCCGCATTGGGTTCAGCAGCTAATGACGAATGTAAGATAGATTCCTTATCTCAAAGCTGGGCAGTGCTTTCTGGCGCAGGAGAGCCGGAACGATCTTTAAAAGCAATGGAATCAGCCGACAAATATCTAGTGGATAGAACACATTCACTCATTCATCTTTTAGATCCTCCCTTCGATAAATCAGCATTTGAACCAGGTTATATTAAAGGATACTTACCAGGGGTTCGAGAAAATGGAGGCCAATATTCTCATGCCGCGATATGGATGATAATGGCATTTGCTAAATTAAGAAACAATGAAAAAGTATGGGAATTATTAAATATCATTAATCCCATTAATCATGGAAAAACAGCGGCAGATATTGCTGTGTATAAAGCCGAACCCTACGTGCTTGCAGCAGATGTTTATGGAGTAGCACCGCATGAAGGTCGTGGAGGATGGACATGGTACACTGGTTCGGCAAGCTGGATGTACCAGCTCATTATTTCATCTTTTCTGGGTTTAAAGAAAGAGGGAAATACGTTGCAAATCAATCCTTGTGTTCCCGAAGATTGGAAATCATTTGAAATCGATTATCGGTACAAAAAAACAAACTATCATCTATCTGTTCAGCTATTTGAAAATACCGGAGACATAGAATTAATTGTAGATGATATTTCACAAAATGGAAATATTATTCAATTGGTAGATGATGAAAGAGAACATAAAGTAACTATTAAATTATTTAAGGGGTTTCCGATAATTGAAAATCATTAAGAAGAGATATCATAAAACATTACACAAGCAATTTATCTCGAAACGATGATTGCTAAAAAAATTCTGATTCATACTAACAATTCTAATAATTATTTATTAATTGATTATTCGCACGTCACATTTTCTACGACACACTGAATTTAATATATTCATTTTTTTATAATATAACTGGAAATTTAGAATGACTCTGCTTTGCTATCAACTTTGATATTTATTTACTGAAAAAATTGACGAAACACAATACCAAAATTTAGATTATTCTTTCTATTATTATTTTTTGAATGAAAATTAATATATGAATCATCCAACTAATTTCTCAAATTGTGTAATCATTTCAGAAAGCAAATGTTAATATTTGATTAAAATGCTAAAAGAATAATGAAAGAGAAACTTAAAATTAAAATCTCTTTCATTAGTGAAGTTAAAGATTAAAAGTTTGAAAGCAATTTATATTATAAATTAATTGAGCAATAATAATTTCATATCTTCGGTAATTAATAACTTAAGGGCTACTTTTAGCCTTTCAATAACCCGTTTGAAGTTTTATGCACACCGTTTGAGAGAAATAAAAGAGTAGAGTCAGGAATTTTATAATTACAATTAATTCATCCTATTAAAATATAAAGTAAAATTAATATGGCAAAAACTACGAAAGAAAAAATTATTTCTAAACGCAATCATTTACTCAAATGTCTTACAGGTATTAAGGGTTTCGACGAAATTACCGAGGGCGGACTTCCGCAAAATGCAACCACTTTAGTTTCAGGAAACGCGGGTTCTGGAAAAACCCTTTTTGGGGTTGATTTTCTAATCAAAGGCGCTACTGATTACAAAGAACCTGGTATTCTCATGTCATTTGAAGAGACAGAACAGGAACTTTTTAAAAATGTGTATTCTCTTAACATGGATCTGGAAGGCCTCGTTTCACAGAAAAAGATTGTCCTTGTACATGTTATTTTAGATCGAAAAGAGATTCAAGAAACCGATTTTAATTTGGAAGGATTATTCGTTCGATTGGAAGAAGCTATCCATTCCATCGGTGCCAAACGTGTTGTTTTAGATTCTTTGGAGTCTATTTTTGCAGGTATTACAGATATGGGAATTCTTCGCCTAGAGATAAAAAGACTATTCCGGTGGCTCAAAACCAAACAAGTAACAGCAATTGTTACAGGTGAACAGGGGAAGGAAGGTTCTTTTACACGTCATGGTTTGGAGGAGTATATCTCCGATTGCATTATCCTTTTAGATAACAGGGTGAGAGATGAAATTGCAACCCGCAGAGTTCGTGTCATAAAATATAGAGGATCAAGTCATGGCACAAGCGAATATCCATTCGTTATTAGTAATGAAGGTCTTTCTGTAATTCCCATTACCTCAGCAGGGCTCGAACAACCGGGCACACACAAGAAGGTTTCTACAGGAATTCCGTCGTTAGATAAATTATTTGTGAGCAGTAAAGGTTACACCAGAGGAAGCACCATACTGGCATCTGGCACAGCGGGCAGCGGAAAAACAAGTTTTGCAGGAGCCTTTGCATTAGAAAGTTGTAAACGTGGGGAACCATGTCTCTACTTTTCTTATGAAGAATCATCAGGGCAACTCATTCAAAATATGAGTTCCATCGGTATTGATTTTGCACCATGGATTGAAAAAGGATTATTAAAGATTGTGTCTCTCAGACCTTCCTTTTTAGGTTTGGAGCTACATCTATTGAATGTTTATAAGCTGGTTGATAGTTTCAACCCAAAGGCTGTAGTGGTCGATCCTCTCACAAGTCTTGTAGGAGAAGGAGAGCAGCGTGAAGTTTCTTCTATGATTACCCGAATGATTGATCTTTTTAAATCCAAAAGCATCACTACGTTTTTTACAAGTCTTGTTTCTGCAACCTTTCAAAGTAACACAAGTGGTGAAATTGGTGTTTCATCTCTTATTGATACTTGGATTGTAGTTAGAATGGTTGAAGATAATGAGGGCAAAAAACGAACTCGTGAAGTATTCATTGTTAAATCTAGGGGCAGTAATCATAGTACAGATGTACACAAATTTATTTTGAGTGATGGCGGCATCATCCTAACACCTTATACAGAACCTAAGATTGTTGGCGGTCAGAAAAAGAAATTAGATAAAAATAGCGCCCAGAATGAAAAAAATAAATAACGTGCGATGACAAAAGTTCATCCTAAAATGATTGTAGGCATTGGTGGCTCTGCTGGAGCACTTAATGCATACAAGGTGCTTCTGGATGCATTGCCACAAAACACAGGTATGGCCTTTGTCATTATTTCTCATATGAACCCAAGTGCTAATAGTCAATTAGCCATAATATTACAAAGGCATACGAAAATGTCAGTAACTGTTGCTTCTGAGGCATTGGTAATTTTAGCGAATCATGTTTACGTAATTCCTCCAGATTCTGATCTTACTATGGATAACTTTAAATTTAAAGTTGTCTATCCGCGTAGCGGTAGGATTAAACAGATAGATATATTTTTTATTTCACTGGCCAATGAAATGGGTGCGCGTGCTGTCGGCATTATCCTTTCGGGATATGGTGCAGACGGAACAGCTGGGTGCAAGCACATTAAAGCCAATGGAGGAAACACCTTTGCTCAAGACATTTCTGCCGAAGTTGACTTCATGCCACTGAGCGCTCAGGCATCTGGTACTATTGATTTCGTTTTACCGCTTGATAAAATTCCAGATAAACTAAAAAAATTGGCTGCTGCACTTAAATTATAGTAACTGAAAATTACGAAAAAAATATACTTATTTAAGATGTATAAAAAATAAAGATATGAGAATCCATCTTTTTGAATTTGAAGATTTGCCTTGGTTTCCGAATGCGATAAGAGTTGGGGGAACAGACTATTTGCGTTATTTGTTACTTGCAACTGATGTTTACAAACCGCTAATGCCGTTAATTTCGGAATCACTTTCTAAAACGAATGAAACCCGAATAATTGATTTGTGTTCAGGTGGTGGAGGTTACATTGAACGACTTTTCGAAAGTCTTTCAGAAAGCTCAATAGATAAATTATCTGTAGTTTTAACCGATAAATTTCCTAATCACAAAGCATATAAAGTACTAAAATCAAGATCTGGTGGACAAATTGATTTTGTGAAGTATTCAGTTGATGCTGAAAATGTACCCAATGAATTAAAAGGCTTCCGAGTTATGTTTTCTGCAATTCACCATTTTAAACCTGAACAAGTAAAAAATATTTTACAAAATGCAGTAGACAATAACGCGCCAATAGGAATATTTGATGGTTATGAAAAAAATATTTGGGCCATACTGAGCGTCATTATATTTCACCCAATAGCAATTCTGTTGTTTACACCTTTTTTCAAGCCTTTTAATTTTTCAAGACTATTTTTCACATACGTCGTTCCATTTATTCCGATTTATACCGTTTGGGATGGATGTGTTTCTATTCTTAGAATGTATAAATCACAAGAGTTATTGATGATTTCTAATAAAACCAATTCAAATAATTATCTCTGGAAAGCGGGAAAGGTCAAGAATAAATTTGGCATTAATTCTATTTATCTTATTGGTTATCCTTTGAGGTGAAATGCGAATCAAAAAAGGATTAAGTTTTAGGTCAATAGGATTTTACAATTTGATGAAAACCCTTTAATTCTTTATCATTTTAGTTTCAAATACATCATTCAAGACTGATGATGAGAAATTAAATGAAGAAGTAAATTATTGCAATTTAAATATCATTCTAATTCATTTTTTGTCAAGTGCTTGGGAGAAATACTCATTAAAAAGTTTAGAAACTTAAATTAATTTTTTCGCAGCATTAGAGGCTAATTCTTTTAACTGCATGTGTTAAGGTGTATTATTTTTAAAAAAAACTTTTAGTGGAAATCTTTGTTCAATCGAAGGATTTTAAATTTTCACATCTTAAAAAAAATAACTGCTTATGAACTACACATTACCGCTTAAAAGCGTCGGCATCAATGACATTTCACTTGTTGGTGGAAAAAACGCTTCATTGGGCGAGATGATTCAAAATCTAACCGAACTTGGTGTTAACATTCCTGATGGATTCGTTGTTACTGTTGACGGTTACTATGAATTTGTAAAATTTAATGATTTAGAAGAAACCATAAAGCAAATTGTAAATACGATTGATTACGATAATATTGAATCCTTAAGGCGAGGAGGAATGGAAGTTCGTCAGCTTTTTTTAAATGGAAAATTTCCTAAAGAAATCAGTGAAGAAATTATAGAATCGTACAAAAGGATTTCAAAACAATACAACCAAGAATTTACAGATGTTGCAGTTCGTAGCAGTGCCACAGCTGAAGATTTACCAGATGCTTCATTTGCAGGTCAACAAGAAACATTTTTAAATGTAAGAGGTCCAGAAATAATAATTGATTGCGTTCGAAAATGTTTTGCTTCATTGTTTACAGATAGAGCGATTAGTTACCGTCAGAGTTTTGGGTACGATCATTTTCAGTTGGCACTATCGGTTTGCGTTCAAAAAATGGTACGGAGCGATTTAGGAGCTTCTGGTGTTGCTTTTTCAATAGATACAGAAAGTGGTTTCAAAGATGCTGTTGTAATAAATGCATCTTATGGCTTAGGCGAAATGATTGTGCAAGGTGCTGTTTCTCCGGATGAATATATTGTATTCAAACCTTTGGTAAAACAGGGTTTCAACGCTATCATCGAAAAGAAAATGGGGAATAAAGATAAGATGATGATTTATGGTGAAGGAGGAGATGAAAGAGTAAAAATTATTTCGACCGAAAACAACTTTAGAAATCGTTTTTGCTTAAAAGATGAAACAATAATTAAGCTTGCTAAATGGGTTGCAATAATTGAAGATTATTACACTAAAATAAAAGAAAAGTGGATGCCTATGGATGTTGAATGGGCAATTGATGGATTAACAAAAGAATTATTTATTGTTCAAGCAAGACCAGAAACTATACATTCTCAAAAGGATCATAGTAAAATAATAGAATACAAAATTGAAGACGAAAAGCGCCATGAAAAGTTAATAAGTAAAGGCATTGCCGTGGGCGATAAAATAGGTTCAGGAAAAGCAACTATTTTATATTCACTTGATAAACGTGTAAGCGAAGGTCATGAGTTTGTTGCTGGTTCAGTCTTAGTAACAGATATGACAGATCCTGATTGGGAACCAATTATGAAAAAAGCATCTGCCATTATAACAAACAAAGGTGGGAGAACTTGCCATGCTGCAATTGTTGCAAGAGAACTGGGAGTTCCTGCAATTGTAGGTTGTGGCAATATTACAGAGTTAATTAAAGAAGGAGAATTTATTACTGCATCTTGCGCTGAGGGTGACGAAGGCTATATTTATAAAGGTGAAATAAAATATCAGAAATCGGAATATGATTTAAGCAATTTGCCTTCCGTAAAGACGGACATTATGCTCAACGTTGCATCGCCTGGATTGGCTTTCCAATTTTCTCATTTACCAAATAAAGGAGTTGGCTTGGCAAGGGAAGAATTTATTATTAATAACTACATTCAAATACATCCTTTAGCGCTGCTAAATCATCGCACCTTGAACGATGCAGAATTGACCGAGGAGATTGAAAAAAGAATTATTGGATATGAAAATGAAGAAACATTTTTTATTGAAAAATTGTCGAATGGAATTGCAAAAATTGCTGCTTCTTTTTACCCGAATAAAGTGATAGT
>Ga0105049_10004475_pt1 | contig 16384 bp, 17 predicted proteins | sample MAT06_FD_78087 | JGI IMG/M metagenome (GOLD analysis project Ga0105049, IMG submission 78087) | Freshwater microbial communities from Lake Fryxell liftoff mats and glacier meltwater in Antarctica - MAT-06 | ecosystem: Environmental > Aquatic > Freshwater > Ice > Liftoff microbial mat | place... | reverse complement strand
GTATTTGGCTTTCAGGTCTGGGTTGAACCGCATGGCGACGAGAGCGGGCATGTAGAGCGCGTCGCGCAGAGGCTTTCGTCCGCCGCTGAAGAAGGACTTTCCCTTCCACTGGCCGGATTCACGTGCCTGCAACGGATTGACCTTGACCAGCGGGAATTTACCCGAGAGATCTGTCTCGAAGGCGCAGTGATACGGTCCTGTCGGCTCGAACACGATCCGTGCCACAGGTGTCGCCCCAAGCCGTCTGATCAACGCCTGAAAGCCACGAGGCGCGTTGTCAAAGCGCTTTGTTGTCTGATCTTCCAGCCGAAATGCATCCAGTCGGGTTTTTGATATGTCGATGCCGATGGTATATTCAGTCAGCTTCGCCCTGTCCTGTTCTTGTCATGCGTGACGCAAGCACGCATATCCGTTCAGGCCCGTCCCGCCAAACTTCGCCCGCCACTTGCAGCATCATGCGTTGCTCATGCCATGCTCGCGGCACAACTCGGACACCGGCACACCGCCTTCGGCCTGACACAGGATCGCGATGATCTGGTCATCGGCTTCCGCGGCCCCGCTGGGGCCACACTCCCCTCTTCATCAGTGTATCTGCTTTTATTCATTCGCAATCTCCTCATGCATCGTGCCGAGAAAATTCTACTTCCGCAGCCCCTTGCTTTCGGAGGGGATTACCCCGGTATCCGCGAATGCGCGCTCGTTTCCGGTTCCAATCTCACGGTGCCAAAGTCATGCCGCCGAGCCGCCCACCGTCAGCCCGCCGATCAGCAGCGTCGGCTGCCCGACGCCGACCGGCACCCATTGCCCGGCCTTGCCGCAATTGCCGATGCCGGGGTCCAGCGCCATGTCGTTGCCGATGGCGCGGATCTGGCGCAAGCTGGTCGGCCCGTCGCCGATCAGGGTTGCGCCCTTGACCGGGGCACCGACCACGCCATTTTGCACCCGGTAAGCCTCGGTGCAGGAAAACACGAACTTGCCGTTGGTGATATCGACCTGGCCACCGCCGAACCCCACGGCATAGATGCCGTCTTTCACTTCTGCCACGATATCGCCGGGGGCGGCGTTGCCTGACAGCATATAGGTGTTGGTCATGCGCGGCATCGGGATATGGGCATAGGATTCGCGCCGCCCGTTGCCGGTGGGGGCCACCCCCATCAGCCGGGCATTCTGGCGATCCTGCATGTAGCCCACCAGAATCCCGTCATCAATCAGCACGTTGCGCGCCGAAGGTGTGCCTTCGTCATCGACAGAGATCGAGCCGCGACGGTCGGGGATGGTGCCGTCATCCAGCACGGTCACGCCGGGTGCCGCAACCCGCTGCCCCATCAGCCCGGAAAAGGCCGAGGTCTGTTTGCGGTTGAAATCCCCCTCCAGCCCATGGCCGATGGCTTCGTGCAGCAGAATGCCGGGCCAGCCGGGGCCAAGTGCGACATCCATCATGCCGGCGGGTGCCGGCACCGCCGCCAGATTGACCAGCGCGATGCGCAGCGCTTCGCGCGCCGTGGCCTGCCAGTGGGCGGTCTGGATCAGCCCGGTCAGCCCGGTGCGGCCACCGCCGCCGGTGCCACCGGATTCGCGACGGCCGTTTTCCTCGACGATCACCGACACGTTCAGCCGGGTCATCGGGCGGATATCGCGCACCAGCGTGCCTTCGGGGCGCAAAATCTCCACCTCCTGGATCGAGGCGGCGAGGGTGGCGGAGACCTGGATGATGCGGGGATCCAGCGAACGGGCATAGGCGTCGATCTCGCGCAGCGTGTCGAGTTTGACCGGAAAGGTGGCATCTTCCATCGGGTCGGCGTCGGAATAGAGCCTGCGGTTGGTGCCCTGCGGCGGGGCCGCCATGGTGCCGCCGCCGGAGCCGACCGCCAGCCGCGCGGTTTCGGCGGCGCGCAGCAGGGCGGCTTCGGTGATCTGGGTGGCGTGGGCATAGCCCGCCACTTCGCCTCGCACGGCGCGCAGGCCGAACCCTTCAGAGGCATCATAGCTGGCGGTTTTCACCCGGCCATCGTCGAACACCAATGCTTCGGACCGGCGGCGTTCAAAGAACAGTTCGCCATCATCGGCCCCGAGGGTTGCGGCCCGCAGGATCGCCAGCGCCCGGGCCTCATCGAGCATGGTCTGCAGGGGGCGGAACGGGTCGGTGGTGCGGAGATCGGGCATTTTCGGCCTTTCAGGTCGGGGTTCGGGCAGGGTAAGGGGAACGCACATCGGGGCGTCCCTTTGCCGCAACGGTTTTGCTTGTCGTCTTTGGTCTAATATGGTTTTACCAGAGCCGGAAACAACGGGATTCTGCGGCGGGTCGCAGCGTCTTTCAGGCGGGTGGCAAGCCCGCGCGCAGAACGGGATCATGATGATGGCACTTTCCAATCGGGTTGTTGCGGGATTTGCAGCGATGGGCGCTGCACTGGCAAGCAGTGCGGCTTTCGCGCAAGATATGTTGCAAGGGCTTGAAACTGTTGGTAAACCGGTCCAAGGCAAAATGGGATTTCAGCCTGCCGTTACCGAAATGTCGCGCGATCTGCAGTGGCTGGATCACTGGTTGCTGATCATGTGCACGGTGATTGTGGTGTTCGTGGTCATTCTGCTGGGCATCGTGGTGGTGCGGTTCAATGAAAAGGCCAACCCGAAACCGGCGACGTTTACCCATAATTCGGCGATTGAAATCACCTGGACGGTGGTTCCCATCGTGATCCTGGTGCTGATCGGGGCGTTTTCGCTGCCGATCCTGTTCAAATCGCAGGAAATTCCGACCGCCGATATCACCATCAAGGCGACCGGCCATCAGTGGTACTGGAGCTATGAATATCCCGATCAGGAATTCGGCTTTGACAGCATGATGCTGGCCCGCGAAGATCTGGAAAAGAACGGCTATGCCGCCGACGAATATCTGCTGGCGACTGATACGCCGGTGGTGATCCCGGTGGGCAAGGTGGTGGTGGTGCAGGTGACCGGTGCCGATGTGATCCATTCGTGGAAAGTACCGGCTTTCGGCGTGATGCAGGATGCCGTTCCCGGCCGACTTGCCGAACTGTGGTTCAAGGCCGAGCGTGAGGGCGTCTATTTCGGCCAGTGTTCCGAACTGTGCGGCAAGAACCACGCCTATATGCCGATCACGGTCAAGGTGGTCAGCCAACAGGCCTATGACATCTGGCTTGCCAGTGCGAAACAGGCGTTTGCCGGTTCGATTCCGCCGGTCGATGTCGCCGCCAACAACTGATGAAAGCGGGGGCCGCGCCCTGCGGCCTGCTGCTTCGGGAAAGACCGCATGACTGAGTTGCACGCCACCGATCTGCACGCTTCCGGGCCGCTTGCCTTTGATGCTGCGGCCACCGCTGCCCCGGGAGACTGGGCCGGCAATGGTGGCTTTGGCGATTTTGTCGCGCTGCTGAAGCCGCGGGTGATGTCGCTGGTGGTCTTTACCGCGATGGTCGGGATGCTGGTCGCACCGGTATCGGTGCATCCGGTGGTGGCGCTGGCCGCGATCATCTTCATCGCGCTGGGGGCAGGGGCCTCGGGTGCGCTGAACATGTGGTGGGACGCCGATATTGATGCCGTGATGCGGCGCACGATGAACCGCCCGGTGCCGTCGGGCAAGGTATCGCCGGGCGAGGCGCTGGGCTTTGGTCTGTCGCTGTCGGCGCTGGCGGTCATCATGCTGGGGCTGGCCGCCAATCTGCTCGCGGCCGGTTTGCTGGCCTTCACCATCTTTTTCTATGTCGTCGTCTATTCGATGGGGCTGAAGCGTCTGACGCCGCAGAACATCGTGATCGGCGGCGCTGCCGGGGCCTTTCCGCCGATGATCGGCTGGGCGGTGGCGACCGGGGGCATCAGCGTTGAAGCGGTGCTGATGTTCGCCCTGATCTTCATGTGGACGCCGCCGCATTTCTGGGCGCTAGCGCTGTTCATGAAGGATGATTATTCCCGTGCCGGGGTGCCGATGCTGACCGTCACCCATGGCCGCCGCGTGACCCGCGCCCATATTCTGGCCTACACGCTGGCGCTGGTGCCGGTGGCGATCGGCACCGGGTTTACCGCAATCGGCGGCCCGCTGTATCTGACGGTTTCGGCCGGGCTGAACCTGTGGTTCGTGGTCGGGGCATGGCAGATATGGCAGCGCCCCGAGGAGCAGGCCGAGGCGGACAAATATCTGGTGGAAAAGAAGTTCTTCCGCTTTTCGCTCCTGTATCTTTTCCTGCATTTCGGGGCGTTGCTGGCTGAAGCAGCGTTGCGCCCCTATGGCTTGGGGGGTTGGTGATGGCACTGGAACCGGTTCATGAGCTGCATACCCGCCGGTTTGGCCGCAATGTCGGTATCGGTCTGGCGCTGGTCTCGCTGGTCGCGCTGGTCTTTGGCCTGACAGTGGTGAAGGTCACCAATGGCGACCAGATGGAAGGGTTTGACCACGTGCAACGGGCAAGCGTGGTGCCGGAAGATCAGGGCGCGGGGAGCACGGCACCATGAGCGGATCGACGCAGGAAAAAGGGACGCGCAGCACCGCTTTCTGGCTGGTGACGGTGGTGGCCACCATGCTGTCGCTGTCGTTCGCGGCGGTGCCGTTCTACGACTGGTTCTGCCGCACGACCGGCTTTGGCGGCACCACTGCAACCGGTACCGGCTCGGATGTCGTGCTGGATCAGATGGTGACGATCCGGTTCGACGGCTCGGTTGCAGCCGGAATGCCGTGGCAGTTCCGCCCGATGCAGCGCCAGATGGAGTTGCGCATCGGGGAAACCGGGCTGGTGTTCTATGAGGCCTATAACCCGACCGACAATGTGGTGGCGGGCTCCGCCAGCTATAACGTGGCCCCCGATACCGCCGGTGGCTTCTTTACCAAGATAGAATGTTTCTGCTTTACCCTGCAGGTGTTGCAACCACACGAGCGTGTGGAAATGCCGGTGACCTTTTACGTGGATCCTGCGATGGTAACCGATGATGAAGGGCAATATTTGAAACATATCACCCTTGCCTATACCTTTCACCTGGCCGAGCTGCCGCAGGATCAGGCAAGCCTGTCGCCCGCCCCGGCAGCACCGGTCAACTGAATACATATTGAGCTGACCCCAGACCAAGAAGCCCAGAGGGACAAGATGGCAAACGAAAAGACCCACGACTTCCATATCCTCAACCCCTCGGTGTGGCCGTTCATGGCGGCGGTCGGGGCCTTTGCCATGCTGTTCGGCGGCGTGCTGTTCATGCATGATATGGGGCCGTGGCTGATGCTGATCGGTCTGACGGTGGTGCTGTATGTCATGTATGCCTGGTGGTCGGATGTGATTGCCGAAAGCCATGGCGGCGATCATACGCCGGTGGTGCAGATCGGGCTGCGCTATGGCTTCATCATGTTCATCATTTCGGAAGTCATGTTCTTTTCGGCGTGGTTCTGGACGTTCTTCAAACATGCGCTCTATCCGATGGGGCCCGACAGCCCCGCGGTTGACGGGGTGTGGCCGCCAGCCGGGATCGAAACATTCGATGCGTTTCACCTGCCGCTGATCAACACGCTGATCCTGCTGTGTTCGGGTGCCGCAGCGACCTGGGCGCACCATGCGCTGGTGCATGAAAACAACCGCAAGGATATCGTCAACGGCCTGATCCTGGCGATCGTGCTTGGCGCGCTGTTCACCGTGTTTCAGGCCTATGAATACAGTCACGCCCAGTTCGGCTTTTCCGGCAATATCTATGGCGCGACGTTCTTCATGGCGACCGGCTTCCACGGCTTCCATGTCATCATCGGCACGATCTTTCTGGCGGTCTGTCTGTTCCGGGCGCTGGCGGGCCATTTCACCCCACAGCAGCATATCGGCTTTGAAGCTGCGGCCTGGTACTGGCACTTTGTCGATGTGGTCTGGCTGTTCCTGTTTGCCTCCGTCTATATCTGGGGTTCCGCCTGACACAGCGCCGTTTGCCCCGAATTTACAGGCGCGCGTCCGTGGGGCGCGCGCCTTTTCCGTCTGAAAGGCCTGGCATGTTTCTGACCCGCCGCATGATCGCCCCGCTGCTGTTCGGCCTGTGCGGCGCTGCGGTGCTGGTGGGCCTTGGCGTCTGGCAATTGCAGCGGATGGAGTGGAAACAGGAGATTCTGGCGGAGATTGATGCAAGGATCGGGGCTGCTACCGCCGTCTTGCCCGCCGCACCTGACCAGAAAACCGATAAATACATGCCGGTCACCGCCGCTGGCCACCTGACCGGAGCCGAGGCTCTGGTGCTGACCAGCACCCGCGATGACGGGCCGGGTTATCGGGTGATCGCGGTGATGGAGACCGACAGCGGCCGCAAGATCCTTGTCGATCTGGGCTTTGTGGCCGAGGCCGCCGTAGCGACGCCCCGCCCCGCAGGGCTTCTGGCCATCTCCGGCAACCTGCACTGGCCGGATGAGGTTGACGGCTTCACCCCGCCCCCTGACAAAGGCCAGGATATCTGGTTTGCCCGCGATGCCGCCGCCATGGCGCAGGCGCTGGGGGCAGAGCCGTTTTTGCTGATCGCCCGCACCATTGATCCGCCTGTTGAAGGCATCACCCCGCTGCCGGTTGACAGTTCCGGCATTGCCAACGACCATCTGGAATATGCCATCACATGGTTTTCGCTTGCAATTGTCTGGCTGGGGATGACAGGGCTGTTGCTGTGGCGTATCAGGCAACGGGCAGTCTGAGGCTGGAAATCAATGCAATACATCTCTACCCGCGGCTCCGCCCCGGTTCTGAACTTTGAAAACTGCATGCTGACCGGGCTGGCCCGGGATGGCGGGCTGTATCTGCCGGAAAGCTATCCGGCGTTCTCCAGCACCGAAATCGCGGCCATGGCGGGGCTGAGCTACGAAGACGTGGCCTTCCGGGTGATGCGACCCTTTGTCGGCGATGCCTTCACCGACGCCGAATTTGCCGCCATCATCGCCCGCGCCTATCAGGCGATTGGCCATGCCGCCCGCGCGCCCCTGGTGCAGCTTGGCCCCAACCATCATCTGCTGGAGCTGTTTCACGGCCCGACGCTGGCGTTCAAGGATTTCGCCATGCAGTTGATCGGCCAGTTGTTTCAGGCGGTGCTGGCGCGCAGCGGCAAGCGCGTCACCATCGTTGGTGCCACCTCCGGCGATACCGGTTCGGCGGCGATCGAGGCGTTTCGCGGGATGGCCTCGGTGGATGTGTTCATTCTCTATCCGCAGGGCAGGGTATCGGATGTGCAGCGGCGGCAGATGACGACGCCGGTGGAAAGCAACGTGCATGCGCTGGCGGTTGATGGCGATTTCGATGATTGTCAGGCCCGCGTCAAAGACATGTTCAACGATTTCGCCTTTCGGGACCGGGTGGCGCTGGCCGGGGTGAATTCGATCAACTGGGCGCGGGTGATGGCGCAGGTGGTCTATTACTTCACCGCCGCGCTGTCGCTGGGTGCGCCGCACCGCGCCGTCAGCTTTACCGTGCCCACCGGCAATTTCGGCGATGTCTTTGCCGGCTATGTCGCCAGGCGGATGGGGTTGCCGGTTGACCAACTGGTGATCGCCACCAACCAGAACGACATTCTGCACCGCACCTTGCAGACCGGGCGCCATCAGACCGACGGGGTTCGCCCGTCCATCAGCCCCTCGATGGATATTCAGGTCTCGTCCAATTTCGAGCGCGCGCTGTTTGAGGCTTACGGCCGCGATGCCGCTGCAGTGGTGCAGGATATGGCGTCGTTGCAGGCCACGGGCGGGTTTGATGTAGCGCAGGGTGCATTGCAACAGCTGCGCGCCGCCTTCGCCTCTGGCTGCGCGTCGGAAGCGGAAACCGCCGCCACCATTGCGCGGCTTCGCCAGACCACCGGCGAGGTGCTGTGCCCGCATTCCGCCGTGGCGGTCAAGGTGGCAGAGGAGCATCTGGGGCAAGCCCCTATGATAACCCTTGCCACTGCCCATCCCGCCAAGTTTCCTGATGCGGTCGAGGCTGCAACGGGGATGCGCCCCGCTTTGCCGCCGCGCATGGCCGATCTGTTTGGCCGCTCTGAACGGATGACGCGGCTGCCCAATGACCTTGCCGCGCTGAAAAGCCTGATCGTCGAAAGGATTGACCATTGACCCTGTTGCCCGAGATGCTGCGCCTGACCACGCTGCCCAATGGTTTCCGGATCGTCACCGAAGCCATGCCGGGGCTGAAATCGGCCTCGGTCGGGATCTGGGTGACCGCTGGCGGGCGGCATGAGCGGGTGGAACAGAACGGCATCGCGCATTTTCTGGAACATATGGCGTTCAAGGGCACCAAGCGGCGCACCGCGCTGCAGATCGCCGAAGAGATCGAGGATGTCGGCGGCTATATCAACGCCTATACCTCGCGCGAGATGACGGCCTATTACGCCCGGGTGCTGGACGGCGATGTGCCCCTCGCGCTCGATGTGATTGCCGATATCGTGCTGAACCCGGTGTTCGATCCCAAGGAGATCGAGGTCGAGCGCCACGTGATCCTGCAGGAAATTGGGCAAGCGGCGGATACACCCGACGACATCATCTTTGACTGGCTGCAGGAAGCGGCCTATCCCGGCCAGCCGATCGGCCGCACCATTCTGGGGCCGGAGGAGCGGGTATCGGCTTTCGGCCGTGATGACCTGTCGCGCTTTGTGGCCGAACAATATGGCCCCGGCCAGATGATCCTTGCCGCTGCCGGTGCGGTGGATCACGATCAGATCGTCGCCATCGCCAACGATCTGTTTGGTGCCATCAAGACCCGCCCCGCCGGGGTGATCGCTCCCGCCGCCTTTCGCGGTGGCGAGCGGCGCGAGGTCAAGGATCTGGAGCAGGCCCATATCGCGTTGGCGTTCGAGGCACCGGGCTACCGGCATGACGATGTCTATACCAGCCAGATCTACTCCACCGCGTTGGGTGGCGGCATGTCCTCGCGGCTGTTCCAGAAAATCCGCGAAGAGCGCGGGCTGTGCTATTCGATCTTTGCGCAGGCCGGGTCCTATGAGGATACCGGGCTGATCACCATCTATGCCGGCACCTCGGCCGAGGAGATCGGCGAGTTGAGCGCCTTGACGATTGATGAGTTGAAGCGTGCCGCCGATGACATGTCGGAGGCCGAGGTGGCGCGGGCGCGGGCGCAGATGAAGGCCGGGCTGCTGATGGGGCTCGAAAGCCCCTCCAGCCGGGCCGAACGGCTGGCGCGGCTGTTGTCGATCTGGGGCCGGGTGCCGCCGGTAGACGAGGCGATTGCCCGGATTGACGCTGTGACCATGGCCGATGTGCGCCGCTATGCCGCCGGGATGGTGGCGCAGCGGGGTGCGGCGCTGGCGCTTTACGGCCCGGTGGACAAGGCCCCCGACCTTGCCACGCTGCGCGCCCGGCTGGCGGCCTGATGGCGGCAGCGGTGGCCAGATGACCCGGCGGGCGCTCCGGTGATCGGTCTGCGCCGCAGGGTCAGGCTGGAAACCGAGCGGATGACGCTGCGCCTGCCCGCCCATGCCGATTACCGCCAATGGGCCAGCCTGCGGCGCGACGGCGCCGGTTTTCTGGTACCGTGGGAACCGACCTGGGCCGATGACCATCTGACGCGCAAAGCCTTTGCCAACCGGGTTTACTGGGCCGCGCGGGCCCATGCTTCGGGCACCGCCTTGCCGCTGTTTCTGATCCGACGGTCGGATCAGGCGCTGGTTGGCGGCATCACGCTGGACAATATCCGCCGCGGCCCGGCGCAGGCCGGCACCTTTGGCTATTGGGTCGGCGAGAGCTTTGCCCGTCAGGGCTATATGCGCGAAGCGGTGCAGGCGCTGGTTCACCACGCCTTTACCGCGCTTGACCTCAGCCGGGTCGAGGCGGCCTGTCTGCCGGAAAACGCCGCCTCTCGCGGGCTGTTGGAGAAAAGCGGCTTCAAATACGAAGGGGTGGCGCAAAGCTATCTGCAAATCAATGGCCGCTGGCGCAACCATGTGCTTTACGCCAATCTGCGCAGTGACCGTCGCGGGCGGACGGATATAGGATAGGGCATGGCTGTCTGGATCGCGTTGCTCAGAGCTGTCAATGTCGGTGGCACCAACAAGCTGCCGATGGCAGAGTTTCGCGCCGCATTGGCCGGGGCGGGGCTGGCCGATGCCCGGACCTATGTCCAGAGCGGCAATCTGGTGTTCCGCTCTGATCTAGCCGGGGCTGTCGTGTCTGACCTGATCGCCGACGTGGTGCTGCGCCAGTTCGGCTTTCGCCCGCCGGTGCTGGTTCTCGACAATGCCGCTTTTCAGGCGGTGCTTGCCGCCAACCCGTTTCCCCGCGTCGCTGACCCCAAGCACCTGCACGCCTTTTTCATGGCGCGCGCCATGCCGGATGCCGGTTTCGCCTTTCTGAAGGCTTTGGCGGTGGCGGGCGAGGAATATGCGGTGCGCGGCAAGGTTCTGTGGCTGCATCTGCCGCATGGCTCGGCGCGCTCGAAGCTGGCGCTGCGGGTCATGGCCTTGCCAACTGATATCACCGCGCGCAACCTGCGCAGCGTCGAGGCGGTGGCGGTGCTGGCTGCGACCATGGCGGAAAAGGGCTAGGTGATGCTGCGGTGGGCCATTTCCCTGATGCTGGCATTGGCGCTGCCCGCCGAGGCCGACGCGCGGATTGCCAGCAATTGCGTGGCATTGGCCAGCGCCGACCCCGGCGCGGAAACCGTGCAACCTGCCGCTTTCACCGGGGTGCCGCCAGCCGATGCGGTGCGGATCTGGTATCTGGACCATGCCAGTTTCGTGATTCAGACCGCAGACGGGCTGATCGCCGTGACCGACTATACCGGCAGAGCCGGGACCGGTGATCTGGTGCCCGATGTGGTGACGATGAACAATTACCACGATACCCATTGGACCGCCTTGCCCGATCCGCGTATCCGCCATGTGTTGCAGGGCTGGCCGCAGGACGGGTTGCCTGCCCATCACGAACTGGACCTTGGCAGCATGCTGGTGCGCAATATCACCACCGATACCCATGGCCCGTTCGGCGAGGGGGCGGCGAAAGACGGCAACTCGATCTTCATCTTTGAGGCGGCGGGGCTGTGCATCGGCCATCTGGGCCATCTGCATCAGGAATTGTCAGCGGCGCAGATGGCGACCATCGGGCGGCTGGACGTGGTAATGGTGCCGGTGGACGGGGCCTATTCGATGGATCAGGCGGCAATGGCGCGGGTGGTAGTGGCGCTGCATCCCCGTATCGTCATTCCGATGCACTGGTTTTCAGCCGGGATGCTGGGGCGTTTTCTGACCCTGATGCAGGAGGATTTCGCCATTGATCTGCGTGATGCGCCCGATCTGGTGGTGTCGACTGCCAGCCTGCCGTCGCAGCCGACCGTGGTGGTGCTGACCCCGCGCCGGATCGACTGACCCCTTGCTCTGCCCCGGGCCGCATGGTTCACAGGCGGCGGAGGAGCCATGCTGAACCCCGCCGATCAAGCCTTTGCCGCCACCCTGCCGCCGGATTGCCTGCGCCCGCTGGAGCCGCGCTATCTGACCGAGCCGCGTGGCCGCTTTGCCGGGATCGCTGGGGTGCTGGCTGCGCCGCGCACTGTCGCAGAGGTTGCCGCCGTGGTGCGGGCCTGTGCCGCAGCACGGGTCGGGATCGTGCCCTATGGCGGCGGCACCGGGCTGGTGGGCGGGCAGGTCATGGCGGAGGGGTCCGCCCCGCTGATCCTGTCGCTGGAGCGGATGGTGGCGGTGCGCGCGGTCTATCCGGCCGAGAATGTGCTGGTGGTTGAAGCCGGCGCGGTGCTGGCCGACGTGCAGGCCGCGGCAGCGGCGGCGGGGCGGCTGTTCCCGCTGTCGCTGGCGTCGGAGGGCACAGCGCGGATCGGCGGCAATCTGGCCACCAACGCTGGCGGCACCAATGTGCTGCGCTATGGCAATGCCCGCGATCTGTGCCTGGGGCTGGAGGCGGTGTTGGCCGATGGCACGATCTGGCACGGGCTGAAGCGGCTGCGCAAGGACAATACCGGCTATGATCTGCGCAATCTGCTGATCGGGTCGGAGGGAACGCTGGGCATCATCACCGCCGCCAGCCTGAAGCTGCACCCGCGCCCGGCGCAGAACGGGGCGGCGCTGCTGGTGGTGCCAAGCCCGGTTGCCGCGCTGGCGCTGCTGGCGCTGGCGCAGGCGCGGCTGGCCGAGGCGGTGTCGGCGTTTGAGCTGATCTCGCGGATGGGGCTGGAGTTTCTGGCCGAAACCATGCCCGATGTCCGCCAGCCTTTTGCGGTGAAACCCGACTGGATGGTGCTGATCGACCTTGGCCTGCCCGAGGGGGCTGCGCCCCAGGCAGTGCTGGAGCAGTTGTTTGTCGAGGCGTTCGCGCTTGGGCTGGTCAGCGACGGGCTGGTGGCGCAATCGGGCGCGCAGCGCGCGGCATTCTGGCAGGTGCGCGAAAGTATTCCGCTGGCCAACCGGCGGGTTGGTGCCATCTCGTCGCACGACATTTCGCTGCCGCTGAGCCTGATTGCGGAGTTCATTGAACAGGCTCAGGCCGAACTTGCGGCGCTGGGCGATTATCGCATCAACTGCTTTGGCCATCTGGGCGACGGCAACCTGCATTTCAATGTCTTTCCTGCCCGGGGCAAGGCGGCGGCCAGCTATGGGGCGCAGCGCGATGCGGTCAAACGGCTGGTGCATGACCGGGTGGATGCGATGGATGGATCGGTTTCGGCCGAACACGGGCTGGGGCGGCTGAAGGTCGGCGAGATGGAGCGTTACGGCGACCCCGCCAAGCTTGCAATGATGCAGGCGATCAAGCGGGCGCTGGATCCTTTGGGCATCCTGAATCCCGGGGCGGTTTTACGGGCCGAATGACCTGAAACCCTCAAAAGACCAATGCGCCCCGCCGAAGGGTCGGCGGGGCGCGGTTGGAGGACACGTGATTGCAAGCAGTGCCCGGTTCGCAAGCAGCACCCCTTCATCTCGGGGTGGTCCAAGGTTAACGCGATTCCCCTTACCAAAGGGTTCACAGACTGCGATGCCGGGTCAAAGACCCAAAATCACTTTCAATGACCCTCAAACGCGCACAGGGCATGGACCGCCATCCCCAACGCTTCCAGCCGTTTGCGGCCGCCCAGTTCGGGCAGATCGATCACAAAGGCACAGCCCACCACCGACGCGCCAAGCCGCTCGACCAGCCTGATCCCGGCCTCGGCGGTGCCGCCGGTGGCCAGAAGATCATCGACCAGCAGCACCTTCTCGCCGGGTTTCAGCGCATCGTCATGGATCTCCATGATAGCCTCGCCATATTCCAGCTTGTAGTCCTGCGCGATGGTGGTGCCCGGCAGCTTGCCTTTCTTGCGGATCGGCACAAAGCCGGTGGTCAGTTGATGCGCCACGGCACCACCCAGGATGAAGCCGCGCGCTTCCAGCCCCACCACCTTGTCGATCCGTTCGCCGGCATAGGGGTGCAGCAACTGATCTATCGCCATGCGAAAGCCGCGGGCATCGGCAAACAGCGTGGTGACATCGCGAAACAGGATCCCCTCATGCGGAAAATCGACGATGGTGCGGATATAGTCCTTGACGGTTTTTGTCATATCATTCTCCCAAAACGCGGCCCGCAATCGCCGTCAGCTTTGCCATCACTGCCGGGTCGCGCCGGTCCGGTGCTGTCATGATCGCATGATCCAGCGCGCGGTCGCAGCCGCAGGGGCAGGGGGCGCGGGTGGGGCCAAGCCGCCCCGGCAACCGCCCCACCAGCCCGCGCGCCTTGTCCGCATTGCCGGTCAGCACCGCGATGATCCGGGTGATATCGACCGAGCCGTGATCGGGGTGCCAACTGTCGAAATCGGTAATCATTGCCAACGGGGCGTAACAAAGCTCTGCCTCGCGCGCCAGTTTCGCCTCTGGCATGTTGGTCATGCCGATCACGTCGCAGCCCCAGCCCCGATACATCCGGCTTTCGGCCATGGTAGAAAACTGCGGCCCCTCCATCGCCAGATAGGTGCCGCCGCGATGGATGCGGATACCCTCGGCGTGCGCCGCCGCTGCGCAGGCATCGCCCAGCCGGGCGCAGGTCGGGTGCGCCAGTGATACATGTGCCACGCAGCCGGCGCCGAAAAAGCTTTTGTCGCGGGCAAAGGTGCGGTCGATGAACTGATCGACGATCACGAAATCGCCCGGTGCCATGTCGGCGCGGAACGACCCGCATGCCGACAGGGCAACCACATCGGTTACCCCCAGCCGCTTCAGCGCGTCGATATTGGCGCGGTAGGGCACCGTTGTCGGGCTGTGGATATGGCCCCGGCCATGACGCGGCAGAAAGGCCATCGCCACCCCGGCCAGTGTGCCGGTCAGAATGGCATCAGACGGCGTGCCCCACGGGCTGCCGACCTGCTGCCATTGCGCATCCGCCAGCCCCGCGATCTCATAGATGCCGGAGCCGCCGATGATCCCGATTTTCGTCTGCATCACCCGCCCCGTCAGCCCAAACCGGGGTCAGCTTAGGCGGCGGCGGCGGGCAAGGGAACGGAAATCCACGCCCTTGCCCATAGGATCAGATGATGGTGATCATTCCGGCATTTGCGATTGCAATGCCCTGCAACAGAATGCCATCACCGCCCGGGCCATATTGCAGCAGGGTATCACCACCGGCGGCCACGAAAGTCACCGCAATGCCTGCCGCCAGATCAATCCTGTCGACGGCCAGGTTGAAATCCGTGATCGTATCGACGCCATCCCCAACCGCAAAGATGAAAGTATCGCCGCCACCGTTTCCGGTCAGCAGATCCGTTCCGGTGCCACCGATGAGCTTGTCGCGCCCGGCACCACCCTGAAGCGAGTCGTTATTGGCACCGCCATACAACTGATCGTTCTGGCCCCCACCCAGCAACCGGTCATCGCCGCCATCGCCAAAAAGCTTGTCGAACCCGGTCCAGCCATCCAGCCGGTCGTTGCCGGTGGCACCGTGGGCAAGGTCGTCGCCGTCGCCAAGGAAAAGATTGTCGTTGCCGCCGCCACCATCGAACGTATCGTTGCCCGACAGGTTCAACGGAACCCCGTCGGACGAGACATCGGTGCTGAGCAGAATGTCGCGGTTGGCGTTGCCATGGTAGGACCATCCCAGCGGCAGGAACAGATTTTCGACAGCCGCAGTATCAAAGCCGCTGTTATCCTGGCTGATGGCTGCCTGCAGCGCCACAGCGGTCAGGCCAAGGCCGGTGACCGTCATCTGCAGCGCACCAGCCTGGGTCACGGTCAGGCCATCAATGAACCCGCCGGTCAGCACCGGATTGCCGCCCATCAGTCCGGTGGTGATGCCGGCCCCGCTGACCTCATACAGATAGTTGATCCCGCCCGGTCCGACCTGGGTCAACCGGATCAGTGTCGGGCTGACGAATACGATGGTGGCGGCACCGGTGAGATTGTCGATGGCGGTGACAAGGGCGCGGGGCGAACTGCTGGCGCCTGCGGCAAAAGTGACGTCTGGCATAATGGACTCCTGTGTTGTGAATGGGGGGACGGTAGCAGAATTGGTGCAATTGAAAGCGATTCGATTGCAAAATGAGCAGGAACTGTCTCGCGGCAGCTATTCTCCCGGGCGTTTCAGGCTGAACAGATCGCGCACCACCGTGTAATCGCGGTACCCCAGCCGGGCCAATGGCTGAAAGCGGGTGACATCAAACCGCCCGTCCACCACGCAATCATCGCGCAGATGCACGCCCACCACCTCGCCGAACATCACGAAATTCGCGGCCCCCGGCAATTGCACCACTTGCGTCAGGCGGCATTCCAGCGCGGCGGGGGCAGTGGCGACACGCGAACAGGCGATGGTTTGGCAGGGCACGCGGTCAACGGCGGCCAGTGTGAACTCATCCGTGTCGCGGCCATAAGCGCCAGAGGTGAGGCTCATCACATCGCGCATCGCATATTCCACGATATTCACGCAAAACACCCCGGTTTCCTCGATATTGGCCACCGAATCCTTGCCCCTTGCCCGGTCAGGCTTGCCCTCGGTTGAGGCAAACATCACTTGCGGCGGGTGATAGGCCACGGCGTTGAAAAAGGAATAGGGCGCCAGATTGTCGCCGCCATCCGCCCCCCGGCTGGAGATCCAGCCGATCGGGCGCGGGGTCACGATGGCGTTGAACGGGTTGTGCGGCAGGCCATGGCCATCAGCGGGGCGGTAGAACATTGGCAACCTCATCAGGATTTGATCCCGACCCTAGCGCGTGCTAGGGCCGGTTCCAGCGAAATGTCGGGTGCGGAAGGGAAATTTGTACCAGCTGGAGGAGGAAACCGCCGACGATCAGTGGGAGGTCGAAGCGCTGCTGGACCTGTGCTTTGCACCGGGCCGCGAGGCTTTGTCATCCTATCGGCTGCGCGACCAAGTGGCCATGGTCGCCCCGCTGTGCCTTGTGCTGCGCGATGAACAGGCGATTCTGGCGGCTTCGATCCGCTATTGGCCGGTTCTGATCGGTGGCAGGCC
>Ga0105049_10004470_pt1 | contig 16389 bp, 13 predicted proteins | sample MAT06_FD_78087 | JGI IMG/M metagenome (GOLD analysis project Ga0105049, IMG submission 78087) | Freshwater microbial communities from Lake Fryxell liftoff mats and glacier meltwater in Antarctica - MAT-06 | ecosystem: Environmental > Aquatic > Freshwater > Ice > Liftoff microbial mat | place... | reverse complement strand
AGGTCTGGTCAAGCAGACGACAATATATTAAGACCATCGTTCATAATTTCATATCCTACAACAAATCCGTAGAGCGCAAATACAAGACCGAGCGCGATCGCCGACAAACCCAGTAATCGTGCAGCGATTGTGGTCGACAAACTTGCAGATTGAAAGGACTTTGCAGTTTTGTCAGGCGGAGCGCAAGGATTTGGACAATTCATTGCAGACCCCACCGAACGCTCAGGATCAGGCAGCGTGAGCAAGTAACAAATGCACCGACCAAGCCCGGTCGTCCGAACGCTTGCCTGCATCCCTTTGTTCGGTGATAAACGGCTTCCAACTAGCTCGGTATGGAATCCGAATTGCCCGTTCCGGTTGTCAGAGAAACGGTCACTGACCTCGATCAATGTACGAGCACGGAAGACGCGCTGCAACACATGTTGAATGGCCTTGCTTTACGGATAAGGGATCGTTGCTATTGAATCCGGTAACGCTATCTCGAATCTTTACGACCAGCAGGTAATGAAACTGATATGCGTTCCTTGGACCTGCGTCATCGGGACTTGGCCTCGCACAACGGCGGAATGGGGTTCGCCGATTCGATCAAGTCTTTAATGGTTACGCTCGCGAAAGCTCTCTCCGTCGCCGCATACGCTTTATCGAGTTCCGTATGCAGCGGACAGAGAGTCTTGTGCGATTTCAACCCGAGCGGGCAGGTTCGTATTCGCTCGATAGGTGCCACCGTGTTAACGACATCCAAAATCGAAATTTTGTTCGTAGACTTGCAAAGCTCGTAGCCACCTCCAGGCCCCGAACGCGATCGGACTAGTTTGGCGGATGCTAGATCCTGCAATACTCGAGTTAAGTATCTTCGCGGAACCTTAGTCTGTTCCGCCAAACGGTCTGCCGAAACAGGCGAACCTTCTTGACTCCCCATACAGGCTACGGCGCGAAGTGCATACTCGGCAGTCTTGGACAACATCACGGCCCCCCCAAAATAAAGAAAAGCAATTACTGCACCTTGACATGCAGATCTGATCATATACCATTTGGTGCAGAAAGCAATTTTAGTCTGCCCGCTTCGTTTGTGCAACGCCGATTTCACGCTCGCGGTATTAGATAGATAGTGCACTGACTGCCATCAGGAGATTCAGAAGATGCGATATCGCAGGTTTACACGTGCTTGTCTATGCAGCTTGGTAACGCTGCTAGTCGGGCCCGATGTCTTGGCCCAACGGGATGGATTTGAGCAGCCGCCGATCGATTACTTGAATGCGGAAGTCAATGACCCCGTGTCGGTCCTGGCTTCGAAGATCCAAGCGGGCCAAGCAGTTTTGGAATACGACAAGACCTTTGGGTATTTGAAGTCTGTGCTAAAAGCTCTGGGTGTCTCCGTCAACTCACAGACGCTTGTTTTCTCGAAGACCAGTTTGCAATTGCAGCGCATCTCACCTAGGCGGCCTCGCGCGCTCTATTTCAACGACGATGTGTACGTGGGCTATTGTCAACAGGGTGAGGTTCTCGAGTTTGCGGCCACGGATGCCAAGCAAGGAGCCACATTCTATACGCTGGAGCAGACGCATGAGGGTACCCCAAGGTTTATCCGTGACAAGGGTGTATGCCTTTCTTGCCACGCTTCGGGCAGAACTCAGAATGTTCCTGGTTATCTGGTTCGGAGCGTTTTCACCGACGTTACAGGCCAGCCAAAGCTGGGGCTGAAAACGTTCACCACGGATCACACCAGCGACTTGAAGGACCGTTGGGGTGGCTGGTACGTTTCGGGCCGTCATGGCTCGATGCGTCACATGGGCAATACACTATGCACCGGCAGTGAGAACGATTTCGATCACGAAGTTGGTGCAAACCAAGTCGACTTGTCCAGTCGCTTTGGACGTGATTTGTATCTCAGTGCGCACAGCGATATCGTAGCACTCATGGTGCTTGAGCACCAAACGCAAATGCACAATGCAATGGCTGCAGCGAACTACGAGACGCGCCAGGCGCTTTATCAATCCTACGGAATGAATGAAATACTGAAGCGTCCGAGCGACTACGTCAGCGATAGCGCGACGCGTCGCATCGATTCTTCGGCGGACCGCGTGTTGAAACATCTGCTGATGTGCGGTGAATTTCCATTGACCGATTCCGTTTCCGGTTCGACTCGATTCGCCGAGGAGTTCACCGCGGGTGGTAAAAGAGATTCCCAGGGACGCTCGCTCCGCGACTTCGATCTAAAAACGAGGCTGTTCAAGTACCCGTGTAGTTACCTGATTGATTCTGGGGCTTTCGGGGGTTTGCCTGCGGAAGTTCGATTGGAGGTGATTTCACAATTGAAGAGGATTTTGGAGGGACACGATACATCTCCGGAGTACGCTCACCTTTCCGCCGAGACACGCCGAGAGATTTTCGAAATCCTTAGAGAAACCAAGCCCGAATTCGATTGGGTTCGCCGCTAGCCATGTGCTAGCTTGTTTGGGAACGGGAACCCCGACGAAACAAATGCCGACTTGTCTCCTCGAATGCGTCGCTTTCGTTGAAGTACATGTAGTGAGTGATGGTGATCACTCCGTCGGCAAGCTCAATATGGTTGAGCGAGTTTTTTTCCTGCTCGCGGCCTCGTCCACGTCGGGAGGTTGTGGTTCCACATTGGGCGATGATCATGCCACGGTCCCGATGTGAGCCTGGATAGAAATCCAGCGAGTTCCCGATATAGGCTCGATGCAAATGCCCGCCCAGAATCATATCGACGTTTAAATCTGCAAATCGTTCGATGGCCCTTTTGGCGTTTGGCATATTGCTGTCCCGGAGGTGGTCGGGTGCTGGTGCAAAATGATGGTGAGCCACGACGATCCTTGCGATTCCAAGGGACGTTTCGCTAAAGGCGCGCTCGCAGAGGTCCAATTGCCATTTGAAGATTTGTCCGTTGCTGATCGCGGTACGAGGCGAGGTCGAATCCAAGCCGACGATCACCGCTCCATCGATTTTGAGTACGGGATTGAGTTCCCCAGAGATGATCTCTCGATACAGTCGGTGTGGATCTAAAAAACGATCGAAAACTCGATAGAGTGGAACGTCGTGATTCCCGGGAATGACCAGTTGTGGGACGTGGGGCAGCCGTTCCATGTATTGTTTGGCTGCTTCGAATTGTTCCCTCTTGGCGCGTTGAGTTAGGTCTCCATTGATGATGACTGCGTTTGGATGCAGCGACTCAGCCAGCCGAAGTGCAGCTTCGCCGACGTGTTCCAGGTACGGGGGGCCAAAATGCAGATCGGAAATTTGGAGGAGGCTGATTGATTTTTCGGTGCGATCCACTTGGGGGCATTCTGCGAGGAATGATGGAGGGTCGGAGAAGAGCTTACGCGTCGTATCCGAGATTGGGCGCGAGCCAGCGTTCGGCGGTCGACATAGGCCAACCCTTGCGCTTAGCGTAGTCCTCGACTTGGTCGCGGGTAATCTGGTCCACCGCAAAGTACCTGGCTTCTGGATTGGCAAAATAGAGACCACTGACCGAAGCGGCGGGCCACATCGCATAACTCTCCGTCAAGGTGATACCGGCTCTCGTGTCGGCTTGCAGCAGTTTCCACAATGTTTCTTTCTCGGCGTGGTCTGGGCAGGAAGGATAACCGGCGGCCGGCCGGATCCCTTGATACTTTTCGTCGATCAAATCGTCGTGCGTAAGAGTTTCACGGATCCCCCATTCCGTTCTTACTTGCTGATGCAACATTTCTGCAAAAGCTTCGGCTAGTCGATCCGCGCACGCTTGGACCAGGATAGATTTTCCATCCTCCATCTCGGCGCGCAGGCGTTTGGCGATTTCATCGACTCCGTGCCCTGCTGTGACGGCAAAAGCCCCGATATAGTCTGGTTTGCCGTTGGGAGAAACATAATCTGCGAGGCTTCGGAAAGAGCTTTGGCCGACGCGTTCCCATTGCTGACGCAACATTTCGAAGCGTGCGATCTCGTCCGTTTGTTGGTCGTCGGAAAAGAGAACGATCGTGTCGCCGAGGCTCTTGGCGCAGAAGAAGCCGTATACTCCCTTCAAGACGATCGATGGATCCGTTTCGAAGCTATCCAGCACCAACTGGGCATCTTCATAGAGTTCCTTGGCGATCTCACCGACGTACGAGTCTTCGAATATCTTCGGATATTTGCCCTTGAGCTCCCATGTCATGAAGAAGGGTGACCAATCAATAAACGGTCTCAATTGGGCTACGCTCACTTCGATTTCGCGAACACCGAGGAAGCTAGGCGTCGGCGCTTGGTAGGATTCCCAGTCGATCGAAAATCGGCGTTTCTGTGCGTCCGTAAAGTCAACGAACTTTCTTTCGCGACGCATCGCAAAGCTGGCGCGTTCCTGGTCCTGTTTCTGTCGGTTCTCGATCCCAAAGGCTTTTCGAGAATTGGGATTCACCAATTTTTCAACGACCGGCACGCTTCGCGATGCATCCAGCACGTGTACCACTTCTTGGTGGTAGTGTTGTGCGATTTTGACTGAAGTGTGTTTGGAACTGGTGGTTGCTCCACCGATCAGAAGCGGGATCGTGAAACCCTCTCGCTGCATCTCTTTGGCGACATGCACCATTTCGTCGAGCGACGGTGTGATCAATCCGGATAGACCGATGACTTGAGCGCCATGCTTCTTGGCTTCAGCCAGAATCTTTTCGCAAGGAACCAAAACGCCTAGATCGATAACCTCGAAATCATTGCAAGCCAGTACTGTGCCAACGATGTTCTTGCCGATGTCATGCACGTCCCCTTTGACGGTTGCGAGCAAGACTTTACCACGGCTGGTATGTCCGCCGGTCGAACCCGCCGCAGCTTTTTCTGCTTCCATGAAAGGTGTCAGGTAGGCGACACTTTTTTTCATCACCGCCGCCGACTTGACCACCTGCGGTAGGAACATTTTTCCTTGTCCGAACAGGTCACCGATCAAATTCATTGCGTCCATGAGTGGCCCTTCGATCACTTTCAGAGGGCGGCCGTACTTGGCTCTGGCTTCTTCGGTATCGGCTGCGATATGGTCTGATATGCCCTTGAGCAACGCATGCTTGAGCCTTTCCTCGACGGGCAATTCTCGCCAAGCGTCGACTTTGACCGGTGCTTTGTCTTTGGCCTTTACCGTTTCCGCAAAATCGATGAGTCGTTCGGTCGCATCCGGGCGCCGGTTTAGCAATACGTCCTCAACCCTTTCTCGAAGCTCGGGCTCGATCTCGTCATACACCTCGAGCATTTCGGGATTGACGATGCCCATGTCGAGGCCCGCTTGGATGGCGTGGTACAAAAAGACAGCGTTCATCGATTCGCGGACGGTGTTGTTGCCGCGGAAAGAGAACGAGACGTTGCTAACACCGCCGCTGGTTCTCACACCTGGGCATTCCTTCTTGATGGTGCGGACGGCTTCGATGTAGTCGACTGCATAGTTTGCGTGTTCTGGCAATCCAGTACCGACTGTCAAGATATTGGGGTCGAAGACGATGTCTTCGGCTGGAAAGCCATTTTCGGTGAGCAGTTTGTAAGCGCGTTTGCAGATTCGTACTTTGTTTTGGTAGTCGGCTGCTTGTCCCTGTTCATCGAATGCCATGACGACGGCCGCTCCGCCGTGTTGGTGGATGAATTTGGCTTTGCTGAGAAACTCTTCTTCGCCTTCTTTGAGGCTAATCGAATTAACGATCGGTTTGCCGGGCGAATGGCGGATGCCGACTTGGAGGATCTCCCATTTCGAGCTATCGACCATGATTGGAACTTTTGCAATATCCGATTCGTGGGCGATGAGGTTGAGAAAGGTGCTCATGGCGGCTGCGCCATCGAGCATCCCCTCGTCCATGTTCACATCGATGACATTGGCGCCCCCAGCGACTTGATCGCGAGCGACTCGTATGGCATCGTCGAATTTGCCTTCTTTGATGAGCCGAGCGAATTTCTTCGAGCCGGTCACGTTGGTTCGTTCGCCGACCATAACAAACGGGTTATCTGGTCGAAAGATAAACGGCTCGTTACCGGCGTATTGGGTTGGGCGACTTTTGATTTGCGGCTTGCGCGGGGCGAGTCCTTGGACAGCTTCGCCGATGGCTTTGATGTGCGCGGGAGTGCTTCCGCAGCAACCGCCTACGATATTGACCCAGCCCTGGGTGGCAAAATCACGTACGAAGCCCGCCATCTTGGCAGGTGTCTCGTCGAATTCTCCCATTTCGTTGGGGAGTCCCGCGTTGGGGTAACAGCTAATCGCGGCGTCCGACGCGTTGGCCAAGCGTTCGAGATAGGGTCTCATTCGATCACCGCCCAAGCCGCAATTGAGGCCCACGCTCAACATGGGGAAATGGGACACGGAGATCCAAAATGCCTCCAGTTGTTGTCCGGTGAGTGTCACCCCGCCTTCAAAAACGGTTGCCGAGAGCATGGTGGGCCATCTGCGACCACGAAGCTGGAAAACATTCTCGATTGCGAGCAGACAGGCTTTGAAATTGAGGGTGTCAAACGAAGTCTCAGGTAACAAAATATCGACGCCACCATCGAGCAATCCTTGGATATTGACTTCATAGCTGGCCACCATTTCTTCGAAGCTAACGGCCCGGACCGCGGGGTCCCCTTTCGCGTTCATCGAAAGTTGAACAGCGGTAGGTCCTATACTGCCAGCAACAAATCGCGGCTTGGACGGGTCGCGTTTGAGGTGCTGTTCGACGGCCGATCTTGCGACCTCTGCTCCGGTCTTGGAGATTTCATAGGCAAAGTCTGAAAGCTTATTTTCGGCTAGACCGATCAAACTGGCGTTAAAGGTGTTGGTCTCAATGATGTCAGAGCCCGCGTCCAAGTACTCGGCGTGGATACTGCGGATCACGTCTGGCTGAGTCAAGACTAGGAGGTCAGTAGCTTTGGACAAATCTGCCGGGTGGTCCTTGAACCTCTCTCCACGAATGGCAGATTCCGCTAGCTTTTTCTGAAAAATGAGGGCGCCCATCGAACCATCCAGCAGCAACACCCGCTGCTCCATGAGTTCTCTCAAAAGACCCTCTGTGTCCAATTGTGCCCGCGTCGCCATTCGATTTCCTATGCCTCATAACCGTGCTTAAAGTCAGAAAACTATTGTACTTGATCAATCATTTCGTTACAGATCCAATGGCCCGAAGCCACGTTTTTGTTTGGTTATCGCATCGGTTGGGGGCATTGGCTGCATACGTATCGAAACCGACATCATCGCCATAAACGTTTCAATCCAAGCGACTGGACCGAGGTCCATCACTTTTCCGTGTCTATGCGACCCATTCAACCAGGAAACCCGTGAAATGCACGCTAGGCACAACGGATTTCAAGCCCATCGTGCCTTGAACGGCAGATCGATTCCGAGGACAATTCTCTTTTTGAGTTTTCGATAAGCTGGCTCGTGGTCGCTCAATGGCACGGCAAGCATTTCTATCAAGGAAACACTGTGAAGCTGATTATCGCAATCGTCCAGCCCAATCGTTTGGAAGAAGTAAAGGAAGCGTTGACGGAGGTCGAAGTTTTTCGTTTGACGGTTTTGGATTGTTTAGGGTTTGGTCGCCAAAAGGGGCAGAAAACCGCCTTCCGAGGCCACGATGTTTCGGTCAATCTGCTTAGAAAGGTGCAACTTCAGATTGCGGTCAACGATGAATTTGTCGAACCAACCATCAATGCGATCTTGAAGGGGGCTAAGACCGGCGAAAAAGGGCAAATTGGGGACGGCAAAATCTTTGTGTTGCCTATGGATGATTGCATCCGGATTCGAACGGGCGAACGCGGAACCGAGGCGATTTAGCTTCATTACATGATCAACGCGAGCGGTCCACTCATTCAATTGTCCAACGTTGCCAAGATCTATCAGCTTGACGAGGTGGAAGTCCGCGCGCTCGATGGAATCGATCTCACGATGGAACGGGGCGAGTACTCCGCTCTCATTGGTCCCAGCGGGTCGGGCAAGTCGACTCTGATGAACACGCTTGGATGTCTGGATCGGCCAACGCGAGGAAGCTATTTGCTCAGCGGCCAAGAAGTAGTCGATATGTCCCGAGACGAACGGGCCAAGATTCGCAACGCGCATATCGGCTTCGTATTCCAAAATTTTAATTTGCTTGCCCGCACCTCGGCCCTTGAAAACGTTGAGCTCCCCCTGTTGTATGGGACCATCAAATCGGCCCGGCAACGACACGATCGAGCCAAAGAACTTCTTTCGCTCGTAGGCCTGTCCGATCGTCTGGACCATCATCCGGGACAGCTATCTGGCGGACAACAGCAGCGAGTTGCCATCGCTCGAGCCCTAGCCACCGAACCATCGATCCTGATGGGAGATGAGCCCACCGGCAATCTCGATTCGAGGACGAGCCGCGAAGTGATCGAACTGTTTCGGAAACTGAACGAAGAACGCAATCTGACGGTCATTTTGGTAACGCATGACGTATCGGTAGCCCGAAACGCCCGCAGGAACATCGTTCTCCGCGATGGTAAAATCATCGCGGATACGTTGGACCACGACGCGGCTGCAGCAGCATTGAAACAATCGCAGGAGTTTTGATGAAGGATATTGCAATCATTCTGGCCGCTGCTGGAAAGAGCACGCGCTTCAAAGACCCTTTTTTCAAAAAGGTGTTTACTCTCGCGTCGGGCAAACCGGTTTGGCAGCATAGCGCCCAACTCTTTGCTGAGCACCCGAGGGTGGGTCAAATTATCCTGACTATTTCGGCAGAGGATCGAGAGCTGGTCCAGGAGAAATTTTCCGGCAACCTTCAGATACTAGGCGTTGAAGTGGTGATCGGGGGTGAAGAGCGATTTCACAGCATTCGCAACGCACTAGAAAAGATTCGTCCCGAGATGAAATTGATTGGGGTCCACGACGCAGCTCGCCCCTGCCTTACCAAGAATTCCTTCGATGCGCTGGTAGCAGTGGCCGATCGCACGGGGGCCGCAATACTAGCAGCCCCCATTCGGGCTACTGTCAAGCGGTGCGGAAGCAACAACGCGATCACGGAGACGGTCGCTCGCGATGGACTTTGGCAGGCCCAAACACCGCAATTGTTCAAGGCCGCGATCCTCAAGGGGGCGTATGCCAAACTGCGGGGTAAACCGACCGATGATGCCCAAGTAGTCGAGGAAAGTGGCGTTTCGGTGGTCTGTGTGGAAGGGCCCGAGACCAATATCAAAATTACCACCAAGGAGGACCTGCGGGTCGCCGAGTTATTCCTGAAGATCCCGCAGCGCCCTCGAGACAATCCTTTCTTTTAGTGACTGTTTCGCCAATATTCAAGTTTCGTTTGCGTATTCGGGCTGTGAGACGATACACTTGGGGACTGAACGATTAGATGTCCGGCCAACAATGTTTGACGGCGGCGTCTGGTTCAATCATTTGAAGGAAGTGTTGTTATGGCCGAAGGTAGCATCAAGAAGTTGACGGACAAGGGATTCGGGTTCATCAACGTCGGCGGCGGCAAAGATTTGTTTTTTCATTCATCCAGTGTCAAAGGCGCGACTTTTAACGAGCTGCACGAAGGCCAGATGGTTTCATACACCGAAGGCAAAGGCCCTAAGGGTCCGTGTGCTGAAAACGTAAAACCAGTGTAGTGTCGCAGTTCTGACTTCGTTTCAGAGCGGTTTTTTTGAAGCAATGAACGCAGCAGAAGTCGTAAGGCTTCTGCTTTTGCATTCACAAAGTCAGTTCCCCGGCTTTGTCGAGCGAGTTATTTGGTTGCCAGGATTGCGTCCAGAGGGACAGCGGTACGGAAACCTTCGATGGTTTTGAAGCCTGCTTCGCTAATGAGCTTAGTGTATTCAGTCAGCGTTCGTTCACGACCTTCCGTGCAAACGATCATGTTTAGGCTTTGCATGAGGGCCCAGCGGGGTCCCGAACGGTCTTCCCAAAGAATCTTCTCTCCGACCAAAAGTCCGCCACCCTCGGGCAGCGCGTCGTAGATTCTTCGGAGCAAGATTCGGATCTTGGGTTCACTCCAGTCATGCACGATGCGACCTAATGCGTAAAGGTCAGCACTCGGAAGACTGTCTATGAAGAAATCTCCACCGATCACTTTCATTCGATCGCCTAAGCCCGATTGTGCAACCATCCCTTTGGCCAAGTCCAGCGCATGAGGTAAATCGAAAACAATTCCTTGCAAATGCGAGTAGCGTTGGCAAGCTGCGATGGCGAGGTGGCCGGTCGCGCCTCCCAAATCGGCAATGGTTTGAAAACGACTTAAATCGAATGCATTCACGACATGCGGCGACGTGATCATCCCGAAACCATGCATACCCATCAAAAACTCTTGCATCGAACTTTCGGTACGGAAGAAATGAGAAAAGATGGGACCATCGAAATCGAAGGTTTGCTTCCACCGGTGCGAACCTTCCTTAATGGCATCTTCGAGATTCTGCCACATCCTCCACATCACGCGATTCGAATACTGGACGTACCCGGTCATGCGTCTGGGACTATGCTCCGTGAGATACACTTCGGCGACGGCGGTGTTGCAATAGGCTTCGCCGTCGCGTGCGAGCAACCCCAACGCAACACAGCTATCGAGCAAGGTCATCAGTGCGATTTTGTCGCACTGCAATACCCCAACCAATTCATCTAAGGTCTTGGATTCGGACAGCGTATCGAACACGCCAAGCTCGACGGCGGCGAACATCGTTTTGGATCGGCGAAAAGCCTCGAGCAAATCAAGAACGATGGCAGGATCGGGAATTGAACGGTCGGTTATTTCCATAGAAATTTTCCAAAGAGAACGGAAAGGATATCACGTTTTCGGCCAACGCGAATGTCAGGCCAGTATAGGCGAAAATGGGAAGTCAAATGTGTGAGGGTATACTTCGCGTGTATCACCGAATGGCTTGTGCCCAATGGCACTCATTTTGTCCTAATGAACCATTGGCTGCAGTACGCCGCGGGCTGTCGTGTCACTTTCGCCGCCGATAATTGGCCTTTAGATGCCGCCCAAAAGTGTACAATAGACATTTGCTGTGTTGGTTCCCTAGAGTCTGCACCCATCACCCCTAGAGTGCTATCGTGTCCAGTCGAAGTTTCGCGCAACGTTCCCTTGCGTTCGTTCTCGCAGTCTGTTTCTGGATTTCCTCTCTCTGCGAGCTTCAAGCACAATTCCAGGACTTGTCGCAAATCAAATCGGAGCATTTGATCACCAATAGCTTAGCTGGACCCACTGGAGATTTGACCATCTATGTTAGTTACCCGAATTGGTTTGCCCGCCAATCAGGTTACTGCCCCATTCGAGTGCGTGTGGTTCCCAAAAAGGGCCGAGTGTTTAAACAAGATGCCGAATTACGAATCAAGATTGGGAGCGCGATTTACAGAGGCGGCAATCAAAAAGTAGTTGTTGTGGTCCCTATCCGAGCGGGAGAATCCGAGTCTACGACCGAAATGCTCGGAAACTTCATAAGCAACTACTTGTCTTTCGAAACGAGTTTGAATGGCCGAGTTTTGTATGGGCAAAGGGCTAATCTGTACAATCGTGGCCAAAACAATGAAGAATGTAAAAACCTCATACTAATTTCACGCGAAAGTTCGGTCCTAGATAGAAAGTGGTCGGCCGCTCTGCAGGAGATGGACAAAACCAAGAACTGGTTTTCGCAGGAATCCAATACCCCCGGGGTACGGTACTCATCCGTATACGCGGACGTCGATAAACTGCCCGACAATTGGCTGGCTCTCAGCTGCGTTGGTCAAGTTTCGGTTGGATGCATAGAACTCGCCCGCTTAAGCGCATCGCAACTCGATTGCCTCAACCACTATGTGCTCGCCGGAGGGCAGCTGGTGGTCAGTCGTGTGGATTATCTGGAAGAGGTGAGCAAACGAATTCCAATCGATATCCTCGACAAGGGAGCGATTCTGCCAATCTCCATGAATCGCAGTAACCCGAATGACGCGATTTTCGAGATCACAGCCAGAGATTTTGAGCCGCCGATCTTGGACCTGTTCCAGGATACCTTTTGGGACCAATTTGTCTTATTGACTGGCCGTGAGACGCTGAGCAACGCCTCTGGCATGGGAGGCATTGGAGACCCAGCGCGATACCTGATGCCGGTCCACGGTACGGACTGGGATTCCTATTCACGTCAACTAATTGCACATGCCACGGAAGTAGGGCGGACTTGCGCAGACTCCTACACATCATCCACGATGCTCTTCGCGAGCCACCTCTACGAGGCCATGCAGCAAACGCCTGTTGAAACTTCGTCATCCGAAACAGCCGCAGATGAACCTAGAACAAAGTTGACGGCACCCGGGCAATACCAGCATGGATTTGGTTCGGTTCGTTTGGAAACTCGCCAAGTTCCGGATTCCGTGCTGTCGCCTAGCACTTTAATTGCAACCTCGTTAAACAGGGTATCCCGTTTCGAAAGCGGAATTGGCGATGACTTTTGGGGGTGGCTTATCCCCTCGGTCGGTCGAACCCCAGCCATTCCGTTTCTTGTGTTCGTGCTATTGTTTGTGGGAGGTGCAGCTCCGGGTTTAATGTTCTGGTGCAATCGTCATCGAAGGCGAGTGTGGCTGGTCGTATTGATGCCAGTGCTAGCAGCTTTTTGTACGATTTGTCTCTTCAGTTATGGATTGTTGAAGGATGGCTTAGGATCGGTCTCGCGGACTCGTTCCCTCTCGTTTGTCGACGAGAAGGGGAACGGTTTGGTTTGGTCAAGGCAATGTTACTTTGCCGGCTTGGTGCCCAATGGTGGTTTTCGTGTTGGCGAGGAAACCCAGTTGGCACCTATGTCGGTCAATGGCGTCAACACTCTCGCATCTTCGGAACATTGGGATGACCGCGGTGCTCAAATCTACCGGGGGTTGCTATCTCCTCGTTTGCAATCCCAGTTTTCGATAGCCCATCCGCTTCGCGAGATTTCGATTATGAAACGCGATCCGCAACTAGACTCGGTCTTGAACCAACCAGGCATCGTCAACGCATCCAGTTTCGATTGGAACACGATCGTCCTAGTGGATCAACAGGGCCAGTGTTTTGTCGCAAAAAAGATAGCAGCCGGACAACTCGCAAAATTCTCTGCCGTTTCGAAATCGGACGCCGAAGACGCTCTCCAGCGGGAATACAAGTCGCAGCCGCTTGTTGCCCCTGAGGATGCTCCGTCGGCCGACCAGATTTCGTTGTTCCAATCGCTTCAGGCCTCGTTCTTCTACTCTCCGTCGCGGTCAAATAGCACCGGGTTGATTTTCGAGGAGACCATTTGGAAGCACCATATTGGTTTGAACACGCCGGGTAGCACCCTAGGTTCGCATTTGTCGCCCGGTACTTATTGTATCTTTTGCGAACAGGCACCCTACTTGGAACGTTGTTTGCCAAATGTAGTCGACCGCGACAGCCTACATGGAATTGTTGGTCGATGGTGAGGGGCCAACACCTACTGCAAGAGTTCGCATGCACTTAGGGCCAACGTCATGACGGCCGTTGGTAGCGTATGATCGATATCGGGGTAGTAGTCTGGAGCGTGCAAACTTAGAACTTGACCTCGATTCTTCATGGCTTCGAACCGAGAGGCTTCGATGGTTCCGACCCGGATCATCACGCTTGGAATTCCTGCCAAGCCAAATTCGCTGAAGTCTTCGCCCCCCATGACCTGATCGGCTTCCTTGACTCGGTGGGTGCCGATCGATTGTTCCATGGTTTGCCGAAGCCGACGGGTCAGTTCTCGGTGATTGAAGAGGGCTGGAGTGGCGTCGGATAAGGTGATATCTGGAGACTTCGCGCCGTACGCGTCAGCGATAGCTTTGGCTTTGCGTCGGATGGAATCGAGCAAGAGTTTGCGAACCTCGGGAGTGTAGCTACGAACCGTAAGCTGCAAATCGCATCGGTCGCTGATAATGTTATGTTTGGTGCCAGCGTGTATTGCACCAACCGTAATGACCGCGGGTTCCGTTGGTTTTACTTCACGGCTAACGATGGTTTGCAGGCTCATCACCAATTCCGCCGCTTGGACGATCGGATCGATGGTCGTATCGGGAGCCGCACCGTGCCCACCGCGGCCGTGCACGGTGATATCGACGCTGTCTACGTTGGCCATCATGTACCCCTCCCGAAGTGAGACTGTGGTGGCCAGAGTCGACTCGCAGTGCACAGCCAATGCGAAGTCCGGTTTCGCGAAACGGGTGAACAATCCATCATCGATCATGGCTCTGGCTCCCCCGCCTCGCTCTTCGGCTGGTTGGCCAATCAACATTAGTGTGCCTCGCCAGCGATTCCGATTTGCCGCCATTAGTCTCCCGACAGCAATCAAGTTGCTCATGTGAACATCATGCCCACACGCGTGCATGACGCCAGATGTTGCGCCCGATGCAAGCTTTGTTTTCACTTGAGATGCTCTGGGCAAGCCTGTGATCTCGGTAACGGGCAGGGCATCCAAATCGGTCCGGAGCATGACGGTGGGCCCGTCCCCATTGCGGAGCAAAGCCACGACACCGAAGCCGCCAACGTTGGTTGTGACTTCGAAACCCGATTGCTTCCAAGCCGCTGCGATATACTCGGCCGTCTTTTGCTCCTGGTAGGAGAGCTCGGGATGCTCGTGTAGCCACCAATAATCTTCCGCGACGGCAACAAGATTGGAATCGATCCAAGACTGAATCCATTCGGTTTTCGCGACCGGAGGAATTTCACTATTCGTTGCCTGTGCACGAACAGGAACGTCGCACCCCATGCAAATCAAACTGGCCGAAAAGACAAACGAATGAAGTCGCATCATCATTTAAAAAGTTTCTTTCCTGGGTTCCCGCAAAAAAGGTGCATTCTGTGCAGCTAACACAACTACAAAACCACCGAATCACCTAACTTGGGAACTTGGACGTCCGCAAACCCCATGTCTCGAAGCTGACTCTGCAAAGCGGCCATCTGCTCCACTTCCCCGTGAACCAGCCGCACATGGGAAGTATTTTCTACAGCCCCTCGCAGCAGATGCTCGAAATCGTTTTTGTCGGCGTGACCCGAGAAGCCTTTGATTTCAGCGACTTCGATCCATTTGTTCCAGATCCTTCCTTGGAATCGAACAGTAGAAACGTTGGATAGCAACGCCGCGCCGAGTGAATCAGGAGCTTGGTAACTTACCAAAACAATCGTCGAACGGGGATCGTCAATGTGGTTCTTCAAAAAAGGAACGATGCGGCCACCTTCGCACATTCCCCCCGAGGCGATGATGATGCATGGCTCACGCTGCGTCGAACGCATCCACGCTTCCTCTTCGGAGGAAATCCATTCCACCGGGATCTCCTTGGATTCTGGAAGCAACAATGCTCCGTATTGAGTGTGGACATCACTGATTTCTGCGGCGACGGGATTGTCGACATAAATTGGCAACAATGGGATTCGTCCCGTGGACATCCAGTTCCGAATATAATGGAGCACCAGTTGCGTTCGCCCCAAGCTAAACGCAGGAATGAGTACTTTTCCACCGCGAGCTATCGTCCTATGAACGACGTCTGCCATTTTCTGTGACATCTCCTCCAACGAAGAATGCGTTTTGCCGCCGTAGGTACTCTCGCAGATGACGAGGTCTGCAGGCTCCACAAGCGACGGGTCGCAGACGAAAGGTAGTCCCCGTCGACCTAGGTCACCGGTGAAGGTAATCGTATGTTTTCGTGCCTCGCTTTGAATGGCGATTGCAATGCTCGCGCTGCCCAGGATATGGCCGGCATCGCTGAAACAGATCTGAACATCTGGCTCGACAGCAACCGTCTCGCCATACTCAACTCCCTCGCATGCCGCGATCGTATCGTCGACATCTTGGTAGTCGAACAGACTACTGGAGCCGCCGCGACCGCTGTAAGCGAACTGGCGTTTGTTTTCATGAACACGAGCCGAGTCGGCGAGCATGATAGCTATCAGATCGCGGGTCGCGTGGGTGCAGTAGATCGGACCAGTAAACCCGCTTCGAACCAAATTGGGGAGGTTGCCGCAGTGGTCCGCATGAGCGTGGCTCAGAAATACAGCATCGATCGTAGCTGGATCAAATGGGAAAATCGTATCGCGCGATCTCCCTTTGTCGCGCCCCCCCACTTTTATTCCACAATCCAGCAGGAATCGAGACGTACCCGATTCGATCAAATGCATTGAACCCGAAACGGATTGCGTCGCACCAAGAAAGGTAATGGAAGGGGAAGGGTGGTTCAACGGTCGAAGAAATGTCATTGAGGCATTGTACAACCAGATTCATACTTTTTGGCGCACGAAGGCTAGAGAACGGCCGCTATCTCAAATCTTATCGACGAACCGTCAGGCGGGCCTAGCCTGCCATTAAGAGGCATTCGAGCTAGTTTCCGCTGCAAAAAAGAGATTCCACAACGATTCGAAAGCGGTACGAACCAGCCCCACCCAGTTAGCAACAAAGTCTCCTGCGCCGGAAAAGCCATTGAGCGAATACGCTGCCACCAGGCCCGCAACAAACAGGTTCGCAGCT
>Ga0105049_10004465_pt1 | contig 16397 bp, 16 predicted proteins | sample MAT06_FD_78087 | JGI IMG/M metagenome (GOLD analysis project Ga0105049, IMG submission 78087) | Freshwater microbial communities from Lake Fryxell liftoff mats and glacier meltwater in Antarctica - MAT-06 | ecosystem: Environmental > Aquatic > Freshwater > Ice > Liftoff microbial mat | place... | reverse complement strand
ATGGAACCGGCTCCGGGTGCCAAAGTTGTTTATGGTGGACTGGTGAAAGGCACCGTGCAGATTCACGGCGATCTATTCTCGACGGGGGAGGTCTGGGAAGCCGCAGGGATGATTGAGCCACTGCTGCTCGATACGCACGCTTGGGTCTGGTTTGTCTCGGGTGAGGAAAAGCGCTTCGCCCGGAGGGCGTGGCGCGCCATCGAACGGGCCTGCAAACGCGACGATTGCTGGGTTTCCGTCATCTCAGTTTGGGAGGTCGGAATGCTGGTCTCCAAAGGCCGTCTCACCTTGTCCATGTCGCCCGCCGAATGGACCAAGCGCGCCCTGCAAGCCCCTGGCATGTCGCTCGCACCGCTCACTCGCGAAGCCGCCGTGGAAAGTAGCTTTTTGCCCGGCCACCTCCATGGCGACCCAGCCGACCGGCTTCTGGTTGCCACGGCTCGTCATTTGCGGGCACGCCTTGCCACAGCCGACGACAAGATTCTCAGCTATGCGGTGCTCCACCAGCTTGCGGTTCTGCCCTGCTAACGAGCCTCCAGCAGCGAAACGCCGTTAGCGTTCTTCCGCCGTTGGAGCGGCTCGCCCGCATACTTCACAATCGTCACTTCCGCCAGATAGAGCACCCGGCAACCATTCTCCAGATGGCCGCCAAAGGCTCCCTGGCGCGGACTGGAGAGCGTGATGTGGATATGCGGTTCCCCCGCGGCGATGATGCCACCGGCGTTCAGAATCTCAAAAGGACCCTTCACCGTCCGCATCACGTCCTTGGGCTTCTCCTCCGTCGACGCGACGTAGTGGTAGGTGCATTCGCTCACCGAACCGGCCGTTACCGTCACATGGCCATCGGTGATCCCCTTCTGCTGGATGATATTGACGATCGACTCTAAGAGCGGCGAGCCTCGATCAAGCAGCACGCGATAAGAAGCTTCGATTTGGGCCGCCGCGAAGACGCGCGGCGGGGGAGGGTCGGCCGCCAGTAGATTCGCGGTGACGGCGAGGAGCATCCAGGGATTCGAGGGCATGGGGCCATTCTCGCACCGTTCGCCTGCGAACATCGCCCGATTTCGGGAACAAATTCCGGGCGCACTCCGTTATACTGCTTGAAGCTGGAAAGGAGCTTTCCCCAAGGTCATGTCGATCAAGGACTTCCTCAAGAAACAATTCGTTGATGTCATCCAATACACCGAGGCGGAGGACGGTATTTTGGCCGCCCGGTACCCGATGCAAGATATGGAAATCCAGAACGGCGCCAGGTTGACGGTGCGGGAAAGCCAAATGGCGGCTTTTGTGAACGAGGGGCGCGTCACCGACGTCTTCGGGCCCGGCCTTTACACGCTCAACACCCAGAACTTGCCCCTGCTCACCAACCTGATGAATTGGGACAAGATGTTCGAGTCGCCCTTCAAGAGCGACGTCTACTTCTTCTCCACGCGCCAGCAGATTAGCCAGCGTTGGGGCACCGCGCAGCCGATCACCGTCCGCGATAAGGATTTTGGCGCCGTCCGCCTGCGCGGCTACGGTATTTACTCCTGGCACCTGCTGGACCCGCGCGCCTTCCATAGCAAAATCTCCGGCACCCGTGAGATCTACCGCGTCGCCGACATCGAAGCGCAACTGCGCCAAACGATCATCGGCCGCATGACCGATACCTTCGCCGAGTCGAAGATTCCGTTCCTCGATCTGGCCGCGAACCAGGACGAGTTGGCGCTCCAGGTGGGCGAGAAGATCCGGCCCGCGCTGCTTGAGATCGGCATCGCGCTTGACAGTTTTGTCGTCGAGAACCTGTCGCTGCCGGAAGAACTGCAAAAGCGGCTCGATGAGTCGATCGGCATGAACATGATCGGCGACATGCGGCGTTATACGCAGTTCCAAGTCGCCCAGTCGCTCCCGATCGCCGCGGCCAACGAAGGTGGTGTGGCTGGCATCGGTGCTGGGCTCGGCGCCGGATTCACGATGGCGCAGCAGATGGCCGGGGCTATGAATCCCTTGGGTGGGCAACCGCCGCCCCAGGGTGGGGTGCCCGGTGGCCTGGGAGTTCCCGTGCCGGCTGCTCCGGCTGCCCCCGCTGCGGATGCCCCGGCGGTCGCCGGCAACCGCTTTTGCATGGAGTGCGGCAAGTCGATTCCTGGACGTGCGAAGTTCTGTCCGGAATGCGGCGCGGCGCAAAGTTAACTGACGAATATGTCGGGCTCTGAATGGGTGGTGGAGGCGGCCGGCTGTGAGCCGGACCGCCTGCGCGATATGGCGCTTCTCGCCTCGCTCTTTGACCTTCTGATCGCCGACCTCGACTTACACCCCGTCATGCCGCCGGTTTGGCATCGATTCCCCTCGCCGGGCGGCATTACCGGCATGGTGTTACTCGCTGAGTCGCATTTAACGGTACATACGTTTCCCGAACACGGCACCTTGTGCCTGAACTTATTCTGCTGCCGCCCGCGCGATCGTTGGGACTTTGAGGGCCGCCTGCGCTCGATCCTGGCCGCGAGCGCCGTGGGAGTGCGCTTTCTCGAACGACCCTATGGGGAGACGGCGTTATGAACCCGCTCGCCGGTAGCGATCGTTTTCGCGGAAATTGCCCCAACTGCGGGGCGCCGATCCAATTTACTTTCCTGCAAGCCGTGCAGACCGTGTGTAAGTTCTGCCAGTCAGTACTGGTGCGTCAAGGTGTCGACTTACAGTTAGTCGGCAAAGTGGCGGATCCACTGATTGATGCTTCTCCTATTCAGCTCGGCACGGAGGGTCAGTACGGCGGACAAGCTTTCCAGGTAGTCGGCCGCATCGTTTACGAATACCTGGGCGGCCGTTGGAATGAGTGGTATCTGGCCTTTAGTAACGGCACTTTCGGCTGGCTGTCGGATGCGCAGTTGGAATACGCGATCTCCTTTCTCGTCAAGTCCACCGCGCCCGCCCAGGCTACTCGTGGAGTACAAGTTGCTCTGGGTAAAGAGCTATTTACTGTCACGACATTTACCCGCGCCCGCTACATTGGCGTCGAAGGCGATATGCCCTTCACCACTTGGGATAAAACCGAGAGTAACTTCCTGGACTTGCGTAGCGCCAACCAGCGCTTCGCCACCGTCGATTACAGTGAGCAACCGCCTCTGGTGTTTACGGGTAATCTGGTGGATTACGACGATTTGAAACTGCGCAATGTGAAGCAGTTTGAGGGCTGGCAATGAAGGTCCGCGCCATCGATTGCCCGAACTGCGGCGGTAGCGTCGAACTGCGTGGTTACTCTCACTCGCTTTCGGCGGTCTGTATCCAGTGCCTTACGGTCATCGATACCAGCCATCCGCAACTTACAATACTGAAGCAGTTTCAGGATGCCAATCGCGTCCGGCCCTTGTTGCCGCTCGGCTCGCGGGGCCGCTTTGGCGGGAAGCTGTTCGAAATAATCGGTATGCAAGAGCGCCAGATCATGGTGGATGGCACCACTTACAGTTGGCAGGAGTACTTACTCTTCAATCCCTACGCCGGCTTTCGCTACCTCAGCGTCTACCGCGGCCACTGGAACTTCATCGAACCAGCCAAAGGTCTACCGGAAACCACTACTCGCTACCTGGGTAAGCCAGCTCTTAAGTACCAAGGCCAGACTTACCGGCACTTTCAGACCGCCGAGGCCGAAACCTCCTTTGCCATGGGAGAGTTTCCCTGGAAGCTCGAAGTCGGCCAGAAGGTTACCGTCAAGGATTACATCGCGCCACCGAAGTTACTCTCGGAAGAAATCACACCCGACGAAGTTACTTACTCGGTCGGAACTTACCAAACTGGCGAAGAGATCGCTAAGGCCTTCGCCTTAACTACCCCTCTATCGCTGGCCAGTGGCGTCTTCGCCAATCAACCGGCGCCGGCAGCCAATCTCGGCTCGACCTGGAGTACTTTTGTGCTGCTGCTCGTGGGGCTCTTCGTGCTGAGCATCTTTCTCAAAGTCATCTCGCGCAACGAAGTCGTCTTCGACCAACGTCTCCACTACAGTTCCGCCGACAAAGAGTCCGCCAAAGTCACTGACATCTTCGAACTGAAGGGCCGTACTTCGAACGTCGAAATCGAGAGCGAAACCGACCTTTTGAACGACTGGATGTATCTCGACATGTCCCTCATCAATACCGAAACCGGCCAGGCCTGGGACTTCGGCCGCGAGGTGAGTTACTACTCCGGCACCGACAGTGACGGCCGCTGGACCGAAGGCAACCCTAAGGTCAGTGTCAACATTCCCAGCGTCCCATCCGGCAAGTACTACCTGCGGATCGATCCTGATATGAGCGACGACGCCGGACTCCACTCCGCTTCGTATACGATCAAAGTAACGCGCGATGTCCCTAAGTTCTGGCTACTGTGGCTCGCCATCCCGCTGCTGATGCTGCCCGCTCTCTGGCGGACCATCAAACGCGGCACCTTTGAAACCCAACGCTGGGCCGAAAGCGACTACGCGACCAGTTCCAGTTCGAGCGACGACGACGATGACTAACCTTTTTCTTGGCAATCTCAAATACTGGCTTTACGGGCTCACCTTACTGGGCGGTGCCGGCGTGGCGGAGTGGCGCGGCTACTCTTTCACTTCTATCAACGAACACCAGGTCGCCCCTAAGTCCGTGCGCGATAACCCGGGCGCCTATCGCTCCCACTATTCCACTTACACTCGTTATTCCGGAGGCAAATAAGATGACTGGTTTTCACTTTATGGCGTTCGTAAATGCCATCGTTTATGCGGTGCTCGGCATCGTGATCTTTGCGATCTCGTTCGTTACCATCGACAGACTCACTCCTCACGATCTCTGGAAGGAGATCATTGAGGAAAAGAACGTCGCCCTGGCAATTATTGTCGGCTTCATGGCCCTCGCCGTGGGCATTATCATTGCCGCGGCCGTCCACTAAGCGGCCAGTCCTCACATGGCGATCGTCCTCTTTATCTCCGTCTTCCTGATCGCCGCCTGCGGACTCATCTATGAGCTTATCGCCGGCACGCTCGCCAGCTACTTACTCGGCGATAGCGTCCTGCAGTTTTCCACCATCATCGGCACTTACCTCTTCGCCATGGGCGTCGGCAGTTGGCTCTCGAAGTTCTTGGTTCGCGGATTGGTCGCGCGCTTCATCAACATCGAGATCATGGTCGGCGTGGTGGGTGGCTTTTCTTCGTCGATCCTCTTTCTCGGCTTCGCCTACGGCCAAGGCTTTCGGCCTTTACTCTATGGCGTCGTCATGATTGTAGGCGTCCTCGTTGGCCTCGAAATTCCGCTGTTAATGCGCATACTCAAAGAGAGATTCGAATTCTCTGACCTAGTCGCCAACGTGCTTACCTTCGACTATCTCGGCGCCTTGGGCGCGTCGTTGTTATTCCCCCTGTTACTCGTCCCGAAGCTGGGCTTAGTCCGCTCGGCGATCGTCTTCGGCCTTCTAAATGTCGGTGTCGCCCTCTGGTCCACTTGGTTCTTCCGGGAGCAATTAGGCCACCCCTGGCGGCTCCGCATCACCGGCTCCATTGCGTTTCTCTGTCTCTGCGCCGGGCTCATCTTTGCCGATGAAATCAGCAATGCCGCCGACAATAGCCTTTACGCTGACGACGTCATTCTCTCCCGCCAAACCCGTTACCAACGCATCGTACTGACTCGCTGGAAAGACGATATCCGCCTCTTTCTCAGCTCCCACTTACAATTTAGTTCTCGTGATGAATACCGCTATCACGAAGCATTGGTCCACCCCGCCCTGGCCTCACTACCTGGAGTGAGAAATGTCCTCATCCTGGGCGGTGGCGACGGACTTGCCGCCCGCGAAGTCCTCCGTTACGACACCGTCCAAAGCATTACACTGGTCGACCTTGACCCCGAGATGACCACGCTCTTTAAGACCCATCCGATGCTGAAAACCCTGAACGGCAATTCCCTTAATTCGCCGCGCCTTAAGGTTCACAACGCCGACGCCTTCCCTTGGCTCGAACAAAGCCGCGACGTCTACGACGCCGTCATTATCGACTTTCCTGACCCTACCAACTTCTCGCTCGGCAAACTCTACACCACGGCCTTCTATCGCCTGCTGAAGAAGCACGTCGCGGAGCACGGCCTGGTGGTGGTGCAGAGCACATCGCCGCTCTTCGCCCGCCAATCGTATTGGTGCATCGTCGAAACGATGCGCCTGGCCGGCTGGCGCATCAGCCCCTACCATGCTTATGTTCCCTCCTTCGGCGAATGGGGCTTTGTGCTCGCCGGGCAACAACCCTACGAGCCACCGCTCACCGTGCCGGTGGGCCTCAAGTTCCTCACCTCCGCCAATATCCGCGGCCTTTTTGAATTCCCCCGCGACATGCAGGCCGTGGCCGTGGAACCCAATCGCCTCAACGACCAGGTCCTCGTCCGTTACTATGAAGCGGAATGGCGAAACATCTCTCGATGACGCGGCGACAGCTCGCGCCCGCCCTGCTCGGCCTCACCGTGAAGGGCGAAGGCCAGATCCAAGGCGGCTTCGTTTACGAGAACCATAACGAAGGGCACAAAATTCGTGACCGGGCCATTTACCGGCCCCCCGCCGGCACACGCCGCGCCAAAGTCATCATCATCGGCGGTGGCATGGCCGGCCTTTGCGCCGGCTGGTGGCTGCGCAAGCAAGGCTTCACTGACTTCCTGATCCTCGAAGGCGAGGAAGAGATCGGCGGCAATGCGCGCTCGGGCCACAACGACATCTGCGCCTACCCCTGGGCCTCGCACTACGTTCCCGTTCCCAACCCCGAATCGGCCCTGGTCCGCGAGCTGTTCACCGAGTTTGGACTCATGGATGCCCAAGGTGCCCTCGACGAACGCTGGCTCTGCCATTCGCCACAAGAGCGGCTCTTTCTGCATGGCCGCTGGCAATGGGGGCTCGACCCCGAAGCCGGTACCACCAAAGCCGACCGCGACCAGCGCCATACCTTCGAGGCCCGCATGGAGGAGTTCGCCGACACCGGCCAATTCCAACTGCCCATGGCGCTGGGCAAGCCGCCCGATCGTGCGCTCGACCAACTTTCCATGCGCGACTGGCTGGTGCAGCAAAAGCTCACCTCGCCCTACCTCGCTTGGCAAGTGGACTATGGCTGCCGCGACGACTACGGCTCTTCTTCGGCCGAAACTTCCGCCTGGGCTGGCATCCACTATCACGCCGCGCGCCAGCACTCCGCCAAGGGCCCGTTCACTTGGCCCGAAGGCAACGGCTGGATTGCCCGCCGCCTCGCCGAACAACTGAAGGCGCACATCGTCACCACCGTCTGGACCCGGGCGATCGAACGCATCGGCACCCGCTGGCACCTGCGCACTACCGGCTTCAACGTGGAAGCCGACGCCATCATCTATGCCGCGCCCTCCTTCGTCCTGCCCTATCTGATGAAAGGCTTGCCCAAGCCCAATTTCGAATATTCGCCCTGGCTCACCGCCAACCTCGTCATCGAGCAGCCCATCGAAACTGCCTGGGACAATGTCATCTACGATTCGCCCTCCCTCGGCTACGTCAACGCCACCCACCAGACGCTCGCCTCCCGCGTCAACCGCGCCGTCTGGACTTACTATCTGCCCCTTACCGGCCCCGCCCTCAACCAGCGCCGCCGGCTGCAGTCGCAAGATTGGAACTTCTGGAAAGAAGCGATTCTCACCGATCTCGAACGTGCCCATCCGGGCCTACGGAAAGTTGTGTCCAGGATCGATATCTTTCGCCAAGGCCACGCCATGCGCCGTCCTCGGCCCGGCTTCCTCACTGAGAGCGAAGCCTGGCGAAAGGCCACGGAAAGGCCGAACTTCCGTATTGCGAACTCCGACGTCTCCGGCCTGCCCATCTTTGAAGAAGCCCAATATCGCGGCGTCGAGGCGGCCCGATTCACTCTGGCCGCGCTCGGCATCATAAAAAAAGTGGATCGGCCCTGACAAAATTTTGTGGGCGCAATTTACCGCAAAACTCCTTAGACTCGCAAGAAGCAGGGGCCACGTTCCGCTGATCTGCCTAAGGTCATGCCCAGCGCACTCGCTCAAAGATTCGTCACCGCTCACGAAGAGCCTGAACTCGATTTTCTCATCCGGCGCCTCGCGCGTCGTTTGCATATGGCGATGCCGTTAGTCTTCGTCACCGCCCGGCTTCGCCCGCGCGTCTCCCGGCGCTGTCCGGCCAACGCCCCCACACGGCTGATTGTCTCCGAAGGTGCCTTTCGTGAATGGGACGGCGACGAGATTGAGTCACGCCTCGCCGCGGAGATGGCCAAGATCGCCGCTACTCGACGCTTCCGCCTGCTGACGAAACGTTAACCAGGCCTTAACCTGGGCCTCAATTGGTGATAATCTCTTGTACAGCTAGCCATGCGACGTTCCATCCTCTTCTCGCTCGTTTTCGCTCCCTTGGCCGCGGCACAAGCCCCGCTGGCCTTAGCCAACGACGGCACTGAAGCGCGTGCCGTCCTCAACACTTGCCTCGGCTGCCATAACGCTAAAACCGCCATGAGCGGCCTCTCGCTCGACTCTCGAGAGGGCATCCTCAAGGGCGGCAAACACGGCCCTGCCGTCAAGCCTGGCGAAAGCACACTGCTGCTTGAAGTCGTGAAGCATACGGGCGCCATCAAGATGCCGCCCGGTGGCAAGCTCAAGGACACCCAAATCGCGGTGCTCGAAAAATGGATCGCCGACGGCATGCCGATGGCTGCCAAAGCCGCCGCCATCCCCACCCATTGGAGCTTCCTGCCGCCCAAGAAGACGGCCGTGCCCGAAGGCGTCCATCCGGTTGACCATTTCATTCAGCTCAAGCTCAAGGGCGCTGGCCTCGCCATGGCCAAGCCTACCGATCGCCGCACGCTCCTCCGCCGCGTCAGTCTCGACCTTACCGGCCTGCCGCCGACGCTGGCCGAAGTGAACACCTTCGTAGCCGACATCCAGCCCGGCGCTTACGAACGTCAAGTGGATCGCCTGCTCGCCTCTGCCCATTATGGCGAGCGTTGGGGACGCCACTGGCTCGACCAGGCTCGCTACGCCGACTCCAACGGCTACTCCATCGACGCCCCGCGCGAGATGTGGAAGTATCGCGACTGGGTGATCAACGCCTTCAACGCCGACGTCCCCTTCGATCGCTTCACCCTCGAACAATTCGCCGGCGACAAACTTCCGAACCCCACCTCTGATCAGCTAATCGCCACCGGTTTGCACCGTAACACGCCCATCAACTTCGAAGGCGGCATCGACTTTGAGCAATACCGCGTCGATCACGTCGTCGACCGTGTCGCTACCACCGGCAGCGTCTACCTCGGCCTCACCCTCGGTTGCGCGCGCTGTCATGACCACAAGTTCGATCCCATTCCGCAGAAGGAGTTCTACCAGTTCTTCTCCTTCTTCAATAACGTCGACGAAGCCGTGAAAGAAGCCGATCGCGACAACGTCCAAAAGCCCGTTCTTGAGCTCGGCACCCCCGCCGAGTTGCGCAAGAAGGATGTGATCCAGTCGCAGTTGAAGGCGCTGCAAGGCGAGTTGAACATCTACCGTAAGGTGATTGAGCCAAAGCAGGAAGCCTGGGAGGCTTCGCTGAAGGATGCCGACATCAAGAAGCTTCGGCCCAGCGTGCAATCTGCCTTGGGTCTCCACGTCGGGCGCCGCAACGATGAGCAGGCCGCAGTCGTGTTCGAAGCCTTCGCCAACACCGACGAGGCTTGGCGCGAACGCCGTGCGACCATGCGCGCCGTCGAGAAGCTCTCTCCCAAAATCATCACCTCGCTCATCATGAAGGACCTGCCGGAGCCCCGCCAGGCGTACATCCACCAGGGTGGCGACTTCCTCCGCAAAGGCGAGAATGTCTTCCCTGGCACGCCCGCCATTCTGCCGCCCCTCGGCAATACCGGCCCCGCCACCCGCGCCGATCTCGCCCAGTGGCTCACTTCGCGCCAGAACCCGCTCACCGCCCGCGTCACGGTGAATCGCATGTGGATGCGCTACTTCGGCCGCGGCATCGTCGAAACCGAAGATGACTTTGGCCGCCAAGGCTCTGGCCCCTCGCATCCCGAGCTGCTCGATTGGCTGGCGGTCGAGTTTATGGAGCGTGGCTGGAGCCAGAAGGCACTGCACCGCCTGATCCTGACCTCCGCCGCCTATCAGCAATCCTCGGCTGCTGACCATCCGCAGGCCACCGAAAAAGACCCCCGCAATATCCTGCTCTCCCGCCAGAATCGCTTCCGCCTGGAAGGCGAAATCATCCGCGACGCCGGCTTGGTCGCCAGTGGCCTCTTCGCCCCCAAAGTCGGCGGACCCAGCGTTTACCCGCCCATCCCCGCCGGCGTGATGAACTCCGGCCAGAACGCCCGCGAATGGGTGACCAGCATTGGGGAGGACCGTTACCGCCGCGGCATGTACACCTTCCTCTGGCGCGCCACGCCCCATCCCACCATGTCCTTGTTCGATGGCCCCGATGCCGTTGCCTCCTGCACGCGCCGCAATCGTTCAAACTCGCCGCTGCAGGCGCTCACCCTCCTGAACGACGAAGCCGTCAAGGAGTTCGCCGACGCCCTTGCCGCCCGCGCTCTCAAGTCCAAAGATCCCCTCGGCCACGCCTTTGAGCTGGCCATGGCCCGCCAACCGAACGCCACTGAACGCGAACGCCTCCGCCGCTTTGTCGCCAGCCAGAAAGACGAAGCCGGCGGCTCGGAAGTGGCCGCCTACACCGGCCTGGCTCGCGTGCTGCTCAACCTTGACGAATTCATGACCCGGGAGTAACTGCGATGATCGACGAAACCAGACGCCACTTCTTTGAACGCTGCGGCATGGGCCTCGGCAAAGCCGCGCTCGCCGGCCTGATCGCCGGCAATGCCCGCGCCAAAGAGCCCCATTTCGCGCCCAAGGCCAAGTCCGTCATCTACCTTTTCATGGCCGGCGGACCCAGCCAGTTCGAAATGTGGACTCCCAAGCCGCAGCTCCAAAAGCTGCACGGCCAGTACATTCCGGATTCCTTCCTGGAAGGCAAGCGCTTCGCCTTCATGGACACCTCCTTTAAGGACAAGCCCAAGCTTCTCGCCACCAAGCGCGAGTTTAAGCAGTATGGCCAAAACGGCACCTGGGGCTCCTCCCTGGTGCCCCACACCGCCGCTATCGCCGACGAGCTCACCTTCCTCCACACGGTCTCTACGGAGAACTTTAACCACGCCCCCGCCAAGTGCTTCGCCAGCACCGGCTACACCCGCTTTGGCCGCCCCAGCATGGGCGCCTGGGTCACCTACGGACTGGGCAGCGAGTCGCAAGACCTCCCCGGTTTCGTCGTCCTGCAGAGTGGTCCCCGCGGCCCCCGCGGCGGCGCTCCGCTGTGGGGCTCAGGCTTCCTGCCGACTACCGAACAGGGCGTCCTGTTCCGCAGCTCCGGTGACCCGATCCTGAATCTCTCCACGCCCAAGGGCGTCACTCCCCGCATGCAAAGCCAGGTGATCGACGCCATCCGCGACGTGAACGGAATGCGCAACGAAACCATGGTGGACCCGGAGATCAATACCCGCATCGCCGCCTACGAAATGGCCTACCGCATGCAGACCTCCGGCCCCGAGTTGATCGATTTCCAGAAGGAAAGCAAAGCCACGCTCGACATGTACGGCGTCGAAATCGGCAAGCCCAGCTTCGCCGCCAACTGCCTGCTGGCCCGCCGGCTGGTAGAACGCGGCGTCCGCTACATCCATCTCTGGCACACCGATTGGGACCACCACGACGACCTTACCAAGCCACTGGAAGATGTCTGCCGCCAAGTCGACCAGCCCTGTGCGGCTCTCGTCAAGGACCTCAAGGCCCACGGCCTGCTCGACAGCACCCTGGTCGTTTGGGGCGGGGAATTCGGTCGAACCCCGATGGGCGAAAGCCGCGACGGCAAAGTGGGCCGCAACCACCACATCGATGCCTACACCATGTGGATGGCCGGCGGCGGCGTCAAGCCCGGCGTCCACTTCGGCCAAACCGACGACTTCGGCTTCAACGCCGTCGAGGACCCCCTTAGCATGCACGACGTCCAAGCCACGGTGCTGAACCAGTTGGGGCTTGACCATACCAAGCTCACCTACCAATTCCAAGGCCGCAACTTCCGCCTCACCGACGTCGCCGGTAAGGTGATCCACAAAATTCTGGCCTAATGGCCTTCCCCCTGGTTGACGGGATGCATACCTAAAGGCGCGCCAACGCTCGCCTGCAACTGGGGGCCTTCAACTGGGATGAGGACCGCGCGCCAAAGTAATATTCAATTTTCAAAGATCAGTTGGGAACCCAAGGAACCCAAGAGGGCGAAGCGTTTGTTTTGAACAAGATCGCCGGGTTTGTTTTCGGATATTTTATTTTTCCCCGGCCTCGGTAGGCTGGGGATGGGCAGGCTGGGGATGGGCAGGCTGAGGATCGGCGAACGGAAACGGAAAGGGATTGCGAAAGCCACGGTCCTCTTCAACGAGTGTATCGATGGCCACACCAACCTGCTTGAGGATGTCGGGGTGAGCCGCCAGAGTTTGGTGGACGGCTCGGTTGACCAGGGGCCAGAGTTCGGTTTCCGTGGGGGAGTAAGTGGGGTCAGTAGGTACAAGGATGACTTTGTGCTCCTTGGGCAAAGCGGCGAGGCGCTTTTTCTCGGCATCTTCGCACATTTTCTGGCGAATGGGTTCCCAGCGCGAGGCGGGGAGTTGGATCCAGTGCATGTCGGCGAAGACGTCGGCGACGGGGAATGAGTTGTAATCGATGTCAGTATAGAGTTTTTCCATAAGGTCCTCTGAGTTCAGGTTAACTGGAGGCTGGTAATTATTGGGAGGGGGTTTCGAGTAAGTGGTTTCGCGGCAGGGAGATAGGGATTTTCAATTCGATGTGACCGCGTGGCCGATATTGCTGGGAGCAAAGTGGCTTGACCGGGGCGCGGTGGCGCCAGTAAACTCGCCGCCGACGTGGCGGGCGCAATGTGCGCGGTTAGGGGGTGAGGCGTTCACAATGATTTCAAAAGCTGTAAGTAGATGTGTTTTTTTGAGTTACTGATTTTGGGAGGGTCAGGATTTTCGGGGCGGATGATATCCTCCAGATGTGAGAAGTGAAAAACAAATAGCAGCTTCCCGTATCAACGGGCAGAAATCCCTGGGCCCGGTGACGGCGATGGGGAAGGATCGCATTCGTTGGAATGCGCTGAAACATGGGTTGACGGCCCAGCTGACTTTGTGGCGGAACGAAGATCCGGAACAATTTCAGCGATTGTTAGTCGCCTTACTTGAGCGGTTCGCGCCGACGAACGATATCGAGTTCCTGTGCGTGGAAGAGATGGCGATGGCGAAGTGGCGAATGCGGCGGATGGCCAGCCTGGAGACGGCGGCGGGGAATTTCCACTTACAGGCGGAGCCCGAAAGCCCACAGAAACTGCCGGCGCTGCGCGAGCCGGACAAGCCGAAGCGGCCACGAGATTGCGGCGAGCATTCGCTCGAAGCATTCCTATCGGCGCCGGACGACGGGAAATTGTTGACGACGCTGCGGCAGCATGAGGCGTCCTATGCGCGGGCGTACCAACGCGCTTACCGGCACTTGTGCGAGTTACAGGGGGAGTAAGTGAAGAAGGCGAACCAGACCGAGGCTCCCCTGGGCTACCGGCAGCAGAACGAGGCCCGGCCGGAGGAAGATCCGGGCGACTGGGCGGCCGTGCTGGGCTTTGAGTTAGACGAAGCCCAGCGCGCGATCCTGGATCCGAATATCCGGCGCGGGATTTTGAATTGTAGCTTCGGAGTGCAGTCCATTTATCAGAATTGTCCTGAATAAACTTCTTTCTAGCTTTCTTGTCTTTAATCTTCTCCAGCGCAATGGCAGCCTCTTCGAGTGCGGCCAATATGTCTTTGGGTACGAGTGCCCAGTCTCGATGGACGTAGATCATTGTTCTCTTAGGAGTTCTTCTGCAATTTCGTTAGTCGTCTCATCCCGACGCTTCATTTCGTCAGGCGTCAGCGATACGACATCCGCTAGCTCGACACTGTCCATTTTTCGCAGAAAAAGGCTATATAACTTGTCTCGCTCCTCGTATAGGAACCCAAGGCTCCGAAGCTCTATGTTTAAAGCCTGAAGCCGCAAGAGTTGATCAGTGGACAAATCTTTGCGGCGCGCAAGGCCGTTCCGCTCGTCTACGAGCTCTTGTGTCGGCCGATCCAAAGTGCTAGCCATGCCGAAAATATCAGTAAGCACGCCGGAAAACCCCAGGCCCTTTGGATCTATGAATGGCGGCTGTACCGTAACTGTTTTGTCGTCATCAGAGGTCATAACACGAACCTCATCTCGGGAGAGCGCCGCAATCGTGAGCGGATTGTGAGAAGTAAGAATGATCTGACAATTTTCAGCATCGGCGGCGACGCCCGTCCATTCGCGAATTAAATGCAAATAGTTCAACTGCCAAGCCGGGTTTAAATGCGTATCCGGTTCGTCCAGCAGAAAGAGAGCGCGTTTGCCACAAGAAACCCGAATGAGGCCGAGAACCATCAACAGTTGGCGTTCGCCGTCTGATAGATCTGCGAAGCTTACGTCGCCGTCCGGTGCGTGCTTTCGAATCACCCAAAGATGGAGCTCTCTAATCAGATCGGAGATATCCATTGCTTCTAGAGCCGTGAACATCTCCTGATCGCTCTTGTACTGTCCGCTCAATCTGCGCAAGGCGCTTTTGTCGCGCAGGAAACAGGCGAATTGCGCTATCTCCTGGGGCTTATCTCGATAGTCCTCAATCGCTTTCCCACTCCAGCCAAAAGGATGAAATGCCTGTTGGCTGATTGTCCGCGCACAGCTCCCAGCTGGCCCTTCCGAACCCCAGAAATCCTTGGCCGATGCGAGCTTCTTTGCTTGACTGCCCTTGGCAAACCAAGGTTCGTTGAAGTGGAACAGAGCCGAGTCAAAGCTTTCAATCCAAAGCTCTTTCTTCAGCAACGAGGCGAGTTCTTTATCCGGAAAAGCGAGCGAACTTAGGAGGGCAAGGACGCCGTGAATTGGACGACAATAGAAGAGACGCCTTTCGATATGGGCCTGCTTGTAGACCTCTGGAAAAAATGTACCACCCCGTGCATGCCCGTGGATGGCCCCGTTTTCTCTGGCACAAACTGAAGCGCAATCTAGCCTAGATCTCCAACAGACTCGGCGGTGCCCCGATTTTTCGGTATGGCTCAGATCTAACGGTGGAACCGCTACAATATGGGTCATGCCTAGCTACGCAATTAGCCGTGTTGGTGAACTGGAACAAGATCTCATCGGCGAATATGACATCGCGTTGGCGAATGACGAAACGTTGGTGGCGGCTCTGCGCACCAATACCAGTTATCTGAAGGTGGTCGACTACCGTCTGGCGTCGGCCGGCGACATCACCGAAACGGGCCAAGCGCAGACAGTGCAAGTGGCAACCGTCTCGCTCACGATTCCCACCGCCACCGATTGGGTCACCAGCGCGACGAGAATCGTGGGCACCAAGCTTTTCCTTTCGCAATGGAGTCCCTCCGTCTCGCATGGACAGGACGGAGAAGGGCCAGCGACCGGAGGCTCCGTGATTGCCAGCTTCGGTACCCGCTTTACCTGGATTCCACCTTCCACCAACCCGCCTCCGCCTCCGGGCACCGTCGTGAAGTCTCCGCAGGGCTATCTGGTGGTCACCGCCCACCGGAATACGCTGCACGAACTGCGAGTGACCGCGTGGATTTCGGCTTCGCACGGAATCGAGGAAATGGCCTCCGCCGTATCCCCGGAAAGATCCACCCTGGTGTCGATCGTCGCCAACCAGACTCTGCCCGGCAATGGCGTGCTCGAATCCGCAAACGTCATCACGGCCAGTATCTCCAGCGGCAAACTGCGGCTCGCGACTTGGCGGATCAATGTCCTGCCGCAAACGGAGGCCACCGTGGTTCTGGTGGCGGAAACGGCGACTGACGTGGCCATCAAGGAAATTTCGGCGACCGTCTTCAGCCGTCAGGATGGAAATTACCTCGCCACCGCCGTCATCGGGAATGACGGAAAACTGACCCTGATCACTTGGAGGATGCTGGCCAATGGGACCTTCACCCGTTGGCTCGACGCTCCGGCGGGCGCCGCGTCCGGTATCGACTGCGTGCGGATCCGCCGCAGCGACTTAGCCGTCGGTTGCCGGGATGGGAACGACAAGCTGCGGGTGATCTATTGGCGATTCCCCTACCGCGACGCGGGCAGCCAGGCCGTAATCCGTATGGGGACGGCGATCGCGGGAACGCTCGGCAGCTTTGGAGGCGTGAAGCTCGCGCACACGGCCGCAACTTCTGCCAAGCCTGGTGACACGATCGCCGCCTGCCGCACCGAGGCGGGAAAACTGAAGCTGATTCGCTATCGGCTTACAAACGGCGACTAGTGAATTCGGCTCCGCTGGCAGACTTACCCAGGACGAACAAGTATTCCGGAAAACCACTACCGCCCGATGCCGGAACCGAAACT
>Ga0105049_10004459_pt1 | contig 16403 bp, 9 predicted proteins | sample MAT06_FD_78087 | JGI IMG/M metagenome (GOLD analysis project Ga0105049, IMG submission 78087) | Freshwater microbial communities from Lake Fryxell liftoff mats and glacier meltwater in Antarctica - MAT-06 | ecosystem: Environmental > Aquatic > Freshwater > Ice > Liftoff microbial mat | place... | reverse complement strand
GCTTCCCGGCAGCTTCCCGGCAGCTTCCCGGCAGCTTCCCGGCAGCTTCCCGGCAGGAATTCATTCGGGGGGGGGGGCGTTTACGTATTTTGTCAAGCTGCCTGTGATTTCTCGACTTCATACCACGCACATGACTCCCTTCTTTCTCCTCCTTGCCGCCTTCACAGTCCTTACCTCTGCCGCTGCACAAAACGTGGATTCGTTGGAGACTGCGGCGTTGCAATTGCATTATGCCATGAAGTACACAGAGGCGGCCGATGTGTATACGAAGGTTATTGATGGTGGGAAGAGGACATTCAACACGTACTTCAATCGGGGGGCGTGCCTTGCAGAGTGCTGTGATCCGATGAAGGCAGCGGCAGATTTCACGAAGGCCATGGAGTTTCAGCAGAGTGATTCTGCGTTGTACATGCGAGCGGTCTGTTATGTGAAAGCAACAGAGCTAGCAAAAGGCGTTGCGGATCTGAATGTGCTGCTCGAGCGGAATTTGATGTTTCCGCACGCCTTGGCACTACGCGGACAGGCCTACTATGCACTCGGAGCGCGCTCCGATGCATGTACAGATCTTACACGTGCTGCGTCCATGGGCGACGTGCAAGCAGCAGCGCTTGCGAAGGAACGATGCGATACGGCGGCCACTGTCACAGAGGGTGTGTTGATCGATTGGCCACAAGACAAAGGTCCATGGAAGCAAGTAGACTCGCGTGACGATAGTGCGATGTCTGTGGTGGTGTTGCGACGCGAGCGTGAGATCGGTAAAGACTGGACGGAGCTTGGCATGATGACGTCGATGAAGCGCGTGTATCGCGCACATCCAGACTCAGCCATGAGCGTGATCTATGCAGAGGCGCGCAAGCAAGCGGTTGCCCCCAAGCTTACCGTACTCGACCGCGGCACCACGGAAGAACGTCCGTGGGTTATCTTCAGCATCGAAGCAGCTACATGGAATTCAGACAAACATCCTGAGTCACAGATTTACTACGTCATTCAAGGAAAAGCCGCCCTCTACATCATCCATCGTGATGTTCGCCGCGCCACCCTTACACCTCGCGAAACGAAGAAATGGGTAGCAGTCTTCAAGAAGGCCACGATTAAACAACAGTGATCACCACCGATTCACTTCGGTTTCGAGTGCAACAGAAAACCGATCCAACACCGAGCGCTTGATCTCTTCCGAGAGAACGTAAATCTCTTCGCCCGTTGCCATTCCGTAGTTCACAAGCACGAGTGCCTGGTTCACATGAACACCTGCATCGCCCTTGCGATAGCCCTTCCAACCACACTGATCGATGAGCCACGCCGCTGGCAATTTCACACGGCCATCTGCTTGCGGATATGATGGCATGCTTGGGAAGGCAGCGTGGAGGCGGGTTGCGAGGCCGGCATCAACAACGGGATTCTGAAAGAACGAACCGGCATTGCCGATCTGCGCAGGATCCGGAAGCTTGCGCGTACGAATAGCAACAACGGCGTGAAAGACGTCGGCGATCGATGGTTCAGAAATAGAACGTGCTTGCAGTTCGTGTTGCACATCGGCATAGTTGCAATGCACAGCGGGTTGCTTCGAAAGTGTGTAGGCCACGTGTGTGATCACGACGCTGTTGCGAAGTGCTTGCTTGAACACACTATCGCGGTATCCAAACGCACAATCGTCTGCACGGAAGGTGCACTCCTGCATGGATGTTCGGTTTACGCCACTACAATGATCAAAACACTGTTCCTGCTCCACGCCATAGGCACCGATGTTCTGCATTGGTGCGGCACCTACGGTTCCAGGAATGAGGGCAAGATTTTCGAGTCCACCGTAGCCTTGGGCAACGCACCACGCAACACTCTCGTGCCACGATTCGCCTGCACCAAAGCGAATCGTAATAGTGTGCTCGTCTTCGAACAGCACGAGACGACCCATGATCTCGACCTTGAGAATCACATCAGACACCGTTTGTGTAACGAGGATGTTGCTCCCTCCGCCAAGAATACGAATGGGCTTCGTAGCCGCCTGTAGAGCCGTGATCACGTCGTTCGTGCTTTGACAGCACACCACGGTCTCGGCCATCTCGTGGACGTGAAACGTGGTGAGCGATGCAATGTCGACGTTGTGTTGAGTGTTCATCTGATGGTACTTACGCAGACGGTCCGAGCATGTCTTCCGGCCGTACCCACTTGTCGAACTCTTCTTCTGTGAGGAGTTCTAATTCAAGTGCCGCCTGCTTGAGCGTTGTCTTCTTCTTGTGGGCGGTCTTTGCGATCTTGGCTGCATTATCGTAGCCGATATGCGTGTTCAATGCCGTTACAAGCATCAGCGTGTTCTGATTGTAAAACTCGAGTCGTTCGAGGTTCGCCTCGATGCCTGCAGCGCAGTGCTCTTCGAACATCACGCACGTGTCGGCAAGCAACCGAGCGCTCTGCAAAAAGTTATAGATGATCACCGGCTTGAACACGTTGAGTTCGAAGTTGCCCGACGAGCCGCCGATGTTGATGGCAACATCGTTCCCCATCACTTGCGCCGCCACCATCGTCATAGCCTCGCTCTGTGTTGGATTCACTTTACCTGGCATGATGGACGAACCTGGCTCGTTTTCGGGAATGCTGAGTTCGCCAAGGCCACAACGCGGACCCGATGCCATCCACCGCACATCGTTCGCAATCTTCATAAGCGAGGCGGCAAGGGTCTTCAGCGCGCCATGCGCATAGACCAAGGCATCGTGTGCGGCAAGCGCCTCGAACTTGTTTGGTGCTGTTACAAATGGAAGTCCGGTGAGCGATGCAATGATTGCCGCACTACGCACGGCAAACTCTGGGTGGGTGTTCAGTCCGGTTCCTACGGCGGTGCCACCAAGGGCCAATTCATACAGTCCTTCGAGTCCCTGCTCCAATCGCTTCACGTCGTTCGAGAGTTGTTGCACGTAGCCCGAGAACTCTTGTCCTAGTGTGATGGGCGTTGCATCCATAAGGTGCGTTCGTCCGCTCTTGATCACATCCTTGAATTCCACTGCCTTTGCATGCAGCGTGTTGCGAAGATGTTCGACGGCAGGAATGAGTCGCGTCTTCACAGAGATAGCGGCAGCAATGTGCATGGCCGTCGGGAACGTATCGTTGGACGACTGAGATTTATTCACATCGTCGTTCGGATGCACGGGCTTCTTACTTCCAAGTTCACCGCCAGCCATTTCGATAGCGCGGTTCGAGATTACTTCGTTCACGTTCATATTCGTTTGTGTGCCCGAGCCTGTTTGCCAGATCGAGAGCGGGAAATGATCTGCGAGGTTTCCGGCGATCACATCGTCGGCCGCTCGAACAATAAGGTCGCGCTTCTCTGCGGCCAGCACTCCAAGGTCGGCATTGGTCATGGCCGCCGCCTTCTTCAGCGTTGCCATCGCGGCGATCAGCTCGGAAGGCATTCGTTCTTCGCCAATACGGAAGTGAATGAGAGACCGTGCCGTCTGGGCGCCATAATAGGCCGTGGACGGTACGCCGATCTCTCCCATCGTGTCGCGTTCAATTCGAGTGCTCATAAGGATGCGGTAGCGTACGTGAGTGAATGCTTGTTGAAGCCGCAATTTACGATACTCTAACTTTGTTGGGTCTTTGCCTTCGCTTGTGAGTACGAATACAGTGTGGTATGCGAGGGATGGTGGACAGATATCGATCTGAGCTAAACAGTGGAGAAATACGCAACGGATACTCTCGACTGATCTACATTGGCACGCGTCAACATATTGGAATATCCACGTCAATATGGCCAGTTGTGCGAATGTGAAAAGATTCTAAGTTCGGTCGTCATATTCGCTTGATGTTGAGAACAACAATGTTCCTTTCATTCACGACTGATCATGGCAAACACACCGATCACAATGAGTAAACTCAGACAAGTAATGTAGCAGCACGACCAAAGTGTTCCGAAGCTTGAGATCAGCGAGAAGAAGGCCAGCTTCCTGTGTAAGGCCGGGTTAAAGCAACTGAGCTATAGCGGCACGCATGAGGTGTGCTGCAACCAGATCTTGCGTCTGGGTGTCCTAGAAATCATCAGCAGCAATAATTCTATTGTGGACTGCATCACTAACGACTTTCGCGGGTTGGAGCATCTCAATCAATACTCGATGTCTTTCAGAAAGCGTCGCGACACACTCGCCTGGAGACCACTCAAACAACACGCTGATTTTTTTTGAATCACAAACACCGGTGCTTGGAGCAACATTTTGCTCCAAGCACGCATAATCGTTGAGGCGGCATCACTGAAGAGGAAAGTTGTGGTCAGTTTGAATGGAATTACTGGAAAGCACTATTGCGTTCATGGAAGGAGGTGAGAGTTATTTAGATATCTTACAGTTCATGCTACCCCGCCTCATCGCTGCTTTTCTTCTCAACGCCTTCCTGCTGGTTGCAGGTGCGTCTGCGGTGCATGCGCACAAAACGGTAATCAATGCTCCGATTGCTATTGGCGCAGGTGTAGATCATGATGACGATGGTGGATGTTCGTTTTGCAGTGCTGTAAAGTGCTGTGCCGCTGTTGTAGACAATATTGAAGATAATGTTCCGCTTCGAAAAGTAACAGGCCACGAAGCGTTATTGGCCCAGTCGATATATGATAGATGCCCGCTCCAGGCAGCGGGACGAGCGCCGCCAGTAGTCGGGTAATTATACGAGGCGAAGCCTCGCCAGGCACTCCGTCCTTCATTGATTCCTTTATTGCGCATAGCGTGGGTCATTTCCTGTGATTCCTTTCATTCTTGCATTCAGCATGCTGCTGGACACACACGTCCATGGCGTTGTGCGTGACAGCGCGTCTCGACAGCCTCTGCAAGGTGCGACTGTACATGTGAAGGGTTCAGCACTCGGTGCACTCACGGATAGGACGGGAACGTTTCATCTGCACGATGTTGAGGGCGATTCGATTACGATTGAGGTTTCGTATGTGGGGTATGTGCGCGAGCGACTGCGTGTTGGAGTAAGCGCTTCGAATGATATTCGCTTAGAAGTTCTCCTCGCCCCTTCGCCGGTACAACGACGAGAAATTGTTGTTCTGGATTCAAAGACTCAATCGTCGGGGCTTCCAACACAACGCGTAGACGTGCTCACATCAGCCGAAATTGATGAACACCGTGGACAAACATTTGCCGACGTGCTGACGCGCGTGCCGGGGGTTACCGTGATGCAGACCGGACCGGGTATCAGCAAGCCGATGATCCATGGGATGATGGGCTCGCGCCTTGTTCTGCGTAACAACGGCATCGTTCAAGAAGGGCAGCAATGGGGCTCTGAACACGCACCAGAAATCGATCCATTTACACCATCAAGGATAGCAGTTGTAAAGGGTCCGGCTTCGGTGATGTACGGACCCAACGCAATGGGCGGTGTAATCGACGTGGTGCCTCGCCCCCTACCAGAAACTGATGGTGTGCATGGCGAGGGTTCGGTGAATCTCTTTTCAAACAACTGGCAAGGGGCTGCTGGTGCGTTTATTGAGTCCAAGTCCATCGGTGATCTTCCGATTGGTGTGCGTGCACAAGGTGCTCTGAGAAAGGCGGGCGATGCGACAGCACCAAACCACTACCTCACGAATACTGGTTTTGAAGAATGGAGCGCGGGGGTAACTCTCGATGCCGGAGACAACGACATGGGTCTCACCGCCGTTGGGTCTTTATTCAATACAATGCTTGGCATTTACAAGGGCTCGCATCTCGGCAACGCAGCAGATCTTGCCAATGCCATCGCACGCGGACAGCCGGCGAAGACGTATCCGTTCTCGTATACCATTAGGAATCCTCGACAAGAAATATCACATACGATGTTGTCACTGCAGGGTCGACTTCGGATTTCTCCTGAAGCATTGCTAAGACTTACGTATGGCTGGCAACAGAACAGCAGAAGTGAATACGATGCGCACAATTCGCGAATTATAGGGAGAGATGTAGACTCCTCACTAGCCGGTACTGATAGTGTATTGGCCCGTGAGCAGGACTCAATTGCTCGGCGCACCACCGCGCTTAAAACACCGGCAATGAATCTGTTCTTAACAACATATTCTCTTGATGCTGCAGTCGATCATGAACTCGGGAGCACACTACATGGCACTGCTGGCATAAGTGCGCAACGTCAGGCAAACAACAGAAGTGGCACCGTCTATCTCGTGCCCGACTATGTTTCGTGGGGCCTGGGTGGTTTCGCTTTCGAGTCGGCCACGTTAGACAAATTCACCGTGACTGCTGGTCTGCGCTACGACGTTCGTTGGCTTGCAGTATCTCTGCAGAAGCGTGGAAGCAACGTCCGAACGGATCAGTTCAAAACCTTTGCAAGTTTTACGGCCAGTATAGGGGGCTTGTGGATCCCAACGGAAGAGTGGTCTGTAAACATGAACGTTGCCACTGCGTGGCGTCCACCGCAGGTGAATGAATTGTACAGCAACGATGTGCACCACGGCACTGCGATCTACGAATCAGGTGATAACAATCTGTCTGCCGAACGTTCTGCGGGGTTAGATGCAACCGTGCGTTACGCCATACTCGGTATTGAGATAGAGGCCTCACTTTACACGAACGTTTTTACTGGGTATATCCTTGCCCTGCCCGATCCTGACAATCCGACCATCACCGTGCGTGGAACCTTCCCCACGTATCGATATACGCAGCTACCCGCAATCATTAGTGGAGCCGATCTCTCTGCAACGTTTGCTGTATCTCGGCAGTTGAATCTGTACGGGACAGGAAGCATTGTGCGTGGAACAGATACACAGAACAACCAACCACTGTTCCTTATGCCGAGCGACCGGCTTCGAATTGGCGCGCACGTGCATGTTAACGATGTCATATTTTTTCACGATGCATTTGTGGACGTCAGCGCGTTTGGAGTGAGGAAGCAAACGCACTACACACCTATGCAGGACTATGCTCCGCCCCCTCCTGGCTACCTCGTTACCGACATTTCCGTTGGTGGTATGATCGACGTGTGTGATGCTATTCATTCACGACTTACCATTTCGTTTGCCAACATTTTCGACACAGCGTATCGTGACTATCTGAGCAGGTACCGCTACTTCACAGACGACCCTGGACGTAATCTCATTGTTCGATTCACCACCACTTTTTGAGGACTTCTTATGAAGTACAATCATCTTCACCTCGCTGCTCTTATGGCAATTGGACTCTTCACATTTGGATGTTCGGAGAAAAATCCCGTCAAGCCAATCACCGTCGATCATGACATCATCACTACCGTCACTGTTGTGTTAAAGCCCGTCGCATCGCCTACAGACAGCATCGTAGTTGTGTGGGAGGATATCGATGGTGTAGGGGGCGCCAATCCTAACCGCATAGACACACTGCGTATAATGCACGGTGTTGTGTATAGCTGCAACGTTACAATGCAGAACAGGTCCGTAACTCCAGTTATTGACATCACAACTTCCATCCAAGCAGAGTCAGATAATCACCAGGTGTTTTATACACTTAGTGATGACCTAGGAGTGATTTCTATTTCAGACAAAGACTCACGAGGCCTTCCTTTGGGGCTGGCGTTTACACTTACGCCAACCACCAAAGCGTCGGCAGTAGTTGGCCGCTTCTCGCTGATGTTGTCGCACTACGATAACTCAGCCAACAAGAACGGAACCACTCCGAGCGAAGAAACAGACATCTCGATAGAGCTGCCAACTGTGGTAAAGTAGGGGGATCTCCAATGTTCACCCCGCTCACCCCACTCACCCTGCTCGCTACGCTCATGAGCCAAGGCATCAATATTCGGCTTGTTGATTTCGACGTTGAAATCACAAACTGGAAAGGTAGCGATCATCGAATAACGGAGAGCGCGTTGCGTGTGATTGTAGACACACAAATCGCCTGTCGCTACTAGACGCTCATCAGTCCGCATCAAGCGATTCCTGACTTCATTCGAGTATTGATGGGCATTATCACAAATGAACGTGGTGGCGAAATACACAGAACCACGTGCAATGTTGTTGATGCGCTGACGATCGTCACAACCATGTGGCCCACCAGAGTCTACAACATGCACGTGATGACGCAACAGTTCATCGTTGTTCATTGAGAACACTGATGGCATCATAAAATGAGCTCTCATGCAACAGCAGCCACCGGAACCATTCCGGTGGCTGCTCGACCATGCTTTCGTTGCCCATAGATTGTAGACGTAGATCGCGCGCACGCTATTTGCACGGTCGAAGGCTGGAACACCTGATACCGTATCTTCGTGCCATGAGTATGACTCGAACCTTTGCCCTTGTGGCACTTGCCGCTCTCCTTCCTTCCCTTGGCTTGGCCCAGCCCTATTATGCCACGACGGTGGCCGGCGACAGAACAGAAACACGACTGTATACGTTGAATAACGGCCTGCGGGTCTATATCAGCGTGAACAAGGAAGAACCTCGTGTACAGACGCTCACGGCCGTGAGGGCGGGAAGTAAGAACGATCCGCCAGAGGCCACAGGACTGGCGCATTACCTTGAGCACATGCTGTTTAAGGGCACGCAGCAGTTCGGTACGTTGAACTATGCCAAGGAGCGACCGTATCTAGATCGGATTGCCGATATGTTCGAAGAGTATCGGTCGCTCACAGACACCGCTGCTCGTACTGCCCTGTACCATCGCATCGATTCAATGTCGGGCGTGGCTGCGCAGTACGCCATTCCAAACGAGTACGATAAGATCACGCAGTCGTTGGGCTGCAAAGGAACGAATGCGTTTACAACGAACGACGTGACGGTGTACGTGAACGATGTGGCGGCTAATCGACTGAAGACTTTTCTCGCACTCGAAGGTGAGCGATTCAAGCAATGCGTACTTCGTCTCTTCCACACCGAACTCGAAGCAGTGTATGAAGAGAAGAATCTTTCGCTGAATGAGGATGGGTCGTTGTCAGATGACACGCTCATGCATGCGCTCTTTCCAGATCATACCTATGGCACACAGAGTACGCTGGGCACAGTAGAACACTTGAAGAATCCGTCGATGCGGCGCATTCAAGAGTATTTTACACGACACTACGTACCGGCGAATATGGCCGTGATCCTTGTGGGAGATGTACATCCCGATAGTGCGATTGCATGGGTTGATGCTGCGTTCGGCAATCACCCGTCTGCACTCGTCCCCTACTTTGGCGTACGCGAACAACCACCGATCACTACACCCATTGTAAAGAACGTGGTGGGACCGGATCCGGAGTTCGTGACGTTGGCCTTCCGACTACCGGGCGCGGCGCATAAAGACATTCCTGCGCTTCGTATGTGCGACATGATCTTGGCGAATTCATCGGCGGGATTGATAGACTTGAATCTTGGGCAAACACAAAAGGTGCGTGAACCGTATTCCACGATCCGCATCATGACCGATTTCTCGATAGAGCAGTTTGGTGGATCGCCGATGCCGGGTACATCGCTCGAGGACGTTACAAAGCACTTGCTCGAACAGATCGAGTTGTTAAAGCGAGGCGCCTTTGACGACAAGCTCATGCGCTCTATTGTGCAGGATGTGCGCATGAAGCAAATGCAAAGCGACATGGGAAATGAAGGGCGCGCCTATCGCATTCTTCAAGCCTTTGCACATGGCATGCCACTTGAATCTGTTGTGCACGATGCTGATGATCTTGCCGCCGTGACCAAGGCAGATGTGATGCGTATCGCAAAGGATTACTTCCGCTCGAATTATGTAGTAGTTCACAAACGTGAAGGTGATCGCACAGACATCGGCAAAGTTGACAAGCCCACCATCACCCCTGTGCCACTGAACAGGGACACGGCGTCCGCCTTCGGGAACGCGATCACCACGGCACCTGCGCAGACCATCCAACCACGGTTCCTTGACTATGCCACAGATATACAACGAGCAAGCGTGCGAAAGAACATACCGTTGCTTGCCGTACGCAACACCATGAACGACCTGTTCCAATTGCGTTATTACTTGCCAATGGGTACGGCGAACGATCGGTTCATGAAAGTTGCATTGGACTATTTGGATCTGATGGGCACGTCTGCGCTCTCCAACCAAGCATTGCAACAGCGCATGTACGCGCTAGGGATGGACTTTGGTGTGTATGCATCCCCGGACCAATGCTATATAACCCTGAGTGGCATTCGCAGCAACTTCAAGCAAAGCGTGCAACTCATGGAGAGTATTCTAGCCACTTGCGTTGGGAATGCGGCATCACTCACGTCGTTCAAACAGCGGCTGTTGCAAGAACGCGCAGATGCGCGCAAGGACAAGTCGAGGATCTACTACGTTGGCCTTCTGACATACGCACGATACGGTGCACGCAATGCGGTGAATGCAGATCTCACCACATCGGAGATCAACGGCCTTACACACAAGCAACTGGCATCAACCATTCGCAGTTTGCTTTCCTTCCCGCATGAAGTGCACTATTGGGGACCCGACGATGCCGCAACAACAGCATCCGCAATTGCTGCCGTGCATGGTGGCCCTGCAACGTTTCGCAGCGTTCCTCCGGCTGTCACCTACGCTGTGCGACCTATGGATACGGCGGAAGTGATCTTTCTGGATCATGATCAAGTAACGGCCGACGTGGCCTTTATGGCTCGGTCGTTCCCACAGTTCGACAGTTCGCTGAGTCCACGGTTGCGCTTGTTGAATGAATACTTCGATGGCGGCATGGGAAGCATTGTCTTCCAAACGATTCGCGAGCAAAAGGCCTTGGCGTATTCTACGTCGGGCGGACTTGAAAAACCGTATCGTATCCTCGAGCCCTATACGGTCATGGCCACCGTAGGGACGCAAGCAGATAAGCTGCACGATGCCATCACCTCTATGCAAGAACTACTCACCACCCTACCACGCATCGACCCAGCACTGCAAGGCGCGAAGAGTTCGATTCGTACACGACTCGCCACAGAGCGTCGAACACGCATGGGCATCATCGATTCCTACGTGAGCAGTCGCAGGTTTGGTCTTAGCACAGACCAAGCAGAATACACATGGAAACATTTGCCGGATCTCACGTTCGAAGATGTGGCAGATGTATATGCAAAGGGAATGTCGAACAGACCCTACGTTTTGGTGGTGATGGGCTCGTCGAAGTCGATCGACGTTCGCTCGCTCGAAAAGTATGGACACGTACATACGGTTACCGTCGACGAACTCTTCGCACGATAACGTTTCTATCGAACGATCCGACCACTCAATCGCAATATCTCCGTTGCCGCAACAGCGATCTCGTATTGCAGTCGCGCTAACTGCGAACCGATCTCTAAAAGTGACTGTTGTGTTTGCCGCACTTCGAGCGACGTGATCGATCCGAGTCGCAACTTTTCGACGGCAATCGTTGCATTACGTTGCGCTGCCGCATACGACTCACGCTCGATCGTAAGCATGGCACGTCCCTGTTCGTATCGCCTATACGCTTGTACCAGTCTCGTCTGCAGGTCGAGCATTACATCGCGCACTTGCAGTTGCTGACGTTCCTGATCCAGACGCGCTTTTTCTGATTCAGCAGCATCGAACCAACCATTGAAGATATTCATAGACAGTTGCAGTCCTGCCGTCCATCCATTCGTCCGGTTCGTGAGAATGAATCCCGCATCGGCCTGGTTGTTCAGGTATTGATATCCGCCTAGCGCCGAAATCCTCGGATAAAACGCAGCATCCATTTCTTTCACATGAAACGATGCAGCCGCAAGATTGCGCTGTGCCGCTATGAGATCCGGATTCATCGTTGCAACATCTCGCTGTAAGGAATCCAAGGGTGGAATGGTGGGAAGGTTCATCACCGTGTCTACGTCATAGGCCTGCTCTGTAGGTTGCGCTAAAAAACGATTCAGCGTGTTCTTCGCATTCGCTACATCTACTTCGCTGCGCAGCACTTGCAGACGTACACTGTTACGATCTACTTCTGCTTGCGCCAACTCTACGCCAGAGCCAGAACCAACGTCGTGTCTGTTTTTCTCGATGGTGTAGCGTTGGTCAACAAGTTCCTGTCCGCGCCGATTCGTTGCCAACACATAGGAATTCGCCACAACGGCATAGTAGGCCGTGGTGACGTCGGCGATCGACCCTGCCACCCTGCTCCTTGCCACTTCCATACCGGATCGCTCGAATTCCTTGAGCTTATCGTTCGTGGCAAACATTCTCATTCCGTCGAAGAGCGTCCACGTGATCGTAGCATTCGCAGTGATGTTCGTGAAACCGGCACCGGCTCTATCGGTGATATTACCACTGAGGGTCTTCTGGTAGATGTCGTTCGCACCGCGCGTCCCTGTTGCCGCTATGCCAAGCGTTGGAAGAAAGCCCGACGTGCCCTGCGATGCATTCGCACGGGCAATGGCGGAATCCTTCGTGGCGATTTGAATGTTGTAGTTGTTCTTGAGCGCAACGCTTATGGCATCATCGAGTGTGAGGGCGGACTGAGCCCTCACCTGCATGCTGCCGAGCACGAGCACGGCAACCACGGCCACGCCCGTCGGCACATGCATGCCGGAGCCCACGCGCTTGAGACGCGAGAGCAAGACGTAGACGCTGGGGATCACGAAGAGCGTGAGTGCTGTGGCAAGGATCATACCGCCTACAACAACAACTCCCATGCCGATGCGACTCTCCGATGATGCGCCAAGCGATAGTGCAATGGGCAAGGCACCAAGGATCGTGGCGAGCGACGTCATGAGAATAGGTCTGAAGCGCGCTGTTGCAGCTTCGACTACGGCCGTGTGCCATGCCAAGCCTGACTCGCGACGTTGATTTGCAAACTCTACGATCAGAATGCCGTTTTTCGTCACCAGTCCAATGAGCACAATGGCACCGATCTCCGAAAAGATATTCAACGTTTGATTCGTGAGCCACAACGAGAGCACACCACCTGCGAGTGCCAACGGCACGGTAAGCATAATCGTAAGCGGGTCTACAAAACTTTCGAACTGCGCAGCAAGAATGAGATACACAAAGACAAGAGCGAGTGCGAAGGCATAGAGCAGCGACGAAGAGCTATCGGCATAGTCGCGCGACGGACCTGCTAGTGCCGTCGAGAAACGCTCGTCCAGAACTTGCTGCTTAATCCCGTCCATGACAGCAATTCCATCGGCAATGGTCTTGCCGGGAGCAAGTCCGGCACTGATCGTCGCGCTCACGTATCGGTTGTAGCGATAGAGGGCGGGCGGGGCGGCAAGTTCACGCAGCGAGACAAGATCTGCAATCGGCAACATGCTTCCGTTGTTGGTTCTCACCATGATCATGCGCAGATCGTCCGGCGTGCTACGTCCGGTGCGCTCGATTTCGCCAATCACCTGGTACTGTTTTCCGTCGCGGATAAAGTATCCATAGCGCTGACCCGCAAAGCCCGCCTGCAGTACGTCTCCAATGTCCATCACCGAGACGCCCACTTCGCGCGCGCGCGCACGATCTATCGAGATATCCAACTCTGGCTTTGTGAATTTGAGATTCACGTCCACAATGTTGAACACTGCACTCTTTTGTGCCAAGTCCATGAATCGGGGCAACACCGATCGAAGGTCTTGCAGATCGTTGGCCTGCACCACATACTGTACGGGCAACGCTGCACGAGCTCCAGTAGAGATCGTTTGCTCTTGTGCAAGAATGGTGCGCGCTTCGGAGAGTCCGCGCAATTTCTGCGTCAGCATTGCCGTGATCTCCATTTGCGAACGATTGCGTTCTTCGGGATCGACGAGCAGCAATCTTCCAGCACCTGTATTGTTGGCACCCGAGAAGAACGTTGGCGATGTAACGGTGATCAATGTCTTACGTTCCGGTGCAAGCCTAGCAACGGCCACGTTGAGCGTGTCGAGGAAGTCGCTCATGCGGTTGAAGGTATACCCCTCTGGTGCGGTAACGTTTACCGACATAGCACTGCGGTCTTCCAACGGAGCAAGCTCCTGCTTCAGAAGTCTTCCAACAACAACGATCACCAATCCACTTACAACGAATGCAAGCAATGCCATTGTTGGCTTGTTCGTGGCTCTCGTCACGCCACGTTCGTACACGCGGTTCATCCACACGAAGAACGGCTCTGTAACTCTCGTCAGCCAGCTCTGCGTTTCGACGTGACGGAGAAGTCGCGTACTCATCATCGGCGTAAGGGTGAGCGAAACGAAGGCACTCGTGAGCACGCTCATCGCCACCACAAGTCCGAACTCGCGGAAGAGTCTGCCCGTCAAGCCGGGCATAAAGATGATGGGGATGAACACCACAGACAACGTGATCGTTGTACTGATGATGGCAAAGTAGATCTCCGTGCTTCCCTTCTCGCCTGCCTCGCGCGGCGACATCCCTTCTTCGATCTTCGAGAAAATGTTCTCCATCACCACTATGGCATCGTCTACCACCAAACCCGTTGCAAGCACAATGCCCAACAGGGTCAGCACGTTAATCGAGAAGCCGGCAATCCACATAAAAAAGAACGTCGAGATCAGCGACACGGGAATGGCCACCACCGGAATAACCGTGGCGCGCCATGTGCGCAAGAACAAGAAGATGATCAGCACCACAAGTCCAAAGGCGATGAGCAACGTTTCTTCTACTTCGATCACCGCTTTGCGAATGAACTTTGTGTTGTCGAAAGCCACGTCGAGCTTGATGTCTTCAGGAGCAGCTGCTTTGAGGGCGGCAAGGCGCTGATAGAAAATGGTAGCAATATCTACTTGGTTCGCGCCTGGCAATGGAGAGACGGCCAGACCAACCATCGGCACGCCATTCTTCTTCAACATCGTGCGTTCATTCTCGGCGCCAAGGTAGATGCGTGCAACGTCGCTCAGACGAACAATGCCGCCACCGGCCGTTGCCGTCGCGTCTGTTGTTCCTGCTCGCAAGATCAGGTCTTCGAACTCTTCGGGGGAAGAAAGCCGTCCCACTGTTCGAATCGAAAGTTCTGTGCTTCGTCCCTCGAGTTTACCGGCAGGCAATTCTACGTTCTCTCGCTGAATGGCTGTGCGCACATCGGATGGTGAAAGACTGTAGGCCGAAAGCTTGTTGGGATCCATGATAATGCGCATGGCAAACTTTCGCTCGCCCCACACTTGAATAGCACCAACGCCCGGAATCGTTTGCAGTCGTTCCTTGAATTGATTGACGGCGATGTCGGTAAGGTCTACGAGATTTCTATTCGGACTATCCACTGTCATCACAAGTATGGCATTGCTATTCGCATCGGCCTTCGCCACGATGGGCAGATCGGCATCGAGTGGAAGTTTGTTCACGGCGCGCGACACACGGTCGCGCACATCGTTGGCCGCCTTTTCGAGATCTTCGCCGAGTTCGAATTCAACGGTAATCGCAGAACGACCATCGGAACTTGTGGACGTTAGACTCTTGATTCCTTCGATTCCATTGATGGATTCTTCGAGTGGCTCGGTGATCTGCGATTCGATCACGTCTGCGTTCGCACCGGTGTAGGTAGAGGTAACCGTGATGTTGGGTGGATCTACGTCGGGAAACTGTCGGACACCCAAAAAGAGATATCCCACAACGCCGGCGAGCACAATGATGATACTCATCACGATGGCAAGCACCGGACGATTGATGGAAAGCGTAGAGATGTTCATCGGATACGTACCTTCACGGGAAGGTTGGGCTTGACGAGCAGGAGTCCGGTGGTCACCACGGTATCGCCAATGCTGAGTCCGCTCGTAACACGCACATCACTGGCCGAGCGACCTCCCGTTTCAACTTTTGTTTTTTCGGCACGACCGTTTCGAACGCGGTACACAAACGTTCCGTTGTTATCCGGAATGATGCACTCCGAAGGAACGAGCAGCGCATCGCTTACCTTTAAGAGTGGGAGCGTCACATCGGCAAACATACCGGCAACAACACCCTTGGGTTCTTTGCAGCGAGCACGAATGCGCAGCGATCGTGTTCTGTCGTCCATCGTTGGTTCCATGGCATAGATGGTCGCATGTCTGTGTTCGGCCGTATCACGTCCACGCACTCGAAACTCCAGCGTCATCCCCGTGTGTACGACGGCGGCAAATCGTTCCGGAATCGAACACTCTACATTCAACGTTTGCTCGTTCGCCAACATGGCAATCGTCATCGACGGAGTGAGAACAGTTCCAACACTCACGTTGCGCAATCCGATACGTCCGTTAAACGGTGCAACGATCTGCGTGCGCACAAGCTGCGCCTTCAGCACGTCGGCCTCGGCCTTGCGGATCTCGACGTTTGATTGGGCATTCTCGAGATCTTCTTGACTGACCCCATCAACTGCGCGCAGTTGTTGGAACCGATGCAGTCTGTCTTGATCCAGCTTGAGTTGCTGTGTACTCTTTTGCAGCTGTGCTCGAAGATCGGCATCGAAGAGTTGCACGAGCACTTGACCCTTCCGTACCAAACTCCCCTCGCGAAAACTGATCGCCGTCACGCGGCCACTGATCTCGCTTCGCAGATCAACGCGTTCATCTGCGATGATGGAGCCCGTTAAGTTTACCGACTCTT
>Ga0105049_10004453_pt1 | contig 16412 bp, 10 predicted proteins | sample MAT06_FD_78087 | JGI IMG/M metagenome (GOLD analysis project Ga0105049, IMG submission 78087) | Freshwater microbial communities from Lake Fryxell liftoff mats and glacier meltwater in Antarctica - MAT-06 | ecosystem: Environmental > Aquatic > Freshwater > Ice > Liftoff microbial mat | place... | reverse complement strand
AGAGGCCAAGGTGAGAGGCCAAGGTGAGAGGCCAAGGTGAGAGGCCAAGGTGAGAGGCCAAGGTGAGAGGCCAAGGTGAGAAACCTGCGTGAGAGATGGGTTGAGTGTCCAGTGTTTCGCCGCACCAGCCCCGACCTAAAGCTGGAATCATGCGATGAAGTGGAAGTGGTAAGGATGGGGCGATCGCCACTGAATCGGTGTACCCACTGGGTCAGTCAGCGCCGGGGAGGGCATTCTACCGCGCAGGAGAGTGGCGATCGCCCCTTGCATCCCTTGCCTAGGAGCCACCGTCGGAGCCAGGAACGCCTCATGCCCTAGGCCAATGCTGCCGCTATAGCAAATGACACCATCTTGGTTTAGTAAAAAGGCATGGGGAGTGCAGACCGCGTCAAAGGCCTCGGCCACATCTTGGGTTTCATCGCGGAGGTATGGGAAGTTGAGATGGTGGTAGGCCGCAAAGGCGGTCATGGCCTCAAAGCGATCAGCGGGCGATCGCCCGCCATCATTGGCATTAATGGCCACTAATTGCACGCCTTGGTGGGCGAATTTCTCTTGCAGTTGGGTCAGATGCCCGACCCATTGCAACGCGAGGGGGCAATTATTGGCTAAAAAGACAACGCCCACGACTTGAAACTGGGTTAAATAATCTCGTAGGTGATGAACGGAGCCATCCACTCCAGGAAGCTCAAAATCGGGCGCATAGCGACCCACGATAACATCGGAGGTAAGCATGGTAGAAGCCTGTGACGATGGAACTACGACGGCATAGACTACGTTCGCTCGGTAGGCAAATCAGCCAACTAATACGCAAAGCTAGCCCGCATTCATAGAGGACTACAGCCCCAACGCGGCCTATCACGCAAACAGTGCCCACAAAGTTAAAGTGCCTACAAAGTTAAAGTGCCTACAAAGTTACAATGCACACCCGATGCAAGGGTCTCAGGCCTAGCTATTTTCCATCGCTCTCCGCTCTCATGTTCGAAAGCCCCGTAAAATATCGTCAACCGGGCACGGGCGCAGAGGCGTAGACCTTAGTAAATCCCATTAAACCCAGTCTAGCCCGCGATCCCCACTCCTTCGCGTCCTTCACCATCCTTTTGCCAAAGCTTGATATCCAATTAACTTGTAGACCAATTTGGCCGCCGTAAATTCGGAAACTACGGAGTTGGGGATCGGTGCCAATTCCATCACATCACACCCCAAAACATGATGGGCTTCAAACACACGCCGGATAAAAGTGATGAGAGAATACCAGTTCAATCCGCCGGGTTCTGGAGTTCCTACACCGGGGATCAAGGTTGGGTCGATGCCATCCAGGTCGATGGTAAAAAATACATTGGGGGTTTGGATCGCCGCTAACACCCGCTCCATCCAGTCAGGTTGCATGGCGATCTCCCGTGCCCGAAACACCGGTAAATTCTTGGTTTTGATGAGATCTGCCTCTTCTTGGCAAATGCTACGAATGCCAACTTGTACCGTCGGTAAGCCCATATCTACCACGCGCCGCATGATGCAAGCATGGTTGTGGATAGATCCTTCATATTCATGGCGGAGATCTCCGTGGGCGTCAATTTGCACAACGGTAAACGGCTCGGTGGCGGCTTTGTGGTAAGCGCTGACCAGCCCGGTGGTGATGCTGTGTTCACCACCCAGCCCAATCACAAATTTGCCGTCTGCCTGTAATTGCGCTACCGTTTGCTCGGTGATCGCTAACATTTCATCAGCCGTCACCGGATTTTCACGGGTATCAGCGATGGGTTCGTGGGTATAAATACCAACGGGCCACACCTCCCGCTCTAACTCTTCATCGTAATATTCCACCTGTTGAGAGGCATCAAGGATGGCAGCGGGGCCGTTTTCGCAGCCCTTGCGGTAGGTGGTGGTGGCTTCGTAGGGGATCGGGAGAATGACGACCCGTGCGGCTCCTTGGGTGGCGGTAACTTCGGCACCGAGGAACGGTAGCATCGCAGTAAATGCTTGGGTCGAGAGAGACTGGGTTGACATGGCTAACAGTAATTAGAGCATTTTTGGGTTGACACGACGATGGGATTTTTCTTCCAGGGTTGACCCACGATTCATCCTGTCACAGATGATCCTGTCACAGACTGACTCTATCGTGTTGTTGATTTGGATCAGCCGACCTGTGTTTTTTGCCTTGAATGGGGTGGGGTGCCTTTGCCGACGTCGGATCACCTCTGCAAGTGTCTCAGAAAATCCTCCTACATTTTTCTGTACCTCTTAGAATTTATAGGGGAATTTATTAGGGTTCTTGCATTGGGTTGGCGGGCGTCCTAGCCCGGTGGCGGCTCAGGCTTGTGTTGCCCGATGGTGGCAGATCAGGCTGAGAATCGTCCTCTATCCTTGCCAGCATTTCCCAGCCTTAGAATCCCCCAGATCCCCGTCTCTTTCCTACTCACCCCTGGTTCCCCATGCCCGCCAATGTGCCCTATTTGTCCAAAGATCTCGTGTTGATTGGGGGAGGGCATAGCCATGCGATCGCCCTGCGGGCGTTGGGTATGAACCCCTTGCCAGGTGTGCGGTTGACATTAATTACGGATGTGATGCACACCCCCTACTCTGGGATGTTGCCAGGGTATGTGGCTGGCCTATATGACTTTGATACTTGCCATATCGACCTACAACCGTTGGCAAAGTTTGCTGGGGCACGGCTGATTCACGATCGGGCGATCGCCCTGGACCTGCAAACCAATCAAATCCGTTGTGCCCATCATCCTCCCATTCGTTTTGATTGGCTCTCCCTCGATATTGGCAGTACCCCTGCTGCCGACACCGTTCCTGGGGCTAAGGATTACGCCATTCCGGCTAAGCCGATTTCCCAATTTTTGAACTATTGGGATGACTTAGTGGCGGCGGTGTGTCGTGATCCCCAGATGCCATTGCGGGTTGGTATCGTGGGCGGAGGGGCAGGCGGGGTCGAGCTGAGTTTGGCAGTGCAACGGCGGTTGCAGGAGATTTATCAACAGGCTGGGCAACCCACGAGCCATGTAGAGTTGCACCTGTTTCATCGGGGGGCGGAGGTATTGCCGGAGCGCAGCCCTGGGGTGCGGCGACGGGTGCAACGGATCATGGGGCAGCGCGGGATGCGGTTGCACTTGGGAGAGTCGGTCGCAGAGGTGCGACCTGACCGGGTGATCTGTGCGTCGGGGTTAGAGGTCGAGTGCGATCGCCTCTTTTGGGTGACCCAGGCAGCAGCGGCATCCTGGCTGGCTGAGGCTGGGTTGGCGACCGATCCGCGAGGGTTTGTGATTGTCAATGATGCGCTGCAATCGATTTCTCATCCCCAAGTGTTTGCAGCAGGAGATGTGGCCACGATGCAGCGTCATCCGCGCCCCAAGGCCGGGGTGTTTGCGGTGCGCCACGGCAAACCCCTCACCGAAAATCTGCGACGGGTGACCCAGGGTCAGCCGCTCCAGTCTTTTGTGCCACAAAAAGAATTCTTGATTTTGATTGGCCTGGGAGATGAAACCGCTGTCGCCTCCCGGGGGCGATGGGGGCTAGGCCCTGCCCCATGGATTTGGCATTGGAAAGACCGGATCGATCGGCAGTTTATGGATCAGTTCAGCACCTTAGAGCCGATGCCAATGGTGGCAATGCCATCAGATCCCCGTACCGATCCGGCGAATGCCCCCGACCTGATGCGTTGTGCGGGGTGTGGCTCTAAGGTTGGGCGCTCAATTTTAGAGGCCACCCTCCGGCGGTTGCAGGCCGCACAACCCCCCATCCCCGATACCCGCATTTTGTTGGGGCTAGAGGCAGCTGAGGATGCGGCGGTGCTCCGGATTCCGCCGGGGCAAGCGTTGGTGCAAACCGTCGATTATTTCCGGGCGTTGGTGGATGACCCCTTTGTCTTTGGCCAAATTGTGGCGCACCATGCCCTAAGTGACTTGTTTGCCATGGGCGCAATGCCCCAGAGTGCATTGGCGATCGCCACGCTGCCCGCTGCCCCCGAGGCCAAGATGCAAGAACAGCTCTATCACTTACTGGCTGGAGCCAATCAGGTGTTGCAGCAGGCCGGAGCCTCGTTGGTGGGGGGGCACACTACCGAAGGCGCTGAGTTGGCGTTGGGGTTGGCCTGTAATGGCTTGGCAAACCCCGATCGGCTCCTGCGTAAAGGAGGGCTGCAACCGCAGCAAACCCTTATTCTGACTAAACCTTTGGGGACGGGCACCCTGTTTGCGGCAGATATGCGGCTCAAAGCCAAGGGGCGGTGGATTGAGGGGGCGATCACCTCTATGCTTCTGTCCAATGCTGCCGCTGCTCCCTGTTTCCTGAGCTATGGCGCGACCGCCTGCACGGATATCACTGGCTTTGGCTTACTGGGGCACTTGGTTGAAATGGTGCGCGCCTCTCACCTTGCGGTCACCCTAAATTTAGAGGCTATTCCTGTCCTAGACGGAGCGGCTGAAACGCTGGAGAGCGGCTACCTCAGTTCCCTCCATGCTTCTAACCAACAGGCTATTGCTGATCTCAAAGAGCCTGAGAGGGCGGTTGATCACCCTAACTTTCCCCTCCTTTTCGATCCTCAAACCTCTGGTGGCTTGCTGGCCAGCCTTCCGACACCCCATGCAGATGCTTGTCTAAAAGCTTTGCGACAAGCAGGGTTTACCCAAAGTGCGATCATCGGCGAAACCATGGGAGCGGGTACTGCACCGGCTGTTTATCTCTACCCAAACCGCCCTCACGCTGAAGCTGTTCTTGGCCATGATGAACGCTGAAAGGAGGCTCTCATCTTGCCGAAGAAATATGGAAATCAGGCGACCTAGGAACAGGGAATATAGCTATAAACTGGGAGCATTTGAAGCCGATAGAACCCTGAGCAGATGAGGAATATCGTGCCTGTTAGGATTGGGCGATCGCTCCAAACAGAGCATTTGCCCGTTCTCGAATCGCTAAGAGGTTATTAGCAAGGTTGTGGCGAAGGTTGCGCTCAATTAGGCCAACCGGAATAGCGCGGGGAGGCAGCACCGTCACCACATAGCGCAGGTATGTGCCAGCCCCAGCCGCTATGGGTTCGAGTTCCCAGGCTCCCGTAAACGTGCGAAAGTCTCCTTCAATCATGGTGAACTGCAGTTCATGGGGGAACCGTTCGACCATATCCAACACGACCCGCAGATAAACCTTGATTTTGAGAACCGACTCGCTCCCAATTTGCTCAAGCCGAATTCCCCCGTCGGGATGCTCAATCCGGCGACTCTGAGCCAAGTTAGGGATAAAGTCAGCCAAGTGGTCATAATCTGTAAGAATTTCCCACACCTGTTCGATCGGATGTGGAATTTCAAGTTGGGCAATAATGCGGCGTTGTCGTCCGTCTAGGTGCTCTGTGCGAACGGTAACGGCAGCGGTTTCTGAGGCTGGGGCTGGCGTACTCGGTTCCGCTGCATCTAGGTCAACGGCTAGGACAACGGGAGCTGTTTCAGAGACAGTGGAGCAGTTAGCGGAGGAGTTGTCGGAGGTCATAGGAGGAACCCAAAACAAATGATTAGCAATGATTAGCGAAGGAGTTCAGGGGAGAGCGGCAAGGTCAAGGTGAAACAGTTGCGCCAGGCTTCTTGGCCGGTAATGGGGTCACTGGTGACGGCGATCGCGCCATTCAGGTGAGCGGCCAAACCCCGAGCGAGTGCTAGCCCTAGCCCAATTCCTGGAATCGTGTTGCGTAGCGCTTCTTGTCCGCGCCGAAACTTTTCGAATATGAGCGGCACTTCGTCAGGAAAAATACCAATACCTGTATTCTCGATGCGTAATGACACATGGGGAATTGATTGATTTGACAGTAGCGCAATTTGGAGATCAATCGTAGTGCCAGGATGGCTATATTTTTGAGCATTGGTTAAAAGCTCGGTGAGAATCCGATGCAAGCTTTCAGGGTCTGTGCGCATCAAAATAGAGCGATCAGGGAGGCTAGGGATGAGCGCTAATTGTTTTTTGCTCAGGGTTTCTTGCCAGACTTGGTGTAAATCCCGGATGACATAGTGCAAATCAACTTGGTGAAGCTGGGTGGTGATGGCATTAGATTCAATTCTTTGAATGGTCAGTAGATCTTGAATGAGATGGGTTTCTTGGGAGCATTGATTGTCAAGAATGGACAGGTAGCGATCGCGCTGCACCTCTGACAAAGGAGCTTCTCGCAACATCCGGATAGCCATTTTCATGCTGGTGAGGGGGGTCAGCAGTTCATGGCTAACGGTGCTGAGAAAATCTTCCATGACTCGATTCATCCGTTGCAACTGTTCGACCTGTTGCCGGGTTTTTTCATACAGCTTGGCTTGGACATCTAAACTGTGGCGTAGTTGGGAGGTGCGCTCCTCCACCAACCCCTGCACCTTGCGGAGGGTGTTGGATTGAATCATGGCCGTACTGATATGAGAGGCGACCAACCGAGCCAAGGCCAATTCATCGGGTTGCCAAAAACGGAGTTGGGTGTGTTGCAACACTAAACACCCTAACCCAACCCCCTGATTTTCTAGCGGCATCACTAAAACAGCAGGCATCCGCCCCAGGTCAAACAGAGGGGCGATCGCCATTCCAGCCAGAGACGCCTCTAGGTTTTTATCATCTTGCGACAAGCCCATGGCCGGAATGGTTAAGGAGTGTTCTACTCCGGTCAACACCCGGTGACCAATGGCACAGTCGCTGATCTGAAAGGAATGGCGCAGCCAACTGGAGCTTTTGGCGGGGAGGCTAGCCTCATGGAGTGCCGTCACCGCTTCATTGGCGAAGTAAAGCGCCTCAACGGTGGCACGGGTGCGCGGAACTCCCTCGTTTATTCGTCCTTTAAACTGGGGGTCAACATACTTAAAAGACAAGACAAACCCTGAGCTTAGTTGCAATAACTTGACTAAGCCTTCTGTGGCCAGCTCAAATACCCGTTCAAGCTCCCAGCCTTCACGGATGGCACCCACCAATTGATAGATCAAAGATTGCTGCTGAAATTGCTGCTCAACCTGTTGTTCTAGGTTGATCTGAGAAACGGCGATCGCCGCCTGATTAGAAAGGGCCTGAAGGACGTGCATTTCGGTCTCTGTCCACGGATGGGGTTGAGCGCGGAAAAGAAATAGGATCCCATTTGTTCTTCCGCGATATTGGGTACGGGCAACCAGGGCAGTTTGAAGTCCTTCTGGCAATAATCTGGCCAGAGGCGCAGCAGGCTCTAAAAAAGGGGGAGGTAGGGGGGAGACTGAGGCGGTTAAGGGATCCGACGTGAGCGGCAAAACAACTTGGATGCCAGTTGCTAGGGTCTGTTGTACCAAGGGGTGTTGGAGCCATCCTTCGGTACCCTCAGGGCTAGTGGCGATCGTTTTTTCAGAGCCTGTTCGCCAAATTGATATTGTGTCTAGACTTTGATCGATTTTGAGTGAACCCAGCATTACTGCGTTGAGGTGAAGTTGGCGACCCACACTATCGAGCATGGCTCTTAGGGCAAGGTGAGGTGGCTTGCTAATGAGGTACTGCATCAGTTCTTGGGCGACCATAGCAGGTTGTACCCCACTAGAAGCACCCAAGTTAGAGTGGGCAGAGGAGTCAGACATTCGGTGGGGTGGAACGGTGGAAGGCCTAGACATGGATGATTGAACCTACCTCACAGCAGAACCAACACACTCGCTTTACCGCAGAGGGCTTGGCTTACTTTGTTTTGTAACGATATGCATATCCCATTGGGCGGCTCATCTAATTAGGGTAGATGCCCCCTTGCTGCTCAGGATGAACATTTCTCAGGATGAGAATAATTCTTGTTTTTTGCCCAATTTCTGGGGCTAAAACGCTCATTCGTTCACTCGGCGTCGAATTAAGAAGCTTTAAACCCTAAAAATTAGAACAAAAACACCAAGATGAGAATTGCTGGCTCAGCATGATTTACGAGTGACAGGGTTAGCATTGAGGTGCGCTCTGTAGGGTCTATTTCATCCTAACGATCGCTTTTGGAAAGCAAGATAGCTGCCTCTTGCCCACCCTAGGCGATGTTCTCGTTTACCGCGTTCCTCCCAATCAACGTTCCTTTTAGCAGTGGCGTGATTAATCAGAAGGCCAGAAAGCAGAAGGACAGAAAGCCTGAGGTGATGGAGTTGCAAGTGCTAGATATTACAAGACGTGAATTGCATAGGGAACATCAGTTTTAATTTAATATTGCTTTAGACTACACGCTCTCGGGCTGTGACATATCCGTAAAATCTCTACGATTAGACAAAGCGCTCAGAATTAAATTCGGGGATCTCAACGGTGGAAAGAGGAATGGGCGATCGCCACCAAGAAGCGGGAGGCGATCGCCCATTCCTGCCTGTAGAAATACGGAGGACAGAGTACTTCGCTAGCACCCCAATCTTCCGCCCCAATCAAGCCTTAGCCCCAGGGGCAGCCCTGTCCACCTATAAATGGTATCCTCACAACTCTTACTGATACGGCGAATTCTGTTACATATAAAAATTAGATTTTAACCTTCTTCCTGTTTTATGCATCCCAATCCATCCTGATGAGAGCTTGCCGTCCCTTGAGTGGTCTTCAATCCGGTGTTTGTGGTTCCTACTTCAGGTGATTCATCCAAAAGATCACTCTTGTTAAAGTTCATTCTGCTTGCTCAGCGGCGGCTCCTGATTGAAGGTTGTTGGAGCATTTCTCGAAGGTGATCGGTTCTGCTTTGCCCGTCGCTCTGCTGTTCTGGCGGATGGTCTAGAGGATGCATTGGCTGAATAGATCTGGATGAAAACGAAGCTGAGTGAAACCGTCGAGAGGGCTAGATTCTGCCCATGGGTTGGGTTAGCCTCAAGGTTAAAGGAGCAGAATGCCGATGATTTTGGCTGAATGCCGAACATTTGTTCTAAGATCTTGGGAAAGCTATTGTCTTAGAAATCATTTCACTCCTCCCTAAAAGGCGATTTGTTGCCTCTGCAGCCCGCCCACTTGTATCCACCCCGCCCACCTCGGTTTATGGCCTCTAACGTTGTGAATTTATCTCAAACTTCTGCTATCGGAACGGTTAAAGGCCCCGGAGAAAATGGTAATCAATACCTGTTCATCACGGGAGATAACCAATCGGTCAAGGTGGGTGAATTTGTTTATTACTGCCTTTCATCCCCTGAGATAGCCAGCCAGCCCTTACAGATCTTGGGCAAAATTTCGGCACGGAGCCTAATTGATCATTTGCCAGATCGCATTTTTGCAGACACCGAAATTAGCCCAGAAACCATTGCAGCCTTAGTCGGGTTTACCCATGCCAACCCCGAAATCTACGAAATTGTGGTGGATGTCATTGGTTATTTTGATCCCCGCTTAGGGTTTGCCAATCCTAGGGTCGCTCCTAACCCTGGAGCCAAGGTGTATCTGGCTAGTGATGCTTATTTGCAGAGTGTTTTAAACAAGAAGCAGCCGCGCGAGGTCGGGTCGGCCCATCTGGGTTCTCTGTTGTTGCGATCGCAAAATGCCGTGCCCGTGGTGTTGGATGTGAAGGAGCTGGTCAGCACCCACATTGCCATTTTGGCGGGTACTGGATCTGGAAAATCTTACACGGCTGGGGTGTTAGTTGAAGAATTGATGGCAAGCTATAACCGCGCTGCTGTGTTGATTTTTGATCCCCATGGCGAGTATGGCACCCTAGAAACCCTGCGAGGGCATCCGGCCTTTGCAACGGCGGATGGCTATGCGCCCCAAGTGAAAGTCTTGAAGCCCGAAGATATTCGCATTCGGCTGTCTTCTTTGGATTATTACGATGTGCTGACGTTGTTGCCAGCGATGAGCGATCGCCAACAGGCCATTCTCAACAAAGCCTTTGGCATTATGCGCAATCAATTGGGAGATAAGCGCTGGAGTGTCAATGATTTGCTAGATGCCGTGTATCAAGCAGACAGCATTCAAGATGAGGCCGGGAATGAAAAGCTGGGATCTTCGGCTCAGGCACTGGAGTGGAAGCTCGATAAGTTAGCCCGATCTGACTATTTTCATACCGCCGAGCACCTAGCCCCCAAAGACTTATTTACCCCCGGCCAAGTCACGATCTTGCAAATGAACGAAATTAGCCAGGAGGAGCAGCAAGTTATCTGTGCGGCTATTTTACGGCAGGCTAACCAAGCCCGGATGAACACTCAGAAGGACAAGATTGATTCTCAAGATGAAAATTATTTGCCCTATCCCGTTTTTATTTTGCTAGAAGAGGCCCATCGCTTTGCCCCTGCCCATGAGCCTTCTCGATGCAAAATGATTTTGCGGACGATCTTGAGTGAAGGCCGTAAGTTTGGGTTAGGGGTGGGGCTGATTACCCAGCGACCGGGTAAGTTAGATGCCGATGTGCTGTCTCAATGTATGAGTCAGTTCATCATGCGAATTGTGAACCCTGTTGATCAAGATAGCCTCAAGTATGGCGTAGAAGCGGCGGGGCGCGATTTGCTCAAGGAACTTCCGGCACTCACCAAGGGTCAGGTGATTGTGGCCGGAGCCTGCGTAAATACCCCTGTGCTGTGCCAAGTACGCCAACGTTTGACCCCCCATGGCGGTCAAACCCTGGATGCGCCAGAAATGTGGCAGCAGCATTTTCAACCCCATCAGGTGCGGAGTCGCGAAATTGAGCAAGCCCCTCCCTCAAACCGTCCGCGAGCTCAAACGATCCGTGGGGTGAGCGTAGATTAGTCTGCACTTTTTAGGACTGTGAGACGTAGCTTGCCAGATTTTATGATTGCTAGATTCTATAGATTGCCAGATCTCTTTGATTCCTAGGTCTGTAGCTGCCAGACTATAAAGGACTGCTAAAATCTCGCTGGAATTTGTTGAGATGTCGATTGGTTGCAGTTTCTTTTAGCAAATTCCGGCGTTGCTGAAATGAGGGATGAACAGATTTATAGAACCCTAGTAGCGCTAGGCTTTCGAAAATAGATTCATCCCAGAAATCAACAAAGCCTAAATCCCTTTAGCACCGTGGCATGGGCGGCTAGACTCGACCGCTGAGGCCAGATGATCTGAGCTTAAATAAGCTGAGTTAGATGAGGAGATGGGCGCGATCGCCCTTATTGCAGGGGGATGCGGGCGTCTGAGTTGCGCGGGGATCGTTTTCCTGAGACGGGCATTACTGTGAACAAAGTCAGCCACAAAGTCAACGCAACTATTTCGAACATAGACTCCTAACGAGTGCCAAAGGGAAAAAGCCCACATTTTTTGAGTTTTTTTAGCGCCACTTGAGGGGATTATTCAATTGGCCATTTAGAGTTTTACCACTAACTGCTAGGTTTTTGGTGATATCCTCCAGTTCTTCGGGAATTATTTTAAAAAATCGTTAAAAATCGGGTTGTCCGATTAAGCCCATGCCCACTGAGCAAAGCCCACCTTCCTTTTTTGCCGACAACTGGGCCTATTTAAAGACAGAGTTGAATTGGCTCGACCGCCTGTTGATGGTTGCTGTATCCCGCTATCGCAAGGATATCCGGGGGATTGACCGCGTCGCTCAGACGGCGGCAGATCGGGTGAGTAGCCATTGGTGGCGGGGCATGATTTTTCTAGATGGTAAAGCCTCCTACGATGATCAGCGTCCTCCCATCCTAGCCGGAGCCCCGTCTCCTCAGCGGGGGCGCTATCAACAGCAATTGGAGGAGCGGATTCATTTGAGCCAGGGTCAAGGGGTGGTGCTGGCGTTGCCGTTATTGTGCGATCGCCTCCAACTCAGCGTGTTTGAGAAAAACCTGCTGCTGTTGGCGTTGGCTCCTGAGGTGAATCGTCGGTATGGGCATATTTACCGATTTTTGCAAGGAGAAGAGGGCGCGGGCAGTGATTTGCCTACAGTGGATCTGGTGTTGCGGCTGCTGTGCCGGAATGATCAAGAATGGCGGCGGGCTAGGCAACAAGTCGCGGGAACATCGCTATTGTTGAGCCAAAAAATTGTACGGTTGCTACCCACCGCAGGGGCTACGGTGATTGGCAAAACAGTGCAGTTGATACCGGAATGGGCTGAGTTTTTGTTGGCCGAAACTCCTACCCAAAAGGGGTTAGAGAGCTTGCTCTATCCTCCTTTGGAGCCAGCCGCAGAGGAACCTCAGTGGCTGCTACGTCCGGCGATCGCCACTTGGGATGACCTGATTTTGCCAGCAGCCTTACACCAGCAATTGCAGCGCTTTTGCCAACTGGCACAGGCTACTCTCAACTCAGGATTAGGGGATCAGGCCAACACGCTGCCCCGTGGAGGGGCGATCGCCCTGCTCGCAGGGGCAGCGGGCACCGGGAAAACCCTGGCGGCAGAGGCGATCGCCCAATCCCTCAAACTTCCGTTGAAGATTCTCGACTTGGCACACCAAGACCCAGAGCTGGCGCTTGTATCCGGGGCAACGGAAGATGATAGCCCCGCTGTGGTGCTCGTGCGCTCGGCTGAGCTTTGGTTGCGCCGGAGATCGGGGGTTGCGCCCGCAGCGGTGCAGCGGTGGTTAGAGCGGCGGCAGCAATCTGTGACCCTGCTGAGTGTCACCCATGCTGAGTCGGTGGCGCTGCGGTGGTCACGGCAGTGGCCAGCGCCATTCCGGTTCTCGGTGCCAGACTTGGGCGATCGCCAGCGCCTATGGCAGCAAATCTGCACCCAACTGGCTCCGGTGGCGGAGGCTATGGCCTGGGAGGTGCTGGCGCGGCAGGTTGTGTTAACGGGGGGCGAGATTCGGGCGATCGCCCAAACGGCGATCGCCCTCTGGGCTGACTCAGGCGACGCAGCCCTCACCCCCGCCCATTTCAGCGCCGCTCTTGCCCACCATGGCCATGTCTGGCAGCCTCCCAACGCATCCCCCAAGACGGCTCTAGCGCTTGCCTCACCATCGCTGAGCCAAACGCCTGCCCATGCGGAACAACCCGACACCGAGAATCTGAATTCCCTGATGCCTTCAGCTAGCCCACCCGCAGCTAAGGCGACACACAGAAAATCGGCTAGAAAATCCACTCAAAAATCTACTCAATCTGCAACGACCGAGGGTGTCTCCCCCTCCACGCTTGATCCCGTGAACCCTGAAACAAACGGCGCTGACTCTGTCGCCCTCTCGGTTCCAGGGGATAAATCTGCCCTTAGCCCTGCCCCAAAATCGAAGCGTAGACCCCGCAAATCAAAGGCTCCATCGACGGATCCTGAAAAGCTAGAAACCTGAGGGTGAAACACGGGCTGGTTGAGATCGGTAGGTCGAAAGCTTGAGGTTGGAAGCTTGAAATTGGAACGCTCAGAAGTTACAAAAAACGTAACCATAGCCACGGATGAGAACAGGGGTGACACACTGAGAGCATGACACACCAGGCATCCATCCATTATCTGGTGAGGAGATGAGTATGAAATTAGTTCATGGTTTGCATTCTGCTACGACACGTCCTGTTAAGCCGTTGCCCTTTCGTTTTCTGCGATCGCACTGGGCGCAGATCGTCCTTATCATGCCATTGGCCATCGGATGTTTGAGTGTGATGGCCGCACGACCGGCTCTTTCCCAAGAACAACTGATGCGGATTTTGACGGTCACGGGGCAAGGATCAGAGTCCGTACAAACAACCCAAGCCCAGGTCATGCTGGGAGTTGAGGCTCAGGCTGAGACTGCTGATGCAGCGCAAGCCGAAGTAGCACGGCGATCGACAGCAGTCGTCGCATTTTTGCGATCGCGCAATGTGAGTGACTTGGAAACCACTGGCATTTCCCTGAACCCCATTTACAACTATGAGAGTGGTGAGCAGCGGATTGTGGGTTATGGAGCTAGCAATATGGTGAGCTTCCGCACTCCCACCGATGCCTCGGGTGAGATTGTGGATGGAGCGGTGCGGGCTGGGGCTAGCCAGATTAGTGGCGTCCAGTTTATTGCCTCAGATGCGGCGATCGCCCAAGCCCGTGGCCAAGCCCTTGCCGAAGCCACCCGCGATGCCCAAGCCCAGGCCGATAGCGTTCTTTCTGCCCTTGGTTTTTCGGCGCAAGAGATCGTCAATATCCAAATTGACAGTGCGAATATGCCGCCGGTGTATCCGCCCTACGCCCAACGCGCCCTCGCAGATGGCGCAGAAGCGACGACCCCCATCATTGGCGGCGAACAAGATGTTGAGGCCAGAGTGACCTTACAGATCCGTTACTAAGTGCCGTCCTAAGTCCAGTCGTTCTCAAGGCTACGGTTCGTCGGAATGCTGCAATCGGATGGTGCAATTGGATAGCTCTCACCGGAGTCTCTATCCTAGATCCCTATGAATGGCCAGTCTTGCATTGAGATAGATGCATTGGGACAGATGCATTGAGATAGATGCATCCGTTACCTGGCAATGGGATGAGCCTCTCCTCCTAACAGAAAAAGAGTGGGGGAGATGGCTCACTGTAACGTTTATCCCGTTACCAAGATTGGGGGCATCCCGTTCGGTTCCTCGTTGCTGTAAAGTGACAATATGCATGATCAGGATGACATTTCCGTTCTAGAAGCCGAACTAGAAGTAAGCCCGCTGGATCAGCTCGGAGCTTCGGACGCAGAAACCGAAGTGCCCCGCATTGATCCGGAGGAAATGTTGCAGTGGCTGCGATCGCCCCAAAGCCAGCAACGGATGATGGCTGCTCGCGCCTTTTGTGAACTAGAAGATGCCCGTGCCATCCCTGATCTGGTGACTTTGCTAACTGACCTTTGCCCGTTGATTCGGGTTAGCGCCGCCTATGGCCTAGGTCGCAACCCTGCCGAAGCTGCGGTAGAACCCCTTATCCAGCAACTGCAAAATGATTGGAATGGCTATGTCCGTAAGGGGATTGTGTGGGCGTTGGGCAACTGCCGCGATCGCCGCACCGTTGAACCCCTGCTCCACGCTCTGATCACCGACATCTCGGCGGTCAGGCTGTGGGCGGCTAGCGCCCTTGCCCAACTGTCTCATGTTGGCTACGACGCGATTATTACAGCGATGCCTCCCTTGATCGAGGCGCTGCGACGGGATACCGTTGCGGCGGTGCGCAGCAATTGCGCTTGGACGGTAGGCCAACTGTGCCGCGAACTGCCCTCCAATGTTGTTTATGCCACTGCCATCGACGCGCTCATTGAAGCCTTTGCCGAAGATCCTGACATTGGTGTGCGGGAAGATGCCCGTGCCGCTGTGCTCAAAGTCGGCGATGCCCGAGGTCTTCAGGTCATTGAAGAAATTGAACAGGATGGCCTTCTGTAAGGCTGATTGCTGAAGACATCGGGAGTTTCTAAAACTCCCGGTGTCTTTATTCTGCTTAGGGTGAGGTGGGGTGCGATCGCCCCAATTGTGCCAAAAAGAACTGGGTGGTGAGCGTCGGTTCTGGCGCTTGCATGATGGCACGGACGACCGATACCCGCGTCGCTCCGGCTTCGATCACCGATTGCACGTTGTCGGCGTTGATCCCGCCGATAGCAAACCAAGGCACCGTGGCATGGGTAGCGGCATAGCGCACATACTCATGGCCAGCCGCCGCTTTTCCGGCTTTGGTTGGGGTTTCATAGACGGGGCCAACGCCGATGTAGTCAATATCTTCGGCTAAGGCACGGTGCAGTTCGTCGGGGTTGGTGGTAGATCGGCCAATGATGCGCTGAGACCCTAGCAGTTGCCGCGCAAAGGCGACGGGCATATCTTGCTGCCCCAAATGAACCCCATCAGCATCCACCGCCAAGGCTAAATCAACGCGGTCATTGACAATAAACAGGGCGTTGTATTGGTGGCAAAGTTGGCAAAGCTTTTGGGCAATGTGGAAGCGGCGTAGATCATCGGTCTCTTTGTCGCGATATTGCAACAGGGTTAAGCCCCCTTGCAGTGCGGCTTCTACGGTATTGAAAATATTCTCAACGGGCATCGAGACAAGATAGAGGCGCGATCGCCGTAAAAGCTGATGCCGTTGCTGCGAAATGAGTTGAGATTCTAAAGTATAAACTCGGTAGCGCAATTGCTTACAGGCGATCGCCATTTCGACATGCTCAATCTTGCCATATTCCTCCAACACCCGCAGGGCTTCTTGGACGCGGCAAAAATTGGCGACCAACACCTGCATCACATTCGAGCGCTGCTCCTCTTGGGGGTGGCTGAGCGCCGTTCCCGGATCGCCAGGGGTATCGCGATAGGCTCGAATTTCTGGGGTTTGCCAGCGCCCTAGTTCCTGCCGAATGGCCTTACAGTCCTGAGCTGTTGCACCATCATTCAACCCAAAGCGACACCACTCTTCCACAATCCGCATCCCTTCCCGTGCCCGATCAAAATTGGCATCGAGAATCCGTGACACGGCGGCGGTATTTTGCCCGGTGGAATCGTCCATAACTTTCTCATCCTTGAACTGCGCGTGATGTCATCGGTCGTCTGAGTCATCGGTCGTCTGAGTCGTCCGTTGTCCGAGTCGTCCGTTATCTGAGTCGTCGGTCGTTTGAGTTTCCGGTTGTCTGCCAGAGCATTTAAGACTGGGGCTTTTGGCTCAACCCGATGAGTCTTACGGATCAATT
>Ga0105049_10004451_pt1 | contig 16413 bp, 14 predicted proteins | sample MAT06_FD_78087 | JGI IMG/M metagenome (GOLD analysis project Ga0105049, IMG submission 78087) | Freshwater microbial communities from Lake Fryxell liftoff mats and glacier meltwater in Antarctica - MAT-06 | ecosystem: Environmental > Aquatic > Freshwater > Ice > Liftoff microbial mat | place... | reverse complement strand
CGACCTGCGCACCACGGCCCGGACGGCTGCCGACCTGCGCACCACGGCCCGGACGGCTGCCGACCCGCGCACCACGGCCCGGACGGCTGCCGATCCGCGCACCCCGGCCCAGACGGCTGCCGACCTGCGCACCACGGCCCGGACGGCTGCCGACCTGCGTACCCCGACCCAGACGGCTGCCGACCTGCGTACCACGGCCTTTCTGCAGCCGGCCCGTGCGCTGCTGGATGCCTGCGGGCTTTGGCCCCGCCTGGCCCCCTTTGCCACGCCATTGCAGGTGATGCGCATCGTCGATGTCGGTGGCACCGCCCCGGTCACACGCGATTTCGACGCCGCAGAACTGGGCGATCTGCCCTTTGGGTGGAACCTGCCGAACTGGCTGCTGCGGCGCGAACTGGCGGCCCATCTGGCCGGGTTGGCGGGCGTGACATACCGGCCCGGCACCAGCTTTGCCGGCATGCTGGCGCGCGACGATGGTGCGCTGGTGCGGCTGGACGACGGGTCGCAAGTTGCCGCGCGGCTGGTGATCGGGGCTGATGGCCGCGACAGCGCGGTGCGGCGCGCGGCCGGTATCGGGGTGCGCACGCGGCATCACGGGCAAAAGGCGCTGGTCTTTGCCGTGACCCATGCCACGCCGCATGACAATATCTCGACCGAGGTGCATCGCCAGGGCGGGCCATTCACCCTGGTGCCCTTGCCCGATCTGGACGGGCGGCCCTGTTCATCGGTGGTCTGGATGGATGACGGCCCGGCGATTGTGGCGCTGGCCGCGCTGGAGCCCGAGGCGTTTGCGCTGGCCGCGACCGAACGGTCGGCGGGCGTGCTGGGGTCGTTGACGCTCGCCTCGGCCCGGCAGGTCTGGCCGATCATCACCCAGTTGGCCCATGCGATGACCGCCCCGCGCGTGGCCTTGATGGCCGAGGCGGCGCATGTGCTGCCGCCGATCGGGGCACAGGGCTTGAATACCTCGCTGGCCGATCTGGCCTGCCTGCTGAACCTGGTCCGCGCCGCGCCCGGCGATCCGGGCGCTCCGCGGGTGCTGGCCGCCTATGCCCGGCGGCGACACCCCCAGGTCATGCTGCGCGCCGCAGGGGTGGATGCGCTGAACCAGGCCTCGATGGCGGGCAGCGATCCGCTTCGGGCGCTGCGGGCGGCCGGGCTGCGGGCGCTGCACGACATCGCCCCGGTCCGGCGCGCGCTGATGCGGCTGGGGGTGGGGGCGTAGGGTGTGTGCCGGCAGGCACCGATGGCCACGGATACCGGCCGCACCCATTACCGCAACGTCGGTCAGCGCAGGTATGACCGCGCGCTGATACGGCCAGGGGTGGCCAGAGCAGGCTATACCCCGCGCGCTTGCACCCATGGCCGCGCGGTGCGGGCAAGCCCGCAGCCTACAGCACCTGATCGACCACCGCCGCCAGCCGCGCCAGCGTGGCGGGAATGTCATACAGCTTGTCCAGCCCGAACAGCCCCAGCCGAAAGGTGCGGAAATCGCCCGGCTCGTCGCATTGCAGCGGCACCCCGGCGGCGATCTGCATTCCCTTGGCCAGAAACGCCCGGCCCGTCTGCACCTCGGGGTTGTCGGTATAGCTGACCACGACGCCGGGGGCCTGAAATCCTGCCGCCGCCACTGACCGCGCCCCGCGCGCCTCGACCATGGCACGCACCGCGCGGCCCAGTTCCCACTGCGCCGCCTTGGCCCGGTCAAAGCCCCAGTCGCGCGTTTCGTGCAATGTATCGCGGAACTGGCGCAGGCTGTCGGTCGGCATCGTCGCATGATAGGCGTGCCCGCCGTTTTCATAGGCCGCCATGATCGTCAGCCATTTCTTCAGGTCCAGCGCGAAACTGTCCGACATGGTGGCTTCGACCCTGGCCTTGCCCCGCTCTGACAGCATCACCAGCCCCGCTGCGGGCGTCGAGGACCAACCCTTTTGCGGGGCCGAGATCAGGACATCGACCCCGGTCGCGGCCATGTCGACCCAGACGCAGCCGCTGGCGATGCAGTCCAGCACCATCACCGCCCCGACCTCGTGCGCTGCTGCTGCCATGGCGGTGATATAGTCATCGGGCAGGATGATCCCGGCGCTGGTTTCCACATGCGGCGCAAAGACGGCATCGGGGCGCGCGGCGCGGATCGTGGCGCACACCTCGTCAATCGGCGCCGGGGCAAACGGGGCGCGGGTATCGTTGCCCGCCTGCCGCGCCTTCATCACCGTGACCTGCGAAGCAAATGCGCCGGCGTCGAAGATCTGGCTCCAGCGATAGGAAAACCAGCCGTTGCGCAGCACCAGCGCATGGCCCCGGCCCACCTGGCGGGCCACCGCCTCCATCGCATAGGTGCCGCCCCCCGGCACCACCACCACCGCCGCCGCGCCATAACAGGCCTTCAACCCGGCCGCGATGTCGCGCATCACGCCCTGATAGGCCTGGCTCATGTGGTTCAATGACCGGTCGGTGAACACCACCGAAAACTCGTCCAACCCGCCTGGGTCGACTTGGGCGTGCAAAGCGGTCATGGCGTCCTCCGTAAAGTCTGGGCACAACCATGCCCCAGCGCGGCGCGACTGGCCACCCCTGCCTTGCCGGCATTGCATTCCCGGCGGGATGGGGTAGAGAGCGCAGGACCAAAAACCGCCGCCTCGAAAGGACAAGTTTTCCCATGCGCGTCTATTATGACCGTGACTGCGACGTAAACCTGATCAAGGACATGAAAGTGGCGATCCTGGGCTATGGCAGCCAAGGCCACGCCCATGCGCTGAACCTGCGCGACAGCGGCGCGAAAAATCTGGTGGTCGCGCTGCGCGACGGCTCGCCCTCGGCCAAAAAAGCGTCCGGCGAGGGCCTGAAAGTGATGGACATCGCCGAGGCCGCCGCCTGGGCCGACCTGATCATGTTCACCATGCCGGACGAGTTGCAGGCCGACACCTATCGCCGCTATGTGCACGACAACCTGCGGACAGGCACCGCGATTGCGTTCGCGCATGGCCTGAACATCCATTTCGGCCTGATCGAGGCGAAAAAGGGCGTCGACGTGATCATGATGGCCCCCAAGGGCCCCGGTCACACCGTGCGGGGCGAGTATGTCAAAGGCGGCGGCGTGCCCTGTCTGGTGGCCGTCCATCACGATGCCAGCGGGCGGGCGATGGAAATCGGGCTGTCCTATTGCAGCGCCATCGGCGGCGGCCGGTCCGGCGTGATCGAGACCAACTTCCGTCAGGAATGCGAAACCGACCTGTTCGGCGAACAGGCCGTGCTCTGCGGCGGGCTGGTCGAACTGATCCGGATGGGCTTTGAAACCCTGGTCGAGGCGGGCTACGAGCCCGAGATGGCCTATTTCGAATGCCTGCACGAGGTCAAGCTGATCGTGGACCTGATCTACGAAGGCGGCATCGCCACGATGAATTACTCGATCTCCAACACCGCCGAATACGGCGAGTATGTCAGCGGCCCGCGCATCCTGCCCTATGTGGAAACCAAGGCGCGGATGAAGGCGGTGCTGGACGATATCCAGTCGGGCAAGTTCGTGCGCGACTGGATGCAGGAATGTGCCGTCGGCCAGCCGATGTTCAAGGCGATCCGCCGCAACAACGATGCCCATCAGATCGAGGCCGTCGGCGAAAAGCTGCGCGCGATGATGCCCTGGATCTCCAAGGGCAAGATGGTGGACAAGGCGCGGAACTGATCCCGCAATGCGCCGCCCGCCGAACGCGCTGGCGCGTCGCCGGGTTGCAAACCGCCAACCGCAGCACAGCGGGTTCGGCGCGTCCAGCCATATCAGACGCAAAAAGGGGGGCCAGTGCGGCCCCCTTTCCTTTGCCCGGCATCGGCGTCAGTCTGCCGGGCGCAAGCAGGGGGCGGGATATGGGCAGGCTGGCGGGCAAGGTCGCGGTGATTTCCGGCGGGGCGACCGGGATGGGCGGGGCGGCGTCGCTGCTGTTCGCCGCCGAAGGCGCGAGCGTCGCGATCATCGACCGTGATCTGGCGGCGGCGCAGGCGGCGGCGCAGGCCATTACCGCTGCGGGCGGGCGTGGCTTTGCGTTTCAGGCCGATGTGTCGCAGGCGGATCAGGTCGCAGCGGCGGTCGCGGCGGCGGAACGGGCGCAGGGCCCGGCCAATGTGCTGTTCAACCATGCGGGCACCATCGTGATCAAACCGTTCCTGGACACAACCGAGGCGGAATGAGACTGGCTGCACGCGGTCAATGTCAAGTCGATGTTCCTGATGACAAAGGCCATTCTGCACTGCATGCTGGCGCAGGGCGGCGGCAGCATCGTCTGCACCAGTTCGATCAGCGCCGTGGCAGGCACCCCGATGGAGGTGCTGTACGACACCACCAAGGGCGCGGTCCACATTTTCGCCCGCGCCATCGCGGTCGAGTTTCGCGGCCGGGGCATCCGTTGCAACGCCGTCTGCCCCGGCTTTATCGCCACGCCGCATGGGCTGCGTGAAGTCGCCGCCCTGCAGGCCCTGGGGGTGGACGTGTCCGAGGCGGCGATTGCCGCCGCCCAGGGCCGGATCGGCCAACCGCAAGAGGTGGCCGAAGCGGCGCTGTTTCTGGCCAGCGATGCGGCCAGTTTCGTCAACGGCACGCATCTGTTTGTGGACAACGGTTTTACCGCGATCTGACCGGCCTCAGCCCCGGCCAGCGGCCCACCAGGCCAGGGCCGCGGCTGCCAGTTCCTCTTGCCCATGGTCAAGGCCCGACAGGTTCGACGACAGCACCGGAAAGCCCATCCTTGGGTTGACCCTCAGCATGGGCCCCTTCAGCAACCCGGCATTGCCAAGATAGCGTTCGGGGTTCTGCACCTCGATCTGCAGGAAGATCCGGGTGCCGGCATTCAGCCGCTGCAACCGTTCGATCTGTCCCCAGGGGATCGCCACGCCAAGACGGCGGTCGTGGTAACCGTCCGGTCCGATCACCAGCACCGGATGCGGATTGGCAAATCTTTTGCGGGCCAGCAGCAGCAGCGGCACAAACACCACCAGGATGATCGGGCCGACGATCCAAAGTGGCATCGGGTCCGTCATGAACCCCGCGACGATCATCGCGGCCCCGACAACCGCCCAGCCACCCAGAAATATCTGCCAGCCTTGGCGGGTCAGCGCGGTGTAGGTGGCGGCGATCCGGTCGGGCATGCCTCAGGCCGCCCGTTCCACCGCCGCGACGATCTCGTCCACCACCTCGCGCAGCAGGCCTTCGTCGCTGCATTCGGCCATGACGCGGATCAGGGGTTCGGTGCCGGATTTGCGGATCAGTATCCGCCCCTCGCCGTTCATCCGGGCACGGGCACCTGCGATCACCCGCGCCACTTCGGGCGCGGCAAGGGGCTGGAGGCCGGCTGCATAGCGGACGTTCCGCAGCATCTGCGGTACCGTCTGAAACTGGCGGATCAGCGTGCTGGCCGGCTGGCCGGTTTCGATCATCGCGGCCAGAAATTGCAGCCCCGCCAGCAGCCCGTCGCCGGTGGTGGCGAAATCGGTCATCACGATATGGCCCGATTGCTCGCCGCCCAGGTTCCAGCCGCCGGCGCGCATCGCCTCGACCACATAGCGGTCGCCCACCGCCGTCCGCTCCAGCCGCAGGCCGCGTCCGGTCAGGTGCCGCTCCAACCCCAGGTTCGACATCACCGTGGCCACCAAGGTGCCCCCGGCCAGCCGCCCCTGATCGGCCCAGCGCGTCGCCATCAGGGCCATCAGCTGATCGCCGTCCGCCACCTCGCCGTTTTCGTCCAGGATCATCACCCGGTCGGCATCGCCGTCCAGACAGATGCCCAGATGCGCGCCATGGCTGACCACGGTTTCCGCCGCCGTGCGCGTGTTGGTCGAGCCGCAGCCTTCGTTGATGTTGAACCCGTTCGGCGTGGTCCCGACCGGAATCACCGTCGCACCCAGTTCCCACAGTACCTCGGGCGCAACCTTGTAGGCGGCACCATTGGCGCAATCGATCACCACTTTCAGCCCGTCCAGCCGCAACCCGGCCGGAAAGGTCGATTTCAGCCGCTCGGCATAGCGGAACCGGCCGTCGTCGATCCGTTTGGCGCGGCCGATATTGTTGGCCTGCGCCGGTTCGACGCCGGTTTCGACCAGCGCCTCGATCCGGGCTTCGGCCTCGTCCGACAGCTTGAACCCGTCAGGGCCAAAGAATTTGATGCCGTTGTCCTGATGCGGGTTGTGACTGGCCGAAATCATGATCCCGACATCGGCGCGCAACGACGTGGTCAGCATCCCCACGGCCGGCGTCGGAATCGGCCCGAGCAGAAAGCAGTTCATCCCGGTGCTGGTCAGTCCTGCCGTCAGCGCGTTCTCGAACATGTAGCCGGACAGGCGGGTGTCCTTGCCGATCACCACCCGATGTCCGTTCGAACCATCGTTGCGGAAAAAGCGCCCGGCCGCCTCGCCGATGCGCAGGGCCATTGCGGCCGTCATCGGCCAGGCATTGGCCGTCCCGCGCACGCCGTCAGTCCCGAACAGTTTCTGTCCCATGATCCGTCCCGCCCAATGCCTGATGCAGGCTCAGCGCCTGTCTTGTCTCAAACGTATCATGAACGCGGATGATCTGAACACCCATCGCCGCCCCGTGCAGCGCCACCGCAAGCGAGCCCGGCAGTCTTTCGCCGACCTTTGCCGCCTGCCCGATCACGCCGATGAAACCTTTGCGCGAGGCACCCAGCAGGATCGGGCAGCCCAGAACATGAAACAGCGCCAGCCCGCGCAGCAAGGCCAGGTTATGCGCGACCGTCTTGCCAAAACCGATGCCAGGATCGACGATCAGTCTGTCGCGCGCGATGCCTGCATCGACCGCCGCCGCGATCCGCGCGGCCAGCCAGTCGAAAACATCCAGCAGAACATCGTCATAGCGCGGGTCCGCCTGCATCGTCTGCGGCGTGCCCTGCGCATGCATCAGGCACAGCGGCACCCCGGCGCGTGCCACCACGCCGGCCATCGCCGGGTCATGGGTCAGGGCCGACACGTCGTTGACCATGCTTGCCCCCGCCGCCAGCGCGGCCTGCGCCACCGCCGCCTTGCGGGTGTCGATGGATATTGCAACGTCCGACACCGCGCGCAGCGCGGCGATGACCAAAACCACGCGCGCCACCTCGTCTGCCCGGGCCACCGGGGCGGCACCGGGCCGCGTGCTTTCGCCGCCGATGTCGATGATCGCCGCCCCTGCGGCCACCATCGCCAGCGCCTGGGCCACAGCGGCGGCCGGATCGGTGAACCGCCCGCCATCCGAAAAGCTGTCGGGCGTGACGTTCAGGATGCCCATGATCTGTGGCCGGTCCATTGCCACACCGGCCATGGCCGGACGGGGCGAAGTCAGCGCGGACAAGGCGTCGGGTGGTATCGCGGGCAGGGGCAGCAGTTGCGGCGGGACTGTCCGCGACAGACGCTCGACCCTGTCAAACCGCATCGGACCCCCGGCCAACCGCGCCGCACCGCTCCAGGTGGCGGGGTCTGGCAATGGGATCGGGCGATAGGCGTCGGTCATGGCCGTTGTCTGATCCGGCCGGCCAGCGGCTGCAAGCCTCAGTTCGAGGCCACCCGGGTCGGTTCGCGGTAGAACAGATGCGCGCCGATGGCGGCGGTCTGGGGAAAACGGCGCGCCCAGGACGGGTTCACGTCGCGGGTATGGTAATGCGTCGCCCCGGCAGTCAGCGTGCGCGCCGTGCCGTCCAGCATGGCGCGGGCGACCCGGCCCACGTTGACCCATGCGCCGTGATCGGTGATCGCGTCGGACCGCCCGTCGCAGGTATAGGTGAACTGGCAGGCATAAAGCCGCCCGGTGCCCTGATGCACCACCCCGCAGATGGTGCCGGGATAACCGGGGCTGTCGACCCGGTTCAGGATCACCTCGGCCACCGCAAACATGCCGCGCCCGCTTTCGCCGCGCGCCTCGAAATACAGCGCCTCGGTCAGGCAGCGCCATTGCGCATCGCCGGTCGGCTCGGCCGCAGGCGCGGGCAGGACCGGTTCAGCCACGGCCATGGCAGGCGCAACCGGAACCGTCAGCGCGGCCAGGCGCGCCTGCGGCATCAGATCCAGCACATCGCGTTCGGCGGCCAAGACGCTGCCCATCCGGCTGGCCAGATCGCCCTCGGCCAGGGCCGGTGCGGCCAGTCCCAGGGCCGCCGACAACGCAAATACAGCGCCGCGCAGGTGCTGCGCCAAGGTGAATTGCATGCTTTCTTGCCCCCGGTGGTAACGTGCAAACAGGCTCTGCACGCGCCGGAAACCGGGCTAAGCGATCGTTAACGGTCTGTAAACCGGGCAAATGGGTCACAGGCCAGTTCCGGCGCCGTTACACAAATCGCTATTCAACATAATGTGTTGCGCGCCGTTCCTGACACTATACCTTAACTTCATCCCGATCCGCGATGGCCAGCTGGGCGGCGGAAAGCCGCGCAACGGGAACGCGGAACGGCGAACAACTGACATAGTCGAAACCCTGTTTGCGGCAGAACGCAATCGCCCGCCGCGACCCGCCATGTTCGCCGCAGATCGAGATGGTGATGTCGGGCCGCCCCTTGCGCCCGCGCTCTGCGCCGATCTTCAGCAACTCGCCCACCCCGTCGATATCCAGTGAATGGAACGGATCCTCTTCATAGACACCCGCCTTGATATAGGCCCCCATGAACCGCCCCGCATCGTCGCGCGACAGGCCATAGGTCATCTGGGTCAGGTCATTGGTGCCAAAGGACAGGAACGCGGCATGCTGGGCAATTTCAGCCGCGCGCAGGGCGGCGCGCGGGGTTTCGACCATCACGCCCAGCCGATAGGCAAAGTTCACCCCGGTTTCGGCCCGCACCGCCGCCGCAATCGTGTCGATCCGTCCCTTGACCAGTTCCACCTCGCGCATCGCGCTGACCAGCGGGATCATCACCTCGGGCACCACGGGCGCACCACGGTCGCTGGCCAGCACCGTGGCCTGAAAGATCGCGCGCGCCTGCATGTCGTAGATTTCCGGCACGGTGATGCCCAGCCGCACCCCGCGCATGCCCAGCATCGGGTTGTATTCGCTGAGTGCGGCGACCCGCGCCTCGACCGCGGCCAGTGGCAGCGACAGGCTTTTCGCCAGATCGCCCATCCCGGCCTTGTCGGCGGGCAGGAATTCGTGCAGCGGCGGGTCGAACAGCCGGATGCAAACCGGTTGGCCGGACATGATCTCGAACAATTCGGCAAAATCGCCGCGCTGCATCGGCAACAGGCGTTCCAGCACGGCTTTGCGGTCGGCCGCACTTTCGGCAAAGATCATCTCGCGCATCAGGCCGATGCGGTCGCCTTCAAAGAACATGTGTTCGGTGCGGCACAGACCGATGCCCTGCGCGTCAAAGTTGCGCGCCGTCTGCGCATCGCGCGGCGTGTCGGCATTGGCGCGGATGCCGATGTCGCAGAATGTGGCCGCCCAGCCCAGCAAGGTGCGGAAACTGTCGTCCAGCGCGGCCTCGACCATCGGTGCCTCGCCCGCCAGGATGGTGCCGCTGGTGCCATCGACAGTGACGATGTCGCCTTCGTGGAACACCCGCCCGCCCGGCCCGGTGATGGTCCGTTTCTTGCGGTCAATCTCAAGCTCCGACGCGCCGACGACGCAAGGCAGGCCAAGGCCCCGCCCGATCACCGCCGCATGGCTGGTGATGCCGCCACGCACCGTCAGCACGCCGCGCGCGGCATGCATGCCACGGATATCCTCGGGCGTGGTTTCGCGCCGGACCAGAATGCAGTTCTCGCCCCTTGCCGCCGTCGCCTCGGCATCGGCGGCGGTCAGCACGATCCGGCCCGTCGCGGCACCCGGGCTGGCCGCGATGCCGCGCACGATCACATCGCGCGGCGCGGCCGGGTCGACCTGGCGGTGCAGCAACTCGGCCAGCGCCTGCGGATCGACCCGCATCACCGCGTCGTCCTGGCCGATCACCCCATCGCGGGCCAGATCAACCGCGATGCGCACGGCGGCCCGGTTCGATCGTTGCACCCGCACCCCGTCCAGAATGCGCAACTGGCCGCCTTCCAAAGTGAATTCGATCTGCATTTCCTCGCGCAGACGCGACCGGATCAGCCCGCCATAGCGGATCAGACCGGCAAAGGCGGCAGGGGCCAGCTCCTCCAGCGCGGGCCCGCGCGCGTCGCGGGTCAGATAGATCGCGCCGCGCGTGGCGGTCAGCGCCTCGCGCCCCTGGCTTTGGCCCAGATAGCGCCCGGTGATGCGCGGCGCGCCGGTCTGGGCATCGACGAACTGGATCACGCCCGAACCGCTTTCGCCCGCGCCGACGCCCAAGGCCATCGCCTGCACCACCAACCCCAGCCCGGCATCGCCCGGCGCGCCCCTGGCCTGGCGCAGCAGCCGGGCCGTGGTGCCATCCCAGGCGCGCGCCATGCTGCGCAGGACCTCGGCCAGTTGATGCGCGGGGTCTTGTGGAAACGGCTCGTCCGTCTCGGATTCGTAGGCTCTCAGCAGCGCCTGCAGCGCAGCGCGGTCGGGCGCATCGGCCAGGTGGAACACCTCGGGGTCCAGCCGGGCGACATGGACGGCAAAGGACTGGATGAACCGCAGGTACAGCGACGTCGCCGTCGCCTCGCCCAGGCTGGTGCACATGGTGTCGTGGCGGGCATCGGTCATGCCGATGTTCAGGATCGCCCCCGGCCCGCCCCAATCGGGGTCCAGGCTGGAGGGGCGCACCGACAGCAGCGGCGCCGGGCCAAAGGGTTCCAGGATCAGGCCGATATCGGGCATCCGCCCCTGCGCGATGGCGCGCACGCTGTGAAATGACAGCGCCACCGTGGTCGGCACCGGCATGTCCAGCCGGATCAGGCGCTGCAGGCATTTCGCCCGCCCGCCATGCAGCGCCGCCGACATCGGCGCGGTCGGGGTGATCAGCGTGACCTGATCCAAGGCGGTATGTTTCTGCACTGCGGCGACCCTTTTGCTGTGGGTGCGAGCATACGGGGCGCGGCGGCGGTAAGCAAACAATGGCTGCCACAACCGCCCGGCAATCTGCCGGCGCGTTGGCGAATGTCTTGCCAGTGTTACCTGCCCGGTGTAAGTTTTCCCGAAGGAACACTTCAGGAAAGCCGAACCAGCATGGCCCGCGCCGCCCAAGCACTGCCCGCCAATGTCTATGACGCCGAACCGATCCCGCCTGCCGCGCTGGCCGAGGTGACGCGGTTGCTGCAATCGGGCGATCTGTTCCGCTATACCTCCGACGGCGCACCCGTCGCGCTGCTCGAGGCCGAGTTTGCCGCACTGCTGGGCGCGCGCTATGCGCTGGCGGTGTCGTCCTGTTCGGCGGCGCTGTTTCTGGCCCTGCTGGCGCTGGGGTTGAAACCGGGGGCGCGGGTGATGATCCCGGCCTTTACCTTTGCCGCTGTGCCGTCATCGGTGATCCATGCCGGCATGGTGCCGGTGCTGGTTGAGTGCGGGGATAATTACCGCATTGATCTGAGCGACTTCCGAGCCAAACTTCATGCGGTTGACGCGGTGATGATCAGCCATATGCGCGGCCATACATCCGATATGGACGCGATCCTGGCGGCCTGCGACGCGGCCGGGGTGCCGGTGATCGAGGATGCGGCCCATTCGCTGGGCACCACCTGGGCCGGGCGCAACATCGGCACGCTGGGGCGGGTGGGATGTTTCAGCTTTCAGTCCTACAAGCTGATCAATGCCGGCGAAGGCGGCATCATGGTCAGCGACGATGCCGACCTGATCGCGCGTGCGGTCATCATGTCGGGCGCCTATGAGCATAACTGGAAAAAGCATCCCGTGCTGCAGGCGGCCTTTGCGCGCTGGCAGAACAAGCTGCCCTTGTACAATTTACGGATGAACAACCTGTCGGCGGCGGTGATCCGCCCGCAACTGCCCGAACTTGCGCGCCGGGTCCGTGATGGTCGCGCCAATCATGATCAGGTTGCCGCCGCATTGAACGCCAGCCCCTGGCTGGATGTGCCCGCCGCATTGCCCCTGGAACAGCGGGCACCGGACTCGATCCAGTTCAATCTGGTGGGGATGAGCGATGCGCAGGTGCGCGCCTATGCCGATGCGGCGGCGGCGCGCGGGGTCAAGGTGCAGGTGTTCGGGGCCAGCGCCGACAATGCCCGCGCGTTCTGGAACTGGCAGTTTCTGGGGCCGCAGCCGGACCTGCCCCTGACCCGTGCGATGCTGATGCGGGCCTGCGATGTGCGGCTGCCGGCCCGGCTGACCCCCGCCGAATGCGCCGTCATCGCCGATATCCTGATTGCCGCCGCCGATGACGCGATGACCGAACGCCGCGCCTACGGGACGTGATTACAAGACCCTGAGGGTCGGCGAAAGCCAGGGCAGCGCGGTCAGCGCCGGGGTAACAATCAAATCCTGCGCCAGCGCTTTCAGTTGCGCCGCAACGTTGCCAGGCATCTCGCCCAGAACGCTGGCACGGGCGATCAGCGATATGGTGCGCGACAAGGGCGGCAAGGGCAGCGGCACGACCTGCACCTTTGCGTGGAACCGTTGCGCCGACAGCCAGCCCAGCGGGGTCAGGATCGTCCAGCCTGCGCCATCGGCGACCATCGCCATGATCGCGTGATAGCTGTCCAGTTCGAACCGGTGCGACGGGTGCCGCGCCGCGCGCGCCAGATGCGCGGCGATCTGGCGGCCCATGTGGTGGCGCGTGGTGTACTGGATCAGCGGCAAAAGATCGGTGGCCCCGACCCCGGCCCCGGCAGGAACGGCGGCGACGAAGGGTTCCTCCAGCAACGGATGCACCACCATCCCGGCCCCCGCAGCGCCGGTATCGGCGGCCACGATCAGGTCCAGCGCCCGCGCCTCGAGCGCGTCAAACAGCCGGTGGCTGGCCCCGGTTTCCAGCAGGAACTGGCAGGCGGGCATCGCCTCGGCCAGCCATGACAGCAGGCGCGGCGTCACCTCGGCGTCAAAGTCCTCGATCATGCCCAGCCGGAACCGGGTCAGCCGCGACAGATCGGCCATGGCCAGTTCGGCGCGGGCCTGGTCCGCCTCGTTCAGGATCGCATTGGCGCGGCGCAGGAACATCAGCCCGGCGGGGGTCAGGGTGACGGGGCGTTCCTGGCGGTTCAGCAGGGTGGTGCCGATGGCGGTTTCCAGATTGGTCAGTTGCTGGCTGATCGTGGCGGCAGAGGTGCCCAGCCGCTGGGCGGCGGCGGTCAGGGATTGTTCCTCGGCCGTGGCAACGAACACCTCGACCCCCCACAGGGTGATCCGCCCGGCTGAAACCGTCATCTGCATCCTCCGCCTGCGCCGTCGATCCTTGCTAGCAGGTCGTATCGCAGCGGCAAATGGCAGGTTGCCGGAACGGCGGTCAGGATGATGCGCCGCGCCGCCCTGCCCGAACCGAACTGCCCAAGCGGCCCCGATTGCGGCGCGGGCCCGGCCCGGCTAGATTGCCGCGACAACGTGAAAGGGCCATCGCCATGAACGACCACACCCCCAACAGCTGGGAGGCGCGGGCAGATGCCCATGTGCTGTACGGCTTTACCGATCTGCCGACGGTGCACAAGCGCGGCGCGGTGGTGCTGACCCATGGCAAGGGGCCTTATGTGTTCGACACGCAGGGGCGGCAATATCTGGATGCCAATTCCGGCCTGTGGAACATGGTGGCCGGGTTCGATCATCCCGGCCTGATCGCCGCCGCGCAGGCGCAATACGCCCGCTTCCCCGGCTATCACGCCTTCTTTGGCCGCCTGTCGGACCAGACCGTGATGCTGAGCGAAAAGCTGATCGAGGTCAGCCCGTTTGCCGATGGCAAGGTGTTCTATACCAATTCGGGGTCCGAAGCGAACGACACCATGGTCAAGATGCTGTGGTTCATGTTCGCCTCCGAAGGCCAGCCGCAGCGGCGCAAGATCCTGACCCGGATCAACGCCTATCACGGTGTCACCGCCGTGTCGGCATCCATGACGGGCAAGCCCTATAACAGCGTGTTCGGCCTGCCCTTGCCCGGCTTTCACCATTTGTCCTGCCCGCATTACTGGAAGAACGGCCAGCCGGGCGAGAGTGAGGCCGCCTTTACCCAGCGCATGGCGCGCGAGCTGGAGGCGACCATCATCAAGGAAGGTGCCGACACCATCGCGGGATTCTTTGCCGAACCCGTCATGGGGGCGGGCGGGGTGATCGTGCCGTCGGACGGCTATTTCCAGGCCGTGGTGCCGGTGCTGCGCAAATACGGCATCCCGGTCATCTCGGACGAGGTGATCACCGGCTTTGGCCGCACCGGCAACACCTGGGGCTGCGAGACGTTCGATTTCATGCCCGACGCCATCATATCGTCGAAAAACCTGACGGCCGGGTTTTTCCCGATGGGGGCGGTGATCCTGGGGCCGGAACTGACCGCGCGCCTGCAGGCGGCGGCCGAAAAGATCGAGGAGTTTCCGCACGGCTATACCGCCAGCGGCCATCCGGTGGGCTGCGCGATTGCGCTGAAGGCGATCGATGTGGTGATGAACGAAGGGCTGGCGGACAACGTGAAGGCGCTGACGCCCCGGTTCGAGGAAGGCATGGCGACGCTGGCCCGGCACAAGAACATCGGCGAATGGCGCGGCAAGGGACTGATGGGCGCGTTGGAGGCGGTGCAGGACAAGGCGACCAGGACGCCGTTCCCCGGCGCGCTGTCGGTCAGCGAGCGGATCGCCAATGCCTGCACCGATCAGGGGCTGATCTGCCGGCCCCTGGGCCAATCCATCGTGCTGGCCCCGCCGTTCATCATGACGCCCGCCCAGATGGACGAGATGTTCGGCAAGCTGGAAGCCGCCCTGACCAAGGTATTCGCCGAAGTCGGCTGAGACATGACCAGCGCCGGAGGGGCCATGGGCCCCCCCGGACCCCCCCGCCGCGCGCCCTCAGACTGGCGCAAGCGAGATGGTGCGCCGGAACTCGGGGCCCTTGATCCCGATTGCGGCGGGGCTGCGGCTGCCGGGGATGTGGATCACGACGAACAGCACTTTCTCCACGCCTTCGATCCGGACCCGGGCCACGGTATCGCCGCTGAAAGTATCGACCACCTGCAACCCGCAGCGCGTATCGACCTGGCCCGCCTGCAGCCGGTCCTTCAGCTGGTCCTGCAGCGCCAGGCCGACAAAGGTACGTTTGTCGCGCGCGCTGGGCCGGGCATAGGTGCGGCTGTCGAAATACAACCGTCCCGGGTGCCGTTCTCGCGCGCCCGGGACAGGCCGATCACCGCGTGACGTCCGACAAAGGCCAGGCCGCGCGCGCAGCCGGGACAGAACGCCACCGGATTGAACCGGCCGTCGGCAAGGTCGAGCCAGCCGGACTCTGCGTTGCCGGAATTGACCAGCCAAAGCCGCCCGTCATGCAGGCAAACAGGACCTGCCCCGGTTCAGGGTGAGCACGACAATTCACCGTTCTGGCCCGCTGCGTCGTGATTTCTGCGTCTGGACATGTCCCGATCTCTGCGTGCTTGAAGACCAGAGGACTGCGGATCGCAGCTTGCGCCACCGTCCGGTTCTTTCGGGTTCGCGTGCGCGAACCGCTGTCGTACAAAGGGCCAGCACCCGTTGGCTGCCCCCCCGTCCCGGCTTTACTTGCCCATCCGGGCAAGCTTGGCTTGCAACTCGGCCACCTGCGCCTTGATGTCGTCCAGCGCCTCGGCCCCTGCGGCAGGGGCGGGCGCGCCGCTTGCAGGGCCGGTCGTGCCGGGCATCAGGCCGGTCATCGTCTTGAAAAACGCCGCTTGCTGCGCGCGCATCGCGTCGAAACCGGGCAGCTTGGCCATCGGGCTGACCTTGGTCATGTTGTCCATCACCGCCGATTGCCCCTGGCGCAGCATTTCAAAGCTGGCGGCCAGGAACTGCGGCACCACGCTGGCGGCCTGGCTGGTATAGCTGCGCACCAGATCGGTCAGCACATCCACCGGCAGCACGCTTTCGCCGCGGCTTTCATGTTCGGCGATGATCTGCAGCAGGTATTGCCGCGTCAGATCGTCACCGGATTTGAGGTCGACGATCTGCACCTCGCGCCCGGCGCGGATGAAGGCGGCGATATCCTCCAGCGTCACGTAGTCGCTGGTTTCGGTATTGTAGAGGCGGCGGCTGGCATAGCGCTTGATCAGCAGCGGCTTGGCGGTATCGGCCATCGCACTCTCCCTGTTGCAGTGCAGCAAAGGTTACGCGCAGGCACGGCGAAAAGAAAGGGGCGACTGGAACCGCCGCGCCGCCCTGGCGCAGCAAGAACCACTGGGCCGACGCTTGCATCGAATGGATGGCGCCAACTTCCGGCACGCCGTTTTCGACGTGCAGATACGCGCCCTGGCGCCAGCGGTTGCCGATCAGGACATAGCCCGTTCCCGGCACCGGTTCCAGCGTCCAGAGTGCCGACGACCATTCCGGCCGGATCGACCCGGCCACGATCATGCCACCCGCGACATTCAGGCAGGACAAGGTGCGCCAGGTTTT
>Ga0105049_10004450_pt1 | contig 16415 bp, 17 predicted proteins | sample MAT06_FD_78087 | JGI IMG/M metagenome (GOLD analysis project Ga0105049, IMG submission 78087) | Freshwater microbial communities from Lake Fryxell liftoff mats and glacier meltwater in Antarctica - MAT-06 | ecosystem: Environmental > Aquatic > Freshwater > Ice > Liftoff microbial mat | place... | reverse complement strand
TGCGATTCGAACGGATGCTTGAAAACGGACGCATGGCATGCGTGTGCGCAAGAACTTCCCCCTCAACGATCCTGTCGCTGCGCCACGAAGCGGCACCGTCTGGTTGCAGCAACCACATGCTGGTCCAGGAGATCATCGACGGGCCGCCGTATTCGTCGGGAAGCACGGCATGGCCTTGGCCTCGATCGATGGCCCGATGCACGGCGACCGTCGTACCGGCAGGGCCACGCGCGCGGAGACGCGCGCGGATTTTTTCAAGCTCCGGGAAAGCTCCGGCAGCGGCATCGACAACTTTAATGCCCACTGGCGGGCGGTGATCGACCGGCTGTGCGCGGACGAGCGCAGCGATGCCGGGCGCAGCGGCTGGGTCGGGGTGTCGATGGGCACGGCCTACGGACTGCCGCTGGTCGCGGTGGAGCCGCGCATCAAGGCCGCAGCGTTGGGAACGGGGGCCGCTGTTGCAGAGTATCAACTTGGTTGAAGACTGTCGTTCGAGAGCCTTGGGGGAAGGGGCTTATCGGCGCGGCAGGATCAAACGCGCCTGCAACCCGCCGGCGGCAAGGTTGGCAAGGCCAAGCGTGCCGCCGTGCGCCTCGGCGATCCCGCGCGCGATGGTCAATCCCAAACCGGTGCCGCCGGTTTCGCGATTGCGCGATTGTTCCAGCCGGTAAAAGGGCTCGAACACCCGCTCAAGTTCGGCTTGCGCAATTCCCGGTCCTTCATCAGCGATCACGATTTCCAGGCGCAGGTCGCTGTCGTCGATGGTCACCAGTGCACGCTTGCCGTATTTGACTGCGTTTTCCAGCAGGTTGGCCAGGCAGCGCTTGAGCGCCTGCGGCCTGCCCACATAGGGTTTCTGCGGGGTGCCTTCGATGCTGACCTGTGCGCCGGTTTCGGCCATGTCCGCCTGCAGGCTTTCGAGCAGGGCCATGATGTCGACCGGCTGCGCGGCTGCGCCGGAATCCAGGCCGCGCATGAAATCCAGCGTGACCCCCACCATCGCCTCCATTTCGGCCAGATCGTTGCCGAACTTGGCGCGTAGCCTTGGATCATCGAGCAACTCGGCGCGCAGGCGCAGGCGCGTGATCGGGGTTTTCAAGTCGTGCGACATGGCAGCCAGCACGCGGGTGCGATCCTCGATGTAGTGCAGCAGGCGTGCCTGCATGGTGTTGAACGCGCGCGCTGCGCGCACCACTTCCAGCGGCCCGGATTCGGCCAGCGGCGCCTGATGGATATTCCTGCCAAGTTCCTCGGCGGCGTCGGCCAGCGCCTTGAGCGGGCGGGTGGCCCAGCGCACCGCGATCAGCGACACCAGCATCACCGCCGCCAGCAGCACCAGCAGGCTGGCCAACATGCGATACGGCCAGTTCTCGGTTTGCGCCGGCTGCCGTGTATCGAAACTGACCCAGGTACCGTCACCGAGACGTACTTGCGCGACGAACGAAAGCGCGGGACGCGCAAGGTATTGCATGCCCGGATGCATCGGCATCGGCTCGCCTTCTGCGCCACGCCCCATGCCCATGCCCGGACTCATTCCGCTACCCTGGGCCATGCCCGGCCCCATACCCGCACCCATGCCCATGCCCCGGCCGGGGCCCATGCCGGGCTCCATCTGCCGGCCGTCAACCGGGCCCGCGCCTGTGGCTGCCGGGGCGTGCCTGTCGCTCATGCTCACCTCGACCGCCCATGCCTCGCCCAAAGCGCGCCGCAGGAACGCGCCGAACAGCGCGGCGCGTGCCTGGCGATCGGCGCCCTGGTCGGCAGGCGGCGCCAGGCGAGCCTGATCGAGGCGAATCCACAGCGGCGCGGCGCTCAGCACGAAGGCGATGCGCCGGCGCTCGGCTGGCGCGAGCGGATCGAGCAGCCTGACGATATCGGCGATGCGCCGTGCCGACTGCATGCCGGTGGTTTCCTGCAGCAGTTCGCTGCGATCGTGCATGTGAATCACGAAGCTCAGCAGTTGCGCGGCAATCAAGCCGCCTAGCAGCACCAGCACCAGCCGGCTGAACAGGGACTTCGGCAACAGGCTCATCGATGCATGGCCGTCACCTGGGTCGCGAATACGTAGCCCTGGCTGCGCACGGTCTTGATGATCGCCGGCTCGCGCGCATCTTCGCCCAGCCGGTGGCGCAGGCGGCTCACCTGCACGTCGATGGCGCGGTCGAACGGGCTGGCATCGCGCGACAGCATGAAGTCGAGCAGCTGGTCGCGGGTGAGGACCCGCTGCGGGTGATCCAGGAACACCCGCAGCAGACGAAATTCCGTGCCACTCAAGGCCACCACCACGCCGGCCGGCGAGCCGAGGTTGCGGGTCGCAAGATCGAGGGTCCAGCCGGCGAACCCGAACGACACCAGCTCGTCCGGCTTCAGGTTGCCCGGCAGCGCACGGGCGCGCCGCAGCACGCTCTTGATGCGCGCCAGCAACTCGCGCGGACTGAACGGCTTGGGCAGGTAGTCGTCCGCCCCCATCTCGAGCCCGACGATGCGGTCGGCTTCGTCGCCGCGCGCGGTCAGCATGATCACCGGCAGATCGGAGCCGGCACGCAGATCGCGGCACAGGCCGAGGCCGTCTTCCCCCGGCAGCATGAGATCGAGAATCACCAGGTCGGGCGGCGCCGGACTCAAGGCTGCACGCATCTCGCGGCCGTTGGCCGCAGTGCTCACGCGATAGCCCTGCTTGTGCAGGTAGTCGCGCAGCAGGGTGCGAATCTCCACGTCGTCGTCCACCACCAGGATGTGATCTTGCTTCTGCATGCTTGAGATATACGCGGGCGGCGAATCGGCAGACGGGATTTTCGTAACGCAGTGTAACAACCCGGCTTCCCGCAAAGCTTCGATACCAAACAGCTGCGCGGCGACACGCCGGTGTTACATCTGGATGCTCAAATGGCGCATGCCGAAAGCATTGCGTCGGGCAGAAAGGTAGCAGCGGCGCATCGGATCGAAATGATGAACTCCAACTTATGAAGGAATCTGATCATGAAACACTTGTACAAGGCTGTAGCAGGAATCGTTGCATCACTCGGCCTGGGAATGACTTTTCTGGCCCACGCCCACCAGGGCTCAATGGGTGAAGGGACAGGGCATGGCGCGATGCACGGCGGCATGGGGCATGGTGGTATGGGTCATGGCGGCATGATGCAAGGCATGTCCGGCGGCACGGGGCACGCCGGCATGGGCCATGGTGCCATGGGTGGCGGCATGGGGCAGGGTCGCATGGGCGGGCAGACGCTTGGCCAGCAACTGATGACCCCTGAGGAGCACACTGCATTCCGCGAGAAGATGCGCAACGCCGCCACGCCGGAGGAACGCCAGACGCTGGCCGAGGCCAATCGTGCCGAAATGCAGAAACGCGCCAAGGAAAAAGGTATTAGCCTGCCTGAAGGGCGCGGGCCGCGCGTCGGCGCCGCTCCGGGCAGCGAGACCCACAAGCACTGAGCCGGTTCGGCTGCACCGGGGAAAGGCCTGCTCCCCGGTGGAAAGCCGATCTTGTCACTTGCTCGCCTGCGGTGACTTGAGCCAGGCAAGCGCCGGAAAAAGTCCGGCTGCCCCATCTTCTCCGACCATCTGCCTGCTGCTCCCGACCATCCCATGTGCCCGATCGACCGCCGCCAATTCCTGCAAGGAACCACTGCAAGCGCACTCCTGATGGCAAGCGGCGGGTCGGGCTTGCTTGCGGCAGCGGCACAAGGCATGCCGCCTGCGGAGGCTACGCCGGACTTCAACCCGGACATCGAACTGGAGCTTGATGCGGACATCGACGAAATCAGCATCTTGCCCGGTGATACGACCCGCGTATGGCGCTACAGCGGCCGCGTGCTGCGCGGCCGGCCACAGGTGCTGGGCGCAAGCGACGGCTCGGGACACATCCCCATCATCCGCGTGCGGCGCGGCCAGAAAATTCGCATTCGTTTCAGCAATCGCTTGCCCGAAGAATCCATTGTTCACTGGCACGGGCTGCATGTTCCGCAGCGCATGGACGGCCATCCGATGTACGCCATCGCCCCCGGCAAGCGCTACGTCTACGAGTTCGTCATCGACAACCGCGCCGGCACCTACTGGTTCCATCCCCATCCCCACGGACGCACCGGCCATCAGGTCTATCACGGCCTGACCGGCCTGTTCCTTGTCAGTGATGAGGAAGAGGATGCCGCCGGGCTGCCGCGTGATGAACTTGACCTGCCGCTGGTGATCCAGGACCGCAGCTTCAACGCGGGAAATCAGCTGGTCTATATCGCAGCGGGCATGCGTGAGCGAATGATGGGCTTCATGGGCCGGCAGGTGCTGGTCAACGGCACCATGGATTACCAGCGCATGGTGCCGCGCACGGCGCATCGCCTGCGCCTCTTCAACGGCTCGAACGCGACGCTCTACCGGCTGCGCTGGAGCGACGGCAAGCCGCTCACGCTGATCGGCACCGACGGCGGCCTGCTGGAACGCCCGCTCACCCGAGAAACCCTGACGCTTGCCCCGGCAGAGCGTGCCGATGTGTGGGTGGACTTCGCCGCTCACGCGCCGGGAGAGGAAATCGCGCTTGAGGCCGAATCCTGGTCGCCGATGCTTGTCAACATCACCAACATGCAAGACGGCGCACCGGCGACGCGCGGCGCGCGGGCGATTGCGCGCTTCCGGGTCGGCAGCGGCGGAGCCCGGCAAACCCGGTTGCCGCCGCACCTGTCCACCTATCCGGCGCTCAGAATCGAGGATGCCGTCAATCGCGGCAAACCGCGCTCCTTCCAGATGTCGATGATGGGCGGCCAGGCGCTGCTCAATGGGCGGGCGTTCACCCGCATGGACGAGGTTGCCGATAACGAACGGGTACGCCTTGGCACCACCGAAGTCTGGGAGTTTGCCAACGATGCATCGTTCGGCATGCGCATGGCGCATCCGATGCATGTCCACAACCTGCAGTTTCGCGTCATCGGCCGCCGCGGCGCCAGCCACGCCTTGAGCGCCGGTTTCACCGACGAGGGCCTGAAAGACGTGGTGCTGGTGCTGCCCGGCGAGCGGGTCCGGGTGCTCATGAAGTTCGAGAACCACACCGGTATCTACCTGTACCACTGCCACATTGTCGAGCACGAGGACATCGGCATGATGCGAAACTATCTGGTGCAAGCGTGATACCCGTGCATGCCTGCGCCGGCAGGCAGCACCGCCCGCTCTTCATACATTCTGCAACCCGAAGGACACCATGACCGACGCCCTCACCCGCCACGCATTGGCGCTTGCCTGCATCCACGCCGCCTTTGTCGCAACGCCCGCCATGGCGCAATCGCCGCACACCCACCAGCACAGCTTCGGCGACGCCGCCAAGTGGGCGAAGGTATTCGATGACCCGCAGCGCGACGCCTGGCAAAAGCCGCATGAAGTGATCGGCGCGCTGGCTCTCAAACCCGATGCGGTGGTGGCCGACATCGGCGCCGGCACCGGCTACTTCGCGGCGCGCTTCGCGCACATGGTGCCCCAGGGCCGGGTCTACGCCATCGATACCGAACCCGACATGGTCAAGCACCTCGCCCTGCGCGCCAGGCGCGAAAGTCTGGCCAACCTGACGGCTGTCAAGGGTGAGCCTGCCGACCCGCGCATTCCGGCAAAGGCCGACCTGATCATCATGGTCGACGTGTTTCATCATGTTGATGATCGCGAACGCTATTTCGCCAAACTGCGCGATTCACTCAAGGCCGGCGGCCGGGTGGCGATCATCGATTTCCGCATGGATTCACCGGCAGGGCCGCCCCGGGCCGCCCGCATCGCACCGGAGCAGGTGAAGGCTGAACTGACGCGCGCCGGCTACACACTGTTGGGCGAGCATGGATTTCTCCCGCGCCAGTATTTTCTGGTGTTCGGCGCCAAAGGCGCATGACGGCCGAGGCCGTATTCCGCCTCGCCATGTTGCGCCTCCGTTACTCGGTCAGCGCGACTTTGGGGGGTCTGACACCTCATTGCGCACCCGCGTGAGGGTCTCGACCATGGTCCGCACTTCAGCAGGCCCGAGCCCGCCGTGCGACGCCAGGTAGTCAGCGACATTGCGCGCGCTCGACACGCCGACCAAGACACCGTTCTTGACGACCAATGACTTGCGTACAAAGTCGGCCGCGCTTGCATGACAGCGTGCACATTTCTCGCCGTACAGTGGAGACGTTGCAACTTGCGCGATCAGCATCGCACTTACGGGCGCTACAAGAGCGTCGGCCAGGTAATGATTGCGCAGGAAGACGTCGAGGTCGTTTTGGTGATGCGCGCCAAGCAAGTGACCATTTTCGACGCGCAGGAAGCGGCGTGCAAATGCGCCTGCATGGCCGTGACATTCCTTGCAGCGTTGATCCCAATAGTCGTGAAGATCGACGCCGGCTACGGCAGCCTGTGACAGCCGCGCAAACGCGAAAAGAACCAGCCAGACACCAAGCCTTCTCATTTCACCGCCTTCCAGTTCGATGTTGCCGTGGCAAACAACGACCTGTTTGACGGATGTCAAGGCTGCAGTGCGCGACCATCAGGCGCAAGCGGCGGTCGCCACCAGAGTTCTGACCGAAGCCGTCGCCGCTTCAACCCAAGGTATTGGATGGCCTCAAAGCGCTTCGATAACGCGTTTCAAGCGCTTGTGCACCTCGGTGGCCACCCCGCCCAGGGTCGAATTCTCGACCGCCTTCATCGATTCGATCGGATCGATGGCCGATACCTCGACACGGCCCGGCGCGTGTTCCTGCACGATCACATTGCACGGCAGCATGGTGCCGATCTTGTCTTCGGCCAGGAGCGCCTGGTGAGCGAAGCCGGGATTGCATGCGCCCAGGATGCGATAGGGCCGAAAGTCGACATCGATCTTTGCCTTCAGGGTTTTCTGCACGTCGATTTCGGTGAGCACCCCGAAGCCTTCCTTCTTGAGGGCTTCGGTCACCCGGCTCACCGCGGTGTCCATCGATGAATCAAGGGTCTTGCTGAAGTGATAGGTCATGTGAATCGGTCTTTCAAGGTATTGAGCATGGTCAGGCATGCGCCCGGCCGAGGCGGGCGGGGTTCAGGGTTTTTTCAACGGGCAGGTAGTGAGCCCCAGCAAGGTGTAGGCCGGGCAGAAACTGAACAGCGCGGTGAGTAGTGGCACCACGCCGATGTAGCCCCAGGTGCCGACAGTACCGGTGGCGGCCAGACCGATCAGGGCCAGGCCCGCGCCCACACGCACCACACGGTCGATGGTTCCAACATTTACTTTCATAATCTTTCTCCAGACGGGGTTGAGGAAGGCAATGCAACTGCTTCAGGCCACGCCGTCTTCGCCGATGACGATTCGGGTATCGCTCAGATAGCGGTACGGCGGCACTTCAAGGTTGGACGGGGCCGGTTTGTTCTTGAACACGCGCCCCGCGAAATCGAAGGTGGAGCCATGGCAGGGGCAGAAGAATCCGCCCTTCCAGTCGGCGCCGAGACCGGCTGATCCGGCTGCGCCGGCTTCGGTCTTCACTGGCGAGCAACCCAGATGGGTGCAGATGCCGACAGCCACGAACACCTCGGGACGGATTGAGCGCCCGGCATTGCGCGCATAACCAGGTTGCTGGTCGGCTTGCGAATCGGGGTCGGCCAATTCACCCCGATGGCCTTCCAGCGCCGCCAGCGTGGCGACGTCGCGGCCAAAAATCCACACCGGCTTGCCACGCCATTCGACCACCCGTAATTCTTCCGGGGCCAGCCCTGCGATATCGACTTCCACCGGCCCGCCGGCGGCGTGCGCGCGCTCCGAAGGCGACATCGACGCCACCAACGGGATCGCCGTGGCCAGCACACCGCCGGCGCACAAGCCGCAGGTAGCGAGTATCAAATTGCGCTTTTCGGTATCCGCACTTGTTGCGGATGATGTGGTCGTCAACACGGCTTGCATACAAACTCCTTTGTGCATTGGCGCGGAATGCCCGCCCTCGATCGGGCGGGACAAACCGGAATTTCAACTCATGCGCACCACAATTTCGGCGTGCGCGCACATAACCATTGCCCTCATTTCTCCAGCCGCTCGATGCCGAGCATCTTAAGCACGTACTTTTCATAGATCGGTTCGGAGGTGCCGTTTTTCATCTTGTACATGAAGTACTTTTCGAACGCGATCTTGGCCAGGTGCACCCACTTGCCCTTCTTGAACCAGTTCACGTTGCGCGGCGGGATCTGCGGCAAGGCGACGAAGGCGGCGCCGGTGTCGCCCATGTCGGCCAGGCAGATCGCGTTCCAGCTGCCTTTGGCCTTGGCCGCATGGCCCGCCAGTTCGGCGGCGATGTTGTGCACGATGGCCGTGACCATGGTCTCGATCATGTAGCCGGTCTTGGGCGCCCCGGTGGCCACCGGCGTGGCCTCCACCGGCGGAATCGCGATGCACACGCCGGCCGAAAAGATGTTGCGGTACTTCTTGCTGCGTTGATGCTCGTCGACCAGCACGAAGCCGCGCGGGTTGCACAGACCTTCGACCGCAGCCACCGCATCGACGCCCTTGAACGCCGGCAGCATCATGCTGAACTTGAACGGCAACTCGTGCTCTTTCTTCACCTGACCCTGGTCGTCGAGCTCGGTGACGAACATCTTGCCGGCCTCGACCTTGGTCACCTTTGCATTGGTGATCCACTTGATGTCGTTGCTGCGGAACTCGCTTTCCAGCATCGACTTCGAGTCGCCCACGCCACCTAAGCCCATGTGCCCGACGTAGGGCTCGCTGGTGACATAGGTGATCGGTACCTTGTTGCGCAGCTTGCGGCGCTTCAGGTCGGTATTGAAGATGAAGGAGAACTCGTACGCCGGGCCGAAGCACGAGGCGCCCGGCATGGCGCCGATGATCGCCGGCCCCGGCTGCTTGAGAAATTCCTGGTATTCCGCCCAGGTCTTTTCGGCATGATCGACAGTGCAGATCGAATGGGTATGGCCGGCGGGGCCGGCGCCCGGCACCTCGTCGAACGAAAGCTTGGGACCGGTGGTGATCACCAGGTAGTCATAGGCCAGGCGGGTGCCGTCCAGCAACTCCAATGCATTGCCGTAGGCATCGATGCGGGTGACGCGCTGGGCCACGAAATCGATGTCCTTTTTCGCCAGGTGCGGGCGGATCGGAAAGGTGATCGCATCGCGCTCGCGCCAGCCCACCGCGAGCCACGGGTTGGACGGCACGAACTGGAAATAGTCCACCGCGTTGACCACGGTGATGCGGTGCGCGCGATCGACTTCGGCGCGCAGTTCATAAGCCGCCGGCATGCCGCCGGTTCCGGCGCCCAGAATGACGATATGTGCCATTACGTTCTCCCTTGAGTGGAATGCGCGGTTCGCAGTTGCGGAAATCTGCCGCGGTGCGCCGGCCGCGCTGGCGTTACGTGCTTCATCGCGGCTCGTAGCCCAGGCTTGCGTTGACAGTCATCAAAAGCGCTTCGTCAAGCGCACCGGCCAGCGCGGCCAGGCGCAGGCGGTCGAGCAGCAGCCCGACGCGCCCCCGTGTGAGGTTCAAGTCAGCCGCCGCCGCGTCGCTTTCGGCGTTGAGCAAATCGAGCGTGGTGCGGTCGCCGATGCTGCGCCCGAGGCGCGTCGCGTCCAGGCGCGCATGGCTCGCCTTCTGCGCCTCGGCCAGGGCGTTGATGCGGCCGCGGCCGACGGACAGGCCGAGCCACGCGGTGCGCGCTTGCAGGGCGATCTGCTGGCGCGCGCGCTGCAATTCGGCCTGCGCCTTCTCGACCAAGCGCAGCGCTTCGTCCTGGCGCGCGCTGCGGTAACCGCCGATGGTGAAGGGCAGGCTCACCTGCACACCGATCAGGCCGTTGGTGGCGCCGCTGCTGGCGCCGCCGAAGTCGCCGCTGCCGGTGATGCGCTCGCGCCCGAACTGCGCCACCAGATCTACCGAAGCCGCGGCGCCGGCGGCGTGCTTCCCGACCTCCTGGCGCGCGATGTCGACTGCGACTGCTGAGGCGCGCAAAGCCGGGTTGTTGGCCGCGGCCGCGGCCAGCGCGCGCTCGAGCGAGGGCAGGTCGGCGCTTGCGATGACACTTGCCGGCGCGCGGGCGGCGAGTTGCGCCGCCGGCAGCCCGGTCAGGTCGGCCAGGGCGGCGCGCCTGAGTTCGACCTCCGTCGCGGCGGCGAGCACCTGCGCCTTGACGCTTTCAGCGCGCGCCGTCGCCTCGTGGGTGTCGGTGATCGGGACGTCGCCCAGCGAAAAACGGTCTTTCGCCTGGGTCAGTGCGCGCTCGACTGCGACCTGCTGCCGGCGCAATACGCGCTCCGCTTCCGCGGCCATGGCGAGATCGAAATAGGCTTCGGCCACGCGCAACGCCATCGCCTGTTCGGCGGCCTCGAGTTCGACTGCGGCCACATCAGCACCGAGTTCGAGTTGACGCCGTTGCGCGCTGCGCTCAGCACTCACCAGCGGCTGGCGCGCAACAACCCCGAAGCGCCCGCTCGCGCCGTGATTGACCGAAGTGTTGAACGACACTCCGTTCGACTGCCCGAAGCCGGGTGCGGAGAAGCGCGCACCGCTGGTGGAGGTATCGGAAAGACCGACGCCCGCCGTCGCGTTCAATGCCAGCGACGGGTTCCACAGATTGTCGGCCTGCGCACGTCGCGCCTGTCCGGCGGCGCCGGCGGACTGCGCCGCGCTATATTCGAAATCCCCCTTGCGCGCGGCGCGCCAGGCGCCCACCAGATCGATGGCTGAGGCGGCTTGCGAGACCACTGCGACGATGGCAGCGAAGGCGACAGTGCGTGGGCGCATGGTCAGGCCTTTTGCGAAAGGTGAGTGCGGATCCAGCGCGTCAGTTCGGCAGCCTGCATCGCGCCCGATGCGCGCGCCACCTCGGTGCCGCGCTCGAACAGGACCAGGGTCGGGATGCTGCGAATCCGGTACCCGACGCTGGCTCTGGGTGACGCTTCGGTATCGACCTTGGCGAAGCGGATTTCCGGCAAGTCGCGCGCGGCCGCAGCGAAATGCGGCGCCATCATCTTGCACGGCCCGCACCACTCGGCCCAGAAGTCGACCACCACCGGCAATTCGGTGCCGGCGAGGAAGGCCTGCAGGTTGGCATCGGTCAGCGCGACCGGTTCCGGTTTGAGCAATTGCGCCTTGCAACGCCCGCACACCGGGCCGTCTGCGAGGCGCGCATCCGGCACCCGGTTGGTGGTGCCGCAGGCAGGGCAGTAAAGGTGCATGACCGTTGCCTCAGGCGCCGCTTTGCACGCCAAGCTTGCGCAGGATGGATTCCATCAGGCACCACTTGGTGAGCGCGCTTTGCAGCAGGTTGGCGCCAACGAAGGCGGTGAATGCGAGCCACCACTGGCTGGCGAACAGCGGGCTGCCGGGAATTCCCAGGGCCAGCGAAACCAGGATGAAAGTACCGGCGAGAAGACGAACGACTTGCCATGAGGTCATGCTTGAGCTCCTTTAAGGTTGGGCCGCGAGCACGGGAATGCGCTTGCGGTAGGCGACGAAATACAACAGGGGAATCACCACCAGGGTCAGCACGGTGGAAACCAGGATGCCGAAGATCAGCGAGATCGCCAGGCCGTTGAAGATCGGGTCGTCGAGGATGAAGAAGGCGCCCAGCATGGCCGCCAGGCCGGTCAGCATGATCGGCTGCGCGCGCGTCATCGCCGAACGCGGGATCGCTTCCGCCAGCGGTACGCCGGCGGCCAGTTGCAGGTTGATGAAATCGACCAGCAGGATCGAGTTGCGCACGATGATGCCGGCCAGGGCGATCATGCCGATCATCGAGGTTGCGGTGAACTGCGCACCGAGCAGCGCATGGCCGGGCATCACGCCGATGATGGTGAGCGGAATCGGCGCCATGATGATGAGCGGCGTCAGGTAGGAGCCGAATTGCGCCACCACCAGCAGGTAGATCATCACCAGCCCCACGGCATAGGCGGCGCCCATGTCGCGAAAGGTCTCGTAGGTGATCTGCCACTCGCCATCCCACTTGATGGCGTAGCCGCGATAGGGATCCTCCGGTTGGCGGATGAAGTATTCGGCGATGGCACCGCCACCGGGCACGGCCAGCTTCGCAATCTCGGCGCGCATCGCGAACATGCCGTAGAGCGGGCTGTCCTGCTTGCCGGCCATGTTGCCGATGACGTAGCTTACCGGCAACAGGTCCTTGTGGAACACCGGTTGCTCGCGCAGCGTGTCGCTCACGGTCACCAGTTCACGAATCGCCACCAGGCGCCCGTCGCTGCCGCGCACCGCGAGTTTCAGCAGGGCATCGAGGTCGCCGTGCGCCTCGGGCGGCAGTTGCAGGGTGATGGCGGCCGGGTACTTGGCGCCGTCGTGCAGATAGGTGGTGGGCGCGCCGCTCAGCCCGGCGGCCAGTGTGGTGGCGATCGCCTGTTGCGAAATCCCCAGTTGTGCGGCCTTGCGGCGATCGACCAGCAGCAGCTTTTTCGGTGCTTCGGCGATGTTGCTGTCGTCGATATCCTCGATGCCTGCGGTGCCGGCAAAGACGCCGCGCACCGCGCGCGCCAGGTCACGCCGGCCGTCGGCTTCGGGTCCGTAGATCTCGGCCACAATCGGCGAGAGCACCGGCGGGCCGGGCGGCACTTCGACCACCTTGACCCTGGCACCATGGCGCTCGCCGATCTTCTTTAGCGCCGGGCGCACGCGGGTGGCAATCGCGTGGCTTTGATCGGCGCGCAGATGCTTGTCGACCAGGTTGACCTGAAGGTCGCCATATTCGCCGCCGCTGCGCAGATAGTACTGGCGCACCAGGCCATTGAAGTTGATCGGCGCGGCGGTGCCGGCATAGGCCTGGTAGTCGGTGACTTCGGGCACGCCTGCCAGATGCGCCCCCAGTTCACGCAGCACCGCCGCGGTGTGCTCCACCGGCGTGCCCGCGGGCATGTCGACGACCACCTGGAATTCCGACTTGTTGTCGAACGGCAGCATCTTGAGCACCACCCAGCCGGCAGCCGGCAGGGCCAGCGAAACTACGATCATCAGCACCACGGCCAGGCCCAGCAGGGCACGATTGCGGCCGCCGCGTCGGGGGTCGAGCAGGGGCGTGAAAATGCGCGTGAACAGTGGTGCCAGCCTGGCCGCAAGGCCGCTCGGTGCGCCCGCATGCGCTGCCTCGCAATGCGCGGCCGGCACCGGCTTCATCCACAGTAGCGCCAGCCACGGCGTGACCACGAAAGCGATCGCCAGCGACAGCAGCATGCCCATGCTGGCGTTGATCGGAATCGGAGCCATATAGGGCCCCATCAGGCCGCTGACAAACGCCATCGGCAGCAAGGCCGCCAGCACCGTCAAAGTCGCCAGTATGGTCGGGCCACCAACCTCGTCAACCGCCGCCGGAATGATCTCGGCTAACGGGCGGCCCGGGTAAAGATGCTGATGGCGGTGGATGTTCTCGACCACCACGATGGCATCATCGACCAGGATGCCGATCGAGAAAATCAGGGCGAACAGCGACACCCGGTTGAGCGTGAAGCCCCAGGCCCACGAGGCGAACAGGGTTGCAGTCAAGGTGAGTGCGACGGCAATGCCGACGATCGCCGCTTCACGCCGACCCAGCGCGATGAACACCAGCGCCACCACCGAGGCGGTGGCGAACAGCAGTTTCTGGATCAGCTTTTGCGCCTTGTCGTTGGCGGTGGCGCCATAGTTGCGCGTGGCGGCCACTTCGATATCGCGCGGGATCACGGTGTTTCGCAGCGACTCGACCCGGCGCAGCACGGCGTTGGCGACGTCGATCGCGTTCTCGCCGGTTTTTTTGGTAATCGAGATGGTCAGGGCCGGGAATTCGCCGCGTTCGGCGCCGGCGATGCCGTGCCAGACCATACGGGTGGCCGGCAACGGACCGTCGCGCACCTGCGCCACCTCGGACAGGAACACCGGTTTCCTGTCACGCACGCCGACCACCAGTTCGGCCACCTCGCGTGCATCTTTGAGGAAAGGGCCGGCCTCGAGCGCCAGCGCGCGGTTGGCGCTGATCAGGTCGCCCACCGGCAGGCCGAAGTTGGCACCCGCCAGCACGCCGCGCAGGTCGGCCACGGTAACGCCGGAGGCCGCCATGCGCGCCGGGTCGAGCTCGACCATCACCGCGCGCCCCGGGCCGCCGATGGTGGTCACTTCACGGGTACCCGCTACCCGTTTCAGATCTGCTTCGACGCTGTGCGCCACCCGTTCAAGGTCGAAAGTACCGATCGTAGCCTGGCGGCTGTAGAGCGTGAGCGAGACGATCGGTACGTCGTCGATGCCCTTGGGCTTGATCAAGGGCGTAAGCACGCCCAGACCGCGCGGCAGCCAGTCGGCATTGGCGCGCACCGTGTCGTGCAGGCGCACCAGCGCCTCGGTGCGCGGCACGCCGACCTTGAACTGCACGGTGATCACCGCCAGCCCGGGCCGCGAGGCCGACATCACGTGCTCGACTCCGGCGATCTGCCCCAGCACCTGTTCGGCCGGGCCTGCCACCATGTGCTCCACGTCCGCCACGGCGGCGCCGGGAAACGGGATCAGCACGTTGGCCATGGTGACGTTGATCTGCGGCTCTTCTTCGCGCGGGGTCACCAGCACGGCGAAGGCGCCCAGCAAAAGGGCCAGCAGCGCCAGGAGGGGCGTGATGCTGGCCGCCTGGAAGTAGGCGGCGACACGGCCGGAGAATCCGCGGGTCTGGTTCATGCCGGGTCCCTAGCGCACGCGCGCCGCGGCCTGCGGATCGAGTACCACCCGCTCACCGATGGCGACGCCTGCCAGCACCTCGACCGACTCGTCGCTGACGCGCCCGAGGCGCACTTGGCGCAACAGCGGCTTGCCGGCGGCATCGAGCACGTATACGCCGCTCATCTCGGCGCGCCGCACCAGGCTTTTCAGCGGCACGTAGATGCGCGTGGCGGCGCTGCCGGCCAGCGGCAGCCAGACGCGCGCGAACATGCCGGGCGTGGCGCCGGAACCCGGCGCCAGGTCGAAGCGTACCGGCACGGTATGGGTGGCCGGGTCGGCGATGGGCAAGACGCTGATGCGTGTGGGGATTTGACTGGCGCGCGCGGACGCCAAGCCGGGCACTTCGATGCGCGTGGTCCTGACGGCGTCGGCTGCGGACAGGCGTGCGGCGGTGGCTTGCGGCAGAGGTGCGGTGACCCGCAGCGCCGCCGGGTCGTACAGCGTCATCAGTGCCCGACCGGGCATCGCCATGTCGCCCTGCACCACGGTAACCTCGGCGATCACGCCGGCATAGGGCGCGCTCAACACATAGAAGCCCGATTGGGTGCGCGCCGCGCCCGCCTGCGCCATTTGCGCCGCGACCTGCGCGTCGGTGGCCTTGAACTGGGCTTCGGCGCGTTCCAGCGCGGCCTGGCTGATGTACTGCTTGGCGAACAACTGACGCTGCCGTTCCACCTCGCGCGTGGCAACCTCCTGCGCGGCGCGCGCCGCGCGCACCTGCGCGTCGCTGGCCGCGGCGTTTTGTTGGGCGGCGCGGGCGTCCAGGCGCGCCAACACCTGACCGGCCTTGACGCTGTCGCCGGCCTTGACTGTCAACGCGAGCACAGCGCCGGGCACCTGGGCTGCGATCACGGTCTGGCGCACCGCCTCGACCACACCGTCGAATCCGGAAGTGTCGCTGCTTCCGTGGCCCTGGATGGTGACACTGGCGAGTGCGCCGGACGCCGGCGCGGACCCGGGCACGGCAGCCGCCGGCGGTGCGGCCTGTGCTGCCGCCTGCAACACCAGCGTCAGCGCCCAAACGGCGCTTAGTCCCGCCCCCCTTCGATTGGAACCGCCCATTGCCCTTGCTCCTTCACGTTGCCGCGCCTGCCCGCCGAAACTGCCGGTGTTGATCGGGCTGGACATTCATTCAATGCATGCTATTATTTGCTTAAGTACGCAAATAGTCAAGTACGTAATTAACTAATTCTTGTCAAGGAGCTTTTCCATGGGCATCATCACGGCTTCCCCACCCGCCGCCTGCCCCGCCATGGATGGTTTGTCGAACGAAGCGCTGCAGCAAGTGGCCACTTACTTTCAGGCACTTGCCGAGCCCACAAGGCTGAAGATCCTCAACCTGTTGCGCACGGGGGAGCGCAACGTAGGTGAGATCGCGCAAGCCTGCGGCTATACCTCGGCCAACGTTTCGCGCCACTTGACGCTCCTGACCAAGCACGGCCTGGTCGCGCGCGAGAGTCGCGGTACCAGCGTCTACTACCGCATCGCCGACGACTCGGTCTATGCCTTGTGCGATCTGGTATGCGGCAGCATCGCGCGCCAGTTCGAGCGCACCGCCGACGCGCGCGCGGCCTTTGCGCGGCAGAGCGGTGGCGGCACGACTGCGGCCTAGTTGATTGGCGTAGCGACCCATGGCCTTGCAAATTGATTCTGTCGGGAACCCGGCAATCATCAGACACCCAAACCCGCGGTTCCCGCTTGCGCTTGGTCAAGGAAACCCACTTCCTACCGGAGGCCCACGATGATCTTTCATCAG
>Ga0105049_10004446_pt1 | contig 16426 bp, 11 predicted proteins | sample MAT06_FD_78087 | JGI IMG/M metagenome (GOLD analysis project Ga0105049, IMG submission 78087) | Freshwater microbial communities from Lake Fryxell liftoff mats and glacier meltwater in Antarctica - MAT-06 | ecosystem: Environmental > Aquatic > Freshwater > Ice > Liftoff microbial mat | place... | reverse complement strand
CGTCCGGCTTTAGCCAGAGAACTTCGTAATGGACGGGTTCGAATCCAGTTTCTGATATCGACTCTGGTTTTTGAAGGAGAGCGATCGTGCCACTGAATCGCACAGGATATCCCCGATAGACAGCGCTATCGGCCAGGAGCTGCGTCGTTTCCACTTGTCCGAAGTCGGCGGGGCTGGCATCGCCTCGGGATAGCAATCCCCGTAGAGCATCGACGCGTTGCCAAGCTCGCAAGATGGAAAGTCTCTCGGTCGATTTCCATGGGGCATCGTCGACCACGAGCGATTGGAGATGGTCATCTATCGCCATGCGAAGACTTCGAAACGATTGCTTCGAACGCTCGCTCAGGGGTGGCAAGTCCGTTTCGTGGAACCAATCGCTCAGTTCGCGAAACGAGTCGATGAACCGAGGTAAGGGGGAAACGGAATCGACTTTTTCGCTATCCAGCATAGACCATTGACTCAGTTGAAGGCCGGATTCGGTATACCATTCTAGAACCGCTTTCCACGTGTCAAGGTTGGACGCCGCATCGGGCCGGGATGGTGATTGCCCGATAACTCGGCGGACCAAAGCATCGCTGACCCGTTCCGGAGCTCGCCTCAAAAGCTCTCTCCAAATCGGGCGTTCTGCTTGAACGATTGCATCGGTACTGGCCAACGCGATGGCTTCGACGATCGCCGGTTCAATCGTGGTCGGTGCGGAGAACTGTAGCGCGGCGGGAGAGGCAGGACCGACCAGTGATTTACCCGCCACCGTTGTATCGAGATCGCCGGGGCTGGGTAGTAGTCCTATCGCCGAGGCAACGCGTCCAACCTTTTTGGCATCCGAGGTCTGCTGAATGAGGACGATCACCAAAGCCAGCAGAACGAGTAGCGACAGGAGGCGACGCAAGCCTTTTGACTGTTCATTGGCGGTCGAGCGTGAGCGACTTTGTCCCTCTGCGCTGTACCACTTTTCTCGTCTATGCCGAACCATGGTCAAGGCGATTCCTCGTTGCGTTTGAAGTAGCGACGAGCCGCTTCATGGTAGGGCAGACCTTGCCAATCGGCCGCCAAATTTAGCGAGATGATTCCTTCTACAGGAGGTTTATCGTTGTAGATAGCGATGAGGCACTCCTCGACCAACCGAGCCGGCGCATCTTTGCGAACGACCAACAATGCCGTGGTGGCCAGGGTCAGCACAGGAGCATTGGCAGGACCGTAGGCGTTGGCAGGAATCTCGAAAAGCCGAAACATGGGCTCTTTGAGAGCCAGGTCGGCCGCGTGGTCGATGGGCAGCATCCGGTACTCTCCATTGTTCAGTAGATCGGCGATTCCCTTTTGGCCAACCCGAGTGACCGCAATCACAACCTCTGCTTTGCTGACCTGATCGGTATGTGTCCAATCGCTTTCGATGGACGACACGTTTTCGGCTGTAACTCCGTAGTGTTTCAACAGTCGCGTCGCCGCTTGGTAGGTTCCAGAGTCTTTGGTGCCCATCAGTATCTGTTTTCCCTTGAGCTCTGGGACATGTTGGATGTCTGAGTTGGCGGGGACTAAAATGTGGACGGCTTCGTAAAAAAGAGGGGCAACCACGGCCACTTGATCGGCTCTGACCGAGGACTCTTGCATGAGCGCCATTTGAGCGTTGTTATCTACCAACTGCCTCAAGTTCTCGAGAGAACCGTTGGTCGCAATGACGCGCAATTCGCTTCCATTGTTGGCTTGCAATCGATTGGCCAGTTTACCTGCTAGCTCATAGTACATTCCGCCGGGAGCGCCTGAGGCGATGGATAGGTTGCGAGGCATGGTGGTATTTCGGACGTAGTCCATCACGTAACCGCCGGTTAGCCAGACCAGAGCCAATGCAAGGAGGCCAGCGATCATAGCGTTTTGAGCCATGCGTTGCGACGGACTAGGCTCTACGTTTCTAGCGCCGGTGAAGGCTGCCACCAAAGGGACATTTGCAAGCCAATGTTGGGTGCGACGAAAAAAGGAAGGAGGGCGAGCCGAGATCGGTATCCCTTGGTAAAAGCGATCCAAATCTTCGGCCAATTCTCCGGCGGAGGCATAGCGACGCGACGGGAGTTTTTCGAGACACTTGGTAACGATGGTATCGAGGTCGGGGTGAACGTTGGGATGACTTTGTCGAACCGTCGGAGCAGGCCGATGGATGACTTGCATGATGGTCTGCATGACCGAGTCCGCTTGGAAGGGCGGTTTGCCGGTGAGCAGTGCGAAAAGGATCGCGCCGATGGCGTAAACGTCCGTCGAGGCTCCTTGTTCTTCGCTTTTGCCTGCCGCCTGTTCCGGGGACATGTAACTGGGAGTTCCTAGGGCTGCTCCGGTTGCAGTCAGTCCTTGGTCGGAATCCATTTGTTTGGCGAGCCCGAAGTCGGTCACAACCACTTGGTCCTCCTCGTCGATAAGAACATTGGCTGGCTTCAGGTCGCGGTGAACGACTCCTTCTTGGTGTGCATAGTCAATAGCCCTAGCAACGTCGCGTACATAACGAGTGGCTTCTCTGGGACTCATGGGTCCCGAGCTGATTCGCTTGGCCAGATCGGTGCCCGGGATGAAATCCATAGAAAAGAAGTGATGACCCTCGCATTCACCGCAATGATAAACCGTCACAATGTTAGGGTGCATGAGACTGGCCGCGCTGCGAGCCTCGGTATGAAAACGTGTCACCTCATCTTCGCTGGCTAGGCAGCCCGAACGAATCATTTTCAAAGCGACCCGTCGCTCCAATTGCACTTGGAATGCCAGATAGACAACACCCATCCCGCCGCGCCCCAACACTTGCTCGAGAATGTAGTCACCAAAACGATACGGCAGGATCGATTGCGAATTGTTCGTGTTGGCTAAGCTGGCAAGGCTGAAATCCGCTTGTCTTCTCGGAGGGGGCAAGGTCGAATCATCGGAAGTGATTTTCGGTTGGTTAGCCTGCCAGCCAAGTTCGATTTCGAATTTTGGCGGCCGTGTCACCGCATTGGAGTCCACGAGACTTGCGTCTGACATCTCGCTCGCGTTCGGACGATGGGCATCTTCCGACGTCGAGTTACCCAATTCGATCAGCGTCGGCCCCGCCATATCCTCGATCCAATCGGCAGCATCGAGAAGCGTGCGCAACCGAGAAGCGATCTCTGGATACTCCTCAAGAAACGATTCCCGATCATCGATTTTTCCGGCATCGAAGCGTCGCATAAAATCAAGCAACGCTCGATCTAGCTCTAATTCGGTGCCGTCTTCTTGATCATCGGACATGGGTGAAAACCGTTGCGGAGTGGTCGCCGTGCAAACGTTCTAAGATACACGATCCGCCAATTTTTTTCACGAATTGCGACTAATCGACCACCTTGGCGTCGATCCATTTCATCAGACTTCGCAATTGTTGACCTACCTTTTCGATCTGGTGGTTGCGTTCCAGCCGTCGAGAAGCTTTGAATGCCGGCGCCCCCGCTTTATTCTCCAAAATCCATTCGCGAGCAAACTTGCCAGTCTGAATTTCCTTCAGAATCTTTTTCATTTCAGCCTTGGTCTCGGCCGTAATAATGCGTGGTCCGCGGGTATAGTCGCCAAACTCGGCCGTATTCGAGATGCTGTATCGCATGTAATTGAGACCGCCCTGGTAAAGCAAATCGACGATCAGCTTCAGCTCGTGCATGCATTCAAAGTAAGCCATTTCTGGTTGGTATCCGGCTTCGACCAGTGTTTCGAAACCGGCTTTAACCAACTCGCTCACCCCGCCGCACAACACGACTTGTTCACCGAATAGGTCGGTTTCGGTTTCTTCGGCGATCGATGTTTCGATCACTCCACCTCGCGTCCCGCCAATCCCCTTGGCGTAGGCTAGCCCCAACTTCTTGGTCATATCGCTCGCCCCGACGCCGAGAGCGATCAAGCATGGTACTCCACCACCCTTGGTGTATTCGCTCCGAACCAAGTGGCCGGGGCCCTTCGGCGCAACCAACAAAGTGTCGACCCCCTTCGGTGGTTCGATCTGACCAAAGTGGATATTGAATCCGTGTGAGCACATCAAAACATTGCCCGGGGTCAAGTTTGGTTTGATGTGAGTGCGGTAGAGATCTCCCTGAACTTCATCAGGCAAAAGTAGATTGATCAAGTCCGCCTTTTTCGTAGCTTCGTCGATCTCCAAGGGCTGGAATCCATGGCTGACGGCCAAGTCATAGTTCTTTCCGCCTGGCCGTTGCCCGATGATCACCGTACAACCGCTGTCTCTCAAATTCTGAGCTTGCGCATGTCCCTGTGAACCATAGCCCAAGATCGCAATCGTCTTGCCCTTCAAGTGAGAGAGGTCGGCATCGTTGTCGTAATAAATGGTGGCTGCCATAGCTGATGGTTTTTCAGGGTGGAGAGTGAGAGTGGTAGACAAAAAAAACTAAATAGAGTCGAGATGACTGACGAGGTGTTCATGCAGCGGACAGGGGCTACTCGTTCGGATGCGATCCGTCGTCGAATTCATCCGGGTGGCTGCCTCGAATCATGGCGATTCGCCCGGTCCGAACCAATTCAATAATCTTGTACGGCCTCATGCGTTCGATAAACGCTTGAATTTTGCTTTCACGGCCAGAAATCTCAATCATGAGTTCCTCCCGACCGACATCGACAATGCGTCCACGGAAAATATCGACCAATTCGCGAATCTCCGTCCGCACACTTCCGTTGACCGCAGCGATCTTGATCAACATCAAGTCCCGTTCTACGTAGTCGCGAGAACTAATGTCTTGAACTGTCACAACCGTGACGATTTTTTCTAACTGCTTGCGAACTTGTTCCGAAACGCGATCATCGCCTACCACAACGAAGGTCATCCGCGAAAGATTCTTGTTCTCGGTTTCACCAACCGCCAGCGAATCGATGTTGTAGCCGCGCGAAGCGAGCATCCCAGAGATATGGGCAAGAACCCCAGGCACGTTTTGAACGACAGCGGAAAGGATGTGCCGCATGGATTGGATCTATAGGTTGTGGATGCCTGGAAAGTGAAAATTGCATCCGAAAGACGGATTGCAACCTTCGTTAAGGTGAAGAATGATAATTCGACGACCGTATTTCCTCAAGGGTTCAACCACCTGTTATGCCTGTCCGACTCGCCAAATACCAACTCCTTGATTTCGGCAAGGGGCGTAAACTCGAACAAATCGGAAGTGTTGTGCTCGATCGTCCCTGTCCAGGAGCCATGCAACCCAAGAAGGGTTCGGACCTGTGGGATCAAGTAAACGTGTCCTACGGACTAAAGAAAGAAGATCGCTGGCATTACCATAACTCATGGCGACCGAGCGATCGGACGGACGGAGGTGGGCCAGAAACCCAGCCTCCGTGGCAATGCGAGCATGAAGGGTTGCGAATGTCACTTAAGACAACCCCCGCGGGGCAGATCGGAGTCTTTCCGGAACATTGGGTTCATTGGCCATGGCTCTTGGAGAAACTCGGGGGAGTTCAGCCAAACCATCCCAACGAACCCGTTCCCAAGATTCTGAGTTTGTTTGCGTACACCGGTGCGACCACGCTCGCCTTGGCGAAATCTGGGTTCGCCGTAACCCATGTAGACGCTTCGAAGCCTACGGTAGCTTGGGCACGCCTAAATTGCGGGCTGTCAGGTTTAGAGGGGAGGAGTATTCGATGGATTGTAGACGACGCAGTCTCGTTTGTGAAAAGAGAGCTTCGCCGCGGAGTACGCTATGAGGCGATTTTGCTCGACCCACCGACCTTCGGGCACGGGCCTCAAGGGACCCGATGGGAGATCCATCGGCATCTCAAGCCCCTTTTGGACGATTGTTGGAAACTGCTGTCTGAGGCTCGCCGTGCGGTCCTGCTGTGTGGTCACTCGTCGCACATTGACATTCGACAGATCAACGGCCAATTGGCAGACGAGCACGGAGTCGAGAGCGTCGGCCAATGCGACATTACTCAAGCCAGCTTGATTGACTCCTTCGGTCGGAAACTCGACTGCGGCTTCGCTGCCCGGTATGCCTTCGAAAAGTAACCCAATCCCTGTAGCATTCACCTTCCCTTACGGGTTCGCAACCGACCTACTACACTATCCGCAGCCTTGAGCCGAAATATTAAAGGAGTAGACGGTGGCACGCAACGAGCAACTCATACGCCAACACAAGATTCTGCAAATCCTGGAGCGCCGCCGTTACGGCACATCCCTGGAGGAGCTCCGCGATTCGGTAGTGGAAGAACTGGGATTGGGGACACTCCATGTTCGCAGCATCCGCCGCGACATCGAAGCTCTTCAAGCTGCTGGTATGGCCATCATTACCGAAGAAACCCAGTCCGGAAAAGTTTGGAAACTGAGCCGAGTCGAAAAGGGACTTCACAAAATCGCTATCACCGCCAGCGAACTCATCGCTTTATCCATGGGTCGCGACCTACTTTTGCCGCTCGTCGGCACCCAATTTTGGCAAGGCATTGAGGGGTTCTGGAATAAGGTCCGCGAACAGCTCCCGACCGGCGTGTGGGATCACTATCAGCGCTACCGGCGCACCCTGCGGGTCCTAGGCGTTCCGGCCAAGACCTACGAAAAGCAACAAGGGATTCTCAAGACGATCAATCGCTCCATCCAGGAGCATCGCAAGCTAGAAATCGAGTATGAGTCGATCGGAAAACCAATCGCTACCCGGCGGCTAGAACCGTATGGTCTGGTCATCTACCAATCGAGTATCTACGTCGTGGCGATTGAATCGGGCAAGAACGATGACCACGAGCCCCAAGATCGACTCAGGCATTGGAAGCTCGATCGATTCACCAAAGCCACCGCTCTCGACGAATGGTTCAAGGTGCATGAAGAAGTCGACCTGGAACACCATCTCGGCAAGAGCATTGGAATCTTCAGCGGCGAGAATCCGACAACCTACACGATTCGACTATCCCCCAATGCCGCTCGATGGATCCAAGAGGAGCCGTGGCATGCCGATCAAAAGCTGGCCTTCGAAAGCGACGGTTCATGCATTCTGAAGGTACCCGCCTACCATCTCATGGAGATTATTCCTAACGTGCTGAAACTCGGAAACGAAGCCCAGCTGCTAGAACCGGCCGAAGGCCGTCGAGAAATCAAAAAAATCATTCAACAGTTGGCCAAAGACTACGGTTAGTGGTGCGTCAAGGTTAAGGGGTCAGGAGTCAATTGCCGGAACGGCCCTTCGGGTGCTTCGCACAATTGACTCCTGACCCCTTAACCCGACCCCCACCACTAGCTGATCAATTTGAAGTGCTGCAACTGATCTAGTAGGTAAAGCCATGGAAGATAGACCACCAGCAGATACGTACCTCCCACGGCGATAGCAACTGAGACCGACACCGCGTAGGAAATCCACCGCCCTTGCGATTCGATTTCGGCATCAGAACGATCCCGAAGCAGCTGCGCACAATCCGAAAGCATGCCCATCGCCCGTGTTTTCTCCAGATGCCCTTGTCCGAGCAATTCCAAAATCGAACGAACAGTAGGATCGAGCATTAATGGGGCCATCCCAATCAATGGGGCCAACCCACCGGCTAGTTCCTTGGTACCTAAAGAACCGATCGCCAACTCAACCATCCTACCTGTCGGTAATTCGCTAGCGGCCATGCGTTCAGCTAGGAATGCCGCATGCGATTGAAGCCGCAATCGATAAGCCGCATCGCGAGGCCAATCCAATCGATCGAAGCTGCTTCGTCTCCAGATGAGAAATAGAATCGGCGAGATGCTGGCCAATGCTATCATGGCCGCCAATACGAAGAGATTCGCGTGCACCCACTCGATGGGATGAAACCAAAGAGGAATTCGCGAGTGAATGCTTTCGAGGTTCGAGCGGTACTGTGGGACGATGCCTCGGATGCAATACGTAATCGCCGAGACGGTCACGAGAATCAAGAACAATGGATAAACCATTCGCAATCGAAACCGCATCGTCGCTTGGGCTCGCACGGTTTGGAGGGAAGCCCAGCTTTCGAGGGCTTCTGCCAGCGCATTAGAACACTCACCGGCCGCGATGGTCGATGATAGACTTCTCGATTCCGGGCGTTCCCCTTTCGCTAATATTGCGAAGAGCGGCTCACCATTTTCAAGTCCGCGTTGGACTTCCAAAGCAACGTTGCCCAAGCGAGTTGGGAGCTCTGCGACCAAAGCCTTCAAGCCACGATCGATGGGCAACCCCGCCCGCACCAGCGGAGCGATGTGCGCGCACATCGCAATCCTATCGGATTCACTCCAAGGACTATTCATGATGGTGCCATTCGAAATGCCGACGGAATGTTCCTTCATCAATGGATCCATCTCTCAATACCAACACTGCTTGTTCCGTCAGAGACTCCATTCCCATCCCGACAGCGACTTCATGGATCCGCGACGAACCAAGATCTCGCACGATCGCCTCTCTCAATTCACCCGTTATGTTAGGCAACACTTCGGCCAACAACAGTCGATCCCGGTCAATAGGAAGTCGATCCCGGTCAATAGGAAGTCGTCGCTGCAACAGACGTTGTGCCATCATGAGTGTTAGGCTGGAGCATAGTTGATGTTTGGGTAATCGCATGTCCATCAGTCTCGTAACGGCATCAGCAACGCTCCGAGCATGCATCGTCGAGATCGCCAACTGACCTGTCATGGCCGCTTGGAACACCACGTGAGCAGTCTCATCATCTCGGATCTCGCCGATCAACATGACCTCGGGATCTTGTCGCAGCATGGCCTTGAGACCAGCCGACCACGTATAGCCGACGCTGGGTTGGATTTGCGACTGCGCGACCCCCTCGATCGCTTGTTCGATCGGGTCCTCGAGCGACACACAACAACGACGCTGGTGCAAGTTCGCCTGAGCCAATCGCTGCATCATCGCGTAGGCCGTGGTGGTCTTGCCCGAGCCAGCTGGGCCACACACGATCGCCACCCCTGAAGCAGAAGCCACCGCGTCTTGAATGCGAGCTAAAGCTTGGCCGGGCAAGCCCAAGTCTTCCAGCTGCCAACCGTGAGATTGCGCGATCGAGAAACGAATGACCAAGCGTTCGCCATGCAGCGTCGGTAAAGTGCAAACACGCGCATCTGTACCCGTTTTTGAGTTCGCGATATCGATCCGCCCTTCTTGAGGTACATCGGTCCGATAGCTCAAAAGGCCCGCCATCGACTTAAAGCGAGCCATCACACTGGAAACTTGGCCATGGGGTACCACCGCAATGTCCGTCAATTGCCCCCCAGTGCGAAATCGAACTTGTAGCCCAGCTTGCACCGAATCCAAATGCAGATCGCTGGCACCCACTTCCATGGCCGAGACCATGAGCAAGTCGCATAGCTTGACTGCATAGTCGTCCGCCTTAGGGTTCAACTGACTTAGGTCTCTGGAAAACCGGCTCGTTTCTTGCAAACTGTCCAGCTGTGTCGAACCTTTCGATTTCAATGAAATCTCCACTTTTCGGGACCGTGCGAATTTGTCCGGCGTTGGAATTTTTGGCGAGAAAAACGCTTTCGAAACCCTCATCTGGGTCTCTTCGGAAATCGCAAACCGAATGCAATGCGAACAAAACTCAAACCATGATACACGAACGACGCTCTTTTCGTCGGGTGCCCCGAGTCAAACACCACTTGACTCAGTCTCACCATCTTTGCTATTCCCCCACTGCTGACGGATCGGAGCGCCGAGCGCGACCGAAATATCGGGGGCAAAACGGTCTAGATAGTATCGAAACTTTATTGGGATGGACTGGGAAATCATGACTCGTACGTTTCTAAGTTTTGTCATTTGTTGCTTCGCGTTTTCCGCCCCCGAAAGGCTCTTCGCGCAATCCCCAGCCATCGCCAAACGCCCCGTTCCCAAAACGGAAACCGCGTTGGACACAGCCGTCGCCGAGTCAGAAAACAAAGCCGCCGCGATAGGAACAGGAACCCAAGAAGCTGGCCTTGCTCTTCGCAAAGTGGATCGCAAAGAGCTCAAAGAAACGCCGTCACCGGATGGCGGTCCAGAGTATCTATTTCGCTACAAATTCGAACCGAACCTGTTGATCGCCAGCGAAGTTACCCACTTGGCCAAAACCGACACCAAGGTCGATGAAGCCGAGCAGAATTCCCACTCGCGTACGGTCTCGCAAAAAACCTGGACGGTTACGAAGGTCAGCAACGGTGAGATGACATTTGACTACCGCATCGAAGAGATCGATATGTCGCAGCGCATCGGCGTTGAAAACGAGATCCGATACAGCTCGAAATCAGGCGAAGAACCTGCGCGTCAATTCCAAAATGCCGCCAAATCCGTTGGCAAATTGATTTCGACCGTGACCATTGACGCACAAGGGATGATCGTGGCCCGCAGCGACGATCAAAACCCGCCGAATCTAGGGATGGGTGACATTACGTTGCCGGTTCCTAACAAACCGATAGCGATCGGTGCCACTTGGGAAGTCCCGCGAGAATTGAGAATTCGTCGCGACGACGGCACGAACAAACTGGTGCGATTCCGCGAGCTATTTAGACTCGATAAAGTCAGCGCGGGTGTCGCGACGATCACCGTCCGGAGCGAAATGCTGACCTCCATCACCGAGCCCAAGGAAGAAGCACAAGTGTTGCAGCAGCTGAGCAATGGCACCATACGCTTCGATCTCGATGCTGGTCGCATGATCTCGAAGGACTTGTCATGGGACAAAGTCGTGGTTGGATTCTCAGGAGCGGGCAGCGTCATGGACTACTCGGCCCGCCTCGAGGAACAAGTCACCAAAGCCGAGGTCCAGCCCGTTGCAAAATCGGCCTCAAAAAGCTCATCGAAAACCAAATAGAGCTAAAACAGCTCTAGCCCGCCAAAAAAGTCGTCCGACGAAGTCCCCGCCGGATAGACTTCATTCACCCAATGCCGACATCCCCAAACCGGACAGCCTATCCGATAAGACCAGCTGTCCCATCGAGATTTATGTGTCGGAATAGAAAGTTTTGTTGAAGTGGGCTTGCCCATGAAGGTCTCGTTGCAATGGTTACGATCGGTACAAACGGATGCGTAGCCGACCGTTGTTCGTTGAATACGAAAAATTAGGTTATGTTTCGGTTGACCCAGGTCGGGGGTATGGCATCTGATTAAGGAACGCTTGCCCGGGTCCCACTTTTCGAAGGCTCGGTGGGTTGCCCACTTTCTATCTCGTTAGGAATCATCGTCCATGAAGCTGTCACCTCAACGTCTTTTGGTGGTCGCCCTTGCTGCTGGTTTTGCATCGTCAACAACTGTTGAGGATTGCCAAGCTGGCCCATGGCTCGATTCCTTGCTCGGTCGACGCCCGCCGGCTTACCCGGTCGGGATCCCAGTGCCACTCAATGGTCAGGTCGCAGCTTATTCGCCAGCCGGATACGCAGCATCGCCCTACGTCCCACCTAGCTATGCTAACCTAGCCGGCAATCAAACGCTCGGCTACGGCAACTACAACGGCAATCTACCGCCAACCAATAACGCGCCCTTGTTGGCCCCGGGATTTCCTCAAACCGTCGCCGGGTACCTTCCAACCGCCGGCTACGACACGCAATGGTCACGCAATCCGGTGACGTATTACCGACCGGTGACCGCCTACGATCCACGCTACGGCACTACGGTTACGAGCTTGCAACCATGCACGAGCTACCAGTACCAAGCACAACGGCTGCCAGTGATTGCACCCCGTCCTCTGCTCGGGGAATATGGTTTACAAGCCAACAGGTGGCCCTCGATCACCGGCCCGGGATACAACCCAACCGGATTGACCAACACGGCCATGCTCCCTCCCATGGCAATGCCCTATCAGTCCGTACCCAATGCCGGTATGCCGATCGGCAACCCAACAGGCCCATTCGCGGCTCCGCTGGCTGCAACGGGTATTGGGAGCGGCATGCCCTCCTCCTCCATGCCACTCACCACGATGCCATACAATCCGCCAAATGGACAACAGGCATACTATGGTGGCCAAGCCTATCCGGTCCAGAACTACTTCGGTCCGTCGCTCGCCGCTAGCCCCGTGCTCACCAACCCGGCCTACGCTAGCAGCATGCCCGCTCTCGGTCACTCGGGTGCAACGGTCGGTTCCGGGGTTGTCCCCTCGGCGGCCTGGATGCCTGCGAACCCTGGTTGCGTTAACGGAATGTGCAATCAACCCATGAACTCCGCTCCCACCGGCAGTCCGATGCAACCTCCTTACATTCCTGGTGCCACTTCGGTCACCCCGGTAGGTCCGCCGACGTTTTCAAGCACACCCAATCCCGGAGTCGGGCCGCAGCCGTACAATCCTGGAAACGTTCCGAACCCCTATCCCAACCCTGGCTATGGCCAACCAGGGATGAACAGTCCGCCTGTTATGCCCCCGCAGCCTTTTATGCCTCCACTCAACGGGTTTCCGAACGGCAATCCAAATTCGACTTTGCCTGGCTTGTCCGATCCACAATCGATCCAGACACCTGGCTTGGAGCGAAGCGCCTCGCTAGGGCCATCGGGTGGGCCATCGGGGACATCGGGGCCATCGAATGCATTTCCGTTAGCAGACAACTTTACAAGTCGGCGGTCGGGTAGCCTGGACATGCAACGATTGCCAGACGTGCCACGATTGCCAGACGTGCAACGATTGCCAGACGTGCAACGATTGCCAATGGTCGCGATCGATCGCGAACCTTCCACCACGACCAGGAGGAGCGATGTCTTGTCTAACAATTCAAAAGAGACCGCCATGTCCCCCTTTACCTTGGGTATGGCGAATGCGGTGGAATTGTCCATAAACGAGAATTCGCCTACTGCATTTACACAGAGAATGCACAGCGAGTCCCCTGAGATCCCTCAGACACTGCCAGCAACATCGGGCAACAGCATGCGTCCGCTCGACGCGCCGGATGGGTTCGATGGTAAGCCTCGATGGAATCCTACGTTGCTCGACCCAGACGACAGAACGGTGAGGGATGCAACGACCACAAAACGCAACGTCATTCAGTTGGTTTCGGGAAGCGAAGTCATCAAGCCCTCGGTACCAAAGAAAACTGTAGTTAGCGAGCCCCAATTTCGTCCCGTAACGCGACTCCAATAGGCTGATTTCCGGTACACTACGGTCTCACGTGGCAGGCTTGCGCGAGACCTTGCAAGAGGAAAGCATTGCTCGGTTGAGCGCAAAACTTTGCCTCAGTCGTTTTCTTCCTGCCCCTTTTTTCCAGCCTGATGCGAACCTTTCAATTCGTTCCTTTGCGTGGCCCAAATCGTTGGTCCCCCTCGCCGATGCTTGAGGTCCACGATAGATATGTCCCCGAGTCCGATCGCCCAATCAAACATCGACTGGAAAAAGCCCCTACGGTCGCTGCCTTGCTCGAACAGTTTCTAGAGGCCAAGCAATACACGACCAGCCATCCGCAAAGTGTTGCGAACGCGACCAGCATTGTTGAACGGCTTGGGTCTGTTTCCTCAGAGGCCGAACTGTGGTTGTGTTGCGCTCGATGGTTTTCCGCCATGGCTGGGGTACCTACTAACCCGGTCCACCCTTCCTTGGAAGAAAGGACGTACGTCAACGCGTCCGGTGTGTCCTCGGTCGCGGTAGTGATGGCCATGGAAATGGAAGAGCAGACCCTTAGCGAACGCTGCTTCTTGCTGGCTCGGGAATGGTTGGATTCCCCACTATCGCTGGAATCGTTCCCGCTCGGCCTCAAGGTTCGAGAGCTTTTTGATTTTGCGGACGATGTGCGATTGGGCCCCAGTTCGCGGGCGATCCTGCGCGCGGCCAAGCGGCGCAACATATCGTACACGCGGCTCAACAGTGGCTCGCTGGTGCAACTCGGTGAAGGAAGATACCAGCGTCGCATCTGGACCGCGGAAACCGATGCAACAAGTGCGATTGCAGAAGCGATCGCAAGCGATAAGGACTTGACCAAACGCTTGCTGCGTCAAGTGGGCGTGCCGGTACCCCATGGTCGAGCGGTCGTCAGCGCCGAAGATGCGTGGGTGGCAGCCCAGGAAATCGGTTTTCCGATTGTCGTTAAGCCGTGCGACGCGAACCACCAGCGGGGTATTTCGATCGAACTGTACACCAAGGATGAAATTTTGCTGGCCTATGATTTTGCAGTGCGAGCGGGCGAAACCGACGACATCTTGGTCGAGCAGTTCGCAAAAGGGGCTCACCATAGGCTGCTGGTCGTTGGGAATCGCTTGGTAGCAGCGGCCAAAGGGCATAGCGAGTGCGTCACGGGGGATGGGAAGTCGACCATCAAACAATTGGTGGAGGTGGTGAACTCGGACCCACGACGGGGCGAAGCCTATACCGACCCACTGGGGACGGTGCTCCTTTCCGAGCCCGCCATTATCGAGCTTTCCAAGCAAGGGCTCACGGTCGATTCGATACCGGAACCAGGGCGGATCGTAGTGGTTCGACGCACGGGTGATTTAACAACAGACTGCACCGATGCTGTTCATCCAGAAACCGCCGAACAAGCCGTCCTGGCGGCTCGAGTCGTGGGGCTCGACATTGCCGGTCTCGACGTGCTCGCAACCGACATCAGTGTCCCGCTCGATCGACAGCATGGGGCCGTGGTCGAGGTCAATGCTGGTCCCTCCCTGTCTCCACATGTCTCCCCTCTGTATGGTAAGCCGCAAAAAGTGGGCGATGCCATTATGGACATGCTGTTTCCAAACGGTCAGCACGGTCATATCAAATTGATTGGTATTGTGCAGACCCCTTCTTCGGATCTGTTGGTCCAACAGTTCGCAGAGCAGCTGCGACTCAGCAACGTCGATTTCGGAATGGTCAGTCACGGCGAAGCGGGTTTCAACGGCCGAATCGTCGACACGGGCTGTGTGAGCGATACAACGCGAGTGATCGCCCTTCTATGCAACCCGATTTTGAGCGCTATCGTTGTCCATGTCGATCTGCGGCAATCGGCAAAGGAAGGCGTTTGCGCGCCCCGATTCGATCGCATTCTGTTTGCGAATGATGCGATCCCAGACTCCCTCGATCAGGAGACGGAAGCGGGCTTGAAGGCAGTTCTTCACGCAGTCCCTGGGGATGGTTTGATCTTCGGTGACCACTTGAGCGAGCCCGCTTTTGCCAGCGTCTGCAAATGGAAGAACGCATCGGCCATCGCTCGCAATTCGCTCGAGCGAGCCTTCGAAATGCAGTTGGAGAGTCAGTCTTAGATGGCTGCACAACATGCTCGAACGTGACAAAGCCATTTGGCTTGAAATTTCTCGCGATGCCATGGCCTGCCGATTCGAGGTATTGATGCATCCGGGACAGCCCGAGAATGGTCCCAGTATCGCTATAGAAGCCTTAGACACGATCACTTTTCTTGAGCAGATGTTCAGCGTGTACATTGCGACTAGCGAGCTGAGTTTGGTCAATGAGCGCGCAAGCTGCGGTTCCGTTTCTGTCTCCCGCTCCACGTTCGCCCTTTTGGAGTTGGGCCTGCAGGTCTTTGAGCGAACGGGTGGCGCGTTCGATATGACGGCCGCCAAACTCACCAAGACATGGGGATTCTACCGTCGGCAAGGAAGATTGCCGACGGAGCAAGAAGTCATTGACTCGCTGGCCGAAGTGGGGTCGGAACATATCGAGTTGACTTCGGCGCAACAGTCTGTTCGTTTCACAAGACCTGTCGAGGTGAATCCAGGGGGGATTGGTAAGGGCTTTGCCATCGATTGTGCCGTGGACGTGCTCCGACGCGGGAGTGTCACCGACTTCGCATGCCATGGAGGCAAAAGCAGTATCCTGTGCCACGGTAGCCAATCGCCAGACGGCTCGGAAGACGGGTGGCGAATCGCGGTACGTCATCCTGAGCAATCGGAACGGATCTTGGGTTACCTGTGGCTGCGGGATCAAGCCTTAGGGACTAGTGGGCCAGCCAACCAGTTCTTTTACTTCGGTGGCAGACGCTATGGCCACATCATCGATCCTAGGACCGGCTGGCCCTCCGAAGGCATGTTGAGTGTGACCGTCCTCCATCCATCGGCCGGTTGGGCCGATGCACTTGCCACCGGCTTTTATGTCATGGGAATCGATCGAGCTATCGGGTACTGCGAGCAGAACCGGGAAACCGCCATGCTCGCAATTCTACCCGGAAAACGCGATGGCGAATGCGAGATCGTGACCTGCAATATGCAGCCCGAACAATGGTCACCTGCTTAACAAATAGGTTGGAACAAAAATCGGGATAACCAGCGTCGTCCCGTTCTGAGCTCTAGACCTCCCAGCAACGTGGCGCCCAAGAGCAAGGAGGTAGGTTCTGGTACGGCGGTAACCTCAAACTAGATTTGATAGATTGGAGTGGCATTGGTACCGAGCAGCGTACTATCGCAGACCGAAAAGGGGACGCAGCCAATAGTGTTCGGCTCGCAAAATGCGTTTCGATGGTTGCTTTGTTTTTAGAGCAGCGTCCATTGAAAAAAATCGGCTGCCGTTTTCAGCATTGGCAGCCAACGACCGCGTTGCGTCGATCCTGGCAGTTCTTGAGTCAGCGGTTGGCAGATCGCAAGCGAGCTTT
>Ga0105049_10004444_pt1 | contig 16437 bp, 15 predicted proteins | sample MAT06_FD_78087 | JGI IMG/M metagenome (GOLD analysis project Ga0105049, IMG submission 78087) | Freshwater microbial communities from Lake Fryxell liftoff mats and glacier meltwater in Antarctica - MAT-06 | ecosystem: Environmental > Aquatic > Freshwater > Ice > Liftoff microbial mat | place... | reverse complement strand
GCTAGTTTATCTTTTGTATCAGCATCTTCTACATGACCAGTAAGAATAATATTGCATTTTTGGGAAATGGCAGAACCAGAAATGAATAATGAAAGTAATATGGTTAAGAAATATTTCACTAAAATTTTTTAAAGCGGATACTTAAAGTCAGTTAATTGACTTAGAAAATTTAAAAATCTTTAAATTCAATCTAAATTAAAATAGAGTTGTACACACCTGATTTATAAGCTACAAATTTTTAATGCTAAACTACTCTCGAATTTGCTTTGCTTTATATAAAAAAGCAAAGAGCATTATTTGTACTGAGCAACAGAAATTAATATATTTTATAATTATAATAAAAACTCAAAGGTAAAAAATTAAACTATTGCAGGTGGACCTTTATTGGACTGCTTATAACTTGGATTAGTTATTTTATTTATAAAGAAATAAATGTTGTAGGAAGGAAAAAAACTTTCAGAAGAAAAATAAATAATATTTGCATCTTTATTAGAAACTGAATAGTGATGCGAACATGTTTTACAATAAGCAAATGTAGGAAGAGTAGATTTTTTTACAATCTGCGAATGTTTTTCGGTCTGTGATTTATTTACATTATTTTCATGATGATGCCAATAAGAAACTGGAGTTGCTATAAAAGCATATAAAGCCAAGAGTAACGATGTAATAGTTATTTTATAGTTTATTTTTAGTATCAATCTAAATGCAATATTGTTGCAAATATAAGAGTTTAATTACTTATCTCCCTTTTTTTTTAAAACCTAATGTATTGCTATTTGATGGTTTTACCGATTTAGTTAAATCGGTTTGGTAGGCTGGCACTTAAGTGTTACTTGTGTAGTATAAGCCACAACTACCCAACAAATTGCAAAATACTATTATGTAGATCTAGATTCATTTTAGAGTCTTAAAGTTTATATTATGCTTGTTTAATACGCTTGATGAAACCATTGGATTATCTGTTTTGTGTAATTAACCCCATAAAGTTGTATAAACTCTTTAGTATGTATGTCGTTTGGATTGCTTAGCGCTTCAATTCTTTGTTGCACATAACTTTTGGTTAATGGTGTGTTGCATTTCACTTCAATGCAATTTTTCCATTCGGTAAAATTTTGTGGTAGTTGCATATTAAAATTATTTTAAGTTGCTAAACTTGGAGATACTTTAATCTTTGCCTAAGCCTGCTGTTTTAATTTCTTTAAATACTAAATCGATTTAGTAAAGCAGGGAGTTTTTTTTATTTCTGAAATTTAATTATTATTTGATAGTATAATAAATTTAATGGTTGAATCTTTAAAGGCAATATTATCAGATGGCACGATTTTTTTATGTCCACAAGTAGATTTAAGGCATAATACAGAAATGAATACTAGAAAAATAAATATTTTACTTTTTAGATTCCTCATTTTACTTCATATTAGTGTTATTATTAGAAGCCATTTTAATTTGTATTTTGTTCACAAACGAAACAAACTTTACAACTATACCAATTTTTAATATGCGCCGTAACCAAAAAAATAGCACCAATTAATTTAAAAATAATTTCAATTGATTCATTCTGTACAAAAGTTCCAATTAAAATACATAAAATTCCAATCAAATAAACAAGAACGATTTTAAGGTTTTTATGGTGATTTTTGTACCCTTTATAAATTGCCCAACCCCCAATAAAGAGTGAAGTGGAAATAGCTAGTATTTCAACCCATATATTTTCAATAATTTCTACTCCAAACAAAGGAAGGGTACTAAATACAAGTGGTAAAAACACGCAATGAATAGCACAAGCAACCGAAGCCCCAATACTAAGTTTGTCCCAAATATTTTTGTAATGTATTAACATAATATGCAACTGAGTTGCAAATATAATGATTAATTTGCATTTATATCAATATAAAAATAATATACATGTTAAAAACAAATGAAATTTCCTTCAGCTACAATAATAAAAAATATTTTAACTATCCGAATATAGATTGTAAAGATGGAGATACATTTTTAATAACTGGCAAATCAGGATGTGGCAAAACAACACTATTACATATTCTAGCTGGGCTAATAACTAATTATAGTGGTGTTATTACCATAAATGAAACTACTATTTCAAATTTTAGCACTAGAAAACTAGACCAATTTAGAGGGAACAATATTGGTGTAATATTTCAAAAATCACACTTTATTAATTCTCTCAATATTTACGATAATATTAAAATAGCAACCAAACAAAAAATTAATACGAGTAGAATTAAAGAAATATCAAATTCCTTATCTATTAATCAGCTTCTTTACATGCTTCCAAGATCATTAAGTGCTGGAGAATTACAAAGGGTTTCTATTGTAAGGGCATTAATAAATTCGCCATCTTTATTATTGGCAGATGAACCAACTAGTAGTTTAGATGATGAAAATACCAATGCAGTAATTGACCTGTTGAAGGAACAGGCAAAACTATTTAATTGCGCTTTGGTAATTGTAACACATGACCAACGATTAAAGAATGCAATTCAATCTTCAATTGAATTGATATGAAATTTAAACTTGCTTTGCGAAATCTAATACACTACCCACTTTCTACGATATTAAGTTGGATTTTACTTTTATTCGGAGTCGCAATAATTTCCTTATTAATTACGCTCCAATATCAAATTACTACAAAGTTTGATGCTGATTTAAATGATATTGATTTAGTTGTAGGCGCTAAAGGAAGTCCACTGCAACTTGTTCTTTCTGCAATTTATCATGCAGATGCCCCACCTGGCAATATTAAAGAATCGGAAGCACTTAAAATAATGAACGACCCATTTGTTGGGCTTGCCATCCCTTTAGCATATGGAGATAGCTATAAAGGATTCAGCATCATTGGCACTGATAGCAATTATTTAAAAAAATACAATGCAACTTTTGCAATCGGATCAATTTTCAACAAATCAATGGAAGCTATCTTAGGAAGCAATGTTGCTGCTTCCTCAAAATTACAAATTGGAAGTTCATTTTTTGGGAATCACGGTTTAAGTGAAAATGGACATTTGCACAAAGAAAATATTTATAAAGTAAAAGGCATTTTAAATACATCAGGTACGGGATTAGATAATTTGGTAATTACAAATATTGCTACAGTTAGAGAAATACATGAACACCATCATAGTGAAGCAGATCATGTTCATGAAAATAAGGTTGAAAAATCACATGAGAAAGAAGGTATTGAACCAGAATTAACAGCCATATTGTTAAAATTTAAAACTCCGATGGCAATGCTAACGATACCTAGAATTGTTAATGAAACAACCAATATGCAGGCAGTAAATCCAAACCTTGAAATAAATAGGTTGATTGGTTTGTTAGGCATAGGAATTACAAGTATGCAGTTTATTGCTTTAGGAATAATTGTAATGGCTGGTTTAAGCATATTCATTGCACTTTATTCTAGGATGCAACAAAGAGAATATGAAATGGCAATGTTGCGTGTATTTGGTTATAGTAGATGGGAATTAGTATTTACGATGTTGTTCGAAGGATTATTATTAACTTTTATAGGTTTTACAAGTGGATGGCTATTAAGTAGAGTTGGAATTTTTTTATTAAATACTTACTCAAATAATGATTATCACTTAAATTTTAATCCTTGGGTATTTATTAAGTATGATTTTATACTACTTTTTTCTTGCTTACTAGTGGGTATATTAGCTAGTATTTTACCTGCAATTCGAATTTTTAAAATAAATATTTCAACCATACTTTCTCATGCTTAAAAATTTTTTAACACTATACTTTTTATTATGTGTTTCAATCATTTGTATTAGTCAAACAGCAGATGATACCATAGATTGGAACAAATTGCAATCTGTAGACTTCCAACAAAAATATGTTACAGAAGTTAAAATGGAGATGTTATTTCCGAAGTTTACATCATCATTAAAATCATTAAATGGAACCATTGTTCAGATTTCTGGTTTTGTTGTGCCATTTGATAAAACAGGTGCTAAAATTGTATTATCTGCTAATTCCTATGCTTCTTGTTTCTTTTGTGGTAAAGCTGGACCTGCTTCTGTTATGACTATAAATTTAAAAATACCCAATAAAAAATATCGAACAGATCAGTTCCGAACTTTCAAAGGAAAACTTCGCTTAAATGAAAGCGATATTCGCGAATTTTATTATATTCTAGATGGTGCACAAGAAGTAAAGTGATAGTGATATCTTTTTTATTGATATCACTATCGCTAATTTTTTTGTTGCGTTTTACTTATTTTACTAAATCAATTGCATTAACAGACCATTCATCAATTGGTTTACCATTTACGCCAAGAAAAGTGACGGTCAGTTTTCTATTTTTGCCTTCCCCTGTAAATAAGAACCTTGCATAGTTCTGCTCATCAATTTCTTTACCCACCCTTGCAGAGTTGCTAGCCTCAAAACCACTTGTTTTACCTATGCCAGATGTTAAGGGCGAAACCGTTATATCGTAAAGCGAGTAAGCACCCTTTCTGTCAAGTTTAATGACTTCGCTATGGTGCCTATCGCCAGTTAAGAACAGGATGCCTTTTATTTGATTCTGCTCAATAAAATCCAACAGTTCATAAAATTCGAGTGGATAGTGGCGCAAACAATCGTTGGGCGAATAAGGGTTAAGCACTTGACTACCTGTGGCAATAATACGAAAACTTATTTTTGGATTACCATTGCTAAACAGCAGTTCTTCTTTCAACCATTCCATCTGCTCGTTACCAAACATCTTTTTTGTGGGGTTAGGCTGTCCGTTAATGCTATCTGGCAAATTGTCACTACTTCTTTCCCATCTATCATCTAGCATATATACGTCTACATCGTTCCAGCTTATTTTAGAATAAACACCCTGGCCATTTTGCCCATAGCTTGGATTTGCCCAATATTTCATAAACACATTTCGTGAAGCGTTTTTAAGAATGTAGCTTTTTCCAGCATCATTAGGGCCAAAATCATGGTCATCCCAAATAGCATATTGCGGCATTTTTTTGAACAAATTTTGCAGCACTGGTAAACCGCGAGTAATAGAAGCTCTGTAGTTCAAACCCCAATCGCTAAAATAATCTACTTCACGGGTGTACCAGTTGTCGCCCAGCCAAAGTGCAAAGTCGGCATTTTCTTTTCCCATTGGTTCAAATATAGATGAGTCGCCACCATAAGGTTTACCCAACCTATCATAGCGTGGCTCGTTGAAATATGCACAACTACCTGTAATAAAACTAAAATCTGGGGCAGGTTTACGCCATTGCCATAATTGCTGTGTAGTTGTTTTGCCTGAAGCAACAGCTGTTTTACCACCATTTACAAAAATGCTGTACTGATATGTTTTGCCAGGTTCCAAGGCAGTAAGTACAGCAGTTGCAGTATTAAATTCTCCACCACTAACGTTAAACTTAGCCACACTATTGGCACCATTGTTATAACGCAGTTCAGCCACAGTAATGGCATTAGAAAACTGTACCCAAATGGTTGATGTGCGCAACTCGGTATGACCCAACATAGGACCAGCAACTATTTCTTTAGTGCTTTGGGCATTTAGGCAAACAGTCATAAAAAAAAGGTAAATCAAAATCAGCATTTTTTTCATAATCATTAAAATATATTGGTTTTAAAATTAAACTTTTAAAATTGCTTAAGGTAACTAATTTTTGCAATAGATTGAGTTTGCCTTAAATCAGTTATTTTATTTTCATTTAAAACTAAATAAATATAGGACAAAGGTCTATACTCCCAACTAAATCTAGCATTCCAACGACTTCGTTCGGTTGCGGTATTGTATTGATAAAATATATTTAGTTGCATACGTGCATTAATTGCCATACGAATATTTGGAGTAATTAATTGAGTTGTTAAAGATTCTTTATTTATGCCAATATTTTTTAATTGATTAGTTTCATAATCAAGCATAGCAGCTATTTGCGGGAATGGGGCATAACGTAATTTACCAATAAAGGAGAGAATAGATCCATTATAATAACCTCCAGCAGTAATATCACCAGACCAAGAAAATTTACTGCTCTGATCACTCGAAAAATTAATATTGAACGAATTGTATTGGTATTTACCAACTGCAATTTCAATTCCTATTGGATTAAAATTACTAGTAAGGTTCTGCCAGTTCATATTAAATGTACTAACCAATTTTGATCCATTATTAAATTGAAAAAATAAAGGATAAAACCCTATATAAGCTTCTTGCAATTGCAGGTTATTTATATTTTGATAAATATCTAATGTGATGCCAGGTTCCCAGCTCCTAATAAACTTGGGGAACCATTTTTGCTTTCGCTTATTTAAATAGATATCTACAAAATTTTTAAAATAATCATTTCTAGTTAAAAAACCAAGCTGAGGATTATATGATTTTGATACTATACCTGTATTCCAAACCCAGGCAAAACTATTGGAAGCATAAGCTAAACTGGTATTAGCTGCAAAACCATCATCACTTGATGGGCCTTTTGTTTGACTCCCACTTACTGTGTAATTAAACCTTAGTTTATCGGTAATTCTATTAAGACCAACTATTGATATTGTAGAATTATTATTGGCATTTTCGCTATTAGTAGCTTCTTCAATTTTACTAGTCAATAAAATACCAATGTTATTTTGTTCGCCGTAATTACGAATATAACTGACTATACTATTATTAGTTGCCAAAGAATTTATTGTACTTCGTTGATGAACATACATAGCTCCAATATTATATCTAGTATTTTTATCTGTAAATCTTATACCAGCATCAATAGGTATGGGATTACCATCTGCATCTAACCCAATAGTTCTGCTTATAAAAGGTTGATATATAAATCTACTACCAGCATTGAATAGTCCTGCATTTTCTAAAAAAAATTGTCTTCTTTCAGGAAATAAAATAGAAAATCTAGAAAGATTATTTACTTGCCTGTCTGCATCAGCTTGTGCAAAATCTGTGTTGAAAGTAAAATCCAAAGTGCTATGGGCAGTTGGTGCCCATTTTATTTCGCCACCTAGTTTGGTGTTGTAATCATTAGCTGTTTTAATTCCATTTTCACTTTTAGTATTTAATTGATTTACCCAGTAAGGATTTATTTGAATATTGGTAGATGGCGGTGGTGGTTCAATACCCTTTAATAACGCCACATAACCCATACGGTAGCTATCAAAACTTCTTGGAAATCCAGGAAAGGCAGATGCCTCATTATCTTTACGGGCAATACGTACAAAATTTATTCCCCATATTGTACTATCAATTGGGTGTTTTGGATAACGCAGCGTTTTCCAAGGGATGGCCATTTCGCAAGTCCAGCCACTGTCAGAGATATAAGTTCTTACATTCCATAATGCATCCCATTCACGGTCAAATACATTGTCATCAAATACCTGTAAATCCCTTAATGCACCATAAGGGTTTGTTTGAAAAGCAGTGGCATTTCGTTTACCATTAAAGGGGTCTAAAGCAACTCCAAATAAATCATTTTCAAAGTAATCAAAATCTCTTCTAAAATCCTGTACCCGTACCCCTTTTCTACCTGCAGTATCCTTACAAAACGCTCCTATATATAAATATTTGCTATCGTATAAAATTTTTACAATTGTTTGATAATTTGATGGCTGACCTTGAAAAGGTTCTACCTGTTTAAAATTTGTAGTTGGGTTGCTCGTTTGCCAGTCAACTTCATTTAGCTTTCCATCTAGTACTATATTACCCAAAACTTTTTTTGCATATATTGAAACAGGATTGGCAGGTGGTGGAAACACGGGGACATCTTGAGCATTAACTGCAAAATAAATTTGTATTGCAATTAAAAATAGGATGCGTTTTTTTATAACAATCACAAGTATTTGTTTTATTGCAAAGAATAAAATAATTTATTTCAATTCGTATTTTTCAATAAGTTCAAGGGTATCTGGATTAATTATATCGACTAATATTTTTTTATTCTGAACATTTACAAATACCAATGCGTTTTGAGTAGTGAGACCAGAAGTAAATGGAGTCCAGGGAGTTTGTTCTTGTGCATAATAAGGAGCACCTGCACTGCCATTTGTTATCTGCAAAATACTACGGCTAAGTAATAGTTTTGACTTATCCCAATTTGGAGGGTACATATTTGTATTTGGGCCAATTATAGTTTTACAATAGTTGTGTTCATCGCCACAAAAAGAAGCTCTTACTTTTTTATTTTTATTAATTAATAAATCGAGTAATTCATCTCTTCTTTCAATAATACCTTTCACCATTGGAATACCTGCAACAGAGCTTCTCATTGAATTATTGCCATTGTACCACATATCATCACTTACATGCCCTCCATTTGGGAAAAATGGTGTAAGATTACTAATAAATATATGATCAATATTTTTATCTGCTTCTAGTTTTTGCAAAGTTGATTTTAACCATTTCAATTGCATATCCATAATATATCCATGTAAACCACCACCAGTATATGGTATTTGTTTATTAGTTGGTGCATAAAAATAATTAGTGTTTAAAACTATCATTGCAACATTATCATAAGTATAATAAAAAACATTTTCTTTATAACTTGGAAAATTAATTTCAGAAGTAGAAGGATCGAAACTAGCACCATCCTCACTTTCTGGGCCATTGGTTGGCATTACGAAATTATCTGCAAATATTTTTTCCGCACTTAGACTGTCAAAAGGGAATTTATCAATAGAGAAATTATTTCCATTACCATTGAAATTATAAGTAAGTGTTTCATGATTACCCATAGTTACATCAACAGGAAAATAAGCAGCATATGGTTCAATAGCTCGTTTCCAATTAGTAAACATCAGGTTAGCTTCATCGGGCTCAGCTAAACAACCTCCTTGCAAATCTCCAGTAAATTGCGAAAAAGCTATGTTGCGATATTTATTTAGAGCCCTCATCTTTTTCATAATATAAAAATTAGCTCCATATAAATTTCGCTCTCCCCCTCCTCCTCCAATTCTGCTATCACTTGCATAACTAAATGTAAAATTGGTTCTACTGCCAGGAAGTGGAGAAGTAGTAAAATTATAGTATGGAATATTCCTGGCACCTTCAATTGTATAATTATAGGTAGATTTATCGGATAAACCATTAACTACTAATTCATGTTTAATTGTAGCAAATTGATCATTAATGGTAAGTTTGTTTTTGCCGAATTGCATTAGTTGTAAGCTTGTTTTAATAGGCATATCAGTTGTGTAGGAAATGGTAGCAGATGTTGACGTTATATTTGTTACTAGAGGCCCTTCTATAACAGTAGATAATTTATTGAAATGATCATTGGTGTATACTAATGTAATTTTACCATCATACAGCATTATCCCTTTGTCGTCAATAAGCCTATACCCTATTGTAAAAGGCTTTCCAGATTTCCATTGAACAAAATCTCTATCCCCTTTAAAGTCATTAGCTATAGATATAAAACTTTTGCCTGACTTTACAATATATTCATTACGAACATAAACAGGTATCGGATGCTTACTATCACCATAAGGAATAAAACCTGCATAAAGCGTACCAGCAAGACTTTCCTTTCTAAAATCGAGGGATATTCCTTTATCGGTTCCTATTATATTTGCAATTGCCTGATTCAATAATAAATAAGCTGGCGTTGGTTTTTCGTAAATTCTAATATTGTCTTTTAGAACATAAAGTTTACCTACACTGTCGGCATAAATATGGTTATATATTTTTGGAATATCTTGATGGGTAATATATTTTTGGAAAAAATTATTAGAAAAGAATAATTGTATAGTAAAAAATATTACTAGCGTTTTGGTAATTCTATTTTTCATTTCTTAATTAATTAAAACTATCATCTTCCATGTTTCTCCATATTAGGTAATACATTTCTATCTCTCACATAATCATCGAACCACTTTCTCATTTCTGCATCCGTTTCAGTGGTGTATTCTCTTAGCCTATGGTCACCACCTGCATACTAAATAAATTTTAGTGGCTGCTTCGCTTTTTATAATTTATTTAATAATTCTAAATTTTCTTCGGGGCTAACTCGCCAGTCGCTGCTACCTTGCATAAGCAAAAGCGGTGTGGTTTTATAAAGAATATCTTCCTAATACACTGCACTTCTTTTTTGAAGTTCTATGCCTTTATTTTTGTAATAATCAGGAATTCATTCTGCATATACCGCTGCTTTAAAACCCTCTCTTAATCTGATAGAACTGTACAAATCAGCAGCACCTGCAACAACAGCAGCTTTAAAACGACTAGTTTTTTTCATTGCCAAATACACCATCATACCACCTCTACTCCAACCATGAATACCAATACGGCTGGTATCTGCATTGGGTATTTGTGTAAGTGTATGCAATAAATTGAGCACATCATTTATATCGGCTCCACCAAATTCATCCTTGCTTTCACTATCCGGGCCTCCACGATATTGAGATGCTATAACTACATAACCCCATGATGCTACGCGTTGCAAATAAAATTGCTCAAATGATGTTAGAAAACCAAAATCTCTGTTACCACCTCGGCGATAAATTAAGCAAGGATACTTTTTATTGGTTGCTTTTGGTTGCGTTATATACCCACTAATTTTAAAACTATCACTTAGATAAGTAATTTTTTGCAGCGTTGTTAGTCTTAAAACTGAGTTTGTATTATTAAACCGTTTTTGAAAAAATACTTTGTCGCTGTCATCTATTGCATGAGGGAGAATGGTTATTATCTTTCCATCTTGCGCAAAAGATATACGACAAATAAAAAGAAATAGAAATTGGATAAAAATGTTTTTCATTATTTTTAACCTTTATATTTTTCTGCAATTAATTCATTATTAATGCCTACTGCTGCCATCAAACCAGAATTAGCTGCCCAGATAATTTGTTCCATACTTTTATTAGAAATATCTCCTATTGCATATACCCCTTTTTGATTGGTTTCCATAAAATCGTTTGTTTCCATACGTTTACTTTCGTCAATTTTACAGCCCATATTGGTTAATAAAACTGTTTGATATATAGGGTTTGAATGGAAGTAAATATGATTGAATTGTATTTTATTGCCATTGCTAAATTCCACATAATCTATATCACCATTTTTAGCAGATACAATTTGCTTTACTGAATCTGTTATCAGGGTTATATTTTCTTTTGTAAAGAAATCAGTAATACTATTATTTAGCTTACTAAACCCATTGGTGCAAAAGGTTAAATCTTTACACCAATGTGCAACCGAACCCATTAAAATTGTTCCTTCAAAACCTTCACTTATAACTAATGTTCTGCCTTCTGTACTTTCAAACCCATGGCAATAAGGGCAGTGATGAATATTTTTTCCCCATTGCTCTTTAAAACCTTCGATTGCAGGTAATGGATCGGTGCATCCAGTAGCAAAAACTATTTTTTTACACGTTACTTTTTGACCATTATTAATAGTTACAGTAAAACCCAAATCAGAACCTTCAGCTTTTGATACTGTTCCATTATAGTAATTAAGGTATTGTTTGTATCGTTTCAATTGATCTTTTACCGAGTTTTGCATTATTGAGGGTTTAACCCCATCGTTGCCAAACAAATTATTGGCTTTACTTACCATAGCATTTCTTGGTTTGCCCGCATCAATAACTAGTACTTTTCGCAGGCACCTAGCAAGGCTCATAGACACACTGAGGCCAGCATAACTTCCCCCAATTACTACAACATCATATTCTTGCTTATCAATAAAAGTTGCCGTTATAAAATGTTCTGATGAAAAAACGCTAGGATGAAGTTTGTTAGTAATACCACCCATAAGTAAAGCGAAAATAGAAATACCGGATTTTTCTAAAAAATATTTGCGATTCATTATAGTTTATAATTTTTATTGTTAAGTAAACTACCAGCACCCAATAGTAATATCAACAGACTAATAGGCAACAAATATTTCCAGATAGGTATTTTACTAATGGTAGTTGGTTGATATAATGGCATCCCTAAAAATTCTTCTTTGCCGAAATGTTTTTTACTAGCATGGTTGGCAATTAAATAATCTGCTCTTTGCTGTTTAAAATCCATTAAGTGATTCTCAAAATCTTGTTGTTGTTGTAAGGAAGAACCACTGATAGTTGTAAATGCCCTCATTACTCCACCAATGGGATTTATCCAAAACAATTCTACTTCTTTTGTAGCTTGTTTTTTTACGTTGGCTGCTATATTATTTAATACTTGCTTTTCTTTTTCCAATTCCATTACAGCAGCGCTATACCAACGTATTTCAGTTGTATCGTTTACAGTAGTATCTATTTTGATATTTGGAAAATGGACGTTAAAAAAAAGTATATGGTCTTTATATGGGAGCTCAAACAGTTTTGATTTTTCATCTCTCAATCTAGTAATTTCTTGCTGTGCATTAGAAGGATATTTATATTGAAACCAACTATTGAGTATACCTGGTATACCAATGAGTAGCAAAAGCCATATGCCTGCAAGTGAAAGTATATTTATCATTGAGTTCCACTCACGGTTGATAATGAATAACACCAAACTCAACCAAAATAAAGCGTATAATAATGCAATACCAATCCATTGTAGAAATGACGTAGCAGTAAAACTTTTATAGCCATTAATGATTAAATAGATGGTAAAAATAGCAAATACAACAGGAGCAAAGCTAACGAGCCACTTAAAAATAATTCTAACAGTATTTATACTTTTAATGCCATTTTTTTGAGTTGCCAGTATTTTATAAACACCACTTTCTTTATCTGCCGAAGCAGTATTATAACTGACGGATATGAATAACAAAGGGAATAGGAATAAAATAAAATAACTCAAATCTAAATTACCAGTAAGCAGTTGCTCAGGATTTTTAAATTCATCTTGTTCATTGCTGAATATTTCAGTAGCAAACCTTGTTCTTTTAATTTTTGAAAATATATCATTTTGCCCAATACTAAGAGAAGATAAAGGATTCTCTTCTTTTACTGCATACTCCCAAATACTCCAATCTACTGCCCATACCCCTTCAATATTTAGCCTTTTAAGATTATTAAAATTAGAAGTATCAAATTTATTTTTCAATTTCAAATAGGCTCTTTCTGTATTTGCCCTTACAGTATCTGCTTCTGTTTTTTGTATGTTATAATACGTTACACCTTTATTTAAACTAATACAGGCAATAATTGTAAAAAGTATTAGAGCTAGCAATAAAATTTTATTGCGTAGCAATAATTTCCACTCGTATAAAAATATTGTTTTTAACATATTATATAAGTTTCATTTTTTTGGCGGTTAATAAATAAAATAAAATAGATAGTACCAACCAAAGTAGCAACATACTTAATTCGTAAATATAATTGTTTATACTCCATGCAATAGATGGTCGGCTGTAATCGAAATCTTTAACTGTTTCCCAATATTTTGAGTCTACCTTCCAATCCCAATCCCCAGTTTTACTACCGCCATAAGCCATTGTAGAATTAAGGTTATTGATTAAATACCTTCGGTATTGCTCTGCATCGGCAACAAATTTTAATTGGTGCTGGTAATCGCTTTGCGATAAACCCATTGATAAATTTCTAACTGCTAAAAAAGGGTTGATGATAGAAGTATATTTAGTAATACTATTTTGCTGTTTAATGGTATTGCGAATTTTTGCAAAATGTTTATCATATACTATGTTGCCATAATTTTCTCCTGCATCCATAGCCAAACCATCTAAGTTTACTGGTAGCTGGGTAATAGAATCTACCTTATATTTTTTTAATAATGAATCTTCAAATTTTTTGTAACGTTCACTTTTAGGATCGTGGCCATTGATGCCTTTTTCTTCATCTATCCTAAATGCATTTTCAAAGTCAGTACGTTGTTGCATTGGATATAATTGTGTACCAATATTCGCTGTAAGTTTTGGCATAATTACAATGAATAAAACCCACACTGTAACTTGTAATAGTAAAGAATTTTTGCTACTGCCAACCCAAGCACTTGCTAATACTGACATTGTAGCAATTACAAGAAAATATATTAAATAAACAATAAACCAAATGGAACCATGCAAAACATCTTGTGCTGTAGCATTAGCATTTGCCATTAATTTTATTACTACCCATTGTGTTAGTAATCCTGCCAATGTCAATGTAGAGATGATCAAAAAATTAGCCGCAATCTTTCCTGCTATATATTGTTTATTACTGATACCTTGAGCAGCAATTAATTTCAAATTTTCCTGTTCCTTATCAGCACTCACTGCATTAAAACAAAGCAGTATAATAAATAAAGGCATTAGTACTTGCAATAACCAACTAAAACTCATTTCACCAAAGCGGCTACTTTCGGTACGACTTTCTGCTGGGCTAAATTTTGGTTCATTTTGGGAATGTGCTTCTAATCGTATTATTGACCCTGCAAATTGCCCAATACCATTATCCAATACTTGCACACCATACACTGGTTTAAATACATAATGTCCGTAGTGAGCTGCGTTATGTGGGTTTTGCGGTTTCTGATTAAGCCATGCCTGCCTCACTTCTCGCCTTGCCATTTCAAACTGTTGTTCTTTGGCTTTTAATACTAATACACTATTTATAGCACTCACTAAAAATGCAATTAATAATATACAAGCAAATATTTGCAGGTGGCGGGTACGCCAAACATTTGTAAGGGTGAGTTTGATTATATTTCTCATTATACTAAATTGTTTCTAAATAAAGATTTTGTAATTCACTAGCAGTAATATCAGTTGTATTAACTGTATGAACCATTGCTCCCTGTTTCATAATACCAATCTTTGTTCCCACATTTACAGCGTTAAAAATATCATGCGTGGCCATAAAAATAGTTTTGCCTTCAGAAGCTAATTCTTTACATATTTTAGAAAATTCTGCAGTTGCTTTAGGGTCGAGGCCGCTTGTAGGTTCATCCATTAAAATTACATCTGCATTTTTCGCAAGAGCAATAGCAATGGCTACTTTTTGACGCATGCCTTTTGAAAAAGTAGAAAGTCTATTTTGGTGTGCTTCTATTTGTAAGCCAGCCTTAGATAAATAATTTTGTAATTCATTTTTATCATACTTAAACCCAGCAAGGCGGCTAAAAAAATCTAAATTTTCGATTCCATCTAAATTACCATATAGCTGAACCACTTCTGGTATATAGGCCACAAACTTTTTAGTTGACTCATCATTGGGTTTTACAGTTATATTATTTATTTTGGCTTCGCCGGATGTGGCATCGGTAAAGCCAAGTAATAAATTAATAGTGGTAGTTTTGCCAGCACCATTTTGGCCGAGGAGGCAAAATATTTCACCTTTATAAACAGTAAGATTCAGATTATCTAAAGCAATTTGCTCACCATATTTTTTACTAAGTGAATGTGTTTGTAAACTTATCATATTGTAGGATTTAATTACTTAATTAATTCAAAATTTTTTAATTTGTAGTTTTTTTTTCAATAATAATCGGGGTAGTATTCATTGAATTTTTAGTTTTAATCTTTTGAAATGATAAGCTAACCCATAAACCTACAAGTGAGAACATTATACCACTTAACTCTAATATTGTTATTGTAATTTTAAAAAAGAAAACACTAATACAAAAAGCTACAATTGGGTTTATAAAAACATATAAAGAGCTAATATTTGGAGGCAAAAACTTCATAGTATAGGCTAAACAAATAAATGCTAAAACTGACCCAATAATTGACAAATAAGTAACTATTAACCAGCCATTAAAAGAAATGGAGGTAAAGTAAAAAGTATTAGTAGAAAATAACGATAGTATATATAAAACTATACCGCTTATAAATAGCTGCCATGCAAAAGAATAATATATATTTTCTTCTTTTTTATTATTTTCCATTACGCAAAAGCCAATACTCCAAGCCAATACAGCAATAAAGGAAAGCAATATGCCTAAGAAATAATATTGCTTACTTCCTTTAGGTAAATCACTAGATACTAACATATAAATACCCGCAATACTAATTATACAGCCAAGTATAAAAAAGATATTTATTTCTGTACGTTTTTTTATTCGTTGTATCACATAAATGAATAACGGGCTTGTACAACCAATTACTGCAGCAATATGCGAAGGAATATACTCCAAACTATAAAGAACTAATAAGCAATTAATAGTAAAAAGTAGCATTGACAATATAGAAAACTTTATCAATTGTTTTATATTTGGAAAAGAGTATCCATTATAAAAAAAGTAGGTTACCATTATGCTTCCAGCAATTAAGTTTCGTAAATATGCTAATACCGCTAATGGTAATTGTTCAATACCTAATTTACTTACAGCCCAAGTACTGCCCCAAATAAAGGAAATGGCAATAAAACTAAAGACAACTTTATATTTTATTACAAATGAGTTAGCCATTTTTAGAACTATTTAATTTCATCCAAAGCTGCGTTGCTTTTAATCCTTGTGGAGTATTGTATTTTTCTCTTAAAGCTTTATATTTTTCTAATGTTATCATTGCCTTATTGTATATTGTACTATCGGTTATGG
>Ga0105049_10004443_pt1 | contig 16440 bp, 17 predicted proteins | sample MAT06_FD_78087 | JGI IMG/M metagenome (GOLD analysis project Ga0105049, IMG submission 78087) | Freshwater microbial communities from Lake Fryxell liftoff mats and glacier meltwater in Antarctica - MAT-06 | ecosystem: Environmental > Aquatic > Freshwater > Ice > Liftoff microbial mat | place... | reverse complement strand
GCGGGATCGGCAGCGGCGCCCGCGCCGGTGCCGCCACCAGCGGCGTGCCGCGCGCCACGCGCACGTTCAGCGCGCCCTGCACCGTCACCTGCACCCAGCAACGGGCATTGCACCCCTCGTGCAGGCGGTAGTCCACCAGCCGCGCATGGCGCCGCACCGAAACGCGGCGCCGCGCCGTGGCCAGATAGGCCTCGTTGGCGATGGCGTCCTGGCGGTAACTCAGCTGGTCGGCGGCATAGGCCAGCAGTTCCACCAGCGTGATGCCGACATCGGCCGCCGAGCGTTCGGTCCAGCCCGGCACCGTCAGGCTCAGGCGGTCGAGCATCATGCGGCGCAGCGTGGGGTAGTCCTTGGCCAGGTAGTCGATGGGCGGCAGGGTTCGCGCCTCGGGCGGGCAGGGGCGGGCCTCGGCGCAGTCGTAGTCGCTGGGGCATTCGACCTTGAAGGAAAAGGCGATGCGCGAGAGCACCGGGTCGAAGCCGGCCGGCGACGTGCTGGCGCCGACTCCCGACAGCAGCGCCAAGGTGTAGAGCGAGAAGTCGCCCTCGAATTCGGTGCGCACGACGAGCGTGCGGGCGCGTTCGAAGGCGCCGGGGATGCCGTCCACCAGCCCGGGCTCGGCCAGCGCGGGCAGGTTGTCGGCGGCAGCTGCCCAGCGCACCGGCACGGCGCGGATGCGTTCGCCGCCGTCGATGCGCAGGTTGTCGCGCGTCAGCGTCGCCGGCACCGGGCGCAGCAGGCGCACGAACAGCGTGCACTGCCGCGGCGCGCCGGGTGGCGAGGCGCGGTCCAGCACCTCCAGGAAGTCGATGGCATTGGCGCTGCCGGCCAGGCGCAGCACGTCCAGCCTTCTCTCGTCGCAGCAGTGGAATAGCGAGCCGGCCATCTCAGGCTCCAGGCGCCGTGAAGGTGGCCTGCTGCGGGCTGCCATCGGCCAGCAACCGGTAGGCCACGCTGACGGTCAGCCGGCCCTCGTCGTGTTCCACCTCGACGCCTTGCAGCGCGATCAGCTGCCACAGGTGCTGCTGCAGCGAGGCCTGCACCAGCATCTGCGTCGTCGCCGACAGCGCGTCGCTGTTCGGCTCGAATACCAGGGCCAGCAGACCGCTGCCGAAGTCGGGCCGCATGACGCGTTCGCCGGGCGCTGTGAACAGCAGCTGTTCGACGAGATCGCGCACATGGTCGGCAGCCACCGTCTTCGCGCTGCGGCCGCTGGCGTCGAAGTGGAAGGGGAAGTCGAGGTGCGGCGACATGGCGGGCCTCAGGTTGCGAGCACGCGCGGCTGCTGCGACACGGCGATGAGCCCGGTGCCAGTGGGCACGCAGGTGGCCGTGCCGGTGCTGATGACCAGTGGCATGCCCAGCGCGCGCACGCGCAGCGCGCCGACCAGCCACTGCCCGGTGACGCAGGGCGGGCTGGGCACCGAGGCCAGCGGACACCCGGCCACCGTCCAGGGCAGCGGCGTCACCGAAACCGGCATGCCCGAGACACGCACTCGCGGCTGCGCAGCCGTGGCCATGGCGGTACCGCCGTGCATGCACATCACGACGGCGCCCTGGTGGAGTACGAAACCCGGCATCTTGTGCGTCCTGGGGTTAGGTGACCTGCAAGGCGCCGGCGTTGATATCGACCAGCGGCGCGACGATATTCACCACCGCGGTGCCCGTGACGGTGAGGGTGCCGGCCGGTGTCATCTGGATCATCGTGCCGTTGATCAGCGTGATGATCACGCCCAGGGCGTCGCTGATGACGATGCCGGTGCCGGCCTGGGTCTGGAAGGTGAAGCCGTTGGTGCCCGGCGGCACCAGGCGCGCCAGGGCCGGGACGTCGGCCTCGCTGTACCAGCCGCCGGTCCAGATCGGGTAGTCGGGGTCGCCGCGTTCGAACTCGACCCAGACTCCTGCCCCGATGGGCGGCACCGTGAACATGCCCATGTTCGGCCCCGCGCCGGGCAGGCACGGCAGGGCCCAGCTGCCCAGCGTGTTGCCGCCGATATCGGGCACTTCGCACAGGATGCGGCCGGTCATCAACGGGTCGACGTTGTTGCGCACGCTGCCGCGGTACTTGCCGAAGAAGGGGCCGGCGCTCATCGTCAGCGACTCCTCAAACCGGCACCGACGGGACGGTGGGCAGCAGCCCGTTGCGCGCCAGCGTGAAGCTCTGCTTGTAGCTGCCGCGTTCGATGTCGTGGCTGACGCTCTTGACGTAGAACAGGCCGTCGTAGGGCAGGCCGGCGCCGCGCACGCCGACGAGCTGGCGCGACTTCAGCACCCGGCCGTAGCGCGCCACGTCCAGGCGCCCGCTGCCGAACACCGAATCGCTGTTCTGGCCGGCGAAGGCCAGGCCGCGCATCAGTGCCTCGGCCGGGCCGAGATGGGCGGTGTCGTTCAGGAATTCGATCTTCGGCGGCAGCGGCGGCAGCGCGCCCAGGGGCGGGTTCAGCGGCGTGATGTCGGGAATGGGGATCGGGATGCCGACCTTCGAGAAGCGCTCCTGGAAGTAGACGATGGGCATGCGCTTGCGCTCGCGGTCGAATTCGAAGTTCAGGTCTTCGACATTGGTCTTCGCGTCCATGCCGGCGGTGAGCGCGGGCTGCGGCACGCCGACGCGGATTTCCGGGCCCCAATAGGCGGTCGACGTGCCGGGCACCGGCCCCGGCGACAGGTAGAAGACATAGCCGACGTCGGACGCCAGGCGCTTGATGTAGCCGTAGTCGGTGCCGCGCTGCAGCGGAATGCGGTCGGTGGGCAGCGGCGGCGCGTCGACGATGCTCGGGATGACCATCGGCACGATGCCCAGGGCGGCGTACTTGGCCAGCATCAACAGCACGCGCAGCGACGGCGGCATGGCGGGGTAGGGAATGCCGTTGAACTCGATCACGTCCATCAGCGCCGACATGTCCTTGCCGCGCACCGTGACGCGGCCGATGCCGCCGGGGCCGGGCGTCATGTTCACGGTGGTGGCCATGCCGTCGACGATGGGCTCGGCACGCGCGCCCATCGTCACCACCAGGCCGACGCGCATCAGCGGCACGCCGCCGCCACCACCGCTGACCAGGAAGATCGTGCGCAGCGGCGAACGCGGCGGCAGCTCGAAGACGAGTTCGAAGCCGCTCTGCGCATCGCCCGAGCCGGCATCGACCTTCACCGACACCAAGGCCTCCACCCACTCGCGCGGCGCGGGTATCGGCACCGGGCCGATATAGAGAGAAAGCTGTATGCCCTTGTCCATGGCCTTCAGCCCGTGATCACCGGCACGGCCGCGCGGGCGCCCGGGGTGTCGGTCATTGCGTTCGGGTCGTCGACGCCGCTGGCGTCGGCCAGGCGCCACCAGGCCAGCGCTTCGCCCAGGGTGCGGGCGGCCAGCAGGTCGGGCCTGTCGCTGGCGCCGATGGTCACCCAGGCGGCCAGGGCGATGTCGGACGGCTGGGCGATGAAGCGCCGGCGCAGGTAAGGGGTCGGCGGCTGGGCGCCGTGCGCCGGCAGCAGGGCGATCTGAACCTTCAGGTAGCGGCTGTGCTCGTCGAAGGGATTCGACGGAATGGCGCCGGCGTCGATCAGCATCTGGACGGGGTCGGTGGTGCTCATGGCGGTTGGCTCGTCGTGTTCAGGGCAGGCTGCCCAGGCCCAGCGAGCCGATGGCGGCACTGCCGGCCTTGGCGGCGAGGGCCTCGCGAGCCCGCAGGTGGTTCAGGAAGAGGGCGCCGCCGCGCGCCTGGAAGCCCAGGTCGTCGGTGCTCAGCACGCGCAGGCCGAGCGAGACCTTGGCGCGCAGCGGGTTCAGCGCCGGGTCGAAGGCCTCCTCGGTGATCGAGAACTCCTGCACCCGCACCGGCACCACGCGGCCGCGTCCCCACACGAAGAGCACCAGCGGCGCCTCCGGCGGCACGATTTCCAGCGTGCCGCTGGCGGCCTGGTTGTCCAGCGCCTGCAATTCGGCCACGCTGGGGTTGACCAGGCTTTCCAGTGCGGCCAGCTGCGGCGCAATACCGTAGGCCACCGTGTGGGCGTTCTGCTCCGGATGTTCCAACCCGTCGGTGGCGTCGATCTCGGCCTCGAGCTTGAGGGTCTCGATCGCCGGGCCCTTCAGGCGGAAGGGCGTGGCGCGTTCGGCACCCGCATCGCCACCCGTTCCCTGCACCTGGTAGCTGCGCGTCAGCGTATCGGGGTTGTATTGCAGCGCGATGATCTGCCGCGGCGTGTGGCCGCCAGCGGCCAGGATGACGAGGCCGCCCCGCACCAGCTTGGGACTGTTCGACAGACTCATGACCAGGCTTCCATCGGCTTACCAGGTAATGCGCAGGTAGTCGGTGCCCAGCACCTTGTTGCCGTTGCAGACGTCGTAGGCGCGCACGAAGAAGCTCCAGTGGCCGGCCAGGATGGCGGCCGGGCCGCCGGGAAAGTCGCGGCCGCGGTAGATGTGGCCGAAGGCGGCATTGCGATGGCCCGTGGTGTCGATGTACTCGTCGCCGGTGCCCAGGGCCGAGAAGGGCCCGCGGCGGTGGCCGTAGCGGGTGTTGGCGCGGTCGCGGTCCTCGATCCAGGTGCCGGCACCGGTGCCGGCGGGAAAGCCCGTATGCGGGCGGCCCAGAGGCAAGGCGGCAGCTGAGGCGGCGTCCCACTGGATGAACTGGTGCACTTCGCCGCACGACGCGAAGATGCCGTTGACGGGGTCGTTCTGGAACTCGGCATTGAAGTGAAAGCCGGTGTTCTGCTGGCCGGCACCATCCACCGGCGGTGTCAGCGACATCACGGCGCGGTAGCTGGGGCCGCTGGCCAGTTCGGCCCGGCCCACGTCCTCGGCGCCGATCTCCAGGAAGAGCCTGCCAGCGCTTGCCGGGCCGAGCTGGCCGTCCTGGGTGAGGCCCTGCACGGCCTGCCAATCGAGAACGCCGCGCACGAAGTCCTCGTCCACCAGCGCGGGCTGGCGTTCGAGGCCGAGCACGTCGCGCAATTCAGCCAGGCCGTCGGCTCCGATGACGGCGACGACGCGTTCGTCATAGGCGATGGCCGTGGCCATTTCGGCAGCGTTCAGCACACGGCCTACGGCATCGGGGCGCGGTGGCTCGAGGGCGAAATCCCGCTGGACGATGGGGTGGTGGGCGAGCACGCCGGCCGAGACACTGAAATCGGGGGTGCGCTGTAACCGCGGGCCGCCGCCGGCAGTCTGCACGTCGGTGTAGTCGTCGGGGTTGTTCGCCTTGCTGCGGGCGCCGGCGGGCCGACCGGCCTGTTGCACGACGTGGACCAGCTCGTGGGCCAGCAGGTGGCGGCCGCCGGCGCTGTGGGGCGCGTATTGACCCGGGGCGAAGGCGATGTGTTGGCCCCAGGTGAAGGCGCGGCTGGACAGCGCGCGTGCCGAAGCGCCGGCGCGCGCATCGGCATGCACGCGCACGGCAGAGAAGTCGTGGCCCAGCGCGCCTTCGAAGTGCCTGCGCGTGCCCCCGTCCAGCGCCTGGCCGCCGCCGGCCAGCGCATCGCGCAGCGCCACCGGCGCGCCAGACAAGGGGCGGGGCGTGAGTGCGGCGGCGCCAGCGGTATCGCTGGCACCCGCCGCACCCGCTACACCCGCTGCGTGAGGGGCGGGCAGCCGATCGATGCGGCTGGCCACGCCCTCGGCTTCGGCCTCCAGGGGGCCGTCGGGAGGGCCGACGGGCACACTGCTCCAGGCCTGCGCCGCGCAGCGCGGGCAGGGCGTGGGCGTGGCGCTGCTGCAGCCACAGGACTGGCCGGCCGGCGGCAGCAGCGTGGTGATGGTGCGCAGGCCGGCGCCGTCCGTCCTGGCGCGTGGCGTCAGGTCGGACCGCGGTCGGGATGCGCGTTGCGGCAAGGCGGGCGTCATGGCAATGGTCTCCGTGGCGAAAGCGGCCGGGCGCCTTGTGGCTGGCAAAAGGGCGTCATGTGATGCCTCCCCGGCGCAACAGCGGCCGTGCGCTGCCGAGCAGCGCGGCAGCCAAGCCGTCCGCGGCTGAGGGCTGCCGCGCAGTGGCCGTCAGGGGTGCTTGCGCCGGCAAGGTCAATTGCGCCTGCACGGCGGCTTGCAGCGCGTCCTGCAGGCCGCGCAGGTCCAGGGTCTCGGCCACGGCCGGGTCCAGCGTCATGCGGCCGATGTGCAGGTGGACCTGCGGCGCCGCCTGACTTGCGGCCGAGGGGAGGCCGCGCCGCCTCATGCCGGCCCGCCTGCAGTGCCGAAGCTGCGTTCGAGCTTGGCGTACTCGGCCCGCGCCGCGTCCATCACGTGGCGCTGGGCGATGGCCCCGCCATCGGCGGCGGCGCGGAAGGCGGCGTTCAGTGCCACGTTGCGGATGTGGCCGCCGGTGAGATGCAGCCGCGCCAGCGCGCGCCAGTCCACGTCGTTGGCCAGGGGCGCCTGCGCAGGGAACTGGCGCCGCCACAGCGCCTTGCGCGCCGCCTCGTCGGGGAACGGGAAGTGGACGACGAAGCGCAGGCGGCGCAGGAAGGCGCGGTCCAGCGCCTGCTTCATGTTGGTGGTCAGGATGGCCAGGCCGCGGTAGCTCTCGATGCGCTGCAGCAGGTAGGCCACCTCGATGTTGGCGTAGCGGTCGTGGCTGTCCTTGATGTCGCTGCGCTTGCCGAAGAGGGCGTCGGCCTCGTCGAAGAGCAGGACGGCGCCGCTGCCCTCGGCGGCGTCGAAGAGGCGGCGAAGGTTCTTCTCGGTCTCGCCGATGTACTTGCTGACCGTCAGGGCCAGGTCGATGCGGTACAGGTCCAGCTTGACCTCGTTGGCGATGGCCTCGGCCGCGAACGTCTTGCCGGTGCCGCTGTCGCCGGTGAAGAGCGCGGCCAGGCCAAGGCCGCGGCCGCCCGGCGCGGCGAAGCCCCAGGCTTCATGGACCTGGGCGCGGTGGCGCAGTTGCAGCGTGATGTCGCGCAGGGTGTCCATGGCGGCGGCCGACAGCACCAGGTCGGACAGGGCCGTCGGCGCTTCGATGCGCTGGGCCAAACCGTCCAGCCCGCCGCGGCTGGCCACGCGCAGCGTTTGCCACAGCGCGGCGCCGCGTACCGCGCCGTCGCCATCGGGCAGGCCGGCCAGGGCCTGCGCCATCAAGTCGTCGTCGACCTGGAACTGCTGCAAGGCGGCACCCCACTCGGGTGCCGTCGCCTCGGCCCGCCGGCCTGCAGCCCGCCGGGGCAACTCGGGCACCGCGACGCGCACGGGCTGGCGCGCGGGCAGATCGGCCAGTTCGGCGGCGCCGACGGGACCCAGCAGCAACACCGGGCTGCGCAGCCGCGACAGCAGGCGCAGCACCGCCGGGCCGGCATCGCCCGAGCCCTGATCCGCAGCGCCCTGCGGCGGCGCTGTCAGCACGATGACGGCCGCCGACAGGGCCGCCTCGCGGTCGAGTGCCAGCGCCAGCTCAGCGCCGGCGCGCGGGTCGGCATCCAGCGTGCCGGTGTCCACCCACAGCGCGTTCAGGGGCAGCTGCGCCAGGGCCTGGCGCACGAGTGCCCGTGCGGTGCGCCGCGACGCGGCCTGCTGGGGCGCCATGGCCAGCAGAACCAACGCCGAAGGCTGCTGCGTGAGGGCTTGGGCCACGGCGCGCGCTGCAGTGTCCAGCAGCGTCGCTGACGCGGAATTTGCGGGCCGGCCATCGGCACCGTCGACCGAGACGTCGTCGTCGAGGCTGAGTCGCCGGCTGCTCGCCATTTCTGCGGCCGGCGCAGGCACGGCGGTGGTTTCGGGCGTGGTTTCGATGAGACGGGCGATGCCGGCCAGGCGGGGATCCACAGCGGGAACGCCCATCAGGTAGTGCAACACACGCTCATCAATGCGCAGCCTGGCTTGGCCCAGCCCGCCGTCGCCCACCGACTGCAGCAGTCGCCACAGGCGCAGGGGCGACTGCGGCGACACGGCGTCCCAGTGCGCGCCTTCCAGATGAGCGAGCGCCACCGCGAAGCCGACGCCGGTGCCAGCCTCGGCGGCTTCGACCTGGGCCAGGGCGCTGCGCAGAGGGGCGTCGCATTCGACGCCGGCGGCCAGCAGCAGCAGATCACCTTCGAACTTCGACAGTCCGAAGAGACGCTGCAGGCGCTGGTGGGCGGATTCGAAGCCGCGGTCTTCTTCGTCGGCCGTGGGCAACGTACCGGCCGCGCCAGTGACCAGGCGTTCGCGCAGGGACTGGAAGCGGCGCGACATCCAGCGCTGGTTGCGACCGACCCCGTCGGCGTCGCCCGCCCGATGGGGGTTGGAGGGCGACGCGACGATCGCTTCCGCCGGCGCCTCGGGAAGGTTTGCGCGCTTCGCATTCATGGCACGTTCAGCCTCTGGCCGAGGTCGAAGACCGGAGCGGCGCCGGTCTTCAGCACCAGCAGGCTTTCGACACCGTCGACGCGCAGTCGTACCCAGCGGTCGCCTGCGGGCAGGCTGTCGGGAAAGCTGAAGACCAGGGCGCTGGCGGCATTCGCGCGCGGCTGGGCGTTCTCGGCCAGGCTGTCGAGCATCAGCACGGCGCCCTGATCGGGCCGCACCTGGGGCCGCGTGAGCAACTGCACCGTCACGCGCTGCGGCGCGCCGCCGCGCACGGCGCTGGCCGCTGGCAGGTTCAGCGGTGGCCCGGTATCGACGAGCACCGGGTCGGCGCAAAGCAGCAGCGCCAAGCCGTTCGATTCGCGCGGGTTCGCCTCGCCGGGTGGCGTGACGCGCACCGTCACCTGCCAGACGCCGGGAATGAAGTCGGCCTGCGCCGCCGCGTCGCCGGGCAGCAGGAAGTCGATCTGCGTGCCGGCATCGTTGGGCGTCACCGCCACTTCCAGGGCCTGTGGCCGCAGGCGGTGGGTCAGTCGGGCGGTTGCGCCGGCGCCGTTCAGCCGCACGCCGCTGATGCGGATGGTGTCGCCCAGGCGCGCCACGCTCTGTTGCGTGAGCAGCGGCGCGGCGCTGAAGAGCGTGGGCAGCGGCGGCAGCATGTCGGCCTGCACGGCGACGCCGCGGTCGCGGCCCGTGGCCAGATCCATCAGCCCGCGCGACAGCACCGGCAGCGGCCTGACGGTGGCTCGGTCGGACTCGAGCAGCACCACCGACACCTCGTAGCAGGCCGAGGGCCGATACGGACTCTGCAGTGCCGACCACAGCTTGGATACCTCGTCCATGCCTTGCGCCAGTCGCGTGATGCGCAGCAACTCGCTCTGGTCGGCCAGGCGGGTGTCGGCCAGGGCCAGCAGGGTGGCGGGCAGGGCGGCGGGGTCGAGCAGGCTGCGCAGCAGGCCGGCGGTGAGACGCGGCGTCTCGTGCAGCAGCAGCATCGCGGTGCCCAGGATCATCTCGGCCGCCGCATCGCTGCGCGCATAGGCGGTGAGCAGGTAGTTCAGGTTCAGGGCCAGCGGCGGGCTGGCGTTCAGGCGCCCCTGGCCATCGCGGCTGGGCAGGTCGCGGCTGCCCGGGCCGACGTTGGGCACGGACTGGTAGAAAAAGATGTTCAGGCGCGGCGGCTCGTTGGGGTCGCTCAGGCCGACGAGGTCGGGCGCGACGGCCGATACCGTGATTGCCGCACCTACGGCGCCAGCCAGGTTGGCCTGCACGAAGCCGCTGTCGATGAAGTTGCGCAGCGCCTCGCTGACGCCGCCGATGGCCAGGGCCGTGCTCATCGCGGCCCGCCCTTGCGCAGGTAGTCGGTCAGCGAGACGGAAGGTAATGCCCGCGCCGGGCGGGCTGGCGCAGCCTTCGGTGGGGCGACCGGAGCGCGCACCTCGATGCGGTCGATGTGCAGGTGCACCACGGGCGCGACGGCGGGCTGTGCCCGCGCCGTAAACGCCCCCAGCATGCTCGCGCGCTGGGACGACAGCGGCGACGTTGCGGGTGCCAGCGGCGCGCGGCGGCTCTGCGGCAGGCTGTCGATGGCCTGAGGCAATGCGGCTGAAGCTGGCGGGCGCGGCCGGACGGGCGGCGTGTCGACGGCGGTCGCCCGCCTTGCATCCTGCGCAGTCCTTGCCGAGGCGCCACGCGCTTCGCTTGGCCGACCGGCCGGAAGCGGTTGCAGCGCAGGCCGTTCGTGCGCTGCGGGCGGCGCGCCGGTGGAAAAGATGGGTGCGGCAGCAGACCCTTCACGCCGGCCCGCCGCGCCGCGCCCGGGCTGTGGCGCCTGCGTCGGCCGCGCCTGCGGCTGCATGGCCGCAACGGAAGAGGCTGCAACGGACATCACTGCGTGGGCTGCACCGCCGGCAGGCCGAGGGCCGGCCGGCGGCGAAGCAGGCGGCTTGATCTGGAAGGCCTCAACCTCGAGCCCTGCGTCGGGCGCGTTTGGGCCCAAGCGCGAGGCATAGGTCGCTGGCAAGACGGGCCGCAGCGCGTGCCCATGCCCGCTCTGCTGCGCGAGCTGCTGCGTGGCCAGGCGGGTGAAGAGGTCCATCGACGCACTGCCTCGGCGGGTGTCAGGCGCTGGCGCCGGCGAGCTGCAGGTAAGCCGCGCGTCGCAGCGGCGACAGGGCCAGCACGTCGCCTTCGCGCCAGCCGTAAGCCCCGGCCAGTGCGGCGACGTCGGCGAGCACGGCTTCGGCGCGATGGCGCAGTTCGGCGTGGGTCACGGCCGCCAGGTCCAGGGGCGCGGTGAAGGCGCGTTCGCAGGCGGGGCAGGCCAGGTCGAAGGCCAAAGCGGCCAGGGGATCGGCCAGGTCCAGGGCCTGCGCGACCGCGCGCTGCATGTCGGCGTTCAGTTCTGCCGGCGCCAGGGACCGGCCCGAAGCGCTCGCGTCGACGATGCAGCGTTCGAACAGCGCCCGCGCCGCGGTGGCGGCATCGCCGAAGCCGGCCAGTGCCGCCAGGTCTTCGGCTGTTGGTGCGCGGAAACGGACGCGGGTGTCGCCCGACTGCAGTTCATGCAGGCCGTCTGCCGCGCCAGCAACCGGCAGCGCGCGGGTGTCGATCTCGAACTCGAGTTCGGCGGCGCATTCCGGACAGCGCGCCAGCAGTTGCAGGGCCGGCCCGGCAAGTCCGGCGCGCAGGCGCAGCAGCGCTGCGTTGCAGGCCCCGAGGCTGGCATCCGGTGCTGCCCCGGCGGCCTGTGCCAGGCATTGCGCACGGCGCAGCGGCGGCAGCGGCCAGGCGGCTTCCCACAAAGCCAGCAGGGCGGCGTCGTTCATGCGCGGGGCAGCGCGGGGGCGGCCGGCATCGTTCAGGCCGGTTCGGTGAAGCTGGGCTCGCTGGGCTCGGCCACTTCGTAGTCGCGTTCCCAGCCCTCGTTCTCCAGCTTCAGGCTCTGGATGGCCACCGCATTGGCATTTGCGTCGGCGTCGGGGAAGGCCTGGTATTCGCTGACCCAGCAGCGGAAGATCTTGTAGGCCAGCACGACCTGTCCGGCCTCGTTGTAGACCTCCAGGATGAGGTCCTTGCGGAAGTCCTTCAGCGACACCTCGGCGCCCAGGCCCGAGCCGTAGTTCCACACCTTGTTGGCCCACTTCTCGAACTCGGTGTCGTGGGTGACGCCGCGCTCCAGCGTGATGGCCTCGTACTTGGTGCGGCCGGGCGACTTGCGGCCGGTGCTGGGGTCGCCGCCGACGCGGTGCTCCACCACCTCGGTGCTGCGCTTCAGGGCCGACACCTTGCTGATGCCGGCGACGTACCTGCCGTCCCACTTGACGCGGAATTTGAAGTTCTTGTACGGGTCGAAGCGCTGGGCGTTGACGCTGAACTGGGCCATGGCTTGCTCCTTGATTGCCGCGGGTTCAGGCCGCCACCTGGCCGGCCATCTGCTGCAGACGGACGACGACGAACTCGGCCGGCTTCAGGGGTGCGAAGCCGACCTGGATATTCACGATGCCGGCATTGATGTCGGCCTGCGTGGTGGTCTCGCTGTTGCACTTCACGAAGTAGGCTTCTCGCGGCGACATGCCCTGGAACGCGCCCTGCCTGAACAGGCCCTGCATGAAGGCGCCGATATTCATGCGGATCTGCGCCCATAGCGGTTCGTCGTTGGGCTCGAACACCACCCACTGCGTGCCGCGGTAGAGGCTCTCTTCGAGGAACAGCGCCATGCGGCGCACCGGCAGATACTTCCATTCCGAGGCCAAAGTGTCGGCGCCGCGCATCGTGCGCGAGCCCCAGACGATGGTGCCCGTGTTGGGGAAGCTCCGGATGCAGTTCACACCCAGCGGGTTGACGAAGCCGTTCTCGGGGTCGGTCAGGCCCACCTCCGGGGCCAGTACGCCGTTCAGCGTCGCCTCGATGCCGGCCGGCGCCTTCCACACGCCCCGCTGGGCATCGGTGCGGGCGATCACGCCGGCCACCGCGCCCGACGGTGCATAGGCCTCGGCGCGGCTTTCCCGCAGCGGGTTGGGCACGCGAAGGCGGGGGAAGTAGATCGCCGCATTGGCATTGCGGGCCACCACGCCTGCGATGCTGGCGGGCGTGACGTCGTCCACCGCGTCCCAGCCGCCGCTGTGGAAGGGCGGGTCGATGAGGGCCATCGCGCGGCGTTCGGTGCAATAGGCCACCGCCGCCGTCCATGTCGTGTTGTTGACGTCGGTGGTCTCCGAGAAAGGTGGGATGACCAGCAGGTTGAAGAGATCGGCCTTCTCGAGCGCGAACAGACCCCGCTTGTTGCTGCGCAGGTTGGCACCGCTGACGACCTGGGTGTCGGTGATGGCCGCGCCGTCGTCGCCGCCCGACAAGGCGGCGGCATTGGCCGCCTCGAAGGGGTCGGGCGTGGCGGGTGCGAGCGCTGCATTGGCCGCGGGCAGGGCGCCGAAGATGGTCGGCCCGCGCAGCAGGCGGCTCTGCTCCGCCAGCACCTGGGTGGCGAAGCGGGGGTGGCCGGCGGTGATGCTGAGGTTCAGGTAGGTTTCCACGCCGCCTGTGGCCATGTCCCGGAGGCGCAGGTTGAACACGGTGTTGGCCGGGTTGGCGTCGATCACCTCCTGCTCGACCTCATGGTCGATGCGCATGCGCAGCTGGTTGCCCCAGGCGCCGGGGTTGGCGGCGCTGAACAAGGCGGCTGCAGGCAACGCCGGCGTCTGCGCTGCCACGGCGGCGTTGGCCACGCGCACCACCAGGGCGTCGGCGCCGCCGTTGTTGAAATACTGCAGGGCGGCAAAGGACATCGGGCAACTGTTCGCCAGGCCGCCGAAGTGCCGTTCGAAGTCGGCGAAGCTCGTCAGGCGGACGGGGCTCTTGGCGTCGCTGTCGAGCGGCCCGCGCAACGCGCGACCGACGAAGGCAGTGATGGAGGTGGCCACACCGGTGATGCTGCGCACGCCGCTGGGCACCTCTTCGATGTACACGCCGGGATAGGAAAGGGCCACGGGCATGGTTTGCTCCTCAGGACGCTGCGCGCTGCGCGCGGCGGGTGGGCCGGCGGGGCCGGCGGCAGGGGGGAAGGACGCGCTTCACGGCGCGTCCGGAAAAGCGGGTCGGGAATACAGCACCGAGCCGTCGGCCAGCGTGGTGTGACGGAGTCGCTGCTGCGCCACCATCTCGGCCAGCGCAGCTTCCACGGCGGCAGCCGTGGCATGGATGCCGCGCACGCCCAGCCACCAGCGGGCGACGCCGGTCGCGGAATCGGCCGCATGCGGGTGTGCGGCCAGATGGGCTTCGATGGCCTGGACGAGCAGCACCTGCTGCGCCCGCGCGCCAGTCGGCGGCGCGGGTCGCGGTGCGTTTGGTGCAATCGACGCATTCATTCATGGGCCTTCAAGGGCACGGGTGCAAGCCTTTTCCACGTTTCCTGCAATGGGTTCGCTCCTGTACTAGCAAACACGATGCCAGCGTTTTCGGGGCCGGACGCACGCTTGTTGACCCACCCCAACCGACCCCAAGAACTGCGGAGCAGACCTGCGGTGACCCTGCCCGGGCGACCGCTGCGCATGCGAACGCATCGCGCTGCCGGGGTGGGTCCTGGCCTACCCGGTGGGTCGAAAACTACCCGCCGGCCTTGGCCAGGAACTGGCGCGATCAGGCCATCGCGCGGGGCGCATTCAGGCCATGCTTCTGCAGCAGCTTGCCAAAGGCACGCCTCTCTTTGCCGGACAGGGCGGCAGCGCGCGTGACGTTGCCCTGCGTCAATGCCATGGCCCGCGCCAGGTAATCGCATTCGAAGGAACGCAGGGCCGCGGCCTTGGCGTCGCGGAAGTGGGCCAGGGCGGGGTCGTGTGCAGGCGTGGCATGCCGGCCGTCGGGCGCCGGGGCTGCAAAGGCGCTGTGCCCGGCCGTGCAGGCCAGCAGCGCTTCGTCGTGGACGATGCAGTCGCCGCTGCTCATGAGGAACTTGCGGTGAACCCAACTTTCCAGTTCGCGCACATTTCCTGGCCAGGGCTGTTGTTCCAGCCAGGCCAAGGTAGCAGGATGCAGGCTCTTCGGCGGGCTGTTGTATTTCACGGCCAGCACCTCGACGAAGCGCAGGGCGAGCAGTTGCGCATCGCCGTGTCTTGCGCGCAAAGGCGGCAGCTGCAGATGCAGGATGTTCAGCCGGTACATCAGGTCGGGGCGGAATTCATGGGCGTCGACGAGGGCCTGCAGCGGGCGGTTGGCCGCCGCCAGCAGGCGCACATCGCTGCACAACTCGCGCGGCGTTCCCACGGGGCGGTAACGCTGGTCCTGCAGGAAGCGAAGCAGCGTCACCTGGGCCTTGGGGCTGAGGGCGTCGACCTCGTCGAGAAATAGCGTGCCGCCGGTGGCCTCGGCCACCAGGCCGCGGCGGGCGCTGCGCGCATCGGTGAAGGCGCCGCGTTCGTGGCCGAACAGCTCAGCCTCGATCAGGGTGTCGGGCAGGGCGCCGCAGTTGACGGGCACGAAAGGGCCGTTTCGCCTCGCCCCGCCGTAATGGAGGGCGCGCGCCGCGAGTTCCTTCCCGCTGCCCGTCTCGCCCTCGATGAGTGCTGGCGCTTCGCTGGCGGCGATGCGGCGCAGTTGCTCGAGCATCAGTGCATGAGCGGGTGATGCGCCGACGATCGGGTCGCAGAAGCGGGTGTCGGCATCGGCGGCCTGGCGGCGCTGGATCATGTGAGGCTCGGCCATGGTGGAGTGGGCGAGTGAGTGTTCTGGCAGTCTAGTGACACTCCTCGGCGGCTGGCACTCCCTAGGTCTGCGCGTGACCCAAAATTAATGGGACGTCTGTTGTCGACAACCATCGTCTTGCCGATATCACTGTCAACGTAGAGCCTGATATCGGGAAACAAATTACGCTCATCCGTGGTGACGCTATGGCTTGTATTGCCTGGCCATCTCCTTTCTTCTGAGTCAAAGTGTCCGCCAAATGAACAACACCGTCGAAGACTTCAGCAGCTGGATCGGCCGTACCGAGCGCAGCTCGGACCCGCTCAGCATCACGCAGGCGCAAGCAGCTTCGGCGATGTTCGACGACGGTCAAGCCACATTCGAGGCAGGAACACCGCTGCCGCCGCTCTGGCACTGGTTTTACTTCCTGCCGCGCGCGACGCAGTCCAAGCTCGACGTCGACGGCCATCCGCAGCGCGGCGGTTTTCTGCCGCCGATCCCCTTTCCGCGGCGAATGTTCGCCGGCTCGCGGCTGCGCTTTCACCGCCCGCTGGTACTGGGCCGGCCGGCCGAGCGTGTGGCCAAGATTGCCGACGTCGCGCTCAAGAGCGGCCGCAGTGGTTCGCTGGCCTTCGTGACGGTCGCGCTGCGCTTCGAGCAGGACGGCGTACTTTGCATCGGGGAAGTACAACAGATCGTCTACCGAGAGCCAGGGGCGCCGGTGTTGGCGCCGGCCGTGCTCGACTGGCCCACGCTGCCTGCGAATGCAGCAGTCAGAACCGTCGCCCCCGACCCACGGCTGCTGTTCCGCTTCTCGGCGCTGACCTTCAACGCGCACCGCATCCACTACGACCGCGACTACGCGGCTCGCGAGGAAGGCTATCCCGGCCTGGTGGTGCACGGCCCGCTGACGGCCATGCTGCTGATCGAGGAGGCGCGCCGCATGTCGCATGCGCCGATCGCAGGTTTCAGCTTCCGCGTTCAGGCACCCTTGTTCGACCTGGCGCCGATTCGGCTGGTCGCCATTCCGGCCGGCAATGAAGTCAGGCTCGAGGCCCAGCGCAGCGACGGTCAGGTCGCGCTCGCCGCCACTGCCGAGCTGGGCTGACCCAGCGCCGTGGCCGCCCCGGCGCGCGTCAACGCGCTTCACCGCGCTTCAGCGCACCCGCGGGGACGCGCAGTCGGTTGCCCGCAGCGCAGGCTCGACCGTCGACCCTCTCGACACGACAACTGCGTGTTTCTGGCCAGCCCGCGTCAAGCAGGGCGGGCGCGGTCCGGGCGCCGGTGGTCGCACACGCCGCTGGGGAAGATCAGCTTCAAGCGCACGACTTCTTCTGCCGAAGGCACCCAGGGCGCGTAGGCCCCGTCAGCCACCGCCTGGTCCACCGTGCGCAAGGTGCAGGCGTAGATGCTGCCCTCGATGGGAGCGCCCGCGACGATGCGCGAGGTGCTGTACAGCGGGAAGGCCCTCGTGCAGGCGCCGGCCGCACGGCTGTC
>Ga0105049_10004439_pt1 | contig 16449 bp, 11 predicted proteins | sample MAT06_FD_78087 | JGI IMG/M metagenome (GOLD analysis project Ga0105049, IMG submission 78087) | Freshwater microbial communities from Lake Fryxell liftoff mats and glacier meltwater in Antarctica - MAT-06 | ecosystem: Environmental > Aquatic > Freshwater > Ice > Liftoff microbial mat | place... | reverse complement strand
TGCGCCAGCAGTTTTGGCACACACGCCCCCAGGCGCGCGCGATCGCTCGGCGACAGCGCGCTATCGTGCGCATGCCAGGAACGCGAATTGGCGTATAAGCCGATCGCGACAAGCGCTGCGAGCAAAACCCATGCGCGTGGTGCTAAAAAACCGCCAGCCAAAAACTTAAGTCTCATTGAGGAAACCCCTGTGTTGCGAGCTCTCACTTTAACTGCCTTAAGCCTGATCAGCATGACCGTCAACGCCCAAATCAATACTGCAATTGTCAAACACAAATTGGCCGGGACGCAGTTTGAAAGCATCCTGGTAAGTCCCGACAAAGCCTCCAGCGCAGCAATGCGCGCCGTGGTGATGGTTCCCAACTGGATGGGTATGGATAAAAACAACCTAGAGCAGGCCAAACTGATCGCCGCGCGTGGCTATGTGGTGCTGCTCGCGGACGTGTATGGCAGCAAAGTGCGGCCTAAAGATGCCGCAGAAGCAGGCGCCGCTGCCGGCAAACTTAAAGCCGATCGCACGCAGCTGCGCGCGCGAGTGGCCCAGGCGCTGAACCTTTTGCAGAGTGAGGCAAAGAGCAAAGGCATCACTCTGAAGGGAACAGGCGCAATTGGCTTCTGTTTTGGCGGCACATCGGTGCTGGAGCTCGCGCGCAGCGGTGCTGAGCTCGCAGGCACCGTAAGCTTTCACGGTGGTCTAGACACGCCGACTCCGAATGACGCGAAAAACATTCAAGGCAAGGTGTTGGCCTTACATGGTGCAGACGATCCGTACGTGCCGCGCGAACAGGTTCTCGCCTTTGAAGACGAAATGCGCGCGGGCAACGTCGACTGGCAGCTGCTGAGCTTTGGTGGCGCAGTGCATTCGTTCACTGATCCGAGCGCAAATGCCAAGGGTCAGGCCGACTACAACGAGCGTGTGGCAATGCGTGCCTACGCAGCAATGGACGCTTTTTTTGCTGAAACCATGCCGTAAAAGCGTCTATTTGCAACGTTTTATTACAAGAACCTAACCGCTTACGGCATGCAAGCTGCAAGCGGTTGGGTATGTGCCCTTGGTTTCGTCGTGCCGCCTGGATCGTCTGCCTAACGCTGGCAGCAGCACTTGTGCCGCGCGCGAATGCACTTGATGCAGCGCGACCGCTGATTGATTTATCGCTACAAACCTGGAATACCGATCAAGGCCTGCCGCACGACGCGGTCATCGCGCTGGCGCAAACCGAAGACGGTAATTTGTGGGCGGGCACCTGGGACGGTTTGGTCAAGTTCAACGGCGCCGAGTTTCGCAATTTCAACCACGACAATACCCCGCAGCTGCGCGATGACGGCACGCTGGCGCTGTATGCCGGGCGCGACAACTCACTGTGGGTCGGAACCCATCGTGGCGGTCTGGCGCGCTGGCGTGACGGTCACTGGACCAGCTTTAGCCAGCAAGCCGACAGCCCATTCAGTCACGTTCTCACGCTGCTCGAAATCCGCAGCGGGGTGCTGCTGATCGGCACCGAAGCGCATGGACTGGTGCGTTTCGAAAATGGCAAATTCAGCGCCCACGACCTGCGCCAGGGCCTTGCCTCCAATACGGTCCATTCGCTGTTTGAAGACAAAGCAGGACGCATATGGGTCGGCACCAGCCTTGGTTTGGCACTGTATAGCGCCGCTGGATTTCAGATGCTCAAACTAAGCACGGTGTCCACGCAAATGCCCATTCTGGCGATTCGCGAAGATCGCAGCGGGCGACTGCTACTCGGTACCGATCAGGGTTTGGTGCGTCTGACGCTCGACGGAGCGACCGTGCGCCACGAGGAACGCTTGTTCGACACCGCGGTGACTCAGGTGATGATTGATCGTGCCAATACCATCTGGATTGCCTCACAAGAACGCGGTTTGATGCGGCTGATGGGCGCACATTGGGATACTTTTCAAGTGGCCGACGGGCTGCCCAATTCGCGCGTGTCGGCACTGCTGCAAGATGCAGCCGGTGATGTCTGGATCGGCACCAACGGCGGCTTGGCGCGTCTGCAGGATAAGACGTTTTCCTCGCTGACCAAGCGTCGCGGCCTCAACGACGACTATGTTCGTGCATTGGGCCAATCGACCGATGGTTCGCTGTGGGTCGGCACCAGCGCTGGGTTAAATCAGGTGGCTCTTGGCAAGATCAAAAGCCTTCCCTCACGATTAGGGGTTGCCCAGCAGTCAATCCTGTCGCTGGCGACCCTGCCCAATAATGAGGTTTGGGTCGGCACCTATCACCATGGCTTAGCCAGTCTCAACAGCCCGCCGAACACGTTCGACAGCGCAAGCGTGGCGCTGCCAGGCAACCAAGTTCGAGCGATCTTGCGGGTGCGGGATGGCTCGACGTGGATCGGCACCGATCGCGGCATCGCGCATCTCAAGGATGGGAAACTCGCGCCTGTCGATCAGCTTGAACTGCCGGGCCGCTTGGTACTTGCGCTGCACCAGAGCGTCGACGATGCCATCTGGGTGGGCACCTCCAACGGCGTGGCCCGCATTGACCGCTTCGGTGTCGCAAAAATTTTTGGTGAGGCTGAAGGCATCACTGCGCAGAATATTTTTAGCTTTCTAAGCGACGATGAAGGCACCTTATGGCTAGGTACCGACAGCGGTTTATATCGCTTTCGCAGCGGCACTTTTCAATTGCTCGACCGGCGCGCTGGTCTGCCGGAAAACACCGTTTTCGCGGTGCTCGACGATCGCCTCGGACACCTCTGGATGAGCTCCAATCACGGCGTCTTTCGGATCAATAAAGCCCTCGCCCACCGGGTCGCCGATGGCACCTTGAATGAGCTTGAGGCGCTGGTTTTTGGTCGTGGTGATGGAATGGCGTCGAGCCAGTGCAACGGCGGCTCGCAGCCAGCGGCGTTGCGACTCGACGATGGCCGCTTGGCGTTTGCGACTTCGCGCGGCGTGGCGATGGTGGATCCGTCGCGACTGAAGCTTGAATCCGAGCAGTCGGCACCGCGCCTGGCGATTGAGGATTTGCTGGTAGAAGGCGAGCAGCTCGCATTAGCGCCGTCGCTTGAACTGCGTCGCAATCAGCGCCGCGTTGAGATCCGCTTCGGCGCAATCAGCTTTCGCGAGCCCGAGCGCATTCGCTATCGCTACCGGCTGATCGGTTTGCACGACACCTGGAGCAAGCCCTCCCGCGATCGAAGTGCGGTGTTTGGCGGCTTGCCGCCGGGCAATTACCGTTTTGAAGTGCAAGCCGCCTATCTCAATGGCCCATGGAGCTCGAAGCCCAGCACGCTGCAATGGCGCATTGCGCCACGCTTTTATGAAACCACCTGGTTTGCAGCTCTGTCCGGCGCACTGCTACTGCTGCTCGGGGTGCTGACCTATCGCTATCGCGTACGGCTGTTGCGCCAACGCACAACCCAGCTGCAGCTGCTGGTTAGTGCGAGAACCAATGATTTAGAAATAGAGAAAGGCCGGCTCGAAGCGGCGGTGCAGGACAAGCTGCGCCTGCTTGCGGAACTGGCCGCATCCAGCGCCCAGTTTGAAAAATTAGCGCGCGAAGACAGTTTGACCGGGCTCTATAACCGGCGTTATTTCGATGCGCTGTTCGAGCGCGCGTTCCTACATGCGACAAAAACCGGCGAGGGTTTGAGCGTCGCCATCGCTGATCTGGATCATTTCAAACAGATCAACGATACCTTCTCGCATCGGGTCGGTGACGAGGTGTTGAGGCGCATCGCCGGCATTTTGACCAGCTATCTGCGCACCTACGACTGCTGTGCACGCTACGGCGGCGAAGAGTTTGTGCTGCTCTTTCCGGGTCTCACGCTGCGCGAAGCACGCGCGGTCTGCGACGACATTCGGCGCGCCGCCTTGCAGCCCATTTGGCACGATTTGCACCCTGATTTGCGCGTCTCGATCAGTTTTGGTCTGAGCGATCGGCTGATCTTGAACCACCACGAAAAGCTCCTCGCCGATGCCGATGCGCAGCTTTATTTGGCCAAGAAAGGCGGGCGCAATCGGGTCTGCGCATAACGGCGCGAGGCGTACACTTCGCGGCTGAAGCACTTGCCGACTCATTCAACCCGCCAACGATGCAGACCTTTCTGTGGCACGACTACGAAACCTTTGGCGTCGATCCCCGGCGCGACCGACCCGCTCAATTCGCGGGGGTCCGCACCGACCTTGAACTCAACGAAATCGACGAGCCGCTGACGCTGTATTGCCGCCTGGCCGACGACTATCTGCCGCATCCAGCAGCCTGCGTGCTGACCGGCATTACCCCGCGCCTAAGCGATCGTCTCGGGCTTGTCGAAAGCGACTTCGCCCTGGCTATTTTCGATGCGATGAGCGTGCCCGGTACGATCAACGTGGGCTACAACAGCCTGCGTTTTGACGACGAGGTCAGCCGCCATTTGTTCTGGCGCAACCTGCTGGATCCGTATGCGCGTGAATATGCCAATGGCAACACGCGCTGGGATTTGATCGACGTGCTGCGCATGTGTTTTGCGCTTCGCCCGGAAGGCATGGAATGGCCAAGTCGCGCGGACGGCGCGCCGAGCTTCAAGTTGGAACATCTGTGCCGCGCCAATGGCATCGAACAACCCGGCGCGCACGATGCGCTGGTGGACGTACGCGCGCTGCTAGATTTGGCGCGCAAGCTGAAACGCGCCCAGCCCAAGCTTTGGCAACACGCGTTGAAACTCAGGCACAAGGAGTTTGCGCGCAGCCTGCTAGATGAGCTTGCAATGACGCCGGTCGTGCATGCCTCAACACGCTTTCCGGCGCGTTTTGGAGGAGTGAGTGTGATCGCGCCGATTGCGGTGCATCCCCAGCAGCCCAACGCAATCATTTGCGCGGACTTGCGCCACAACCCAGCGGCGCTGGCCCACTTAAGCAGCAGCGAGATCGTTGAGCTGCTGTACACCTCGAATGTTGATCGTCCGGATGACGCACCGCGCGTGGCGCTCAAGCTGGTGCGCACCAATCACGCCCCGATGCTGGCACCGTTAAACGTTCTGAACGGGGTTGATCTGCGGCGCATTGAGCTGGACCTAGACGCGTGTTTGAGTCACCTCAAGGCGCTTAAAGAAATACCCGATCTGCCCGCACGGCTGCGCGCTGCGTTTGAAGTAAGCACGGCATTTGTAAGCGACGACGTCGACAGCGCGCTTTACTCGGGATTCATGTCGAATCAGGCGCGTCTTGAGATGCAGCAAATCCGAGCGCTGCCACCGAGCGCGATCAGTGATTTTCGGCTTAACAGCGCAGATAAACGCCTCCCGGAACTGCTGTGGCGCTATCGCGCGCGAAATTTCCCGGCAACGTTAAGTCTCGATGAGCAGATTCGCTGGCAGCAAGAAAGCCACGCGCGTATGCACATGGCCGCGCTCAATCCGTCTCAATTTGAAACACTTATTGCGCAAATTCGGCACACAACTGAACCCGGCGCGCCCGCGCTTGCCACGCTTGATCAACTGCAAGCGTGGGCGCTAGAACGCCATCCAGATTTGTTTACTACAACTTAATTAATTCAACGCTTAAGTTATCCTCTGCCGGGGAATTTAAGTGGGTGAATGCTGTGCTGCGTGACTCTCGACTGTCGGTCAAATTAGGCGTTTTTGTTGCGGTTTTTATTTTGCTATTCGGCGCGTTCGTGTTCATGGTGCATCGTGCCATCGAGACCGTAAGGATCAACGGCGAGATGTATCACAAGATCATCCTGGGCAAGGATCTGATCGCCGATGTATTGCCACCGCCGGAGTACATCATCGAGTCCTACCTGCTGAGCTTGCAGCTCAGCCAGGAGACGGATCCCACGCGGATTTCCGAGCTGATCGCGCGCGGCAATCGGCTGCGCCTGGAGTATGAAAATCGCCACGAATTTTGGAAGCGCACGCTGAATCCCGACGCGCTTGGCGACATGATGACGGTCACTTCCTACCGCCCGGCCATCGAGTTTTTTGAGCTGCGCGACAACCAGTTTGTGCCCGCCATTCGCGCCAACGAGCCCGAACGCCAAGCGGTCGCGCTACAGCAAATGCAAAAGCTCTACGAAATCCATCGACTGGCGATTGATGAGGTGGTCAAGATGGTCAATGTGCGCAACGCGAGTTATGAGAGCGACGCCGACCAAGTGGTGCGCACGCAACTGCAAGGCCTGGTTGTACTGGGCTCGCTCATTTTGATCATTGTGCTGGTGCTGGCGTGGTTCGCCGCGCGGGTGGCCAAACGTTTGAGCGATCGCATCACGGTGGCAGCTGAAGTGGCGACCCGCATTGCCTCGGGCGATCTAAGCGTTGAGGTGCCGACCACCGATGACGTCGATGAAACGGGCAAGCTGCTGCGCGCGATCGGCGGGATGGCGCACAACTTGCGCGCCTTGGTCACCCGGGTCAAGCAGGCGTCGATCGAGATGATGTCCACAGCCACCGAATTCGCCGCTGCGAGCCGCCAGCAAGAGTCCACCGTGCAGGGCTTTGGGGCGTCGACCAACCAAATTGCGACCGCCACCCGGCAAATTTCGGCCACCGCCGCGGAGCTTTTATTGACCGTTGAAGGCGTCAGCGTGGTGGCTAACCAAACCGCCGACCTCGCCGAACAGGGCCGCTCGGGCTTGCACAATTTAGACGAAAGCATGGAGCGCTTGGGTCGCGCAGCGGCGGCGATGTCCTCACGACTGGCGGCCATCCGCGAAGAAGCAGCAGAAATCACCGGGGTGGTGACGACGATCTCAAAAGTGGCCGACCAAACCAACCTGCTGAGCATTAACGCCGCTATTGAGGCCGAGAAAGCGGGCGAGCAAGGCCTTGGGTTCTTAGTCCTTGCCCGCGAAATTCGGCGTCTTGCCGATCAAACCGCGGTGGCCACCCTGGATATCGAGGAAATGGTCAAGCAGATGCAGTCGGCGGTGTCAGCGGGCGTGATGGAAATTGATCGCTTTGCCGAGGAAGTGAAAAGCGGAGTGGGCTCCGTGGAGCGCATTGGCGGGCGCTTCGGGCAAATCATCACCCAGGTAAAATCGCTCTCGGAGCGTTTTGAGTCGGTTAACCACGGCATGAAGAGCCAGAATGCGGGCGCTCGACAAATCTCCGACGCGATGGGCAATTTGATGGACGGCGCGCGCTCAACGTCCAATTCGCTGCGCGAATTCAATGCTGCGACCGAAAATTTACGCGACGCTATCGGCAGCCTAAAGCAACAGATCGCCCAGTTTGATCTCGGTTAAATGTTGGCGATTGTTTTCAGCGCAGGGCACCTGAGCTACGCGATAGCCGCTCAGGACGTGGTGCGGGTGCTTCCACTGACCGAACTGCGCGCAGTACCGCAGGCACCGGATGGCGTGATCGGCCTGCTGCACTACGACAACGCGCTGCTGGCGACGGTTGATTTGCGTCTGCTGCTGGAATCGACGCCCTGCATCAGAGCGCTGTCGTCGCGCCTGATCATAGTGAAGATTACCTCTCCGGATCGGACAGCCGTGCGCTTCGCGCTGCTGGCCGAATCGGTGTTGAATTTGATTCGCGTGGATCGCCGCTTGATTGCCGTGAAGCTCGCTCGCGCACCGTTTCTGGGCGACATTCTGGCGATGCAGGACAACGCACCGCAGCTGATCGACATCCGACGGCTGCTGCCGGATTCAATCCGCAACCTGTATCGGGTCGATTTAAACGAGCTGCCCGGATCAACTGAAAATGCGCCGCCGCGATGAATGAATCGGCGCTACTGGCGAGCATTCAGGATTGCCTGCGAAAGGCGATCGGGCTGGATCCGCGGGCGATCGGCAATGCGCTCATCAGTCAGGCAATGGAGGCGCTGCGGGCGAAGAGGCCGGGCGTTAGCGAGTTTGAGCTTACGACGCTAATTAAAGATCCGGCCGTTGTCGCCGAACTGGTGGACTCCGTGGTGGTGCCAGAAACCTGGTTTTTGCGCGACCCGCCGCAGTTCGCCGATCTTGCCTCGCGTGCAGCCTCGCTCACGCAGGGCACTTTGAACGTGTTGAGCTTGCCGTGTTCTAGCGGCGAGGAACCGTTGAGCATCGCTGGCACCCTGCTTGCTGCCGGTCGGGTTGATTTCCACGTGTGGGGCGTTGATGTCGCGGCCAACGCGATTGCGCTGGCACAGCGCGCGCGCTATTCAAATCACTCCTTGCGCGGACAGCCCGCGCCGAGTTGGCTCGCGCGGATAGAGTCCGAATTTGCGCCCTACGAGCCGCTGCAATCGCATATCAGCTATCTGCGTATGAACTTGCTGGACCCCGAGCTAATCCACAGGCTGCCGAAAGCGCACGTGATTTTTAGCCGCAATTTTATGATTTATTTGCACGCCGAAGCCCGCGTGCAGTGGCTGCATACGCTGAAAGAGCTGCTTTTACCGGGTGGCGTGATTTACACAGGTTCAGCCGAACCGATTAGCCAGTTTGATGATGGTTTCACGCAGCTCGACGCGGGTGCGGCGCTGCTCTACCAGCGCAGCCGCGCGCCGGCCAGCAAGCTTGCCGTTAACTTCAAGATCAAGCCCGAAGCGCATTCCGATCCGACCACTGCGCGAAAGACCGCCAAACCTCCGACGCTTATAGAAGACGTAAGCGACGTGCCGCCAAGTCTGTATCTGCAAGCCGTTGGCGCCGCAGATCGCGGGCTTTTGAGCGAAGCCGCAGCGCTACTGGCAACGCATTTACAAGCAGCGCCGCTCGATGTGGATGCGTGGAATCTAAGTGCGCTGGTGCAGCTCGGTCTCGGCCAGGAAGCATTTGCGCGCGAGCGCTGGGAGCGCGTTTTGTATCTTGATCGGCGCAACGCAAGTGCGCTGCAACATCTGCTGGTGCTGGCAACACGCAGCGGCGATGCTGCGCGCGCCGAGCAGTTCAGGCGGCGTTTGCAGACACCTACTTCTCGTGGCAATTTGCCGCTTGAGAACCCAGCATGAGCCGCTGCTGGCGAGACATCGGCGTCTACGGCAACGGCCAATGCGTGAAGCTCATTGAGCACATCCATTGCCGCAATTGCGAGGTGTATGTCCACGCCGGACGCGAGCTTTTTAACCGCAGCGTTGTAGCGCTGCCAGCCGATACCTTCGCTGAGCCGCAGGCTACTACGCGAACTTCAAAACGCACCGGGCTGCTGCTGTTTCGCCTCAATGAGGGCCACTACGCCTTGCCGGTGAGTGCCATTTTGGAGGTCGGCGAGAACCGCTTCGCGCGGCGGCTGGCGCATCGCTTTGGAGGTCTGCTGGAGGGCGTGGTCAATGTGCGTGGTGAACTGCACCTACTCGCATCATTGGTGCGACTGCTGCAAATTACCGAGGCGGCGACTCCCTCAAGCAAAGCGCGCTTGATCGTTTTGGGCAATTCAACCCAGCCGTGGGTGATTCGCGCGGACGAAGTCATTGGCGTGGAGCAGCTCTCGGAAGATTCACTTGAGACGCCGCCCATCTCCCTACCCACCACGTTGCTACCGTTTATTCGGGCCGTGGCTTGGATGAAAGCCCGTCATGTGCATCTGCTCGACGCCGACCGCGTGATCGAGGCGTTTGCGCAGGCCCAATATTGATGGCAAGCGTCGTCGCCAACCCGCTGTTTGGTCTGTTTATCGATGAGCTCAAGCGCCTTGAGCCAAAGCTGCACGAATTGCTTTTGAGCATGGCCAGCGGTGAGATCGATGGTCGGGTGTTTGAGCAGTTCAATCGCCGTCTCGGCGGCTTGTTCAGTGCCGCGCGCGTGGTCTCATTTGGCTTGGTTGAGGAAATTGTTGCGGCGATGCAGGCCACGCTCAGCGCTCAGCTGGAGCCGGGCAACGTCGCGCCTGATGGCGTGATTGCGGCTTTGACGGCGGGCCTGGAGCTGTTTCACCCGCTCGCGGAGCCCGGCGCTGCAGGCTTTGAGGCGGTAATCCTGCAAGCGAGTGAGCGCGCACCAGCTCTGCTTGCACGGCTGCGCGGGTTCAGCATAGTGACGAAGGATTCCAGCGCACCGGGCGCGGTCGGATCGGCGCATGAGCTCAAAATGCTGGAGCTGTTTCGCGGGGAAGTGGAGGACCACGCGGCCGCGCTGGCTCGAGGGCTGATCGAATTGGAGGCGCGTCCGGACAACTATTCACTGGTTGACCCGTTGATGCGCGCGGCGCATTCGATCAAAGGCGCGGCGCGCGCGGTGCGCCTGGAGGCCGCGGTGCGCTTATCGCATGCGCTAGAAGATGCGTTAAGCGCGATCAAGCTCGGCCGTGAGCGGGTTCGGCAAGCACATACCGATGTCTTTTTGCGCATCAGCGATCAGCTCGCCCACCTAGCGCGAAATGCTGGGGCAATTGGCAATCAGCGTATCGATGAGGAGTCGCTTAAATTGCTGGCGGCGCTCGCAAACTTGGATAATCACAGCGAGGCCGCGCCCAACGCACTGCCTGACCCAACTCACGAGCCGAGCCCGGTGGCTTACCCAGAAGACGCGCGCGTAGAGCCGATGCTGCGCGTCAAGGCACGCGACTTAAGCCAGCTGATTGCGCTCAGCGCTGAAAACTTGGTCGAAAACGCGCGGCTGCGGCGCTTTTCGATCGAGCTACACCGGCTGCGCACCGATATGATCGGGCTGGCGGATTTAGTCGAGAATCTCAACCAGCAGTTGGGCGCGCCGGTAATTTCAGACCCGATCGGCGCGAACTTGATGCATATCCGCCATCGCACGCGCCATGTGCGCAGCCGCCTCAATGGGCTGTCGGATCAGTTCAACGATTACTCCAATTACGCCGATAATTTGGTGCAACGCCAATTTCGCCTGAGCTCAGCCACCCGCATGCGCCCACTGCGCGATCTGAGCTACGTCTACCCGCGCATGCTGCGCGACCTAAGCCGCCGCTTGGGCAAGCGCGTGCGCCTTCAGATCAGCGGCGAGGGGGTTCTTGCTGATCGCGATGTGCTGGCGCGTTTGGAGGCACCCCTGACGCATCTGCTGCGCAACGCAATCGACCACGGAATTGAGCTACCCGCGCAGCGTAGCGCGCTCGGCAAGCCGCCAGAGGGCTTGATTCAGATCGACGCTGCGCACCGCGCCGGCATGTTGGCGCTCGAAATTCGCGACGATGGCGCGGGGATCGATACCGAACGGATTCGGGCCAAATTAATCGAATCGCGGCGCGCCGACCCGAACGCGCTGGCGCAGCTTGAGCCAACGGCACTGCTCGATTTCCTGTTTGATGCGGGGTTTTCAACCGCGGCCGCAGTGACAGAAGTGTCCGGCCGCGGGGTTGGCCTTGATGTCGTGCGCGCGGTCATTAATGAAATCGGCGGGAGCGTGCGCTTAAACTCAAGTCTAGGCCACGGCAGCGTATTTCACCTAAGCGTGCCGATCTCACGCTCCGTGGTTCGCGCGATGGTGGTGCGCACCAGCGGGGAAATTTACGCGTTCCCGCTGACCCGCATCGAGCGCATCGTGCGCGTGCCGGTCAGCGAGATTCAGTCGCACTCAAACTGGCAGTACCTGTCCATCCACGGACGCAACATCGGTCTAAAGTCGCTCGCTGTGCTGCTCGAGCTGGGCCCGGCTAAGAGCGCTAGAACCGAGGTGTGCGCGGTGATTGTTGAGGATCTCGGCCGCGGATTCGGCTTTGTGGTGGACGAGTTTATTGGCGAGATGGATCTGACAGTGCGCCCGTTGGATGCACGTCTTGGGCGCGTGGCCGACTTATCAGCGGCGGCGATCATGGCCGACGGTGAGCCGGTGATCGTGCTGGATGTCAGCGATCTGCTGCTCTCAGCGCAGCGCGAAGACCGCGCCTCACGGCTAAAAGTCGATGATCAGGCGCACAAACTGAAGCGCCGCAAGCGGATCCTGGTGGTTGACGATTCGATTTCGGTGCGCGAGCTCGAACGCCAGCTCCTGCTCGCTCGCGGCTTCGAGGTAGATATCGCAGTGGACGGCATCGACGGCTGGAGCCGCGTGCGCGAACAAAAGTTTGATTTGGTCATCACCGATATCGACATGCCGCGCATGGACGGCCTTGAACTGACCCGTTCGATCAAGCAGGACAGTCGCCTGCGGCAAATCCCGGTGGTGATTGTGTCCTACCGCGATCGCGCTGAAGACCGCGCGCGCGGTTTGGACGCGCGCGCTGACTGCTATTTAACCAAAGGCGATTTTCAAGACGAGCGCTTTGTGGAAACGATCGTTGAGCTGATCGGTGAGCCGGAAGCGCCAGCATGAGGCTGAATATTTGCCACAGCCGCCTGGACGCCATCGGCGCGCTGCGCCGGTTATGTGTCGAGCACAGCGACTGGCGCATCGACTACTTGGGCCAGGATCTCAGCGCGAGCCTGCGCGCGCTTGCGGCGAGCCCGGCTGACGCGCTGCTGGTTGAACTGAAACTTCTAAAAGATCCAAGAATTGACCTGCAGCGCTTGAGCGCAAGCTACGGCCTGAAGGTGCTGGCGCTCAGTGATGACCCCTTAAGCGAAGTGGACGCCATCTATCGCGCGATGGGCCTTGGTTTGTTTGATGCAGCGCAAACACCGCGCTTGAACGAGCGCCGCGAACTGCGCGATCAACGCTCCCTAGTTGATCGCGTCCTGCGTATCGAGCGACTCAAGCGCGGTGAAAATGCCGGAAAAACCAACAATATCCAAGCGTCAAATCTGCCACCGTTAGTGGCCTTAGGCGCGTCTACTGGCGGCCCGAAAGCTATCTTGCGCGTCTTGCAGGATCTGCCGCGACCGCTGCTGGCAAGTGTGCTGGTGGTGCAGCATTTTGTCGGCGCAAGCCTGACAGATTTACCGCCCTGGCTGGCACGCGAAAGTGGGCTGCCGGTGAGCCTAGCGCAGCCCGGTGAGTCGCCGCGCGCGGGCTGCGTGCACATTGCCGATGTGGCGCAACACCTGGGTTTGGCGCGCTCGGGCCACTTTGAATTGAGCGCGATTCAACACGGCGAATTGCACTGCCCAAGCGTCAACCATTTGTTTGAAAGCCTTGCGTCCCACGCCCGGCCTGGCTCAGCCGCGCTGCTCAGCGGTATGGGCGACGATGGTGCGAGCGGCCTACTCGAGCTTAAACGCGCCGGCTGGTGGACCATCAGTCAGGACGAGGCAAGCTGCGCCGTATACGGCATGCCGCGTGCGGCAATGGAGCTCAACGCGGGGTGCGAACAGCGCCCGTTGGCACAAATTGGCGAGCGTTTGCTGCGCATGCTGCCATCGAGCTGACCCGCGATGAAAAACCGCATCCACGTGTTGGTAGTCGACGATCAGCCGATCACAATCGAGGCCGTGCGGCGCATCCTTGAATCCGATCCCACCATTTCCTTCCATTCAACCACCGATTACGAACAAGCTCTGCGCTTTGCCATTGCGCTCAAGCCGACAGTCATATTGCAAGACCTCATCATGGACGACTACGACGGCCTTGACTTAGTCCGCGCCTACCGCGCAGAGCCGGCGCTTGAGGGCATCCCGGTGGTGGTGCTATCGGCTAACGAAGAAGGCCAGACCAAAGTTGAAGCGTTTGCCGCCGGGGCTAACGACTACGTGGTGAAGCTGCCCAGCGCGCTTGAGCTGATTGCCCGCGTGCGCTATCACTCTGAAGCGTACTTAAGCGCACTCGAACGTCGCGATGCGTTTGCCGCACTTGAAACACAGCGCTGCCAGCTTGAAGAACAGGCGCTAAAACTCAAATTTGCCAATCAGGAATTGGCCGAGAGCGCATTCACCGACCCGCTCACCGGTCTGCGCAATCGGCGCTATTACCGCCATTACACACAGACCACGCTAATGCCATGGCTCGAGGGTATTCAAGCGATAAACGACCCGCGCCGCGCTGGCGACGAGCTCAGTTTGATCCTGCTCGATGTGGATCATTTCAAACAAATCAATGACCGATTTGGCCACGATGGGGGCGATCAAGTGCTAATCGAAATCGCCAATCGACTGCGCAGCGTGGCCCGCGTGGGCGACCCGGTCATTCGCTGGGGTGGTGAAGAGTTTCTAGTCATTGCCCAAGGCACGCCGCGCGGCCAGGCGCACAAAGTGGCACAGCGCATTTTGAAGGTGATCGGCGGGGAATCCTTGGAGCTCAGCAGCGGCGTGCGCTTGAATTTGCGCGTGTCGATCGGCTGGGTGCCCTTTCCATTCGACCTCAATGAGCCTAGGCGCGTGGATCAAGAGCGCGCGCTGAACTTGGCTGACGCCGCGGTTTACTTGAGCAAGCTGGGCGGTAGGAACCGCTCTATCGGGGTACTACCGATGGCCGATTGGAACGACACCCTGTTCGACGAAAGCGCAGACGCGCCCAAATCGTTGCTCGCCAAATCAGGCACTCAAGTTGAGCTTATTGAGACATTAGGGCCTTAAGCGCACGTTTAAGTCTCGAAACCGTCGACCAAAAGCAGCTCAGCAATACACGTGCTGTTCAGGCCAACTGCGTCCAGCGCGCTCGAGAGGGAACCGTTGGCGTAGCGCACTTGGCCGGTGATGGTGACTGATGAGCCTGCGGCCCCATTTAGCTGCCACAGCGCATTGCTCTCGTAATTGCGCCACGCCGACCAGGTGGCTGCGTCCTGTCGAAAGCGCATTTGCTGCGGATTGCTGCCAGCGTAGACGTACAAATCAACTTCGCATTGGCTGACGCTGAACGCTTCGCGAGCGATCACTAGCGGAAAGATCTGATTTCGCCGACCAAAGTTCTGCGTCCAATAGTGTCGATAAGGCCCGTTCGCGGCGGACATCACCGCGCAGGTATTGCCAAATCGGACCGTAGCGGCATCGGCGCTTTCAAACGCATAGCCCACCCCGATCTCATTGACCGTGCTGCTTAAAATGTTGGCACGGTGGCCAGACGATGCAAGCCAGCCGGACATCACCGCTGCGGCCGTGGCTGAGCCGGCGGCGATGTTTTCAGCAAATGAGTTCCACACGTAGCCCGCGTTGGTTGCCCGCGCGCTGGCCGACAAATTGGTATCCGGATCGCAGTGCATAAAGAAATTGCGCACGGCCATGGCATCACTGTGCGCAATCGATGTGCCATTGAGCAGCGCGTTGGCCTTGAGCGGCGCCAACTGCCCGTTATCCCAGCGCGCCTGATTGACTCGCACCACCACTTCGTCCATCGGTGTTTGCGCTGCAAGTTGCGGCGGAACAGCGGCCAACAGCGCAAGGACGAGGATGCGATTCATAATTTGATCTTTAGACATGGATTCGGTGTGAAGGATACGGTCAAAACGGACATGCGTGCTGTGATTGGGTTGCAGATTTGACGAGAGCACGGTAGAGACGGCCGCTCGGACTTATACTCAAACGTGATCGGCAACTAAAGACGTTTTGAAGCATGAGCACCATCGATATCACCCGCGAACACAGCATGACCGTCGCGCAAGCCAAGAAGGCGGCAACCAAGGTGGCGCAAGAAATACGTGAAGCCTTTGACGTCGAATACGAATGGGACGGCAATAACCTGAACTTTCGCCGCTCCGGCGTTGATGGTGTCATTTCGCTGAGCAAAGGCCGCGTGCGCGTGCAGGCGAAACTAAGCTGGTTGCTCAGTGCCATTCGCGGAAAAGTTGAGACCGAAGTGCAGCGTTATCTTGAGAAAGAGTTTGGCAAGCAGCCATAGGGCTCTAACACCACCCATTCACCCCACATCAACGCGAAAAAGGCGTCGCACTGTTTTCAAGAGCGACGCCTTTGGCTATTTCAACACTTCAGCGCCGTTACCGACGCCGAAGCAATTTGCAGCGTTTTAGAACTCGTAACGAATACCCACCTGGAACGCCCAGCGGCTTTCGCCAACGGTGTCGCGCCGAGTGAGGATGGTCGGATTGTAGGTGCCATCCGGCAACACGCCTGCGCCCACCGGGGCGTAGATGAAGCGGCCTTGCGCATCCACACCGGCAAAGTTCGCAATTCGCGCGTTGTAGGGGAAGCCCACTTCGTCGATATTGCCCCACTTGTCGTTAACCAAGTTGCCAACGTTGAGGATGTTTAGGTACACCTCACCGGCGCCAAAGCCTGGAAAACCGGGGATTTCTTGTGCAATCCGCATATCCATCTGGTTGACCCACGGGCTGCGTGCCGCGTTGCGATCAAACACCTGGCCCTGGCGCGGTGCCAGGAAGCGGTTGTTGGCGACGTATTGAGCGAACGCGGTGGCAAAAGCAGGCGTGGTGTAGGTGACTAACGGGTCGTTTTCGCCGTTGGGCACGTACAGGAGGTCGTTACCCTGAATTCGATCACCGTTCGCATCGTTGTTAAAGTTATAGCTGTATGGACGGCCAGCACGGGCTTCAAAGAACATCCCGAAACTGGTTTTCAGATCGGCAAAGAATGCTTTCTGATAGTTGAGCGCCAAAATCCCGCGACCACGAATCTCGTAGTTTGATGTCGACGCGATTTCTTCGTTGACGTTAAACACAGAGCGGTTGTTCCAGTTCGAATTAGCCACCGAGCTGGTGCCCGGATTGACGTCTTCAGCTTGACTGTAGGTGTAACCAAACTTCCACGACCAGCC
>Ga0105049_10004437_pt1 | contig 16451 bp, 13 predicted proteins | sample MAT06_FD_78087 | JGI IMG/M metagenome (GOLD analysis project Ga0105049, IMG submission 78087) | Freshwater microbial communities from Lake Fryxell liftoff mats and glacier meltwater in Antarctica - MAT-06 | ecosystem: Environmental > Aquatic > Freshwater > Ice > Liftoff microbial mat | place... | reverse complement strand
GAGCGGCAAGATGATCCCGTACGGGCCGATCGGTGCGGACGTGATGCGCTGGATGTACTGCCGCCACAACCCTGCGGCGAACCTGCCATTTGGCCCCGTGCCCGCGAACGAAGTCCGTGGCCGTTTCCACATCAAACTCTGGAATTGCTACAGCTTCTTCGTCAATTACGCCATCGCCGACGGTTACGATCCGACTGCCAAGCCGGTGCCCGTGGCGGACCGCCCGGACATCGACCGCTGGATCCTTTCTGACCTGCAAGAACTGATCCGCACCAGCCGCGAATCGTTCGAGCGTTACGATCTGATGACGATGGCAATCGCGACCGAAGAGTTCGTCGATGCCAAGCTCAGCAACTGGTACGTTCGTCGAAACCGCGACCGCTTTTGGAGCAAAAACGCCGACCTCAGCCCCGCCGGTTTGCAAGACAAGCTCGCAGCGTACCAGACGATGCACACGGTGTTATCGACGCTCGCGCAACTGATCGCGCCGTGCGTACCGTTCCTCGCCGAAGTGATCTGGAGGAACCTCAACGCCGCGAGTGAAAGCGTCCACCTTTGCGATTATCCGACGGCAAACGAGACGCTCGTCGATGCGACGTTGTCCGACGACACGCAAGCGTTGTTGGCTTTGATTACTCTTGGCGGCGCGGCACGAAATGCGGCGAAGCAGAAGGTGCGTCAACCGCTCGCGGAGCTTTGCATTTACTCCGATGTCGAAGCCGTTCGGCGGGCGGCGACGCGATTCGTCGAGCAGATTGCGGACGAACTCAACGTGAAGCGCGTGCGAGTGGTAAGCGACAAGCCACTGACCGCTTCGGCGAAGATCAACATGAAAACCGCCGGTGCAAAGATCGGCGCGAAGAAGAAGGAAGTCGAACAAGCAATCCGCGAAGCGAACGTCGACGAACTGGCGCTGAAACTCCGCTCCGGCCCCGTGGAACTTGCGGGTGTTACGCTGGAGTCGGCGGACATCACTGTGGAGTTTGTCGCAGCCGACGGTTGGGCGGGGGCCGTGGATCGCGGGACGCAGGTATCGCTCGATGCTCGCATTTCGCCCGAACTCCGGGCCGAAGGGTTGAGCCGCGACGTGATCCGCACCGTGCAAGACGCCCGCAAAACGGCGGGGTTAAACCTCGCCGACAAAATCGCGTTGCACCTTCAGACGCCATCGAGTGATCTCTCGCAAGCGATCCTCACGCATCGCGACGCGATTTCTGCCGCCGTGCAAGCGACCGAGTGGAGCGAAACAGCCCTCGCACACGCAACGACCGCAAAAGTCGATGGTCACGATCTGACGATTTCCCTGCAACGGATAACGTGAGATCTTTCACGACAAGGGAAATAGATGATCCTCCGAATGATGATCGTGACGCATGGATTTTCGACATTCCAATTGCTGGCCCCGCGAGTCAAATCCTGGGAAGCCGTCGAGACCAAATGTCGAAAGATTGCAAAAGATCTTTCGCTTGTATTTTTGAAGGATGAAACGTAATGCTCCATCGCCATCTTAACAGTGCGGAATGGACGCCGATGGCCGTCGAATCGCTCTTCGATCGAGGCGATATGGCGGACTGGCAGGAGTTCACAAAAGCACCTGCAAAAAGCAAAGACGTTGCTCGTTATGCGCTCACTATGTCTCAGGCCCACGAAGACGAAGGTTCGGCAGCACTCGCAAGAATTCTCGTTATGCGATTTCACCCTGAACTTCTCGCAGAATTAACCCGCAATCACAGCGATTCGTTACCACTGCCGCCACACTAATTCCACGTCAGCCGCTCAGACGGCACCGTTCGAAGACGGTCCTTACGCACGTGTTGCAGATAAGTCTGATATGGGTGGTGAGTCCACTAAACGGATTGTGATTTTTTACGAGCAGCCACACGAATTCAGGAAGTCAAAAAATCGGAGGCGATTTGACGTAAGTCAGATTCGCGAGGTGCCTCCACGTGGCGTGAAAATGTTGCGACCAGCGTCGAATACAGAGGCGATCAAAAAGGCGACTCTTTGGGTCGCCAAAACCTGCAAAACCAGTTTTGGAGCGTCCGCAATTCGAACTTACGTCGGTTATAAACGGCCAAAAATAGCGACTTACACGGCCTCGTGGTGGTGCCGGACGATTTCACCATCGACGAGGTAAATGACATCTTCGGCAATGTTCGTGGCATGGTCGGCGATTCGTTCGACGTGTCGCACCGCAGAAAATAACGATAATGCCGCGTCGATTTTGTCGGGCGAAGTTTTCATTTCGGCGATCAACTCGTGAATGATCGCCGCGTTATGCGCATCGACTTCATCGTCGAGCCGAATCACCGTGCGTGCCGCGGCCACGTCTGAATGCACAAAAGCGTCGAGGCTGCGTCGGACCATGTCGATGGTCCGTTCCGTCATCGGCTTTAAGCGACTTGGAATATTCGCGAACGGCGGGTGCGACAAAGTGAGTGCGCGTTCGGCAATTCCCGAGGCTAAGTCACCCATTCGTTCGAGATCGGTCGAAATCAGTAGAACCGCACTAATTCGCCGCAAATCGACCGCTACCGGCTGGTGAAGTGCCAGGATTTTCAGGCACTCTTCGAGCACCTCATTTTCGAGTTGATCGATCAGGTTATCGCCTTCGATGACCCGATCCGCCATATCGATATTGCGGTCTTGCAGCGCCTGCGCGGCCTGGAACACAGCTTCCTCCACTAGCCCCGCCATCTTCAAAACGAGCTTCTGCAACCGTTCGAGATCGCGTTCCATGTGTTTGGACATTCATACTTCCCGATTGTGCATTCAACGATTCTCGTTGGCATAATACGACACATCCCCGGTGAGTGAAACCTTAACCGCCCATAACTTTTGCGAGAACTTCTTCGCCGGTCATGCGGAAGGCGGCTTTGTGCGGGCAGGCTCGCACGCAGAATGGGTCGGTGTCGTCGGGGACCAGATCCTGGCACTTGTCGCAGTTGATCGCCTTCGTTGGCAGGGTGTAGAGCGTTTGCGTCGTTTGCTTCGGGGGCAACTGGATCGAACCGTACGGGCAGTTGCGTTCGCACAAACCGCACTGGATGCAGTGGTTCTCGATCTTGATTTGCAGCGAAGTTCCCGAACGGTGGATCGCGTCGACGGGGCAACCGTCCATGCAGTACGGCTTGTTACACGACCGGCACGATGCCGCTACGAGGTAGTCGCCGAAGCGATTGCCTTCGCGAAGCAACCGCGAGTAACCGTCGCCGTGAACGTCGGCACACGCCTTCGTGCATTCGTCGCAGCGCGTGCAACTCTTGAGGTCGAGCATCATCAGGAAGCGGCCCTGATACAGCCCCTGGTTCAGGAAGTCGCCGAGGATGTCGCTTTCGATCGGCTTCGGGGCACGATTTCGCGTGAGGTGTCGCGTCCGGGCTTCTTGAAGTTGCCGTTCGACGCTAGGGAACAAATTCCGCATCTCGTTGAACAGGCTTTTCGGTATCCGGATCGCTTCGACGGTATCGAGTGCGGTCACAGTAGCGGTGCGGCGACCGTCTTCTTCGAGCATCGCGATTTCGCCGAAATACTCGTCTTCCGTCTGGCGGTTCAACACGACTTCGCGACCGTCGATATCTTGCGTAATCTTCACCGAGCCGAGCCGGATGATGTAAAAGTCCTGGGCTTTCTCGCCTTGGCCAACGAGTCGCTCGCCGGGTTGCGTACGCCTCAGCGTGGCGCGATCTTTGCCTGCTGGGGCATCGACGAGTAATCGGGTCAGCGCTTCGCGGTCTTCGCGTTCGACGAGGTCTTGAAATAGTGTCGGCGGTTCGTTTTCCTTGGCACGACGTTGCAGGCACGAGCGGATGGCGTTTCGCGTGTAAATGAGGTTCAACACATCGCGTGCGGACTCGGAACGCTGAACCATATCGAGGACGTTCCGCGTCACTTCGTAGACGATGGCGGTGTCCGATTCGACGCGAATCGATGCGGTGCGTCGCTTGTTCGCCATGCAGGCAAGTTCGCCGAGGATCGTCGCCCAGGTGCCGAGTTCGACGATTTTCGTGCCGAGTTCGCTGGGGTCATCTTCGCGCGGGCTGCGTCCGAACAGTCTCCCGAGGAAACCCGTTTCGACCGCTTTCGCCTTTACATCGCGGCTGTATATGCCGAACTGGCCTTCGCCGAGGAAGTACGCGGTGTTCGCGTAGTGCCCCTGCAAGCCGAGCACGTGCCCTTTCTTAACGACGAGCCGTCGTACCGCACCTTCGTTCCAGCGCAAGTAGGAGAGTGGCACTTTCTGGAACGGCGAGAACGATCGCGTCGATTGTGGCGTCCCGAACTCGGGGATAAAATCGAACTTCAGCTCCTGCATTTCCTCGGCCGAGAGGAAGCCGCTTTCCGCTTTCCCGGAGCGTGTGGCATAGAACACGACATCCTTCGCGATGACCGTATTCGGGCTTTCGAGTTGCGCGAGTAGTGGGCTATCGCCTTCGATTTCGAGTGCGTCGCGGAGTGGCTTCGGTACGATCCGCTTATTGAGTTGCAGCGCACCCGTAGGGCACGAGTTCATGCACTCGCCGCACTGCACGCAGTTCGATTCGGCCATGATCGAATCGAGGTCGAAGCTGATTCGTGTCTTGTAGCCCTTGCCCGTATGGCCAATCACCTTGAACGGCCGGACTTCGTTACACGCACGCACGCAGCGATCGCAACCGATACAGCGATCGTGGTCGACCGCCACCGTCCGCGAAGAATATGGCAACAGCGAGTTCACGACCTTGTGTGCGGTGTGTGCAAGCGACATCGGTAGCGGCACCGTAGGCCGCGAATTCGGGTGACGCTCGACGTTCTTTCCAGTGGTATGCGAAAGGTCTTTGTGTCGCGTGGGGATGCCAACGCGTGGGCCAGACAGTTCGAGGTTGTCAGCGACTTTCTTCAGTTCGTTGTCGTAGACTTTCGTTTTGCCCGCGTCGGCTTCGGGGTGGTAGTTGTCCGCCAACAGAAATTCAGCGAGAAGCGAAACCGACGATTGCACGATCTCGGAATACTCGGGTTTCAGGCCCGGCCCGACCCGCGTCGTGATCTGCATTTCCTTCTGAATTTCGTGATGGCAGGCGGGAACGAGCTTGTCGCCGGGTTCGACCGTCTTGGTACTTCGCTTGTAACGCACAACGTGTACCGAGCACATCCGACACACGCCAACGGGCTTCATGTGCTCGCGGTGACAGAGTACCGGAATGCGGCGATCGAGATCGTCTTGCGTCCAGATTCCATCGCGAACGAGTTTCATCCCCACGTCGTAAATCGTGGTTTTGCGAATGATCGGCAAGCCATCGAGGTTGTAACGTTCGACGCCTTGCGCATCTCGTACCTTGGTTGCCAGCGGCATACTCACGTCGACGCCATCGATCACGATCTTGATGAAGTCGTTCAGCTGCGCATATGTGGCTTTCACTTGACGAATCAGATTGCCGTCTTCGTCGCGCGCGAAAACCCCTTCGTTTTCCTTACCCAGCGATTCGATCACGTCCAACGATACGGCCATGAGAATACTCCAACAACTGAGGTGCGCGGCGATCTGGACAAGAACCCGTGCGATTAAGTTTCGGATCGCACATCATCGGGAAAGTATTGCAGCACGGTCATCAGCGGGTTGGCAGCGACTTGACCGAGGCTACAAATCGACGTCATAACCATCGCGAGCGACATATCGGAAATCACATCGGCAGTCGAATCGACCGATTGCTGAGTGAGGCTGCGTTCGCCGCGACTTTTCGCGAGGTTGGTCCCGATCTCGACGAGTTTCTGTGATCCCAACCGACACGGCACGCACTTCCCGCACGATTCGTTCCGGAAGAACTCGGTGTAGTTTTTCGCATGGTCGAGCATGTTCGGGGCGGTCTTCGATGCGTACACGGCAAGCCCCGCACCGAGCATCATACCGAGGGCGTTCCCGGTACCGATGCCTAAAATCTTACTGACGTTTTTGAAGACCCCCAAATCCATCGGCAAAGTCAGCAGGTTGAAGTGGCTGTTCGCTTCGTTCACGCCGCGGTCGAGAATCTTCTTGGTGTTATCGTTGGCGCGGCTGCGTCGATCCGCGAAATCGGCTGGTAGCGGAATCATCGGTGGGATCAGCCCGCCCGATGGTCCGGATGTGGCGAGTGCCTTCAACGACCCATTGATGACGCCTCCCGCGAGATCGATGAGGTCGCCGAGTGTTTTGCTGAACGGGATTTCGTAAACGCCCGGCCGCGCCACGTCGCCACTGATGGAAAAGAGTCGGCGACCTTTGTAACCCTCTTCGCTTTGCTTGGGATACCAACCGTCGTTCTTCAACATGATCGCCGGCGACCACGAGATCGTTTCGACGTTATTTACGACTGTCGGCTTGTCGCGCAGGCCGTTCGTCATCAGTTCGGGCGGGCGGTTACGGGGTTGCGCCCGGCGATCTTCCATCGCTTCGATGAGCGCGCTTTGTTCGCCGCAAATATAGCCGCCCGGGCTGACGAAGACTTCCACGTCGAAGTTGCGACCGGTGCCGAAGATATTGTCGCCGCTCGCGTTCATCGCCCGTGCATCTCGGATCGCCTTTCGCACCGCTGCGATTTGCTCCAGATACTCGTGCCGAATAAAAATGTAACCGCGCGTGGCATTCGTTAGTAAACCCGCAAGGAGTACGCCTTCGACGGTGATGTGTGGGGCTTTTAGCAAGATTTCGCGGTCTTTGAAAGTCCCTGGCTCGCTTTCGTCGCCATTCACGACGATATATTTTTCATCGCCTTCGGCCTTCCAGACTTCGAACCACTTTAGGTACGCCGGCACGCCCGCGCCGCCCATACCGACGAGGCCCGCGTTTTTCAGTTTCGCGAGCCACGGGTGTTTTTCTTTCACGAAACCATCGATGTCTTCCCGGCCTTCTGCATTTTTCGGCACGGGGTTCGGCAACGCGATCGGTGAGGGATGCTCTTTCGCAAATCGGCGTACGGCTTCGAACGGCTGCCATGCCGGGTCGCGGTCTGGTTGCGCGTAAGAGTCGATCAGCCACTCGTTGCGGTTGAGTTCGTACGTGTAGTCCCAGTCGGGAATCGGTGCGGTGCCACCGGATGCGATCGTTGCGAGAATCGTGGCAAAGTCTTGCGTCGAATGCCCGGCATACACCCATTCGTGGAAGGTACCATCGCGGTCGCCGTGCGCGTACGGATTTTTGTGAATCGCTGCGAGCGTTTGTTGTTCTGCGACGGTCGGCTCGTGGTCATGCTTTTCGGGATCGTGCCGCGTGATGCACATCGCTGGTGCGCGATCGCAACGCCCGAGACACGAGACGCCTTCGACGACGACGCTTTTTTCGCCATCGCGTTCGAGCTTCTTTAACTCCTTGATGACTTCCGGCGCACCGCGCAGGTGGCACGTCATATCTCGGCAAACGGCGGCCGTCACGTACGGCGGCGGTTGCCATTGGCGGAAGTGCGGGAAGAAACTGGCGACTTCCTGAATGCGCGGTAATGGAATGCCCGAGTCCTTTTGGAACTGGATCAGTTCCGCTTCGGGCAGGTAGCCGTGCTTCTCTTGAATGTCGCGGAGGCGCTTGACGATAATCATCCGAATTCGCCGTCCGGGTTAGGGTTTGCCTGGCTTCGTGCCGCCGAGCATGAATTCGATCGTGCTGAGGCGCGGTTCACTCGGGTCGCGGGCGGTAGCTCCACGCCCCTGGAAGGCATGTTCGCCGTTATGGTACCGATGGCAATCGGTGCAGCCGTGGCGAACGCCACCAGTGGTAGAAACGCCACCTTTCGGCCCGCTCGTCGTCAGTTGCGGCGCGTGACAGACCCGGCACGATTCGACGCCGAGGATTTTAATCTTATTGTCTTTGTCGAAGCGTTTCGCATCGGTCGGGTCGTACTTGTCTTGGGTGCCGGGGTGACATTCCTGGCAGTTGACCGCACGGTGCGAGACGTGGTTGAATTTCGCATGTTCGAACCAGACGGTCGGAATCTTTACGGGAACGACGGTCCGTTTCGCGGGCGGCTCGTTGACTCCATTGAACGCATGACACTCGGCACACGTGCTGCCGTTGAGGGCGTTGTTCGCTCGCGGGTTCACATCCGAAACGAGCTTCTCGAACGCTTTGTTTCGTGCCGCCTCGATCTCTTTTTGAATCGTCTCTGCTTTCTTGCCGATCGCGGGCGAGTCCTTGATCGCGGCATTTTTCAACAACAGTTGTCGTCCGAATTCCGCGTCGAGATACTCGATCAGTTCCGCAGGTTGTTTGCGGTGCGGTAACACGAACGGGTCGATATCGACTTTGAGAATCGTCGTCTGTTCGGGCGATTTCAGCGGATGGCACGCCCTGCAGTGTGCATCGAAATTGATGGGCAGATAATACGCGCCTTCGGCTCGCGGTGGCTGGATCGCTTCTTTCGGCTCGCCGACAAGGTTGACACCGGTTGCGATTTCCCCTTTCAGACCCATACGCCCGGAATCGAGTTGATGGCACGACGCACACTGCAACTGCACTGCTGTCATCGCATTGTCACCCGCTTTAAAATAGCGACGCTCGACACTGGCATCGTTGCCGTTGAGCTTGGTGAGTGCGGCCTTCGTGAGATTGCCGCGTTCCGAACCGGGGGCAGGGGGGATACCGAGTGTCATGTGGTGGTTGTGGCTGAACTGGATCGTGCGCTTCGCGCCTTTACCGTTGGCTTCGTCGTCGAGTTTGCGGAAATTCGGGTGATCGGCAAACGACTGGATTGTGGGAGCATATTTCAGATTGCCATCGCCGATGGCTTTCGAGGCATCGTAGCTCGCGGGCAAGTTGGCGTGGCACTTCGTGCAGTGATTGTCGTCGATTCGCACTAGCGAGTTTGTGCGCCCGTTGTGATCGTGGTGACAGGTCCAGCACGCAGCATCACTTTCGCCCGCAGGCCAAATCGCGGTGGCGTGGTGAGCGGGGCCGGCGTGACATTTCTCGCATGTCATATCGAGCCAGCGTTCGTGCGGCTTGATCGGCGATGACGTGAACAAACTGCCAGAGTCGTACGGCCGATGGCACGCTTCGCAATTCGTGTCGAGGGCGGCGTGCGGGTTCGTGAGTGGCCCGTGGGTGTACTTGTAATCGTTCTCGCCGGTGGAGTTGTTAGCGAAGCTATAACCGAGCCAGATCAGCGGGGCCAGAAAGACCCCGATCGCCCAGAGGTTACGGCGGAAGAATTTCTGTAGCGCCTCGGCCCACGTTTGGGACGCGAAGTACCTTCGGCGGTCGCCGGGGTAACGGTCCACGAGGTCGCGACTGTCGGAACGCGGAGATTGCATGGTGCCAGGTTACCAGTATTTCAGGGCTTTCACCGCATGAATACACATACAGACGAACATTGACAACGAGAGCGGACCGTGAATCACGAGCCAATTGCGGAGCCAAAAGTTTAGCGTCACGTGCGTGTCCCACTGACGGCGAATATCCGCGAGCCGTTCGAGTTTCGTCAAATCGTCGAGCGCATCGCTCGGAATCGCACTCCGCAATCGCGCGAACAAATTCTCCGATTCTTTCCGCGACCCGAGCTTGATGTAATTCACGTCTACTACTTTAGCGTACGAACCCTGCGCGTGCATCGTGTCGTTTTCTTGAAGATCGCGATGCGAGCGAACTTTTCGGCCATGTTGCAAATACGGCATGAGCAAGTTTTTGACGAAAGTCGACAACTGATCTGCCGAGCGACCGATGACTTTGGGCTTGAAGCCGAGTTTCGCATCGGGGGCACTCCCGAGTTCGGTGGTCATCTGGTCGAGGATCCTCCTCGCGTCGCCCACGTGCTTCACTACCGCGAATTCGACTTGCGATGCAACCGTTTCGCTCGGGATGTCGTTGAGGATTTTTTGAGGTAACCATTGCTGCATGACGAGGCCCCACACGCCGCTGACAATCACGATGAGGAACAGTACCATCGTCGTGGCACTGAGCCGACCGCCCCAGTCGAACCCGCTGTGCAGAACGATAATTGGCACGCAAACGAGGCCGAGCACGATATGGCACCACATCCACGGCCTGGCTCGACCGAGCCAACGGAACTTGCGGAGCAGAGCTTTTCGCGGCCAAAACAGAATTTCGCTGAGGATGATCACGAAGCCAATCAATCCCGTGATGACGCCGAACCGACCGTTGGCCACCGGCCACGCCCAACCGAGAAGTGCGGAGCCAATGTACCAAACGAGAATCGGAATGCACGCGACAGCCGACGCAATGAGCACGCACGCCACTCGCTTACTCGATGAAGATTGACGACCGAATAACACGATGTCCCCTCAAACGTAATTTCTACGTCCATCAACCAATATCAAAACTATGTGGGCGGCTACCAAAGAAGCTATCAGATCGCCTACCCATCTGTCAACGATTTGCCATCGGCGTTTAGCGAAGATGCTACGGTTACGGTGGTATAATCGAACTTGCCGAAAATTCGTTGCGAATCGGGTGGATGGAACTTGCATAATGCTTGGGCGTTCGCCATGATATACGGAACTCCCGAGATAAATGAACCTCAAACTTCGCGTATGGTATCGCACATGATGTCTCGCGTTTGGCGCTTATTGGCTGGAATTGCACTCGTTTTGTCCTGCAGCGTCACGTGGGTGCTTTCGCAAATTCCCGATGCCGCCAGGCCCGCGGCCAAAACGGAACCGATTTCCGTGGCCATCGCGGCACCTGAAAAACATGCTCCGCACATGATTGGGCGTGCCGGTTGTTCTGCTAACGGTTGCCATGGGCAGGTAGGTGACAGTTCAGAAAAAACTGGCCTGGATACCTGGCGAAGCAGCTTTACGATCGACATGGCAAAAGATCCGCACACTCGCGCTTACGCCGTTCTGAATAGCGAACTCTCCACGAAAATGATGCGGCGATTGAACCGGGTGAATACCGACGCGGTGCTACTCGAAGAGCAAAAAGCGACGAACGATTATCGTTGTCTAGCATGCCATTCCAACCCGTCGCTGGCTGAAGAAGTCCGCTTGAAAGTCGCGATACCGCAATCGTTGCTTGCAGAAGGCGTCAATTGCGAGGCATGCCACGGCAGTGCGGAGAAATGGCAAATTTCGCACGTGAGCTGGACGAAACCTGCCACTCGCGCCACCGATTTCGCAAATGGCGGAATGCTCGAATTGAACGACCTCGGCAACCGCGCAGTCGCCTGTGCAGGCTGTCACATCGGCGCACCCGCCGATGCGGAACATGGCTTTGCGGTACGCGATATGAATCACGACATGATCGCCGCCGGCCACCCGCGACTGAAGTTCGATTATTCAGAGAGATTGCTAAGGCTTCCCGCACACTGGCACGAACGCGACCGCAGTACCTTCCCCGGCACGCCGCGAAAAGACTACCTCCTCGAAACGTGGTCGGTCGGTCACGCCGCCGTGTCCGAAGCGTGGTGCTCGCTCTCCAAAGATCGCGAAATTCGCAAAAATCCGTGGCCCGAACTCTCGGAGTCCAACTGCACGCAGTGCCATCACGATCTCACATCTTCGGGCAAGAATTATCCCGATACATGGTCGCGTAACAGAAGCGGCAAGACACTACTGGAGTCCGCGATGCCGTGGACGTCCCGCGATCTCGTTGGCGAATTGGATCGCAAAACGCGACCGCAAAACATTACAGTCAACATCGTACAAAAGCTGCGAAAATACGAAGCGAAGGTCGGTTCCAGTCCGCTCGACCGCGAAGACGCATCGGCAATCGATGAGTCGTTGCATTCACTCGAATCTGCTCTGGGGGTCACAAAACACGACACCGTTTGGGAGGTGAAGCGGTTTGCCGCAGACACGAAAATTCGAATTCAGTCGCTGATCGTTTTGCTCGAACATAACAAATAATGACGTGGTTTGATGCCAGAACCACCGAAACTTTGGTTCTGGCGTGATTCCAGACCATCGAAATCGGACGTAAGTCGTTGGTGGGTTAGGTTGGTTCCGAAATTCGGGAATGAGTCCACGGATGGGTGGGTGGGTAATGGCTGGAGTCATTCACCGGCTAATCGCCCTGTATCAGTCATCGCGTTTGTGTCGCAGTCTGTTGCGACGGGTTTTGAAGTTCGAAACTTTAGCTGTTGAACAGATACTGCCGTTGATGGAAATTAAAAGTTCACGATGTTCGCCCCAACATCACTGATCGACACCCTGCGAGTTTTGGTGACACCGTGTACTACCGCGTGGCCGTTTTATTCGTTGCTTTCGCAACCGCTGGCCTCTTCGTCGCGCAGGCGACAAGATCTGCTGCTCGCGCACCCGTTATTGAATCCGCACACGCACACGAACAGCCGTACGGTATGATCCAGCCGAACGGCATGTACTCGGTGGCGACTTCCTGTTCGGCAGCGAGTTGCCACGGAAGTGGTATCGTAAAGCAAGCCGGCGGCGAATACACGACGTGGATGGAAGGCGATCCGCACGCCAAGGCGTTCGGCGTCCTTTACAACGAAGTCTCTGAACGGATGATCAAAAATCTCGGTCGAAAAGAACCGGCATACCGCGATGCCAGTTGCCTGAAGTGCCATGGCGTCGACGAAGACAAGCAGTTGGATGGCGAGAAACTCGACGACCGCAACCACTCCGAAGCGGTCAGTTGCGATGCCTGTCACGGCCCGTCGAAGAACTGGATCGCCATCCATTATCAGCCGAGTTGGAAGGCGATGTCCGACAAGGATAAATTCGAACGTTACGGTTTCGTGCCATCGAAAGATCTCTCTGCGAGAAGCCTGAACTGTGCCGCGTGCCACGTGGGGGCACGGGATCGCGAAGTCAATCACGATCTCATTGCGGCTGGTCACCCGCGACTTTCGTTCGAGTATACGCGGTACCACTTCAGCGATAAATACCTTAAGCATTGGGTTGAGAAAGTGCCGAACCCGGATTTCGAAGTGCGTTCGTGGTTTGTCGGACAAGTCGCCAGTCTGCGTGCGGCCGTGGACTTGCTCGCGGTACGTGCCGAGCGCGCCAGCCGTCAAAACTCACCGTGGCCGGAGTTCTCTGAATCGAGTTGTTACAGTTGCCATCAGGGTTTAAACCCGGATTTCCCGCGTAGTGCCGGTGCGGACCGCATTCGGCCCATCGGCGTTCCCGGCTGGCAGGTCTGGTATCTGTCGCTTGCGAAACTAGTCCCGCAAGCTTCGCAGATGCTGTTTCAAGGCGACGCGATTTCTTCGCTAACTGCTCTCGAAAACCTGCGAATCGCGATGGAAACGACGAACCCCGACCCCGCAAAAATTGCGAAACTCGCGGAAAAAGCGACTGCGGAACTCGATGCGATTCTGGCTCGCTTTCAGCGCGGTGGCTTCTCTGAAAATCTGTCCGTCGAGACATTCACGCGGCTCGGCGGGATGATCGCCGAAAGCGCATTGAACGCAAATCGCACAGCACTCAAAGATTACGATTGGGACTTTGCCGCCCAACACACACTTGCGCTCACGGCAATCTATCATGGCACCGGCGGTTCGTCGGGGCCACCCGCGATTGCGGCATGGAAACCGGCGCTTCTGAAATTACGCACGGCGATTGCATTCGATTCGAAGTCCAAAGATCGTTACGATAGTCCGAAGGATTACGACCCGAAGAAAACATACGAAGCGATCCGGGCGATGTACGATCTGACACACAACGCGAAGGGCGACCGATGAACGCACGAGCATTCCGAGGGGCATGGATCGTCGCCACCGCTGCCGTGGCTCTGGCGATGTTGGCACGAAGCGGCGTCAGCCAGCCGCCCGCCGAGGCACTGGCGAAGCCGATGGTTGTGGCCGACATTCACAATGCATCGGCCAGCATTGCCGAATGCAAGGCGTGTCACTCCGGTGCCGACCAGCGAGGAGTGCGCGACTTCGTCAACAAGTTCAAATCGCACGAGTTCATTCGACTCGACGAGAGCATCGTTTGGGAAGAAAATGACCCGCACGGCAAGGCGTTTGCGGTACTCGACCCGACCGCGAATTCGATCGCGAAGATCATGCAGAAGAGCCTCGAAAACGGTAATCCGGGCTACCAGATTCAAAACGATGTGCGTTGCCTGACGTGTCACGCGACCGACATGAAGCCAACGCAGAAGACTGGCAAACTGGCTACCGATTTCGCACGCAATAACGATGTTGGCGTTGGCTGCCTGAGCTGTCATGGCGTTGGTGCCGAGTGGCAAGTCGCACATTACAAAAGCGATCCAACCGGTAAAAACGAGATACCGTGGCGCACGATGACGCCGAAAGTGAAGGAAGAAAAAGGCCTGCGGAACCTGCGCGATCCGCTTGCGAAAGCGGAGATGTGCGCGTCGTGCCACGTCGGCAACCCCGACGAAGGCAAAGTCGTCACGCACGAAATGTACGCCGCCGGGCACCCGCCGTTGCCACCGTTCGAACTCGTGTCGTTCATCGAAGGCGAACCGAAACACTGGAACAATCCGTCGAAGACTCCTTACCTCGTCGATCTGGCGAAAAACAAGCCTACTGATGCCTACGACCTGTTCCAGTATCGTTCCGAAACGATCGATAACTATACCGCCCGACACATCGCTGCAGGAGCGATTGCTTCGATGCAAGCCGAGATGAAACTCCTTCAAGCCGATGCCGCCGAGCGTACCAAGAACCCCAGCCACATGCTCGATTTCGCCCGGTTCGATTGTTACGCTTGCCATCACGATTTGAAAATCCCCAGCGACCGCCAAGAACGCGGTTATGAAGGCGCACCCGGTCGCCCGCCGCTGAAAGCATGGGTGTCTGCACTACCCGCTGTGATTGCTGCAAACGCCGGGTTAGGCACCACTTTCGATGAAAAGTGGGGGGCTGTTAAAAAGGCGTCTCTTGCGAAACCGTTCGGTGACACCGCTGAAGTTCTCAAGGCGTCCTCCGAAATGATCGCGTGGTACAAACCGAACGGCAAGGAATTCATGTACTCGACCGAGGCGACGACTGCGCTTCGCGGCGAGATCGAGAAAGCCATCGCCGACAAGAAATGGCGGGGCGACACCGAAGCCGTCATGCACCTGACGTGGGCGTATCGCTCGCTGCGAACGACATTGACGAACGATGCCGACAAACTCGATCCACTCGCAGTTTTCCTGCCGAAGAACGTTCGCGAAGCGACCGAAACCGACAAGAAAGTACCCGTCACCGCCGGCGAAGTTCTCGCGGAAAGGCAGAAGAAGTTTGCCGCATTCGACTGGACGAAGTTTCAGGAAGAATTCAGCAAGCTGAAGTAAATCGAACCGTTTCGACACCCTCTTCCGTTCCCCGTAAGGTCCTAAATGTTCACACGTCGTGCCTGGTTGGCAATTGTGGTTGCGTTATCCGTGGCGAGCGTGGCTCCTGCCGCAGACAAGAAAATGTCGTTCGAGATTTATCAGGATGCCAAAGACGAGTTCCGCTGGCGTCTGAAGGACGGCGAAGGATCGATTGTCGCCACCTCCGGCCAAGGCTACGGCAAGAAAGCCGACTGCACGAAGATGGTTGGCAACTTCCAGGAAGACATTTCGAAGTACACCTTCGAGGTTTACGAGGACAACAAAAAAGACCATCGGTTTCGGCTGCAGGCGAAGAACGGCAACGTTGTCGGCTCCTCGAACGGTAGTTTCAAGACCAAAGCCGAGGCGGAAACGGCGATCAAGGAGATTCAGAAGGGCACGAAAGAAGCCAAGGTCGTCGAATTGGAAAAGGAAAAGAAGTAAGCTAATTATACCCATTGCGACGAATTCGTCGCAATGGGTTCCTGTGAAGCCCATCGCCAAACACACACTTTCGCAAACCGTCCAAAATTCCACTCGCAACTTCGGGCGATATCGGGTAAACCAATCAAATCGATCAATTGCCATTGCAGGATGAACTCCATCATGCTGTTCTATCTCATCGCTTGTCACGCTCTCATGGACTACGCCCTCCAAGGCGATGCCATGGCGGTTTGTAAGTGCCGACGCGCTAACCACCCGCTGCAAAAGTCGGTTCCGTGGTTCTATTGGCTGAGCGCCCACGCCATGCTCCACGGCATGGCGGTCGGCGTCGTCATCCGCTGGTTCGGCTACGATATGGTCACAGCTACGACGTTCGCGATTATCGAGACGGTCATCCACTGGTTCGTCGATCTGGGAAAGTGCGAGCAGTTTTTCAACATTCACGTCGATCAGGGAATTCACATCGCCTGCAAAATCGCCTGGTGGGCCATGCTGGTGAACGGCAATTTCGCAATAAATGGTTGAAATCCTGCATTCGCCACGGGCATTCACGAGGGTGCCCGAACAATTCTCGCAAAATCTGTTTGATTCGCCCCCCCACGTTCTGATAAGCTGTAATTCTGCCGGATTGTATAAAACGTCTGACTCATCACACCTGCCGAGCCTCTGATGCCATTGCACTTACCAACTCTGTCTGCGTTGCTCCTTTTGGCGATGGCTTCCATTGCTTCAGGACAGCCAATCAAGCCTGTGGCCAACGATGGCCCCGTCAGCTTCTATAAAGACATTCGCCCGATCTTGCAGCAGAACT
>Ga0105049_10004434_pt1 | contig 16462 bp, 9 predicted proteins | sample MAT06_FD_78087 | JGI IMG/M metagenome (GOLD analysis project Ga0105049, IMG submission 78087) | Freshwater microbial communities from Lake Fryxell liftoff mats and glacier meltwater in Antarctica - MAT-06 | ecosystem: Environmental > Aquatic > Freshwater > Ice > Liftoff microbial mat | place... | reverse complement strand
AGGACTTCGAGCTGTTCGACATTGAGCTTGGGTGGGGTCTGTTCAGTTCGGAGTTTAGGCGCGATGGTGCCTAATTCACGGTGTTGTTTGAGTAAATTGTGGACAAAACTTAAGGTGACTCCAAAGTTTTTAGCTAGCTGACGTTGTGAAATCTCACCAGACTCATAAGCATCGACAATTTTCTGGCGCAAGTCTAGAGAGTAAGGCTTCATATCCCCTATTAACCATCGATAGAGTTCTGGTTTTAACTGTACTACACTAGATTGATAACTGCTATAACAAAGTTGATGGTCATTTAGACAGCAAAGCGAAGAAGGAAAAAGGAAAAAAGAAAAAGTATCGCGATAACTTTAACGGGGTTGCCAATGTGATGGGAAGCAGCCAGAGTTGTTGACGTTTGAGAGGATGAATGTGGGGAATCAATTAAAATTGTATTGGGCAGTGCCTACCTTATGCTAAATGACGATGACTCAAAAGATTGATCAGCTAACGCCTGAACAACAAGCCCTAATTCCGGTGTATCGGGAGAAGTGGCGGAGAATTGTGCGTTCAACGGAAAGAATTGATCAGGAAAAGGCTACAGAAGCGATCAGAGAAATATACGCATTTTGTAGGAAAAAAGAGCCGAAAATTCTTTTCTTTGATAGTCCTCATGCAGCTTTAGAGTTAGTTCTGAGCAAAATAGGGATCAGTTTTTGGAGTAACGAGATCGGTCGTCCACTTTCTGAAAAGATACAAGCCGGAACAAAGACTACAGTAGAAAGGCAAACTCGTACAGAGCTTGACGCAAAATTTGGTGAGGATTTTAGAAACACATTAAGAGAGGCTTTTAATGTGTGGTATCCCCTCGAAGGACTGCTCAGGGGAATTTCTCATCCAAGTATTATTCAAAGAGATTTAGATCAGCCAGGAACACTAAAATATAAGTTCTTTAATGACAAGTTTTGCAATTACCTCTCAAGTGAGGAGCAAGCTTATACGATAAGTTTTTATGATTTTTGTATTTCAGTTCTGAATTGTAATTACTGTCCAGAATCCTTGTGGTCAGTTTTTCAAACAATTGCTGAGTCACTTTACTGGATTTTCCCATATGAGAATATTTGCTTTACTTGCGATCGCCCCCGCATTCTTCTTTTTGATGTGGAAAACCGACTCCATGCTGAAGGTGAACCTGCGATTCAATTTGTAGATGGCTACAGTTTGTTTTCCTATCAGGGTGTCACTTTACCAAGAAAAACAGGGGACTCTGCATCTCAATCAATTACAGTGTGATCGCAAAGTCTTCTTTTAAGTCTGTTCAACTTAATCACCACATGCAGCTTAAAGGAAAGCACCAAACCGCGATCGCCCGAAGAGAATCGTAAAATGGAAGCAACTTATAGCGATCGCCATAGTTTGCATTACAGGCGCACAAATTTTTCGCCTATAAATTTTTCAAGGTTTTGGGGCGATCGCTGGGGTTGCCGTAGGGCTAATAGCTGCCGCTTTAGGTTTGCTGAGATGCTGATAGCTCAGGCGGGAGATTTTTTGCACTAAGTCGTAGGCGGCATCATCGTTAAAACCGCGTTTGATGAAGACTGCGGTTGCATAGCGTTTGCCGTTGGGCATATCGATTAGCCCCACATCGCCTACCAGCGTTCCGATGTCGCCTGTTTTATGGGCAATGGTCGCGCCTTCTCCGAGTCCTTGCGGGAGTTGGCTGTTGTTAACGGTTCGGCGCATGATGTCGAGCATTCGATCTCGCGATCGCAGCGACACTAAATCACCTTGGCTGACTCTCACCATCAAACTTGTGAGATCTTTGGGGCTTGAGGTATTTGTTCCTTGCAAATCGGGCAACAGTTTATTTAAGGTAGTGGTAGAAAGTCCCCAAGATTTGAACCGTTGATTGAGTGCTGGCATTCCACCGAGCCGCGCAATCAACATATTGGTTGCCGTGTTGTCGCTGATGGTAATCATCCGGGTGGCAACGTCCAGAGCCGTAAATTGGCTGCCCACTGGCAAATACTGGAGATCTCCAGACCCACCCGCTACAAGATCTTGACGCATCACAAGCTTTTCATCTAGCCGAATTTTTCCATCATCTAAATCTTGAAAAAATGCAATCAGAATCGGCACTTTGATCATACTGGCGGCTGAAAAACTAGCCGAACCGCTCAAATCCAGGTAATCATTGCTGTCTAGATCAACCAGGAAAACGCCAGGTTTGAACTTAGGATTTTGCTGGATCAAGGTTTGTAGACCCGCTTTGAGCGGCATCATTTCTTGAGCAAGTCTCACTTCAGAGGATGGGTTTTCTGGAGGGCTGGGTGCAGTTGCCTGTTTGATCGTTTGCAGACCAGCCGCAAAGGGCGCATTGGTTGGGTTCCAGGCAGACAAAACGGTGCCAGCCAGCACCCCAACCCCAACGCTTAAAATGAGCATTCGCGCCGCGTAAAGAGCGATCGCCATACTGCGCGATCGCGGGGTAAAACTGATAGATTCTGATTTTCGTCGCTGTTTTCGGGTGCGAGAGCCACCGCGACTGTCTTTTTGTTGCAACAGGGTGGATTGTTGCAACACGGTTTGTTGCTGTAAAAGTGTGGGATTATTCGCCTGAATTTGCGTATCCAACCCTTTGGTTAGCCAATTTTGAGGGGTTTGACTGGTGGAATTAAAGGCTCGAATGTGGTTTGCACCGTTGCTTTCAAAACTACTATTATTGCTGGAGAAATTTGTTGAGAGCGATCGCGACCTACTGCGATCGCTCTCAACAGAGCGCCGATGGGACGCCGCTGTCTTACCGTTTCCATGGGTTGTTCGCTGATCGTGGGAAGACACTTCAAAAGATGAGGGCGATCGCTCTAGGGTTTTCCCGTCCGTTCGTTGCCTTCTACTGGCATTTTCGGCTCTGGCATTTTCGGCTCTGGCATTTTCGGCTCTGGCATTTTCGGCTCGCCGTCTAGATGGTTTACCAAATAGCCATCCAAATGGCTGAAAGCTAGGCTTCTTGGGCTTGACGGAACTGACCCCACCTGTTTGGTAGTCATCTTTTTGGCGAAGGGATGCAGATTTGCTATCCAATGAGCTGGATGGCAAATCTGCATCCATCCAAGGAGGCTGAGCGGATTCGTGTGAAGCTTTTTGGGCGTGAGTGGATGATCGCTGTCGATTAAACAGTCTAAATCCAGTCCTACGTCGCTTTTTTGATGACGCTCCCAACTCTGGCATCTTCATTCTCCATCACCATTCCATGGCAAACGTTAACAGAATTGTCCGAAACTGTCGAGTCACAATTTGATCAGGTCATTCCAGAGTACAGTTTTAGCGATCGCGATTGATCCGCGATCGATCTCGTTTTTACTGAGATCTTCGGCACGCGATGTGCAACTAATTTGCCCTAATCCCAGCCCTTCTCCCCCAGGAGAAGGGCTTATTGAAGGGGGCTAGGGCTTCGGCGTGAGCGCTCAGTCGAACGGTAAGGGCGATCTTTGCGTTGTTTAAGGAAAGTCGCACATCGTGTTAGCGACAATTTGAAATATATTGCGAGCCAGATGTAAACCCAGCGGGGGTGACGACAACCCAACCCCTGCGGACTCTGCTAAACCGTCCCACATACCAAATATCCATCCAAACTCGATTGTCTGCCACCTGAGTGATGGCGCTGCCGTTGGTGCCAGTGGTTTGCACTCGCGCTCCTACTGCCGGACCATCTAGCGCACCATTGGCGGCTAACTGGGCAGGGCTGCTGAGGCTGGGAGATTCGCGGGCAACTAAGCCATCGGCAGCACCAGCGGGGATTTCTCCAGGCAAACGCAAGCGACGGCAAGAGGGAGAATTGGCAGTCAATTCATTGAAAGATACGGGGGGGTTACCTGTACCGGGATTGGTGCCGGGGCATTGAGTTTGGAGTGTGCCAGAGTTGACCCATCCTAAAACAGGCTGTTTAATTTGAGCGGGGTTGCGTCCGGGTCTGAATACGCCTGTTAATCTAACGGCAGTGTTGGGGGCAATGGGTTGACCCACAGGAACGTTTGAAGTTGAGGTTGTGGACACGGTTAGGGGAACGCTGCCACTACCACGACACGCATTATAGTCAGCCGGAAATTCGACTAGGGGAAGGGATTGGGCAATGAGAATCGGCATAGATGGGGCTGGGTTGGCTTGTGCCGATGAGATTAGCCCTTCTGAGGTGACGATCGCCAGAGTGCATAGGGCGATCGCATGAACCGCCTTGAACCGTTGAATCAGCATTTTACAAAACTCCTCGCACAAATAAACTGTGTCTAACCTAAATTTCGCGGATTGTAGAGCAAAGCGCAAGAGGAATCTGTAGTTTGTAATGATGCAAGTTTTAAAAATTTGCCTAAGGACAAAGAGATGGTTGCTGCTGCTGATACCGTGAATGGATTGAGTAAAACAGCGAAAGCGGTCTATTGATGATATTTGACGTGAATAGTGTGGCAAGCTCAGCCAGTGAGTTAGCGAATCAAACCCCATCGTTTGAGCTAACTCGGCTCATAGAATCGCTTCTGCAAGAGTTTGCTTTATTTTTGAAAATTATTTTGGAGTTTATTGCAATTTCAATCATTGCAATCTCATTGATCGTTGCGTTGCAACAGCTATGGCAAAAAGCCAGACGAAAGCGTTTGCAAGATGCTCAACAAGCGATTCGCCTAGAGTTGGGGTTGTCTTTGGCGCTTGCTTTAGAGTTTCTTTTGGCTGCGGATATTGCGGCTACTGCGGTTTCGCCCAGTTGGGATGCGATCGCCCGATTGGCAGCAATTACCGGAATTCGCACCTTCCTCAACTTTTTCTTGCAAAAAGAAGTGCAGGAACTGGCAGCGATGAATCAGCAAATTCGAAAGAACGCCGAGTCATAAACTCCCTCACCCAGAATCATACGACAACAAAGTTCACCAGCTTTCCAGGCACCACAATCACCTTTTTAATCTCCTTGCCGTCGATGTGGCGCTTTGCCAAATCAGACGATCGCGCATATTCTTCCAACTCTTCCTTCGTTGCCTGCGCCGGAACCTGAATCGTCCCCTTCGTCTTACCCAAAACTTGGATGACCAGGGTGATTTCATCAGCAATCAACGCCGATTCATCTAGCACAAGCCAGGGTTGAATGTGGACTGATTCTATGTATCCCAAATGGTGCCAAAGTTCCTCCGCAATGTGAGGCGCAAACGGAGCTAGCAACTTGGTCAACGTCTCAATGCCTTCTGCATACACAGGCGACTCTTTGCAAGCGGCATCCGTCAGCGCATTGCTCAGCTTCATCATTTCCGATATCGCCGTGTTGAACTGATAGTCATCTGCCAAATCCTCGGTAATCGCTTGAATCGCAAAGTGAATCGCACGGCGCAATTCTTTTTCAGGCTTGGAGAGAGAGGAAGGAGTTTTGAGTTTTGAGTTTTGTTCGCGTTCGCGTAGCGTGTGCCTTGCACTCAGCGTCTCCGAAGGAGATATTTTGAGTGCAGAGTTGTCTGTTGTTTCTTCCCCTGTTCCCTGTTCCCTGTTCCCTATTCCCCATTCCGTCACCAGTCGCCAGACGCGATTGAGGAAGCGGAACTGTCCTTCTACATCCGAGTCTTCCCATTCCAAATCTTTTTCGGGTGGGGCTTTGAATAAGATGAACATCCGCGCGGTATCGGCACCGTATTTGTCCACCACATCGCCGGGAGCGATGCCGTTGTATTTGGACTTAGACATTTTTTCGTAGACCACTTCTAACGCATCTCCGGTTTCGGGGTCAACCGGATTTGTCAAGTCGGCAATGTGAATGGACAGCACATATTTGCCGGTGCGGGAATTTTTATAGGTTTTGCCCTGCACCATGCCTTGAGTGAGCAGGCGCTTAAAGGGTTCGTCAAAGTTGAGCAAGCCGCGATCGCGTAATACTTTGGTAAAAAAGCGCGAATACAGCAGGTGCAAAATTGCGTGTTCAATGCCGCCGACATATTGATCGACGGGTAGCCAATCGTTAGCGATCGCCGGATCAAATGCCTGCTGGTCATTCTTCGCATCGGGATAGCGTAAAAAGTACCAGGATGAATCAATGAACGTATCCATTGTGTCGGTTTCGCGCTGGGCAGGCATACCACAGCTAGGACAAGGCACATTCACCCAGGATTCTAACTGCGCTAAGGGAGACGCTCCCCGTCCTGAAAACGCCACATCTTCCGGCAGTTTCACAGGCAGGTCAGCATCGGGCACAGGCACCGCGCCGCAGTTTGGGCAATGAATAATTGGAATCGGGGCACCCCAATAGCGCTGACGAGAAATTAACCAGTCTCGCAGTCGATAGTTGTTTGTCCCCTTCCCTTTGCCGTTCGCCTCTAGCCACTGCACCGCCGCTTGCACGCTCTGCCCGGTTTCTTTGCCAGCGGGGATGCCGTTTAATGCGTCAGAATTGACGATCGCGCCACCCCCCGCATGAGCAGCCGTCATCGTCTCACCCTCCAGAGTTTCGCCCTCTGGCTGCACGACTACTTTGATCGGCAGGTTGAATTTTTTGGCAAACTCAAAGTCGCGAGGATCGTGGGCGGGAACTGCCATGATTGCCCCGGTGCCGTAATCCACTAGCACGTAATCGGCGATCCAAATGGGCACCTGCTCACCGTTCACGGGATTAATCGCGTAGCTGCCTGTCCATACGCCCGTTTTTTCCTGCCCGTCTGCCATGCGATCGAGATCGCTTTTTTTGGCGGCGGCGGCTTGATAGGCTGCGATCGCCGCTGCCTGTTCCGGTATGGTCAGTTCCTCGACTAAGGGATGTTCTGGCGACAGCACCATAAACGTCGCTCCCCACAAAGTATCGGGGCGCGTGGTGAAGACGACTAACTCATCGCCATCCTCAGTGGTGAAAGTGACCTGTGCGCCAGTGGATTTGCCAATCCAGTTTGCCTGCATCAGCCGTACTTTTTCGGGCCACCCAGTGAGTTGATCTAAATCGGTTAATAGCTGCTCGGCATAATCGGTGATTTTGAAGAACCACTGGCGCAGAAGTTTCCGCTCGACCACTGCCCCCGATCGCCAGGATTTTCCGGCACTATCCACCTGCTCGTTCGCCAAAACAGTTTGATCAATCGGGTCCCAGTTGACCGTTGCCTCTTTTTGATATGCCAATCCCGCTTTGAAAAACTCTAGAAAAATCCACTGCGTCCAACGGTAATAGTCGGGCGAACAGGTGGCAAGCTCCCGATCCCAATCGAAGCAGATGCCTAGTTGATCTAGCTGCGATCGCATTTGAGCAATGTTTTGATTCGTCCACTCAGCCGGATGAATGTTGCGTTCGATCGCCGCATTTTCCGCAGGCAAACCAAATGCATCCCAGCCCATCGGATTCAATACCCGAAACCCCTGCATCCGCCGCACTCGCGCAATCACATCGGCGATCGTGTAGACTCGAACGTGCCCCATGTGCAGGTTGCCCGACGGATAGGGAAACATCGACAGCGCATAAAACTTGGGCTTGCTGAGGTCATTTGAAGTGTTGTTCAGCCCTTGATCAGCCCATGCTTTCTGCCACTTTTCCTCAATCTGTGCGGGGGTGTAACGATCCACGAACTCAACTCCTACCGATAACTTGCCTAATTCATTTTAGTCAGGTTAAGGCAGATTTATTGGCAATCCGTTCATAAGCCGCTGGAACTAGCCTTGTTAAATAAATCTGTAGGGACTGGTCTTGTGCCTGCCTATTAACGTCAAGGGCGCTGCCAGATCTTTACTGCTGAACTGCTGATTGTAAACCGTGTAACATTCGACTACTTTTGCTCTACCGGATCAATTTGATAGAGAAGCTGAATTCTATTGCCTGTAGCAGTGCTGTCTTCTGGGTAAACGCCCGACAGATTTTTATCCCGCTCTGGCGAAATCCTTAGCTGCAAGCTTGAATTGAGTCTAAAGCCAACTGAGTCTGGATTAGACTGAACGTTTTGATTAGGAAGGGAAGCGCTAGGAGCACGAGCAGGTGCTTGTCGAACAGACCGCTCTTGCAGTCCACTTAAAGAACTTGCAGACCCCGATGGTGCGGCTTGAACAAGAGTTGCCAAGCTCAACAGACTTAGAGTAGTACCAAGCGAGACAATTGTTAAGCGCATAATTGATGATTTTAATGCTTGATTATGTACAGTGTTGCAAGTTTTTTGAGGTTAGAAGCTCTACCAAAAGAAATAAATGGGCATCAATAATCGTCACCATCACTTCACCCAGACCGCCGCAACCCCAACCTGTGCCGCCTACTGGTGGTCGCCCAGTTCCCCCCAATGAACCCACTGCCCGCAGATGTGAGGATGTTGTATCAAACAAAATTCGCGGTAGTTTTGGCGGAGTTCAAACGATCAGTTTTCAGCCAAATGCGCGGCGATACTTCGTTTCCAATGGCGTAGACAGTATTCGAGGCAGTGGGCAGTTTTCTCAACGAAGCAAGATGGCGCATCGGTTCAACTACAACTGCAATGTTAATAATCGAAATGGACAGGTCACAGGCGCGACTTATAGCATCATCCGCTAGGTGACAAAATCGCGGTATGACAGCGTTGCTGAAACAGCCAGAATAGAATCTGTCGATTCTTGGTGAGGCGGGGGTAGAGTAGAAAGGCGGTTCGGGCGGCATCTTAGCCAATGGTTTGAAGCCTGAATGCACTTGGATTCTCTACCCCTGTTTTGCTTAAATCCATCGCCATCATTAAAACTTTGACATCGCAAATATTACGGAATAGCCGCGAGACAATGGGCTAACTTTCCCGCAACGTAAACCGCTTGAACAGCGCGATCGTCGCCTAACATCATCAGCCCGAAAACCATTTGCGCCAACTCTTCTAATGATTGGGCAGGAAAACCTTCGTTGCGGGTTGCCATCAGAGTGGTTGCTTTGGGATCTAGAACAACGAAATCGGCTTCTTTGCCAGGATTGAAATTGCCAATTTTGTCGTCTAGGGAAAGCGCTTTTGCCCCGCCCAACGTTGCCAGAAACAGCGCCTTAAATGCCGAAAGCGATTCGCCCTGAAGTTGGGCAACTTTATAGGCTTCGTTCATGGTCTGCAAGATCGAAAAGCTGGTTCCCGCCCCCACATCAGTTCCCAAACCCACCTTCACCGGATGCTGACTAGATTTGGCTTGGGCAAGTTTAAACAAACCACTGCCTAGAAATAAATTTGAAGTGGGGCAGAAAGCGATCGCCGATTTTGCGTTTGACAATCGTTCAAATTCAGCATGGGTCAAGTGAATGCCGTGGGCAAAGATCGACTTTTCGCCGACTAATCCAGCGCGATCGTACACATCCAAATAGCCTCGACTTTCTGGAAACAGTTCTGCGACCCACTCCATTTCCTTCTTGTTTTCCGACAGGTGAGTATGCAGGTAAACATCCGGAAATTCTTGCAGCAGCTTTGCGGCGATATGGAGTTGTTCGGGGGTGCTAGTGGGCGCAAATCGGGGCGTGACGGCATAAAGTAATCGTCCGTTTTTGTGCCATTTCTGAATTAGTTTTTTGCTGTCTTCATACGCCGTTTGTGGAGTGTCTGTGAGATAGTCTGGCGCATTGCGATCCATTAACACTTTGCCAGAAATCATTCGTAAATTTCGACGACTTGCCTCCTCAAAAAAAGCATCCACTGATTCTGGATGAACTGTAGCAAATACAAGCGCTGTCGTGGTTCCTTGCTTAAGTAATTCATCGAAAAATAGAGTGGCAATTTTTTTGGCGTGAGCTTTGTCTTTAAATTTTCTCTCAATCGGAAATATATATTTACTGAGCCATTCCAAAAGCTGTTCCCCATAGGCAGCAATCATTTCATACTGCGCGTAGTGAACATGGGTGTCGATAAAACCCGGCATAATTAATCGGTCTGGATACGCTGTTACTGGAATGTGAGAGTATTGCGATCGCAGGTCGTTGTATGCCCCAAAATCTGCGATCGCGCCATTTTTAATAATCAGCAATCCATCAGGAATATAGCGCACACTATTTGATTCAGCCGTGTAAAACGGGTCATCAATAAAATCTAAAAAAGCACTACGAATGGCTTGAAGCGATTGATTATCGAAGGCGGACATAGGGTTATGTAATAAAGTAATTTTTAATCTGTAGACTTTTTACACTAACTAGAATTTTGACGAAATCAAGCATTTTTGAACCTCAGTGCCAAACCAGTCTTAGAGACAAGCCAGTCTTACTTAGCCTCCATCCAGTTGTCGCCTGAGTGAATCTCGACGGCGAGGGGAACGGAGAGGGTGACGGCAGATTCCATCATGGATTGGATTTTGGGCTGGAGGGTTTCCCACTCTTCGGGGCGCATCTCAAAAATGAGTTCGTCGTGAACTTGCAGCAGTAGATTTGCGTCGTGGTCTTTCAACAGTTCGTGCAGCCTGATCATGGCGATTTTGATGATATCGGCGCTGGAACCCTGGATCGGTGCGTTAGCAGCAGCCCGTAGCATTTGAGCATCGTACTGATCGCGCAGTTTGAGTTTGCTGAGATTAATCGCGTTGGGATCGCTGCCCCGTAGACTCCGCAGACTTTCGCTGCCAAAGTTGAAGTAACGCCGCCGACCCAGAATAGTTTCGACATAGCCGTTGGCGATCGCTTCTTGCTGCATTCGCTGGAGATACTTGAACACATTAGAATAGCGCGAGTTGAAGCGATCGATAAACTCTTGGGCGGTTCTGCGATCGACTTTTGCTTCGCGGGCAAATCGTTGGGCACCCATGCCGTAAATTACGCCAAAGTTGATGATTTTGCCTAATCGCCGCTCATCTGAAGTGATGTCTGCTTTTTCAAATAAAAGCTGAGCGGTCAGCGTGTGAACATCCTGCTTGTTTTGATAGGTTTCCAGCAGCACGGGTTCTTGGCTCAGGTGTGCCAAAATGCGGAGTTCAATTTGAGAGTAGTCGGCAGAGACCATTAGCCAGCCCGGTTCTGGGATAAACGCTTGCCGAATCAAACGGCTAAACGCAGTGCGAATCGGGATATTTTGCAAGTTAGGGGCTGAAGAGGACAAGCGACCCGTGGCGGTGATTGCCTGGTTGAAATCAGTGTGAACTCGCTGGGTATCTTGGCGAGCGATCGCGGGCAAGGCATCTACATAGGTTGACTTCAGTTTCGATAAGGTGCGATGTTCGACGATCGCTTCAATTACAGGATGATCATCCAGCAGCTTTTCCAACGTCGCGGCATCGGTCGAGTAACCTGTTTTGGTTTTGCGTGATTTGCGGCGATCTAGGCTAAGCGTATCGAATAGCAATTCGCTTAGTTGTTTGGGCGAACCCAGATTAAAGTGGCTGCCAGCGGCTTCATAAGCGCGAAGCTCAATTCTTGCCAGATCTTGCTCTAATTGCTTAGAAAATTCATGCAGATACTCTTGATTGATGCGAACTCCTAGCCATTCCATTTCGGCTAGCACAGGTTCCACAGGCACTTCTACGTCTGTGAATAGCCGATAGAGCGCGGGGCTGACTGCTAGGAGCGATCGCAAAATGGGCACCAGCCGAAAAACGGTGTGGGCATCCATGCCGCAATATTGGGCAACGACTGGGATGCTGATATTAGCAATAGTTTTGTCTTTGGGGACTAGGTCGGTGTAGCTGGTAGTCGTCAGTCCCAAATGAGTCAGCGTCAAGCTAGACAAGTTGTGCGCTTGCTCTGGATTGATTACGTAGCTTGCAAGCATGGTGTCAAACACCACACCCGCGAGATCAATGCCCTGTTGTCGAAAAGCGAGGCGATCGAACTTGGCATTTTGCAGGGCTTTAGGATAATCAGGACTTTCCAAAATCGGACGCAGCGTTTTTAGTACCAGTGTTTTATCTAAATTAGTGCCGATCGCATGATTTAGGGGAATGTATGCTACATCCGAGATTTTCTCACCCCACCCGATGCCAATCCCTACCAGTTCAGAGTCACGAGGCTCTAAGGCAGTGGTTTCAGTATCCCAACTGGTCAATAAATCCGGCTGATTGCGAACCTCCAAGATCTCTACCAGTTCATACAGCTTTTCGGGCGTATCAATCACCTGTGGTTGCAGGGTGATGGATGCGATGGGAGTCGCCGCATCGGTTTCTGCTGCACTATAAAACCAAATGTCACTCCCACCATCAAAGCTAGTGTTGCTAAGGGCTTTGAGTGGTTCGGCAGCGATCGCCGCTTCCTCAGTTCCCAACACTTCCTCAGTTTCGCCGCTAAACTGGCGATGCAACTTTTGAATTTTGCTGAGGAAGGTACGAAACTCCAGCTTTTCTAATATAGGCAAAACAGCAGCGTCGTCAAGTTCTTGCAGTTGACACGCCTCTAGCTCAATGTCAATCGGCACATCTAGGTGAATCTGAGCTAGATATTGGGAGTGCAGCGCACTGTCGCGCCCCTCTTCTAGCTTTTTGCGGGTCGCTTCTTTGATCTGGTCGATCGCGGCATAAACGCCATGGAGCGAACCATATTCTTTCAGAAGTTGAACCGCTGTTTTTTCACCAATGCCGCGCACCCCAGGAATATTGTCGGATGTATCGCCGCAGAGCGCTTTGAAATCTACCACCTGACCCGGCAAAACACCCAGTTTTGTTTTAACCTCTTCAGAACCGAATTCTTGCAGCGAAGGAATGCCTTTACCGTAGCTGGTACTCATGTAAAGCACGGTGGTACTGTCTTCGGGGTTAACCAGTTGAAACAGGTCGCGATCGCCGCTCAAAATTTTCACCCGCATTCCCTTAGCCGTTGCCCGTCGGGTTAGCGTGCCGATGATATCATCGGCTTCGTAGCCAGGAGCCGTCAACACCGGGAGTTTGAGGGCAGCCAATAGTTCTTGCAGATTTTCTAAATCGGGCAAAAAGTTTTCCGGCGCATCGGGTCTACCTGCTTTGTAAGTGTCATCTTGATCATGGCGAAAGGTTTTGTCTGCTACATCAAAGGCGATCGCCACATACTGCGGCTTTTCCGTTTCCATCACCTCTAGCAGCGCCTTCAAAAAACCGAAGGACACGCTCGTTGGAATGCCACTCTTTGTCCGCAGTCCACCTTCTCGCCCTTTAGCATGAGCGTAATATGAGCGGAAAGCAAGAGAGTGCCCATCCACCAAAACCAGAACCGGTTGGGTTGAAGCTGAGGAAAGTGTCAAGGAAATCGCCGGGGTAGAGAATAAGAGAAAAAACTAAAGAAGCCAGGAATCGAAGTTTAAGAGCTTTGCGATTCCTGGCTTTCTGACGAACTATCAAAACCAATCTTACTTAGCCAATGTGCCTTACTTAGCCAGTGTGCGGCGTTTTGAGATCATGCGATATGCCTCAATGATATCGCTCATCTCCCAAGAGTTGAAGTTATCAATTCCAATACCGCATTCAAACGCAGTATTCACTTCCTTCACGTCTTCCTTCATGCGTTTCAATGAATCAAGACTGCCCTCAAAAATGACATTGTTATTGCGACGAATCCGAACTTTGCAGTTCCGCACAATCTTCCCGGATTGAACATAGCAGCCTGCCACCTGCCCCCGTCCAACGGGGAAGACAGCCCTTACTTCCACTTGACCCAAAGGTTCTTCCACAAGTTCGGGATCAAGCAATCCTTCCATTGCTCCTTGGATATCATCCAACAAGTTATAGATGATGTTGTAATCCCGGACATCTACTCCAAGGCGGTCGGCGGCTTGCCGTGCGCCCGTTGCTAGACTGGTGTTAAAGCCAATGATCACAGCGGAACTGGCAGCAGCTAGGTCAATATCTGTTTCAGAAATTTCACCTGGCGCAGCATACAGCACCCGGACTTGAACTTCATTTTGAGGCAACTGTTTGAGCGAACTGAGAATGGCTTCCACCGATCCCTGCACGTCCGCTTTCAAGACCAAGTTCAGTTCTTTGAGTTCTCCTTCTTGGGCGCGAGCCGAAAGTGTATTTAAGCTGACCCGGCGGGAAGACATGGCTGCCAACAAACGAGACTGGCGCTGCTCGTCGCTTCGATCAGAAGAGACTGCACGAGCTTCCTTCTCATCAGCAAACACGTCAAACTCATCCCCAGCCGCAGGCACATCAGCAAGACCCAACACTTCTACCGCAAAGGAAGGACCTGCCTCTTTCACGCGCTGACCGCGATCGTCCACCATTGCCCGAACCTTACCAAAGGATGAACCTGCGACTAGCACATCACCCACTCGCAAAGTGCCGTTTTGAACCAGGAGTGTCGCAACCGGACCTTTTGCTTTGTCCAAGTGAGCTTCAATCACCGTTCCTTTGGCAACGCGATCGGGGTTAGCAGAGAGTTCCTCAATCTCAGTGACCAACAGAATCATCTCCAGCAGCGTATCGAGGTTATCACCATTGAGCGCACTGACCGGCACCATGATGGTATCGCCGCCCCATTCTTCTGGAACCAATCCGTACTCTGTCAGTTCTTGTTTGACACGTTCGGGTTGAGCGCCCTCTTTATCAATCTTGTTGATGGCGATCACAATCGGCACTTCGGCTGCTTTCGCATGGCTAATCGCCTCAATTGTTTGCGGTTGAACTCCATCGTCTGCTGCAACGACTAGGACTGCAACATCAGTGACTCGTGCGCCCCGTGCGCGCATTGCAGTAAAGGCTTCGTGACCCGGTGTATCTAGGAAAACAACCTTTTGCATTTCTCCATTGTGTTCTACATCGACGTGATAAGCACCGATGTGTTGAGTAATGCCGCCTGCCTCGCCCTGAGCCACTTTTGTTTTGCGAATTGAGTCTAGTAAAGATGTTTTACCGTGGTCTACGTGACCCATGATGGTAACAACCGGAGGACGGCGCTGGAGGCTTTCCAAATCACCGATGTCTAACATTTCGGTCACTTTAGTAGCGGCAGCCTGCCGCACCCCTATTTCCGCCTCTACACCTAGTTCTAGGGCAACCATCGTGGCTGTTTCTACATCCAACGTTTGGGTTACGGTTGCCATGATGCCTTTCATAAACAAGGCTCTAATGATATCGGTTTCAGGGGTTTCCATCTTGGCAGCAAGTTCCTGAACCGTCAAACTGCCCAAAAGCGTGATGTTGGTTGGTTTTTCGACCTTAACTTCTTCCCGGCGATCGCGGCGATCGCGAGATCCAGATCCACCTTTTTTGGGCTTTTGAGTGATTGCGATCGGCGGTCTAGTAGGAGCTTGGCGCATCCCCTTAGGCTTAGCAGGGCGCACCAAAGATAGGCTCACCTTACTACCATTTCCATCTTCGCCTTCCTCGCCTTCGAGAAGCGTATCGAGGTCTTCCTCTTCCGCATCCAAATCAGGTTGAGTTCTCCGTTTGGCTTTGGTGCCAACTTTAGGAGATTTTAGCTGCGATTCTTCATCTTCACCATCTTGCCAGTCTTTGCCTTTTTTGACTGTGCGCGGCAGTGCTGGTTTAGGCGGCGATGATGGATCAACCGCTACTGCTGCCTCGCCCATTGCAGGAGTTCGAGTAGGACGATTAACCCGCAGTTCAGGACGAACTAAATCATCCATCGCTCCGGGCATTCTGCCCTCTGTAGAAGTGGCATCTCCATCAGGACGAACGGGTTTGGGTCGCCGCAGTTCTACAATCGTTTGCTGCTGAGGACGGGGAACAGGTTTGCCCTCTACGGCTCGACCCGCAGGCTGTCGAGCAGGCATCATTGGCTTAACACCGGGCGCTGAGGGTGCTGAAGATTTTGTAGGTGGCTTGACTGAGCGCGCTTCAGTGCTGGGTTGCCGAACTGCCCCGTTCGCCGACCCCGGTGCTGAAGTAGGCTCTTCAGTGCGAACTCTCTTCAAAATTGGGCGACTAGATGTATTTGGAACTAGGCTGCTCCTGGGAGTAGTCGGCGTGGTGGGTTCAGGGCGCGGTGGCGGCGAGGCTAAAGTAGCAGCGTCCTCTTCTGGCGCTGCTGGAGGTGGATTAATCGGTTGAGACGCTGGCGGTTCTTTGACTTCAGTTTCTTTAACTTCAGGATCAAAGGAACTAGGGGTCTCTGCTTTTGCCGATGGCTTGATTAGTATCTCATTTGAATCGACTGAATTAACTGATCGCTCTGGACGACCTAACTCAACTGGTTTTTGCGATACTTGGGGTTGTGCTAGCGATCCTGTTTCTACCGACGGAGGTGTATAGGTAGGAGGAACAGGAGGTTCAACATTAGGCGATCGCGTAACAGATTTGATTGCTACAATCTGTTGTTTTTTTTGCACTGGCACAGACACTCGTTGTTTTGGTTCTGCTGCCGATGAGTTAGTTGATGGTCGTTTCACTGGTTTAACAGAGGATGAATGAGTAGCAGTATATTTCTCAGCCGCTGCACGAATTCTCTCAGTTTCGGAGTCTGTAATCGTGCTGCTGTGGCTTTTAACTGAAATGCTTAGCTGTTCACAAATCGCCAATATATCTTTGTTATCCAAATTCAATTCCCGTGAAATCTCGTAAATTCTGACTTTTCCGCTATTCATCCAATTTCCTCTTCGTGCCTATCCAGTTCTCACATAGTTGTCACCGTTCCAAGTAAAACGACAGT
>Ga0105049_10004433_pt1 | contig 16464 bp, 11 predicted proteins | sample MAT06_FD_78087 | JGI IMG/M metagenome (GOLD analysis project Ga0105049, IMG submission 78087) | Freshwater microbial communities from Lake Fryxell liftoff mats and glacier meltwater in Antarctica - MAT-06 | ecosystem: Environmental > Aquatic > Freshwater > Ice > Liftoff microbial mat | place... | reverse complement strand
GAGGAGTCCTGAGGAGTCCTGAGGAGTCCTGAGGAGTCCTGAGGAGTCCTGAGGTGTCCTGGAGGTGTCCTGAGGAGTCCTGAGGGGTTTTGGGAGGTTTTGGGGGGTCCTACGGTGTTTTCTTTGCTCAGTGCGGAAGGGTGCGGGGTGGGGGCTACTTGGCAGCGTTAAGGGCTTGGGTGGTATCGCCGGGGGCTTATGCGGCAGCGCCGAGGTCTTTGGCGAACGTGAATGCTCCGCCCGAGAACCCTACGTGGACGGTGTCGCCGGCTCCGAACTCTCCCGAGAGGATGCGGCCCGCGAGCGGGTTCTCGAGGCGCTGTTGGATGGCACGCTTGAGCGGTCGTGCGCCGTAGGCGGGGTCCCAACCTTCGGTGCCGAGTTGGATCTTGGCTTCGGGCGAAACGAGGATCGCCATGTCGCGGTTTTTGAGACGTGACTCGAGGCTCCGCAGTTGGATATCGATGATGGTGACGATCGCGGAGCGAGAGAGCGGGTGGAAGACGACGGTTTCATCGATGCGGTTGAGCAGTTCTGGTCGGAACATGGATCCCGCGGCGTTGGCGATCGCATCTCGGACCCGTGGGGACATTCCGGCGGCCTTGCCGACTTCGTCGATGGCTACGGCGGCGGGGCCACGGCGGAGGATCTCACGGACGGCGGCTTCGATCTCCCAATCTTCCGCGCCTTGTGCCGCGAGGTCCTGGATTTGCTGGCTGCCAACGTTGCTGGTCATGACGATGATGGAGTTCTTGAAGTCGACGGTGCGGCCCTGGCCGTCGGTGAGGCGGCCGTCATCGAGCACCTGGAGGAGGATGTTGAAGACATCGGGGTGGGCCTTCTCGATTTCGTCGAGCAGGACGACGCAATAGGGGCGGCGACGAACGGTCTCGGTGAGTTGGCCGCCGTCCTCGAAGCCGACGTAGCCCGGGGGGGCACCGATGAGGCGTGCGACGGCGTGTTTCTCGCCGTACTCGCTCATATCGATGCGGACCATGGCGTCTTCGGTATCGAACAGGAACTCGGCGAGGGCCTTGCAGGTTTCGGTTTTGCCGACGCCGGTGGGACCCAGGAAGAGGAAACTGCCGATCGGGCGTTTGGGATCACCCAGGCCGGCGCGGCTGCGGCGCACCGCATCGCTCACGGCGCGGAGCGCGTGTTCTTGGCCGACCACACGCTTGGAGAGTTGCTCTTCCATGCGCACGAGTTTCTCGCGTTCACCTTCCACCAAGCGGGAGACGGGGATACCTGTCCAACGGCCGACGATCTCGGCGATGGCCTCGGAATCTACCTCCTCTTTGACCATCGCACCACCCCGGGCCTGACGGTCATCGAGGGCGGCTTCGGCGACTTTGAGGTTGGCTTCCAAGTCACGGAGTTCGCCATAGCGGATGCGGGCGGCCCTCTCAAGATCACCCCGGCGCTGGGCCTGGTCGAGTTCCGTCTGTTTGGTGTCGAGGAGCGTCTTGATGTTCTTGACGGCGTCGAGTTCTTTCTTTTCTTCGTCCCAGCGGGCGGTCAGGGCCCGGTTCTTGTCCTGGAGTTCTGAGAGGTCGCGTTGCACGCGGTCGAACTCGCGCTGCGCGGCAACGTCTTTCGATACACCGGTATCGATGCGGAGTGCCTCGCGCTCGATCTCGAGTTGCATGATGCGGCGGCGGAGTTCGTCGAGTTCCGTCGGCATGCTGTCGTTCTCTATGCGGAGCCGGCTGGCGGCTTCGTCGATGAGGTCGATGGCTTTGTCGGGCAGGAAGCGGTCGGCGATGTAGCGGTTGCTGAGGTTGGCTGCCGCGAGGATCGCGCTGTCCTGGATTCGGACGCCGTGGTGGGCTTCGTATCTGGGCTTGAGGCCGCGGAGGATGGCGACGGTTTCTTCGACGGAGGGTTGATCGACATAGATCGGTTGAAAGCGGCGCTCGAACGCGGGATCTTTTTCGACGTGCTTGCGGTATTCATCGAGGGTGGTGGCGCCGATGCATTTGAGTTCGCCGCGGGCCAGGGCGGGCTTGAGAAGGTTGCCGGCGGAGACCGCGCCTTCGGCGGCACCGGCACCGATGATGGTGTGGAGTTCGTCGATGAACAGGATGACGGAGCCGTTGCTGGCGGTGACCTCACGCAGGACGGACTTGAGCCGCTCCTCGAACTCGCCCCGAAACTTGGCACCGGCGAGGAGTTGGCCGACGTCGAGCGACAGGATGCGGTGGGTGCGCATGGATTCCGGGCAATCGCCGTTGACGATGCGGAGGGCGAGGCCCTCGGCGATGGCGGTTTTGCCGACACCGGGCTCGCCGATGAGAACCGGGTTGTTCTTGGTGCGGCGCGAGAGCACCTGCATGGTGCGGCGGATTTCTTCGTCGCGGCCGATGACGGGGTCGAGTTTTCCGGCTTGGGCACGGGCGGTGAGATCGATCGTGTACTTCTTGAGGGCCTCGAAGTTGGATTCGGAGTTGGGGTCAGTCACGTGGCTGACGCCCGAGGACTTGCGGATATCGGCGATTGCGGCTTCGATTCTCTTGCGGTCGGCACCGCCGGCCTTGAGTGCTTCTTTGGCGCGGTCGGTGGCATCGAACGTTGCCAAGAGGAGGTGCTCGATGGAGACGAAGGAGTCGCCCATTCTGCGGGCCTCGGATTCGGCCTTGTTGATGATCTCGACCAAGCCGCGACCTACCTGTGGAGCGGCACCCGAGACGCTGGGGAGGCGCGACAACTCACCGCCGACGGCATCGCGAACGCGGCTGGCGTCGATGCCGCCACGGTTGAGGATGGATGTGGCGGGGCCGGTGGGATCTTCGAGGAGCGCGGAGATGAGGTGCAGGCCCGAGACGTCGGGGTGGGCACGGGTGGTGGCGAGGGATTGTGCTTCCGAGAGGGATTGCTGGGCGGCGGATGTGAGGCGATCGAGTTTCATGCAAGGAACGATGGCTGCAAGTTGCGGGCCAAACCGAGAGGGCGGTGGAGTGGTCGTTCGCCGGTGCAGGTGGTTTTTGGAAGGATGTTGAAGGTCTGAGGGAGGCTGGTGCGTGCCGCGCACTGTCAGATCGGCAGTCTACCCTTCCGCAACCCGTACGAGGTTTGCCGCGTATCGGGAGCGTGCCGGGTTGACGTTTGACCGCGGCGACGTTACAAAGTACCCCCCGGCGGGCGGGTTTCCGTGCTGCGTGGGATTCTGGGAGTTTTTTGATGCCGCGTACTTCGAAGATTCGTTCTGTGATGGGTGTCGTTGCTGTGGTTGCGTTTGCCGGGCTGACGGCGTGTGCGAATCGGGATCGGTACCCGGGGTACAACACGGTCGCTAGCGACGTGACTCCCGACATGCTGTCGCTGCATTCTCGGCCTATCGATGCGGCGAATCTTGTCGCGATTTCGACGAATGAGAATTGGCGGATGTTCTGGGCTGATATGGGCCGGGCGTCGCTGCTTAATCGGCCGAGCCTGCTTTCGCCGACGCCGATGCCGCACTAACGCAAAGGCTTGGCGGGCCGTCTTTCACGTTTGATGATAACGACCGCCCGGAATGCCGGGCGGTCGTTGCGTGCGCGTGGCGGGCTGGGGTGGTACGGGTTAGGTGGCGGTGTAGATGCCGCGGGCGACCTTCTTGAACTTCTTCTTGAACTTCAGGAGGGTGGCGTTCACGGAGATCCGGAACGACTTGGATTCGGTTTTGTAGCCGGCGGCTTTCACGGCGTTGATGGCCTCGCCGATAGACATCTGCTTGCCCGAGAGGACTTTCTCCAAGGCTTGCACGAGGGTCATCGAGTTCTTTGAGCGAGACGCACGGCCGGCGGTCGGGCCGCCGGATGTTTTGCTGTCGCCGCCCAGGGCTTCGATTTGGGAATCGATCGCGGCGAGTTGGGCGGACAGGGATGCGCGCTTCTTCGTGAGTTTCGGGAGGGAACGCTGCCGACGGCTAAGTTCTTGGCGGATATCAGCGGTCGAGAGCATTTTGATCGAGGACGAACGTCGAGCCATATGAGCAAACTCCGTGTACCGATGTGCGTTCGCATGACGGCGTGTTACAACGGCGGTAGAGTTATTCTAGGCGGCGCGGGCAAACGGTGTTATGTTGCGCGAACACCCATGCGGGCGAGCAGTCCATCGAAGTGATCGAGTCCGTAGAACTCGATGACCATTTTGCCTTTTTTGCCTTGTTTGTCGGTGTTGATGATGACCTTGGTTCCCAGTTGCTGCGACACTTGGCGCTCAAGATCGCGCAGCACGGCCTCCCTGCCCGTTGCTTCTTCGATGACCTGTTTGGCGGGTTCGGGGATCGCCTCGTCGGGTCGTTGCACGGCTTGCTCGATGCGGCGCACGCTCCACCCCCCCACTGCTGCTGCCTTGGCGAGGCCGAGGCGAGGGGCTCCGGAGGGCATTCCGAGGAGAGCACGACCGTGGCCGGCGGAGATTTCGCCGTTGACGATCATGGCTGCGATTTCGGGCTCAAGTTCGGTGAGTCGGATGAGGTTGGCGACGGTGGAGCGTTCAAGGGAAACTCGCCCGGCGAGTTGGGCGTGCGTGAGGCCGAACTTTTCCTGCATCTGGCGCAAGGCCCAAGCGCGTTCCATCGGGTTCAGATCTTCGCGTTGAATATTCTCAACGAGCGCCCATTCGGCAGCGTCGGCATCTGACAAAGTTCGAACAACGGCGGGGATGGTTTCGAGGCCTGCGCGTTGAGCCGCGCGCCAGCGTCGCTCGCCCGCGACGAGTTCAAAGCCTGCATTGGGCAGTGGCCGCACAATAATGGGTTGCATCACGCCGGACCGACGGATCGAGTCGGCGAGTTGCCCGAGGGCGGCTTCATCGATGGCGCGGCGTGGCTGGAAGGGGCTGACCGAGATCTGGGTCACTGGAATTGATTGGGACTGATTGGTGGCGGAGGTAGAGTGTTCGGTAAATGTTTGGATGTTCGGGGCGACTTCGACGCTTACGGGTTCGCTGATGAGGCTTGATAGGCCGCGGCCGAGTTTGCGTGGTTTGGTGTTGGTTGGTGAGGAGTTCATGCGTGGTGTCCTGGAGAGTGATTCGAACGGATGCTGAAGTGTATCGAGTTGGCGATGTTCGCGCAAAGGGATGGGTATGAAGAACGTAAAGCGGATTGAGGTGATCGTTCGAGCGTTGGTGATTCGTGGCGATCAGATCTTGGTGTGTATGCCTGTCGACGGTGAGTATTGCTACTTGCCCGGTGGCCATGTCGAGCCGGGCGAGTCGTCAATCAGCGCGATCAAGCGCGAAATGTTGGAGGAGTGCGGAGTGGCGGTTGATGTGGGGGAGCTTGCTGCGGTATCGGAGGAGCGATTCATTCAGGGCGACAAGGAACGCCATGAAATCAACTTGGTATTCCACGTGAAACTCTCCAAGCCGACGCCCATTGTTGCGAGCCTGGAGGACGACATTGTGTTCGATTGGATCGGTTGGAGCGATCTCGAACCGCGCGGCTTTGTTCCGAAGTCGTTTTTCGGCCTTTGCCCGCTCCACGTGAAACACCCGACCACCTGGCTTGGGTCAAATGGATCACTGGTCTGAAACGATCGTCGCCGCGTCGGGGAGGAACTCGACATGGCACTCGTCGGCCACGAGTCGAGAACTGCCAGTTACGGATACGCGAAGCGTGTTCGCTCCTGAGGCGATCTCGAACTGCGTGTTCTCGCCGAGGAAAGTACTCGAGTGAACCCTGCAAGTCGGACCGTTCCCCGAGCCAAGCGGATGAAGCCGAATCGACTCCGGTCGGACGCTCAACAGTACCGCGGCACCCACTCGAGCGTCCTTGTGACTGGCGATTGCGATTCCGAAATCAGTGGAGATTGAGGAACGGTCTCCGTTGATCGATGTAACCGTTCCACGAATCAGATTCGTCTCACCCATGAAGCTTGCGACAAATGGCGTGGCTGGCAGGTAGTACAACTCGTGGGGCGTGCCGATCTGGCAGACTTGGCCCGCCTTGAGAACCGCGATGCGATCCGCCATGCTCAGGGCTTCTTTTTGGTCGTGTGTGACATAGATGCCAGTGATGCCGGCAGCCTTACATACAGAACGAATCTGGGCACGAAGCTCGATTCTCAGTTTTGCATCGAGGTTTGACAGCGGCTCATCGAGGAGCAGGACTGCTGGTCCGATAACCATTGCACGAGCCAGTGCAATCCTTTGCTGCTGTCCGCCGCTCAGCTGCGTGGGCTTCCGCTTCGCGTATTCACCCATCTGAACCAGTTCGAGGGCGTCGCGAACTTTTCGGGCCCGGGTAGCGCCATCGACCTTGCGAACCTCCAAGCCGAATGCGACGTTTTGCTCCACCGTCATGTGCGGCCACAACGCGTAGGACTGAAAAACCATCCCCGTATTGCGGGTGTTGGCCGGTTCGAAGGTCACATCGCGTGTTCCTGCATCGTCACGGAACACGACCCGGCCGGATGTCGGCTCGATGAATCCCGCGATCATTCGAAGAAGGGTTGTCTTGCCGCAGCCGGAGGGGCCTATTAAGAAGAACAGTTCGCCAGGCCGGATCTCCAAGGAGACGTCCTGCACGGCCGCCGCGGGCTTTGCGCCTGCGACGGAAGGGAACATTTTGCACAGTTTCTCGATCGCAATCGCAGTCGGCACGCGGATCTCCCGTCAAGGCGGGACGATAGGTGAAGGGTATGAAAAAAGAAGCCCCGGGTCTCGGCGCAGTCATCAAACCATACCCTTCGTGCATGTCCGCTGCCGACTCCGACCCGCGCCTTCTTGATCGCCTGCGTGCCTGGCGCGCACCATCTGCGCCCGATCGATCGATTGAATCGGACATCACGCGGCTGGTTCGTCAGATCGAAACCCGGACCAAAGCAGTGGGGGGGTTCGATGAACTCTGGGCGACTTCCTTACCGCAGCGATTAGCGGCGAAGTCACGAGTGATTCGCTGGACGAAGGCCGGAGATCTTCACATCGGGGCGGACGATGCCCCGACCCGGTACGCGATCGACGCTTGGTTGCGTTCGGGAGGCTTGGAAAAACTACGAGGGGCATCTAGCCGCGGCATCCGCGCGATCAATTTGAAGTGAGTTTGCAGAGCGGGGAGAGGCTAGGAGCGCTTGCCAAGGAAAAAACCGGCAAGCGTCGCGAGAATCAGCACACCAACCATGATTGCGATCAGGATCATGAAACTGTCACCGAGGCTGCTCACGAAGCCGCCCGCCGTGCTGGTGAACCCGATGATGATTGTGAAGGCGGCGATTCCGAGAGCCACAATCATGGCGACGGCAAGTCCGCCGCCGATCCCTGACCAAACGCCGTCGTACGGTTCGGCTGCGACCATGACGACGCCGCCCGTCGCCACGGACTCTCCGGTTTCGCCTGGGGCACCTTCGAAAAGGTCGCCGCCGCCGCCGATCGCGGGTTCTGTGGCCGTCTGTTGCGCGATCGTCTCGCTCCCGTAAACATCTTCGAGGAGGTTTGCGCCCAGCGACGTGTCGTCGCCTTCACGCGTGAGGTCGAGCAAGCCGCCTGAGCCTGATTTTTCCCCGGGATCGACGAGTGAAGATGGGGCATTGCTCACCCGGGTGACGGCGTTCGCATCTGCATCGTCGGTGGCATCGGCATCGAAGATGCTGATGCCGGTGGATTCCTTGTCGCGGGGAGCCAAGCCGATGCCCGTTCCGCTTGAAGCCAGGGAGATCGGCTCGAGTTCGCCGGACTCGGCAAGGGGGATTGAATCGGGATCTTCACCGCCGCCGGCCAAGAGGTCTACTTGTTCTCGCTTGAACATCAGCCGATCTCGGTCGCGAAACTCCTGGAGTTGCCCCTTGGCGGCCATATCGCGCACTTGGTCAACGCTCTTGCTGAGGCGTTCGGCGGCTTCTTCCATCGAGTAGAACATCTTGGCCATGGCATCGCTCCGGAACAACTGCGAGTAGGGGGAACCGTCTCCCCGAGGAAAGGGAAGACAAAACTAGCCGAAATCCGCGCCGCCCTCAAGCCGGGGCGACAAATTCATCGCTCTTACTTTACACCGGTGGCACCAAGGACCCTTACGCCGCCCGATCAATCGTGGTTCCGACCGCCGAAGACTGCGCTGTTCAGCACCATTCGTAGCGTTAGGGGTTTTCGCACGGTCGGGCGGGTATCCTGCCGCCAGAATGACCGATCACAGGCTCGAAACCGATACCGACGATGGAATGGCCCTCATTATTAGCGGGCCGTCCGGCGTCGGAAAGACCACCATCACCCGCGGCGTTGAGCGATCGATTGCCGATTCGGTTTTCTCGGTCTCGTGCACGACCCGGCCGCGAACGGGGGCCGATGTTGAGGGCGTCGACTACCACTTTGTATCCGACGAAGAGTTTGAGCGGATGCGGCAGGCGGGAGAGTTTCTCGAGACGGCCGGCGTCTACGGGAAAAAGTACGGAACACCCAAGGCTTGGGTGGTCGAGCAACTGAAGCGTGGCAGGCTCGTCATTCTTGAGATCGATGTGCAGGGCGCAATGCAGGCCAAGTCGCACATCGGCAGCGTTTTCGCGCTGTTCGTGAAACCCCCGACGGAAGATGAATTGTTGCGCCGGCTCAAGACCCGCAAACGCGAGGACGAGGCGTCGATCCAGAAGCGGTTCGCTGCGGCCAAGAATGAGATTACGCACGCGGAGCAGTCGGGCGTCTACAACGTGTTTCTCGTGAACGACAGCATCGAAGACTCGATCCGCAGAGCGGTCGACTTGGTGCAGGGTGAACGGGTTCGTCGGCGCGAACTGGTGCGGTCAAAGCGAGCGTGACGGGCGTCGATGCGGCCCGGATCACGCGCCGTACATGAATTCCTCGCGGACGATTTTCCCTTTGTTCACGGTATAGACGCCCACCTCGGTCATGTTCTTGATCTCTCCGCTGGCGCGGACCTTGTACTCCATGCGAAACTTCACGGCGAACCCGGAGGCCCCGAGATACGGGCCTTCTGCGCTCGCACCGATCATCTCGTTCTCGCCATACCACCATGCGTTCTTGGCTTCGGCGGCCTTGCGGCCGCGCCATTCTGAGTTCACGCCTGCGCCCTCGCACGACACGATGGAGGGTGACCACCATGTCCGTTCAACATCGCCAAATTTTCCAGCGTTGAAGAGCGCAACGAGGCTCGCCCCGACCTCGCCGACTGAAGAGCCCGATCCGGTTGAAACCGGCACAGGGGCGGTCGGATCCATCTTGCTGATCGTCTTTGTCGGGCGGCTCTTCGCGGGAGATTTCTTGGCGGCCGCCTTCTTGCTTGGAGCCTTCAGGACCTTCTTGGCAGCCTTCTTGGCCGTCTTCTTTGCTGACTTCTTTGCGGTTTTCTTTGCCATGGCGCTGAGCGTACCACAACCGATGTGGAATGCAACCCGTTCTATTCGCCGCGTCCGCAGAGTCAGCGGAAGGACGTGGAATCAAACCGTTCGACGAGTCGGAGCAATCGGACAAGGATTGCACGATCGGCTGAATCGGCCGAACCGCTTCGGTTGATATCGGTGGGAGACGCCTCCCACGCCTGCAAGTCCTCGATCGAGAATCGTCCGTCTGTGTTCACGTCTTCGCTCGAGCGGCCGAACTTCGCGAGGGGGTCGCCGATGACAAACTGGCTCCAAGAGAGAGCGGGCACACTGCTCCAGGCGGCCTCGGCCCACGAGAGGTTCCCCAGGAGAAAGTTGATCGCGAGATAGCGATTGTCGGGCACCGAGTCGGCGGTGGGTTCCCACGCGTTGCACAGAGCAAACGTACCGCCAGCGGTGATGAAGTCTGCCGCCTGTTCCTGCTGTTGGAACGCCAACTGGCCCAGACCGCCGAAATCGCGTCCGTTCCAGGATTCGATGGTGTTGAAGATCGCTCCCGGGGCGTAGTTGAAACTGTCTGCAAAGATCATGCGGGCACTGACACCGCCCGTAGTCGAGGGGAAGTTTCCTTGGTGGTTGCTGCCGTAGGTTGCGAGCAACACGACAGGGTTGGAGATCAGGATCCCCTGTCCAGCCGTCCAGTTGAGACGGGTGCCGACATAGAAGCCGGGGCGGTCCGGCGTGTTGTTCTGCAGAATGTTCGCGGGCAGAAAGCGGCGGTCCGTCGTGGCCATGAGGGCCACCACCTGCTCGTAGTCATCGCTGTCGTAAAGCGCGAACATGCTGCTGCTGTTGTTGTCGAACTCACCGTTGTTGGCTGGATTGATGATGTTCTGCCCGACGCCCTCGTCGAGCAAGACCGTTGCGGTGTCCACATTTGTGATGATCGACTGTGAACGGTCGATCATCGCTTCGACATCGGCGACGGAGTGGCCGTCGAGCCGGGAAACCAGATAGATATCACCGGCAGTGAGCCTCGTGGCTCCGGATCCTGCGAGCGTCCACATAGGTCCGTTGCCGGTGGCGTTGAACACCTTGGCCGTCAGAATGTTGGCTGTGGTAAAGTTGTTGATCGGTGTCTGGCTTTTCCAATACGGGTTCAGGATGACACCGTCCGAGCGGCTGTCCGCCGCGCCGCCCGCCTCTCCTGTCGTCAGGTCTTGCCACAGCAGCATCAATTCGGTATCGACGCTCGCGCACGTCACGTCGCGGGCGCTGAACTCAGCCGGGAAGTCCGTGGGATTGTCGCCCACGAAGTCGCCGGTGTTGGCGGCATCGGTGTCCTGCAAGCGGTGGGGGAGTCCTTTGCATAGCACGAGACACCGGACCACGCGAGTAAGGCTGTTGGTGGTGAGATAGGTTCGCAGCGGGGTTCGGAGGCGTGTCTGAAAATCAACCGCCGAGATGTTACCCGGAACGGTGGCCGCGGCACCGGTGGTTGCCAGATCGAGCACGCGGAGGTTCGCGTACTTGCCGGGTTTGCCGCCGACTCCACCGGGAACCTTGACCGAACCGACGTAATGTTCTGCAACTCGGAGCGAAACGGGGACGCCGCCGACGAGTGTGCGGCTGTCGTACACGACCAGCACCTGCTCATCGCGCAAGGGTCCGGCGGTTCCGACGGCGGGCTGGGCAAACGCACTACCTGCAGCAAGGACGCCCGCAGCCAAGGCCATGTGTGCGGCCCGTCCGAGAACCGTAGATTTGTGGTTGAATGCAGTTTTCACGAGGGTGGCCTTTACGTTCGATGGTCTTGATCGGCGGAACACAGACATCAATCGATGCGATCCCACTCCAACACATGCCGGAGTAAGGGTCTGAATCGTCAGTTTCCCATGAGCACCCTTGCGATTCAAGACGAACCGCCGGCGACGGATACAAAATCCGCATGTCAGGGTCGCGTGCCCAAGCCCGATACGCACACCGTAGCCTGTCGGATGCTGGTCAAAGTTGTCCCGGGGAGTCGGAAAACGGCGATTGTGGGCCCGCTCGGGGACCGGCTCAAGATTAAGGTCGCCGCGGCTCCCGAAAATGGCCGGGCGAATGTTGCGGTGTGTTCGATCTTGGCGGAGCGGCTCTGCATCGCAGTGCGATCGGTAGAGATTGTGGTGGGCACACCAACCCGGAGAAAACGGTCCGCATCGCGGGCCTGTCGGCCGAGCAGGTTCGGGCCCTTCTCTTGGCGTGACCTCATGGTGTTGGACGAGGGTTACGCTCCCGCTGCAATGCCGGACTTGTACACCTTTGTCGCCCATCAGGATCTCGCGTTCGCGAACCCGTTCTCCCCTGAAACGATCGATCGAGCGTGTGGGTTGCTCGGGAGCGAGTGTCTGACCCCGAGATCTCAAAGTGGTGTTGAATCGCCGGTAAAAGTGGCGGGCAGTAAGGTTATTGACTTTGGTGCGGGATTCTGCGAACTTCCGATCCGCCTTGCCGAGAGATTCGGCTGCGAGGTCGTGGCCGTCGAGCTCGGGGCTCGCATGGCGCAGGCGGCACGTACACGCATTCGGTCCCGACTTCTTGACTGTTCTCCGCCCGTCGCTCGGGGTGGAGTTACGGTGCACGAGGGCGACGCCGGTCGATTCCGTGTCCAGATTCCGGACCATTCATTTGACTGCGCGATCTGCATCGGTTCGTCGCACGCCTTGGGCGGCTTTCAGAACACTGTTGATGTTCTCTCTCGCCTCACCAAGCCTGGAGGGTGCATCCTTGTGGGGGAGGGTTTCTGGGAACGCCACCCCGCCCCCGCCGACCTCGTCGGCACGGACGTTCGATTTGATGAGTTCACACCTTTGGCGTCGCTCTTTGATGTTCTTCGTGCAGCGGGCACGCGCCCGATCTGGTCGGTCAGTGCGACCCAACGTGAGTGGGACGAGTACGAATGGGCGCATCATCGGGCGATTGAGGCATTCGCGGCTCTATACCCGGGCGATCCGGAGTCCCGCAAACTGCTCACCCGTGGCCGGTTGTGGCGTGACATGTATGTCCGCTCTCTTCGCGGCTTGCTCGGCTTCGCGCTGGTGTTGGCCCGCAAGGAACCCTCGGGTAGCCTGATCTAGGCGTGAGTTCCAGGCGTGAGTTCCAGGCGTGCGTTCAAGCGGGTGAGGAGTGTTTCAGGGTTTCGCTCTGAGGGAACTTCCGTTGCTGCCGATGACGCCGCGATACCAGTGTGCGGAATCCTTGAGCGTGCGCTCGCGTGTTGCGTAGTCGATATGGATGAGGCCGAAACGTTCGCGGTAGCCGCACTGCCATTCGAAGTTGTCCATGATGGACCAGTGGAGGTAGCCGCGGACGTCCGCGCCGTCGGTGATGGCGCGTTCGAGGGCGAGGAGGTACCTGCGGGTGTAGTCGATGCGCTGGGGGTCTTTGACGGATCCGTCAAGGTCTACCCAGTCGAGGTTGGTCATGCCGTTTTCGGTGATGACGATCGGCACCTTGTAGTGCTGGTGGAGCCATAAAGGGCCGTAGTAGAGCGAATCGGGCTCGATGAACCAGCGCAGGGCGTTCTGCGGGTGACCGGGTGGAAAATCGACTTTGACGGGAGCACCGTCGGGGCCGGCCTTGATGCGTTCGGCGTCGTAGACATTGATGCCGTAGAAATCGAGAGGCTGGTGGATTCGGGCAAGGTCGGAAGCGTTGCCAAGAGCGGCTTTGGTGATTCCGCCGTCGCCGGCGTTCGTGAGATCATCGTGGTACAACTTAAGGCCGTCCTCGGGGTAACGGCCGAACACGACGGGGTCGCCGAGCCACGCGTTATTCCAGAAGTCTTTGGCGTAGACGCCGACGGTCGCGGCCTTGGCGGCGGCGACGTCCGCCGCGCTTTGGGTTGCGGGCACCTTCATGCGGCCGATGGGAGCCCAACCGACTTGCGGGGTGCGCTTGGCGTGCTCGCGGATGGCCGATGCGCCGTCGCCGTGGCACAGCAGCGCGTGGTGGGCGGTGAGGAGACGTTCGGCGTGGCTTTTCTTGGCGTTGGAGGTTTGCAGCCCCTCGTTGATGGAAGGGCCAAGGAAGATGTGCGGCTCGTTGATGGTCATCCAGTGCGTGACGCGGTCGGAGAGACGCTTGGTGACGACGGTGGCGTAGTCTCGGAACCAGGTCGCGATCTCGCGGTTCAGGAAGCCGCCCTTGTGGTAGGCCCAGAGGGGAAGATCCCAATGGAAGAGAGTCGGCCAGGGGGCGATGCCCGCGTTCAGGAGTTCATCGACCAGCGATTCATAGAAGCGGAGGCCGGGCTCGTTGACACTTCCAGGGCACGGGACGATGCGGGGCCAACTGATGCTGAAGCGGTAGGCCTTGAGGCCGATCTGCTTCATGAGAGCGACGTCTTCTTTCATGCGGCCGTAGTGGTCGCACGAGACGTCGCCGGTGTGATTCATGTAGACGTTGCCGGGCTCGTGGCTGAACTGGTCCCAGGTGGAAGGGCCTTTGCCGCCCTCGGCGAAGCCGCCTTCGACCTGATAGGAACTGGAGGCAGCGCCCCAGACGAATGTGGATGGGAATGGCATTTAAGTCGGCATCGCCGGAAAAATCAGGGGTGAACACAGAGACACAGAGACACAGAGAAGTATCAAAGGCTTGAAGATGCAGGAAGGCGGAGCACGAGGGGAGGAAAATAGGACGGGGACGAACGGCTGGGCCGGTTTTCTTGCGAACCACTCGAATCTTGCGGATGGCGATGATGGTCAGGGTTGGATCGAGTACATCCATTCGATGGTCGACGGGGCGGAGGGGACGGTCACCGTGCCGTCCGCGGCAGGCTCCACCGGTCTTTGGTTGATTCGAATCGATCTGAGTGTGCCGAGCGTGGGGGGGAGTGTCGGTGTGCGCAGGATGAAGCCATTGGGAGGGACGCAGCCGGGTTCGATGTGGCAGACGATGCGGGTGCCGTTCGCGGTCGGCGTTGCGAAGATGTGCGCGGTCAGCGGTCCGAAGTGGGTTGGCAGGTTGGTGATGCGTGTCACCTCGCCATCGGCAAACCACGCTGGGGTGAGGCCCGCGAAGAGGTGGACTTGTGTGTCGTCGTCGCTTTCGTAGGCCAGCATGGCCCGGAAGGAGTTGATGAAGTCGCTGCCGCACCAGGTGTGGGGCATATCGCCGATGAACTTGGGTGTGGTGGGGTCGTTCCACACGACTTCGGCCCATTGCCGCCAGGCTTGGGGACGCTGGTGCTGCATCAGCCAGTTGAGCACGGCCTCGGCCCGGTCGGGCTGGCCGAGACGGACGTAAACGCCGACCTGCCGGAGTTCGTAGGGCGTGAAAGCCTCCCATTCATTCGTGATCGCGCGCTTCTGAAAGAAATCCCAGTAGCGGTCGAAGGTTGCGTGAAACTCTGGCCGAAGCCCCGTGGTGTCGAGCGCGTGGCCGGGCCACACGGCCGTGGTTGTGCTGGTGGCATCGAAGTCACCCAGTTCCACGCAGCCGGGGAGGTAGTCGATGCCGTGGGCCTTCATCGTGAGAGCGATGGAGACGGTTAAGGAAGTGCGGAACTCCGCGGCCCGCTTCGTGAGCAAGTCCGCCGCATCGGTGCGCCCGAGCGCAGCCGCGATCCGCGCGGCGTCGTTATAGCCACGCAGCGTGAACCAATCGTCCCAGTAACTGTGCATGGGCTTGGCGGAATAGCCCTCGTGAGAGATGGATTCGGGCATGAGGCCTCGGAACGCGGCGGCGGGAACTGTTGGCTTGCCGGGCTCTTGGCGCGACGGGCCGCCCTCAGCGAACTCGGGAGTCAGCCGCTGACCGGTCAACACGTTCATGTAGTTGACGACCTTTACGACGTTCGGCCAGTGGCGTTCCAAGATGGAACGGTCGCGGGTGAACTGATAGGCGTTCCAGACGGCGAAGATGTACTGCCCGTGGCTGTCATTCTCGGGCACGGGGTCGGCGCCGCGTTTGTCGACGACACACGGGACTTTCAGGGCATCATCGCCGATGGGAATCAGGAACTTCGCATACCAATCGATGAAGTCGACGGCCTGTTGATGGTGCCCGAAGGCGAGGAGCGCGTTGCTGGTGAGGGAACCGTCGCGGATCCACGAGCGCTCGTAGCAGCGCGACCCGGGTTGGATGGCGGGGCCGTCGGCGTTGATGAGGATGTAATGCAGGTTGGCGTTGAGGGTGTCGAGGAGGGATTGTTGCGCGGGCGGGACATCGACCATGAGTGCAGACATCGGGTCGCTGGCGGGCGGCACAATCGCTGGCTTGGCCGACTCAAAGGGTGCCGTCACACTCCAGCGTGAGCGGCTTCCTGGGGAGAGGCTGAACGGCACATGGCCGAACGCACTTGCTAATCCTCGGGAGTCCGTCACTGGCACAGCGCGTTCGCTTCCGGTGGCGGGAGGGCTGAAGGGTTCGTACCACGCGCGGTCCTCGAACGCGACAAGATCCGTGAATGGAATTTCCGGCTGAACTCGGACCGGGGTTGTGCCGTTGACCAGCAGGCCGCCCTGGATTAGCGAGAGTGCACCAACCCTGCCGACCCCGCCGCGTGTGTTGAGGAACTGCCAGGGTGGATTGACCTGAAGAGGACTCACGACGAGGGCGAACACACCGTCACGGGTGTCGGGGCCGCGGTTCTGCAGCGAATACTCCACCGTCAAGGTGCGCTCGCCCCCGATGACGCTCATGCTCGGACGGACCTCGAGTCGCACATCCTTCCAATTCAAAGTCGTCATCGGAAGGCCGTCATTGTTCATCGCCGGGGTCACAACGTCGGCGTTCCACGGCGTCAATACCCTCGGACCGCCTTCGGTTGCCTCGGTATTCCAGGGCGTGAAGACCTTCGGACCGCCGTCGGTTGCATCGCTCGGCAGCACGATCCGGGGCTCGATCGAGAAGGTGCTCGCGCCAAACTCGACGACGCCCTGCTCACCCAGCAGGCTCTCCTCGGAATCGCCGGGCTGGCCCACGACGGCCCAGTTGGAGTGAATATCCCGGAGATATGCCGGATACTCGTCCGGGTTCTGTGCCGCCCATCGTCGAGCCAGCGCGAGCGGGTCCGACCCTTCGCCCGGATTTCCGATTTCGTACGCGATGAGTGCAGCGTCGTTCGTTTGGGGGGGTGTGATCGTCATCCGCACGTATTGTGCGGAGACTTCCGGGAACGGATAGTCGGCGTGCGCGAGGTTGCGGCGGCCGAACGATGCTGCGT
>Ga0105049_10004431_pt1 | contig 16471 bp, 14 predicted proteins | sample MAT06_FD_78087 | JGI IMG/M metagenome (GOLD analysis project Ga0105049, IMG submission 78087) | Freshwater microbial communities from Lake Fryxell liftoff mats and glacier meltwater in Antarctica - MAT-06 | ecosystem: Environmental > Aquatic > Freshwater > Ice > Liftoff microbial mat | place... | reverse complement strand
GCCCCAGCAGTGACCCACAGTTTTATGGCAAAACGACCAAGGCTGGCCCCTTTCGCGGCGAAGTGCCCGTCTGTGGCGATCTGGGCGATCAGCAGGCCGCCACCGTCGGGCAGACCTGTTTTAGCCCTGGCGAGGCCAAAAACACCTATGGCACCGGCTGCTTTATGTTGTTGAATACCGGCCCCGAAATTGTGCGCAGCCGCAATGGCCTGTTGACAACTGTTTGCTATCAATTTGAGCAACAGCCCCCCATTTTTGCCCTGGAAGGCTCGATTGCCATGGCTGGCGCAACCATTCAATGGCTGCGCGACAATTTACAGTTGATCCGCCATGCGTCGGAAAGCGAGGCGATTGCGCAAAGTGTTACCGACAGTGGCGGCTGTTATTTTGTGCCGGCATTCAGTGGCCTCTTTGCCCCACACTGGCGCAGCGATGCACGCGGCGTGATCGTTGGCCTGACACGCTATGTCAATCGCGCCCACATTGTACGGGCCGCGCTCGAAGCCATCTGTTACCAAACGCGCGAAGTATTGGAAGCCATGAATGCCGATAGTGGCGTGCCCCTGCACCGGTTGAAGGTGGATGGTGGGGCCACGGCGAATAACTTTCTCATGCAACTGCAAGCGGACATTTTAGGGGTAACGGTGATCCGGCCCCAGGTTGCCGAGACCACCAGTTTGGGGGCAGCCTATGCGGCCGGGTTGGCGGTTGGTTTCTGGGACAATCTGGAAACATTGCGCAGCAACTGGCAAATTGATCGCGAATGGCAGCCTGCCCAGGATAGTGCCACGCGCGAAGCTGGCTATCAAGGCTGGAAAAAAGCGGTGGCGCGCACCTTGGATTGGGTAGCATAAATGGCAACGGTCAGTTTGATCTTGGTTTCGCATTCGCACAATCTGGCGCGCGGGGTCAAGGAATTGGCCGACCAGATGGCTAACCCGCATGTCCAGATTGTGCCCGTCGGCGGCATAGTAGATGAGCGCACTGGCGAAACCGTGTTGGGAACCGATGCCGTACAAATTGTTGCCGCAATTGAGCGCTGTTGGTCACCGGCGGGTGTGCTCTTGTTTGTCGATTTGGGCAGCGCCATTCTGAGCGCTGAACTGGCCTTGGAGATGCTACCGGCGGCTATGCGTGAAGTCTGTTTAATTAGCAACGCACCACTGGTAGAAGGGGCCATTGTTGCCGCGCTCGAAGCCAGCTTCGAGCGTTCTTTGATGGAAGTCAACCAGGCAGCGGAAGCGGTCAGCAAAATTCAAAAGATCGTGCGCAAACCACTGGGTGACGTAACTGGGTGACGTATCCTTTTGAGCACGCTCGGTGTATAAGCGGCTACTGCATGACTAAACTTTTTCATGGTCTATCCGCCGCCCCTGGAATCGGGATCGGCAATTTATTTATCTACCGTACCTGGCAGATGGCTATGTTGCCATCGCTGGAGACGATCGCTGCTGAGCCACTCCACGAATGGCAGCAATTTTTGACCGCGCAACAACAGGTGGATGCGGAACTGGCCGCGCTCGCAACCGATGAAAATCCGTTGATTGCCGACGTGTTTATGGCCCAACGCGTCATCTTGCAGGATCAGACTTTTATTCACGCCATGCAACAGGCGATCTGCAACGATCATCAACCAGTCCTCAGCGCTACGCAAAAAGTGATCCAGCAACTGGCCGAGCTATTTCGTAACCTGGGTGATGAATACTTTGCCGGGCGTGCGGTCGATATTCTGGATATTGGACAGCGCCTGTTCAAGCAACTGGGAATGCCCGTCTATGCACAACCCCAGATCGCACAAATTGTCGCGGGCACCATTCTGGTGGCGCGCGATATGACCTTCTCGGAAATTACTCAGCTGCCCCTCGATCATCTTGTCGGCATTGCGCTTGCTGAAAGTACACCCACTGCCCACTCGGCGATTCTGGCGCGCAGTCTAGGAATTCCCATGCTGTGTACCATGGGGGAGGCAATTTTACAGCTGCCGCCTCATCATCCGGCGGTGATTGATGGCAATGTTGGCTATCTGCTGGTGGAGCCAAGTGCTGCCGAACTGACGGCTGGGCGGGCCAAGCGGCAGGCGCAAGCCGCTGATCACGCTTCGGCGGTGGTGCATGCCCAGGAGCCGGCCTATACACAGGATGGGCGTTGGGTGCCAGTATTGGCAAACGCCAATAATCCCGAAGACATCAGTCAGGTTTGCAGCAAGGGGGCTGATGGGGTGGGCTTGTTGCGCACCGAATATCTGTTTGAAAATCGCCTGGAGCTGCCCACGTTTGCCGAGCAATATGACACCTTTCGTCACTTTGTCACCCAATTGCAGGGGCGACAACTGACGGTGCGCGCTTTGGATATTGGGGGCGATAAGCCAATGCCCTATCTGATTCGAAGCCAAGAAGCGAATCCCTTTTTGGGCTTGCGCGGCATTCGGTTATTGTTGGCAAAACCAGAATTGCTGCTGCCTCAATATCGTGCTCTGTGTCAGCTGGCTGGGGAGATGCAGCAGGGATTCGTTGCGCCGACCGAGCTACGCTTTATGTTGCCTATGATTAGCACCGTAGACGAAGTGCGTGCCGTACGTGCTTTGCTAGCCGAAGTAGATGCCCAGTGGCTGCCTGCGCCGCTCATTAAAATTGGCGTCATGATTGAAGTACCCTCGGCGGCCTTGATGGCCGATCGCATTGCGCCGCTGGTAGATTTTTTCAGTATTGGCACCAACGATCTGGCCCAATATACATTGGCGACCGACCGCACCAATAGCAGCGTGGCCGCCATGGCCGATCCGTTGCATCCGGCGGTTTTGCAATTGATGCGGCTAACTTGCCAAGCGGGTACTGCCGCGGGCATTCCAGTCTCGATCTGTGGTGAAATTGGCGGCGATCCTGCGGCGTTTCCCTTATTGTTGGGCTTGGGGCTACATGAAGTGAGCGCGTCCGTGCCCGCGGTGCCCCTGATCAAGGAGGCGGTGCGGCGCTGCACACAGGTCGCCTGTTGCGCCCTGGCCGAACAAGCGCTGCTGTGTGAAGATGCAAGTGCTGTACGCGCCTTATTGGGGTATCATAGGGTAATCTTCTAGGTGTCAGATAGAATGCCGTTGTTAATGGAGTAGCTTGTGAACTTTCTGCTGAGTATCCGTGAATTTATTCTAGTGAATTGGCCCACAAGTCAACCGCGTGCGCCAAAATACCCGTTCAAGATTGGGCGAGCACCCACCGTCGCTGTTGACTATCGCGATCGCATTAGTGTGATCAGTTGGCTCTTTGTATTTGCGCTAGGCATCAGCCAACTGTATAGCTTGCCGACAACGGTCATTACGTTGAGCGCGCTTGGCTCGCCGGTCAGCATTGCGCTCACCAAAACATTGGTCGCTGCGATTGTGTTGGCGATCTTTGCGGCGGCTGGTGTGGAAAGTGTGATTCGGGTCCATCCGCGCTATATCACCGAGGTGCGCCGGGGCTGGGCGTGGCCCTTCTGGGCGCTGCCCATGGCGATTGCGATTATCGCCATCTATGTGCTGCCGCTGGCCCCCACGCGACCCGTGCAAGTGCTGGTGCTGTTGGCGAGTGGGGGGCTGATGATCCTCGCCCTGTTTAGCTTGTACACCACCGTAGAGCGTGGGCAATCGGGCTTTTGGCGCTCGCGCCTGGTGCTCGATTCGCTTTCGTATGGCGCGGCGCTGGTCCTCTTTCTCTTTGTCTATCAGGCGCGCACGCGCAGTTTGCTGTCGGGCACACTGGTGGCGCTGACCGCCACCCTGTTGGCGATTGAATTGCTGCGCAGCACAACCGAAAGGCCGCTGGTCGTGTTGACCTATGGCGCGATCACGGGGATGATCTTGGGGCAGGCCACTTGGGCGCTCAACTATTGGTGGACGTTGAGTAGTTTAACGGGTGGCTTATTGCTGCTGCTGATTTTCTATGTGGTGGTGGGCATAGCCCAGCATGGCATTCAGGAGCATCTGAACCGGCGGATCTTGCTGGAATTTGCCCTATTTGTTGTCGTCGCTTTGGTTTTGATTATTGTGGTGTCGCCACGCTTTGGCTAGCGCGCCGGATGCGCTTAGCGGAATTGGGTGGCAATGGCGGCCATGCGGTCGAAGAGGGGTGGGGTGATCTCAACATCAAGCACGTGTGCAATTACGCCAGTCCAGCCATGCAAAAAGGCCACCCAGCCATCGGCAACAGTCAGCTTGTGGGTTGCCTGTTGGCGCTTGGCTTGGTGCATAAAGTCTAACGCTCCCCGATAATTGAGTTCCCACGCGACGCCCTGTGCGGGGAACTGCGCCTGATTCGTAATTGGCGAGCCAGGGCGGTCCTTGCCCATGCCCGTGGCGTTGATCACAACGCTGGCTGGCGGCAACTGGGCCAACAACGCATCGTTTTGTTGCGCAGTCGTATGTTGCACGTAATCAAACTCAATTGCGGCTGGTAGCTTCTGGACCATACTCCGCACATGGTCCAGGCGCTTGGCATCGACATCGACAAAGGTAAAGTGGCTGGGCTGGTCTGCCGCGGCCTTTTTGTTGAGCAGATGGAGTGCCAACGCCGCTGCCGCCCCGCCTGCGCCAAGCGAAAGCAAATGACCGCCTGTACGCCCAAAGTACGCCTCGCCCAGGATGGCGTCCAGCGCACGACCATCGGCGGTGGGATCAACGGCGTGGCCCACGAGTAAGCCATGACGTTTGGAAATGCACGAAACCTCGTCACAGAGTTGGGCATAGGGATCAAGCTGATCAAACAGATCGCGTGCGGCGGCCAATAGATCAATTTTGTGGGTAGTAATCAAGCCACCCAGCGCAAAGGGATCGTGTTTGATCGACTCTACCAACTGTCGATAGCGCGCCGGTTCATCGTGGATCTTGAAATCGACGCCGCGCAATACGACCTCGGGGCGCTTGAGCACTGCCATCCAGCGGGGAAAAATTCGTTGTGACGCCGATTGGCTGGTGGTAACCCCAATAAAATAAAAAGTCGGTTGTTGGCACATCTCTACTGGTGCGAGCATAGCGGTATATAGGCCGATTCACGAATCAAAATTTTGCTAGACACTTGATGTGATAACTATAGTATAGGCGCTGCTTGGCTGTCAATTATGCGGCCGCGTTCCCCGACAAGCCCGTCTCTATGGGGCAAAGGCTAGGGGCAGAAAGACGATGGGCGGACGCTCGTCTTTGTCCAGATCGGCGTCAATAAATACCCATTCCGCATAGCCGCTATCGTCCTGCGCAACATCTGCACCCTGCATAACTGCAATTGTTCTTGGCGCAGTTGACAGCGGTTCGGGGAGCGGATCACTCCCTTGCTGATTGCCAAACCAAACGGTTGTCTGCTCACCGGGCTGGAGGGCGAAAGTGTAACAATTTGTTCCATAAAGCGGATCGACTGTGCCCGGTTGGCTGTTGACCCAATGCGGCTCGCTGGTTTCACAGACCGCATAGTCACCGGAGCGCAGATAGTTAAAATTGGCCTTGCCATACTGGTTTGTCAACTGCGTCCCGACCACAATATTTTGATCCTTGTATAGGGTCATTGCGTGGTCACTCAAGTACCGTTCGCCGGGGCTATAGGCGCGGCTGCCGTCCAAATCGTGATAACTCCTGGTTTGGATTGTCACCCCACGTTGATTGATAAAGGCGCACTGTAGCTGAGCGCCCTCTGTTACAGTCAGCGTTGCTTGGCCCATCATCAACTCTACAACAGTTTGCGCTGCGGGCGTACAGTCGATCTGGTGCAGATGCCAGGTGGCTGGCACCGCTTCTGTCACTTGGTAGACGCCAGGAGTCACGCTGAAGGTGATGCTCTGGCTGATCGCGTCGCCATCGTCCAAGGCTATTGCGTCGAGGCGGAAATCGCCCAGATCGCCCTGGAAGCGAAAATCTTGGCGACTGGCTGGCTGTGCATGTACGCTGATGGTAATCGTGGACAATGGATTTTGCTTTACTCGCGCTTGATCGGCAAAAATATGTAATTGTATTACAAATAGGCATAAAAGTGCTGTTCCAATGCTAGTTATGGCAACTATAATCGCTTTCAGGAGATTTATCATAGTATGCTTTCTTGGTATAAACGATAGAATAAAGTATCAATTTAGACTGAAGCACAGGAGAGGGACACATTGGTTGGAATAAATTCATTGACTTTTGCACTGTAAACAGATACCCCTTGCTTCAAATAGTTTCTGCTATCAAGAACTTACAGTTTAATAAAGTTTTCTGCAAACTTTCCCTATGGCAATGACCAACGCGATTCCATCTTTGTATATACTTGCCGATGACATTACTGGCGCAGCCGATTGTGCAGCCCGTTGTAAACAGGCTGGCCTGCCGGCAACGATTTTGATTGAAATGGCGAATGAAGTGTTGCCCGAAGGTGCTGTCGCGTTGTCGTCGGATTCACGTCATCTTCCGCCGTCCCAAGCTGCTGCCTGTGTTCAGCAGGCATATCGTATGCTACAAGACAAGGCGCAGGGTGTGGCTCGTCTCTGCTATAAGAAAATCGATTCAACCCTGCGCGGTAACATTGGCGCAGAATTGGCGGGATTGTTGTCTGTCGCACCGTTGCCAACGGCCAGCGCGATCCAGCGTCCCTGTGCGGTTGTCAGCCCGGCTTTTCCAGCGCAGGGGCGCGGTCTGGTTGATGGCTATTTGGTCTACGACCAGGCCGCCGCCCAGACGGCACATTTGCCGTCGCTGATTCAACAGCAGACCAATTTGCCACTGGCAACCGTTGCGCTGCCTGTCGTGCGCGCAGGGGTTGCCCACTTGGCGCAGGCCTTGGCCGATTGTTACCAGCAAGGGGCACAGATCGTGGTCGTAGACGCTACCAGCGAAGCCGATCTCGCACAGATCTACCAAGCCACCCGGCAGGCGTTGCCCCACGCCCTTTTTTGCGGCAGCGCGGGCTTAATTGGGGTCATTGCCACGGCGTTGGTTGCAGAGCAGGCAGACGTATTGTTATCCGTTAAGCCCCCAACCTACCAAGTGGAACAGCCCTTATTGGCGGTTGTGGGCAGCGGCAGTGTAATGGCACACCGACAACTGGCACACCTGCGCCAACACACCCAAGTGCGTCTCTATGAGATTGATCCGCAACAGCCAACTGACACGCATTCGATTGGGGGCGAAGCATCGTCTATGCAACTGGCCCTGCATTTATCGCCACCTGCTGTTGATGTATCGTTAGAAGGCGCGTTGGCACGCCAATCTGTGGCTGTCCTCTCTGCCGTGGCCTTGCAGCAGATCCAACAGCAGCGGCCGCGCACCTTGCTATTGGTGGGTGGCGATACGGCCATTCATCTATTAAAGTTGTTGGGTATCCACGCATTGCACGTGCAATGGGAGGTCCAGCCCGGTATGCCTGTTACCCTTGGCCGAGCTAGTGACGGCCAGCTTTACCAGATTATCTTAAAAGCGGGAAATCATGGCGATGAACAAACCTTAGTTACGCTTTTTGGATAAGTCCACAAAGTTCGACAAACTTGCAACAAATCCACCAAAAGCACTATTGAGAAATGTTATAGAATCTGATAGCCTGTAAAATGAAATCATAAATAATTGTGATCATTGGATATACTATGTACCCCTTTGTATCCAACCCAATGTGGCTATAGGATGGGCAAACCGGGGCAGGGTAGTAGAGCCAGTGTTGGGTAATGCCAAACGGAGCTGATTTTGATGGTGAATCGTAGACGATTAGACACCAACAAATTGTTGGCGGTGCTTAGCACCCCAGGGCAATGGTGGACAGGCATATCACACTTGGTGTATCGCGCGCATCCGCAGCAAGCGCCAAAGTTAATTTATAGATTGCTGCCCTACCTGGCTGTGATCGTCGGCTACGGCATGGTTGTAGCTGCCGTGTACCTGGGAGAGACGGGGCCACTGCTCTGGTTGCTGATTGGTGCAGTGATTCTGACTTCGCTTGGTCTGATCCGGCAGACAATTGCGCTGCGCGAAAATACCCAGCAGATCCAAGCTGCCTTACGATTGAATGACGAATTGCAGCGCAGCGATGCGCGCTTTCGCTCGCTGGTCCAAAATGCTTCCGATGTGATTACTGTCATCACGGCAGACGGCACAATCACCTACGATAGCCCCGCCTTGGTGCCGATCCTGGGCTATGCTACAGAAGCGCGCGTGGGAAAACGGATTTGGGATTTTATTCACTGCGATGATTTACAGATTTTTTACAAAGCAGATGCCGCGCATACGCCATCGATACATACCATGGATTCGATTGAAGTGCGCATGTTACATGCCGATGGTTCTTGGTTATGGGTCGAAGCGAAATTAACCAATCTGCTCCATGATCCCAATGTCGGCGGCATTGTCGCCAATTACCGCGATATTCGCGAACGCAAACGCTTTGAAGAGCAACTGCGCCATCTCGCCTATCACGACCCACTGACAAACGTTGCCAACCGCACTCTCTTTCACAAACAATTGAGCACTGTCTTTGCCGCCGCCCATGCCAGTGGCGATCTGATCGCCGTTTTTTTGTTGGATCTCGACGGCTTCAAATTGGTGAACGATCAATACGGCCACAGCGTGGGTGACCAAATGTTGATTGTGGTTGGGCAGCGGATTCGCAGTTGTCTGCGCAAGGACGATCTGGTGGCGCGATTGGGGGGCGATGAATTTGCCATTTTGCTTGACCAGCTCCGCTCGACTGCCGACGCGGTAAAAATTGCCGAACGCATTATCCAATCGCTTGACAAACCGTTGCAGATCGAAGATCAAGATCTGGTGGTGCGTGGCAGTATTGGTATCGCCCTCTATCAACCAGGCATTGATTCGCCCGAAATTCTGCTACGTAACGCCGACCGGGCCATGTATCTGGCCAAAAGGCATGGCAAAGGTCGCTATGCACTCTTTGCTTCTGCAGAAACGCGTTCTGCCGCCTAGGGTTCAACTGATCGGCACAGTCGGCTGGGATTGCGCTTGGCGCTTGCTTGGCGCTGATTGAATGGGGAGCCGATCCAATCCCAGCCAGCGATCAACAGTTGTGTCTGTACCTTGGTCGCTTATTCGGCTGGCGCAACCGCGTATTCGAGCATTTCGGGACCCGCGCCTTCCAAGGTAAAATCGGTTGGCTCCCCTTGCGCATTCAGCGTGAAGATGATGCGCACTTCATCCATCGCTTCATCGTAAAATTCTGTGGGCGAGATCGGCAGGAAACGGTGACGCTCTCCACCAATGATCAGCCACAGCGCACTTTCCTCTGCCTCTAGTTCGATCATCTCTGGCCCCATTGCTGTGCCGACCCGCGTATATTGATTGCTATAGGGCAATAGGGTAGCCGCAGGCAATTTGATGGGCTGGGGAATTTCAATACCTGTCAGGAGCTCGGCAATGCGCGCTGCAACTGCACTGGCGCTGGGCGGATCGTAATTGGTCATGACGGCCACCACATAGCCAAGTTCGGGATAGATATTCAATTCGCTGTTGATGCCAGGAAAGCCACCACTGTGGCCAATGCGCGCATAGCCATTGAATGTTTCGTGCATAAAGCCATAGCTATAGTGTGCATCATACGGTCCACCTGCTTGGACCTTGGGCGCGGTCACCAACTGAGTTGACGCGGCGCTAAGCAATTCATTGCCGGTTAAGGCCTGGGCAAAATGCAGCAGATCCTCGACGGTCGAATAGCCGCCACCCGCTGGGCCACCTTTGATCACATGCTCAAATAGATTGTTCTGCCGTTCGGTTGTGTCGGGCAGCAGCATATAGCCCGTTGCCAAGTTGGGTGTTTCATGATCCAACTCGTATGCAGCGGTATTGCTCATGCCAGTTGGCTGATAAATGTGTTCACGCACATAGTCAAAATAATTCTCGCCAGAGACAGCCTCTACAATTGCGCCCAGCACCATAAAATTGCTGTTGCTGTAGGCCCACTGGCTGCCTGGTTCAAATTGCAGGGGTTCATCGACAAAGAGTGGAAAGAAATCCTCGATAGTGCGGAAACGGGCGCGGCTCGCCTCGGTGAACTTTTCGTTGAAATAATCGGCCAGGCCAGAAGTATGGGTAAGCAGGTGGTGGATCGTCACTTGCTCTGCCACGGTCGCGTTTGCATAATCGGGCAGATGTTTGCTGATCGGATCGGCAAAGGCCAGTTTGTCTTGTTCGGCCAGTTGCGCAATGGCGACAGCGGTGAACATTTTGTTCATCGAGCCAAGGTTGAATTTGGTATCGACGCGATTGGGCACCTGATAGGCAATACTGGCCAACCCAAAGGCTTGCTTGTAAAGAACTTTGCCCTCTTTCGCGATCAAAATCGCGCCAGAAAACTGGTCGTCCACCACCTGTTGGCCCACAAAGGCTTTGACCTGGCGCAGCAGTTCAATACGTATCAATATTCGGGAAGGTTGCAAAGTCAGCGCGCAAACCGCGCGGGCATTATGGTATCTATCCACTTTTCAGAAGTCTTGCAAAGCAGTAAACTAAGCAGCGTAAAGTTGGAAACAAACTCCATCATACCTTCAAACTCTCTTCAGAATTTCCCCACATTTGTCAGCTATACTGAGGAGAAGAATTCAATAATATCACTGTGATTCTGTCGGATCAGCAGTCGCCACAATCGTCCGTTGGCAGCATAGAAGAGCGCAGGCTTCGATTCGAGTGCAGCAGAGGAGTGTAGGAATGAGTAAAAACGCAATGGTGCCGGTACCCAACGCACCTGTGATTGAGATCAAAGAAGTCGCCAAGATCTACAAAATGGGCGAAACCGAAGTGCGTGCCCTGCAAGGGGTATCGTTGACGATCAATCCTGGTGAATATGTGGCCATTATTGGTACCAGTGGTTCGGGCAAAAGCACGTTGATGAACACCATTGGCTTGCTCGACAAACCCACCATCGGCAGCTACCGCATTCGGGGCGTTGAGACCAGTAAACTTAGCGAGAATCAAATGGCGGATCTGCGCAACAAAGAAATCGGCTTTGTCTTTCAACGCTTTAATCTGCTGGCGCGTACAAACGCGCGACGTCAAGTCGAGTTGCCCCTTTTCTACGCGGGTATTCCGGCGGGGCAGGCCAGCAAAATGGCTGTAGACGCGTTGACGCGCGTAGGACTGGGCGATCGCACACATCACCGGCCCGATGAGTTATCTGGTGGTCAACAACAGCGCGTGGCGATTGCGCGCGCCTTGGTCAATAAACCCAGTATCTTGTTGGCCGATGAGCCGACTGGCGCGCTCGACACCAAGACCGGTGAAGAAGTGATGGCGCTTTTCGAGGAATTGCACGATCAAGGCATGACGCTGATCGTTGTGACCCATGATCTGGACATTGCCAACCAGGCGCATCGGGTTATTACGCTGAAAGATGGCAAGGTCATCAGCGATACGGTGCGTGTACCGCCTAAATCCGTGGTCGGTGATCAACCGCCGCTGCCCGTGCTATCAACAGAAAATGGCAATGCGGATCATGGCGCGACCGCATCATCGCTAATAGAAATCGCAGGAGGGCTGATCCATGAAAGTGCTTAGATATTTTGGTGTTGCGCTCGATAGTATTTTGGCGCATAAAATGCGCGCCGGCCTAACCATGTTGGGGATTATTATTGGTGTCACGGCTGTTTTGTTAACCACTGGCTTTGGTAGCGGTGCGGCGGCGGATATTACCGCAAGTATTCAAAGTGGCGGTATTAATCTATTGACCGTCAGTTCGGGTTCCAGTGGCGGCGGTAGTGCCGGTGCCAGCATGACGATGGCGGATGCCGAGGCGTTGGCCGACAAAGCAATTTTCCCAGAGCTGGTCTATGTTGCGCCGCAATTCTCCTCGAATGCCACCTTTACCAATGGCGATCAAGAGGGTAGCTATCAAGTGGTTGGCACCGTAGCCGACTATGCGATTGTCACCGATTTGGACATTGAGTATGGCGAATTTTTTACCGCCGAACAGGTGGAAAGCAATACCAGTGTCGTGGTGATTGGCTATACCGTGGCCGCCGATCTCTTTGGCAGCGCCGATACTGCGGTTGGCCAAAATGTGCGCATCAACAATAACACCTTTCAGGTGGTTGGCGTTCTGGAGGAAAGTGGCGGGGCGGGTTTTGGCAGCAATGACAACCGTACCTATGCCCCCATTCAGGTGGCACAAGGGCGGCTCTTTAATGCCGATCGCTATCGGGGTAGTTATTCGGTTTCGGCGATCAGCCTCCAGGTTGCCACGGCAGAAGGCATGGATGCGGCGGCGCTGCGGATCGAACAGGTGCTACGTATGCGTCATGGCCTTGGCGCCGATGACGAGAACGACTTCACGATCTCGAATCAAGCCGATCTGCTGGCAACGCTCAGCACAGTGACCGGCACGCTCACCATTCTGCTGGGCAGCATTGGCGGCATCAGTTTGTTGGTCGGTGGCATTGGCATTATGAACATCATGCTGGTTTCTGTCACCGAGCGGACGCGGGAGATTGGGTTGCGCAAGGCGGTGGGTGCGCACAACAGCGATATTCTGCTGCAATTTTTGATCGAAGCGCTTGTCCTCTGTGCGATTGGCGGCATGATCGGCATTGGGATCAGTTATGGCCTGGCCTTTGGGTTGAGTCAATTGTCCTTTATGCCTTTTGGTATTGTGATTGAATATTGGGCATTGGCCATGGCGTTGGGCGTAAGTTCGGGCAGTGGCTTCATCTTTGGGCTCTATCCGGCCTGGCGCGCCACCAAGCTCGACCCAATCGACGCGTTACGCTTTGAATAGCACGCGCAAATTCATCGGCTATTATCTGGGGAATTCTCTATAAAGTAAGGGGTAAAGTATGTACATTGGCAAGCGTTGGTTTGTCATCATTGCGGCGCTCATCATATTGGGTGGGGGCGGTTATTTCTTCTTCTACAACACCCAGATGAATGCGCAGGATACAAGTAATAGCTCAACAGAAACGGCTGCGCCGGCAACCGTGGCAATTCAACCGGCCAGTGCCCTCCTGCGTGAGGTGAGCGCAGCCGGCAATATTGAACTGATCGACCAACAGGTTGTGGCGTTAGAAGTAGGGGGTGTTGTCAATGCCGTCAACGTCAAAGTTGGCGATACCGTAGCCGCGGGTGACGTACTCTTGGCGCTGGATACAGTTGCCTTGGAACGTGCCTTGAAACGCGCCGAATTGGCTGCCGAAGCGCAAGGCAACGCCCTGATGCAACTCAGCGAAGCCGCCACCGCTGCCGAGTTGGCGGTTGCCCAGGCAAACCTGACCGAAGCGCAAGAGAATCTGGCCGATGTGCTGGCCGGCCCGAGCGCCGCCGAGATTGCCGCGGCGCGCAGCAGTGTCTCTTCATCCTGGTCCAAATATAATGAGCTGCAAGCGGGCCCCAGCCAAGCTGAATTGACACAACTGAGCGCCAGTCTGAAGAAGGCCGAAGTGGCGTTGGCCGAAGCGCGCCGCTCGTATGACAAGATCTCCTGGCGTAATGATGTGGGCATGACCAGTGAAGCGGCTGCGTTGCAAGATGCCACGATCGACTATGAAAGTGCCAAAGCTTCCTACGAAGAGTCGATCGCTGCCGCGGCCAATTCGGAAGTTCAATCGGCAGTGAGTTCGGCACAAAGCGCGCAATCGCAGCTGGATGACCTGCTCAATTCGCCGACAGAGGCTGAGATTGCCACCGCCAAAGCTCAAGTCGCCGACGCCGAGGCCGCATTGGCCGATCTGCAGCGTGGCCCCACCGATAGCGAAGCGCGCGATGCCGAGATCAGCATGGAGCAAGCGTTGGTTGATCTAGAGGAAGCCCATGCCAACCTGGCCGCCGCGCAATTACTCGCCCCGAGCGTCGGTACAATTTTGACCATCGATGCCGAAATCGGCCAACAGGTGAGCGCAGGCACGGCAATTGTTACGCTGGCCGATACGACACAACTGCAATTGACGATTAATGTCGCCGAATTGGATGTGCCGCAGATTACTACCGGGCAATCGGCCGCGATTGAAATTGATGCCATCTCTGGCAAAACGTTGACGGGTGAAGTCACCTATATTGCGCCGTCGAGCGATAGTTCGACCGGTGTGGTCTACTATCCGGTCACGATCCGGCTGACCGATGATGAACTGGCCAATGTGCGCCCTGGCATGACCGCCGTCGCTACGATCAAGGATACCGAGGCCACCAGCGAGGGGTGGTTGGTGCCCACCAATGCCATTCAACAGCAGGGCGATCAACAGGTGGTGATGGTGGTGCGCGGCGAAAACACGGTTGCCGTTGCCGTAACCCCGGGCGCGATCCAAGGCGAATGGACAGTGGTACAAGCCGATGAGTTGCAGGCCGGCGATCAAGTAGTCGGCAGCGTTGCTTCCTACCTAGACAGTCAACCTTCGCAATTTGGCCCGCCAGGCGGTGGGCCACGCGGCGGTGAACAACCTTAATCTATAAGCGTATTTAGCAGCAGGCTCTGACTTCGGTCAGGGCCTTTTTTGTTACCCGCACAATGGGTATAAAGGTTACACAGGCGAATCGATTGACTGGAGACCAGCAGGGTCTACAAGACCCTGCTGGTCTAACCATGTGTACTGCCTAGCCCGTACACATAAGGAGTATGCATCAATTGGGTGGTTTGTAGAAATGGATACAACCGGCTTAGGCTACATTCACCCCAATCTCAAAGGTGGCGGCGTAACCTTGATCGGTGGCTATGGGGACGAGCAGCAATTGACGGCCACCTTGGGCATAGATGTTATCTTGGTTATTCCGAGTGTTCCGTGTGCCCTTGCTGGCATAGGGCGCTTGGGCAAACACTCCATTGAGGCCATTGGGTACCTGTTATGATTTGTGCGATAGGCGGGAACGATCATCCACCAGGCGGACGGCCGCGGCCAGGGCCACCTGATCCGTTGCCATCAGCTTGGCCTGTGCTGGTATCCGACAAGTCCAGCCCGATGTCGAAGATGGCAGCATAGCCATCGCCACTGGGGGTGAGCGTGAGTAAGAGTTGAGCGCCGCCACTTTGATAGATGTTGTCTTGGCTGTTCAGCCTATCGCGTTGCCCTTTGCTGGCATACGATTGCTGGGTAAAGACTTGATCCGACAGCGTATCGTCAAAGAAGAATTGTGATGTAAATTCGTAACTCTGATCCGTCCCGGCATTGAGACGAATCTTGAAGTGAATGTGGACAGCCCGCCCCGTATACCAGCCGGGATAGATGGTGCTGAATTGGGCGACGCCGTCGGTGCCCGTGATTTGATAGCCACGCAGAAAGTTCTGGTCAACCGTATCAAAGCCCTGGCTATTGTCGGTCACACCCGAGTAGGTGCCCAATGCATCGCAGTGCCACACATCGATCATGGCGACCGCTAGTGGGCTACAAGTGCTGTTGTTCACCTCGGAGACGTTGAATGTCAGTTGCAGCGGTACACCCTCGCTAACGGTGCCGGTGCTTGAATCAGTCCGGATATCCGCGCGATCAAGTTGTTCGTCCACAAAATAGGGGCCTTCGGTTAGTTCTGGACGCACGACACAACTGGGCAAGGTTGCTGTGTTGACGGCGGCCACGGTGGCAAGTTCTGCGGTCGCGGCAGCCGCAACGGTCGGCCCTTCCAGCACAACGGCGGTTGCGGCTTCGGTGTTCAGGGTGGTCTGCGCGGTCGGCATACAACTGGCCACGAACAGCGCGCTTCCTGCCGCCCCAAAGAGAGCAAGCATCTCGCGCCGGCTTAGAATGCGACCAACCGGCAGATCGTCATTGTCTTCTAGGTTGGCTGCCAGGGAATTGACTTTGGTATTGGGATTTTGCATCGTGCATTCCTTTCGTTAGGTGACTATTGTTAGGTAATTTAGGTGTTACGCAGTTGGAAGCGCTGCCAGAGATGGCAGCAGGCCGGCAGGATGCCGGCGTTCCCAGGTAACTGCGTAACTTCTATAATTGTTGTTTTGGATAAATGAACGTTTGATAGATTACGAAGCGTTGGCAATAAACTGAAATTGAAGTTGGACTTCATCGGTCACGTTGGCGACACTGGGCACACTGGGAATGGTCAAATTGTAGTCGGAACGCAGCACCTGTGCTGTAGCTAAACCATTGATCTGGCTATCTGACGCAACCGTCACGGTGGTAGCAAATGTCACTGGTTTGGTCACGCCACTGATCGTCAGGTCGCCAGTGATCTGAAGTTCGATGGTCTCCCCGGCGCTTGCCGTGTTGGGCACACCAGCAATTGCGGTTGGTGTGAAAATAATATAGCGATATTCTTCACTGTTGGACTGTAAGACAAAGCGTTGCATGGCTCCATCGCGGCGTTCGCTATCGGTGGTTAAATCGCTCGCATCAATTTGGATCGCGCTGAGCGTGGTCTTGGTTAGATCCGTGAGATCGACTGTGATCTCACCACCGCTGGTGTATCCGTCGCGACCAGCGTTAGCGGTGCCTGGCTGGCTGGCGCACTCGTTTGTTGGGCCGTACTGCTACATGCCCAGATGCCTGTTGCTAGTACCGCCAAGAGGATTACAATAGAAACTATTTTCCAACTCTGTTTCTGTATCATAAATGT
>Ga0105049_10004426_pt1 | contig 16480 bp, 11 predicted proteins | sample MAT06_FD_78087 | JGI IMG/M metagenome (GOLD analysis project Ga0105049, IMG submission 78087) | Freshwater microbial communities from Lake Fryxell liftoff mats and glacier meltwater in Antarctica - MAT-06 | ecosystem: Environmental > Aquatic > Freshwater > Ice > Liftoff microbial mat | place... | reverse complement strand
GGGCAACTTCCGCCGCACCCGCGACCTGCTTGCGGTCTATCACCCGATCTGGCGCATCGACTGGTCGGGTGGTAACGATCCCGCCAGTGGCATTGCGCAAGCCACATCGCCGACTGCCTGGATCGGGCTTGGACCCGATGGCGCACTCGTCATGGCTGCCACCGCTCCTCGCCATCACGTTGGTTCCCTCGACTCTGGAGTCGGACTTCGCCAGGCAGATTTCCCCGCTGCGCTCTGGCCGTTGCAGGTGGCTATGGCACTCGCATCACGGCTAGATTTACTTGGGCTTCGAACCCGGCTCGCATGGCCGTCCACGTTGCTGAGGGATGGCGTCAAAATTGGTAGCGTGCGGTGTGCCATTTCTGGCGGCTGGCTCCGTGTCCACGCCTCCGTCGAACTACCCGGCGCCATCGACATGATGCCGTCGCTGGTACAGGGCGTCCTCACGGTGATCGAGTCCCCGTGGCGCCGCGACCTGCTGCTCCGGTACTATAACGAATGGTGCGTCCTCCATGACGAACCCGAGGGCGGCATCATCGCGCTCGACGGAGACTTGCTCTTGATGCGACTCGCCAACGGCGGCGCAATTCCTCTCGATTCTGGGTGCGCCTACAATGAGTGAAACAATCGGACCCGCCAACGAAGCCGTGCGCAGGAGTCGCATAAAGCTCATCCTGTGGTTCGCATTCTTCGTGCTCCTTGGCCTTTCGTTCGTCACGGCGGGATTCCTGATGCGCGACGATCTGTTGGGTCGCGCGGGCAATCTCCTCGTGGAAGTTAAGAACGAAGCCTCGATAAAGCTCCGGATGGATGTCCACGTCGAGGAGACCTTCGCCACTCTGGAAATGGATCCCGGAGAGAGCGGCGTGCTCCGCTTCCGCAACCAGAAGGAGGGCGCCGTGCTGTTGCGGCTCTATGAGCGGAATACGCTCTCGGCCACGGGGCTTTCACGGCAGTTTCCACCCGATGCAAATGACAAGCTGACAGTGCGAATCAAGTCGCCGGTCGAGATAGTGATCGAGTAGCCATCCACGGCACAAACTGCAATCCACAGGGAGGCACCCAACGAATTCGCCCGGGACCAAGGTCGGCATCACAACATTTGGCGACGCCGAAGACGAGAAGCTGGCTGCTGGCGTCCAAGACAATGCGCCCCACGCCTACCACAGGTTCGATTGCCCGCCCCAGACTTTTATCGTCGGCTTTTTCTGCAACCATATCCACGGAACCTCCGGCGACTGGGTGGAGGAGCTGCGTTTTTTCTGCCTGCCGCGGGTGTGGAATTCGTGCTGCTGGAAGCATAGCGTGGCATCTACTCCGGCGCCTCTCCCGCGCTCCGCTTCAGAATATAGTAGAGCGGCGAGGTCGGGTCAAAGTTCAGCTTCCGGGCCGCCGCGAAAAAACGCTCGGATTCCTGCGGGAAGTAGGTGCCCAGGACCAGCAGCAGCGCGCGGCGGTCGTTGAGATCGATTTCGATTTCCACCAGATCGGCCAAAGCTGGTGGTTGAGGCGCCCGAAGGATCGCCGCGATCTCCCCGTTGTGTGCGCCTGAGGCGGAGTCAAGTTCCTCCAGCCCGAGCCGCAGGATGTCCTTGGCGAGAACCGCCGCACCCATCCGCGAGGCGACCGAGTAAGTTAGCAAGTAGTCCACCGGCCCGCCTTCGGAGCTTTCCTTCAGCAATTCGGCGGCCTTCTCTACGTTGCCAAGATCGAGCCACTCGTGAACGCCGCGAACACCGTCATTGAGTTCTCCCATGCCCACCAAGTAGTCCTGAAGGCGTCCCTCGCCGCGTAGAATCAGGGCCTTCAGGAAGTCGGATTGCCTGAACAGCTTTGACTTTGTGGAGGCGACATAGCGATCGACAATGGTCTGCGCCTCGAAGGAGTTCCCGGCCCGGGACAAGAGTTCAACGGCCAACGCCGCATTGGAGTAGTCGTCGGGTGGTGGCGCGGAGGCAACCCGTCGCGCGGCGTCCTCGATCACGGCGTCGAATCTACCGTTTGCCATACTGGCTGCGCGCCACGCGGCCAAGGCTGCCCTATCAGTCGGCATCGCTGCGATTGCCTGTTCCGCGTATCCGATGGCCTCCGTGAAATCCCCCATTTCCATGTATCGATTTGCCAAGCGGACTGCGGCGGCTGGGCATGGCGTCGGCGCGCCGGCCGAGCGCCGCAGGAGGTCCATCGACTCGTCTCGCGCAGTCAGCCCGGAAAGGAGAAACATGAGGTCTCCGTTGCCTGGCTCCGTGGCCAATTGATCGCGATATTCCTTCTGAAGGTCGCGCGCCGGCAAATGCTGTGCCGCATAACCTGCAAAGAAGCGATGCACTTCGAGCTGGATCGGGCGTATCGCGAGCGCTCTGGCGAGGACCGCCTCGAACTCCTCCTTCGGCAGAAAGTCCTTGCCAAGAGCCAAGGACTCCAACTGTCCCGGGTTTAGCTCCAGCAGACGCCTGATCACATTCGCCACAGAATTGTTTCGTTCCACGTAGGCGATGTGAAGCAGCGAACCAGGGTGACGAAGCGCACTGAACACATCCAGCCGCCTGCGCGGCGTCTTCCGGGCGCGCGAAGTCACATCGTCTTCTTCGGGGAATTGTTCGAAGGCGAAGTCCAGATCGTCAAAACGCTGGAAGGAACTGTCGATGATCGCCTTCGGAGACTCGATTGCCGCCCCGCCTGAAAGCCGCTCGATCTGAACGCGCATAACGGCGAGGCGATCAGGATTCAGAACGTAAACTGGCCTGCGCGTGGAGGACCTTCCCGCCGGGACGTCGATTCTGATGGTTTCTTCGCGAATCTCAAACGGGGTGCCGTCCACGGTGACGGTACGGGAACCCGCGCTTGCCGTGATCGGCATTGGCGTGTCCGGCTCTACATTGTAAACCCTGCCGTCAATACTGATCGTGTACGGACTGCCTAGCGCGTTGTAGAGGTGGATGGTCTGCTCCTTTTTATCCGTGGCAAAGTGGAGATATCCCACCACCATTGCCACCAACACCACCGCCATCGCTGCAAACAGCGCCATGACCATCCCCGGCCCGCGGCGCTTGGGGGTCCGGTTCTCCAGGTTGTTCCGGAAAGGGTTCTGCTTCTCGAAGACCTTCGACGGTCGATTCATGTCGATCAGGATCGGTTCACGGAGGGGACGGTCAATGGGAAGGCGCACCGCGGGGAGATCAGACACCCGCTACCGATGGCATAGGAAGTGCAAACCGGGACCGAAAGGAATGCATATGGCCATGAAACTGAATCGTCAGACAGTGCCAGAGCTGGCCAGTCGTCTTGGCGAAGTGCGCAGTATTGACCAGCGACGATGGGGGAAGCTGGACCCTCCCGGCCTGATGGCCCACCTCAATGTTGCCCTGAAAGCGTCGCTCGGAGAGGTGCCGGTTGCATTCGTTGGAAACCCCGTATCGCGCTCCCTTCCCGTCCGGTGGTTCGTTCTGTCGCCTCTTCCCTGGCCACGCGGGCGGATCAAGGCTCCCGATTCCGCCACTCCCCCGCCGGGTCTTCCTCTGGACGAGGGACGTGTCCAGGTGCTCTCGAAGTTGGATTCCTTCTTTACCGCTCTCGAGACGGATCCGACCCGCCTCGCAGTGCATCCCTTCTTTGGACCTTGGTCGCTCATCGTTTGGCGGAGGTTTCACGAGAAGCACTTCGACCATCATCTGGCCCAGTTTGGCGTGTAGCATAAAGCGCGGGTAGGGGCCCCTTTGCGGTTGCCTGTGGACGGCGAGACGACTACCCTGACGCCATCGAAAACTCGCGGGGCTGCCATATCCCGGCCCAGAGGACACATTGTCGGACTTCACGTCGCCGCCGGATCATCAGGAATCCCTCCAATACGGCAGGACGATTCTATTCTACACGCTCGCTGGGGCGGCACTTGGCGTGGCCCTGACCACGTCCGCCTGGATGTTCGAGTTTCAGGAACGCGAAGTCGTCATCTCCCTTGAGGGTCTGAAGGAGCTTCACAGGCAGAACGGCCTCCTGTGGCTGATTGACCTGGCTCCTGTGATCGCCGCATTGATTTTCGCAAAGATCGGCGGAAATCAGGCCCGTATCGAGCGCGCCAATCGTGAGCTTGAGGACCGCGTCACCGACCGGACGTTCCAGATCACACTGGAAAAGGCCCGCACCAGCGCGATCCTGGACACTGCGGCCGACGCCATCGTGACTTTCAACGGCGCGGGTATGATCGTGGGTTACAACAACGCGGCGGAGCGAATCTTTGGCTACCACGTTTCCGAGGCGATGGGACGACAGCTCCAGACGATCGTCCCCGCGCTCGATTCCGATCCGCGCCGCTCCTACTCGGCGGTGGCAAAGGAACGGGGCGGAGTGACCAACGTCCCGCAGGCCCGTGAATTCGAGGGGCTGCGCAAGGACGGCACAACCTTCCCCATCGAGGTGGATATCAGCCGCTTCACCATCGGCGAGGAGGCATCCTACACCGCCATCATCCGCGACATCACGGAGCGCAAGCGGCAGGAGCGCCTCCAGCGTTCCCTCATGGAAGTGTCGGAGGCGGTCAATCAGGTGGAGAACCTGAAGGACCTCTACGAGTCCATCCACGAGGCGCTCTCGCGCGTGATGGAAGTCGGAAACTTCTACATCGCGCTGTACCACGCCGACACCCATGAATTCGAGTTTCCCTTCGTCCACGACGAGTTGCTCCAGTTGGAGGGGACGCGCATTTCCGCGGAGCGGACGCTCATGGATCTCGTCCGCCAGCGCGAGGAACCGGTCATCCTCGACCGCGCGGAGTGCGACGGCCTGGTCGCGCAAGGAATGCTCGACGCCGTCGAGCACCCATTCCATAGCTGGCTTGGCGTCCCGTTGGAGACCATGGGCAAGAAGGTCGGCGTGATGGTAGTCCAGAGCTATGTGGAGGGCGTTGCCCACACAGAGAAGGACATCTGGATCCTCACCTTCGTCTCGGCCCAGATCGCCTCGGCCATCGACCGCGAGAACGCCCGGGAATCGATCCGTTCCAGCGAGCGGCGCTATCGCCGCATCGTGGAGGAGGCCGGCGATATCGTCTATACAACCGACCGCGAGGGGCGTCTTACCTACGTCAACCCCTCGACCGTCAAGCTGACCGGCTATCGGGAGAAGGAACTGATCGGCATGCCGTTTCCGCTCCTCGTCAGGGAGGACATGAGGCGCATGGTGCAGGAGTTCTACGAGCGCCAGCTCGAAGAACTCGCTCGGGAGACCACCCTCGAATTTCCCATCGTCACCAAGGACATGCGGGTGCGCTGGATCGAGCAGAGCACAACTCTGATCGTCGAGGAGGACCACATCGTCGGCTGCGAGTCCATCGTCCACGACGTGACCCTGCGCCGCGAGGCGGAGGAGGGCCTGCGCGAGCGCGAGGAGCGCTTTCGCTCACTCAGTGCGTCGTCGCCAATCGGCATCTTCCAGCTCGACGAGCGCGGGCGCTGCATCTACGTCAATGGCCGCTTCGAGGAAATCACCGGGCGCGCATCGGAGGAGTGTCTGGGCACTGCCTGGATGGATGTTATCCATCCCGAAGAGCGCGACACCTTCCGGACGGAATGGATTTTCGCGCGCGAGGAGGGTGCCAGCGCTGCGCGCGAAGTGCGAGTTCTCCACCCATCGGGAGACATCCGCTGGGTCAATATCCGCTGGGCATCCACGCTCGATCCCACCGGGCGGATCATCGGCTTTGTGGGCACCTTCGAGGACATCACCACCCGCAAGGGATCGGAACGCGTCGCCACCGCCCTACACGAAATTTCCCAGGCGTCTCAGGAGTCCACCGACCTCGAGGAATTCTACGCGCGCGTCCACACCTCCCTGACGGCGATCATCGACACGACGAACTTCTACATCGCGATGTTCGACGAGGAATCCCAGATCATCAGCTTTCCCTATGCCTTCGAGGATGTCACCACGCGCCTCGAGCTCCCCGACCGCAAACTGGGCAAGGGGCTGACCGGACTGCTGATCCGGCGCGGAAAGCCGATGCTGCTGGATCGCGAGGGAATGCGGCGGCTCTATGACAGCGGCCAAGCGGAACTGATCGGCAAGCCCGCGGAACATTGGCTCGGCGTGCCCCTCGTCTCCGCCGGCAAGGTCTTCGGCGCGATCATCATACAAAGCTATACGCCGTCGCGTAGATATACAGAGGCGGATGTGCAGACTCTCGGCGTTGTCTCGTCCCAGCTCTCCGCCGCGATCCTCCGCAAGCAGTCGGAGCAAGAGGCGCGCGAGTACTTCGCCCAGCTCTCGGAAGCTCACGACCGCATCAAGCAGGACTTGGAACTGGCGGCGAAGATCCAGCGCTCCCGGCTTCCCAAGCAGCCCCCCGCCATACCCGAGGTCGAGGTCTCGTGGCTGTTCGACTCCTGCGACGAGGTCGCGGGTGACATGTTTAACTTCGTGCAGCTAGACGAGCATCACCTAGCCTTCTACATTCTCGACGTCTCCGGCCACGGCGTCTCCGCGGCGCTGCTCTCGATGTCGCTGAGTCGAGCCCTCACCGCCACCAGCGATGGTTCGGGCGTGCTGCTGCGCCAAACGCCTTCGGGGCCCGTGGTGGCCTCGCCGCGCGAAGTGGCCGAGGCCATGAACGAGCGCTTTCCCATGAACCTCGAGACCAACCAGTACTTCACGATGCTCTACGGGATTCTCGACCTCTCCACGCTGTCGTTCCGATATGTCCGCGGCGGGCATCCCGCGCCGGTCCTTGTGTCGGAATCGGGTACGCGCGAGATCGAGGAGGGATGCGGGCCTGCCATCGGCATCATCCCCAACATGGCCTACCAGGAAGTTGTCCTCCAGTTGAAGCCCCACGATCGCATCTATCTTTTCACAGATGGCGTGGACGAAACGACGAACACCAGCGGCGAGGAGTTTGGATTTGGGCGAATCAGCGCGGCGCTGGAGGCACAGCGCGATGCCAGCGTGGACACTTCGATTCGAAAGCTCCGCGAGACCGTCCGCGCCTTCAGCGCCGCCGGCGTGCAGTCCGACGACATCACCATCGTCGGTTTCCGGATCACATCCGAGGCCGTAGCCGCGTCAGCCCTTCCGCTCGCGGCATTGGCAACGTAGTATCCTTCTCCCTTGCTCACCCTCCGCCGCTCCCTAAGCTCCCCCCTGCGGCGCGGCAGCCTTTCGCCCGCCGAGCCACCGGGAGACGATCAGGATGAGACTTTTCACGGCCTTCACATGGTTTTTCAAGATTCTCGCCAAGGGCGACGCGGCCTTTGCCGAGGCACCCGTTGCCGCCGCGGCCCCCGAGGCCCCGAAGCCTGTCTTCGCGAAGTCCTCCAATCCAGCGGTCCAACTTCTCTCCTTGCTACAGAAGGAAGGCAGGCTGGTCGATTTCCTGCATGAGGACATCGCCGCCTTCTCCGACGCGGAAATTGGCGCCGCTGTGCGTCCGATCCACGCGGGGTCGCGCCGGGCGCTGCTCGCCGCCGTGCCGCTCTCTCGCGTTGCCACCGAGGCGGAGGGATCGCCAATCACGCTTCCCGCTGGCTTTGACCCCTCCTGCTTCGAGTTGCAGGGCAACGTTTCCGGCGCGGCGCCCTATCGCGGCACGCTGGTTCACGGTGGCTGGATCGCGGGGCAGTTGAAGCTCCCCACCGTGCCCGCCGGAGCCGACCCCACCGTCGTGGCGCCTGCCCAGGTGGAGGTCCGCTGAGATGAGCCGATTCGTCGTCGGGATCGATCTCGGCACCACCAACACCGCGCTCGCCTTCGTGGACACGGCCGTCTCGCCGGAGGTGCTCGAGGAATCCATCGTCGCCACGTTTCCCGTGGATCAGGTCGTCGCGCCCGGGTCCGTGGATCAGCGCATGACGCTGCCGAGCGCCGTTTATATCGCCGGGGGGAGCGAGTTGCCCGAGGGCTCGCTCAACCTACCCTGGCGGCACGAATTGCGGGTGGCCATCGGCGCCTTTGCGCGGGAGCAGGGCGGCAAGATTCCCACGCGCTTCATTCATTCCAGCAAGAGCTGGCTCTGCCACGGCGGCGTCGATCGCGAGGCGCGCATATTGCCGCCGGGTTCGCCCGAGGAAGATGCTCGGCGCTCCCCCGCCGAGATCGCGACGCTGCTTCTCACCCACCTCGTCGAGTCCTGGAATCACAACATGGCCGCGGGCGATGCGAGCCTCGCGCTGACGGAGCAGGAGGTGACACTCTGCGTTCCCGCCAGCTTCGACGCGGGTGCGCGTAACCTGACCGTGGCCGCGGCTGAGCGCGCCGGGTTCACAAACCTCCACCTGCTGGAGGAACCCCAGGCGGCGATCTATAGCTGGATCGAATCCGCGGGCCGCGACTGGCGCGAGCACGTGCATCCCGGCGACCTTATCATGGTGGTGGACGTCGGCGGCGGCACGTCGGACTTTTCGCTAATCGCCGTGACGGAGTCGGGCGGCGAGCTGGAACTTCGCCGCGTCGCCGTGGGGGAACATATCCTCCTCGGTGGCGACAATATGGACCTCGCTATCGCGTATGGGGTGGCACAGCGCCTGGAGCAGGAACGCGGGAAGAAACTCGACCCGTGGCAGATGAGCGCCCTCGTGCAGCAGTGCCGCGCGGGAAAGGAAGAACTCCTCTCCGACCCCGCGCTGGAATCCTTCCCGCTCGTGATCCTCGGGCGCGGATCGTCGCTGATCGGCTCCACCATCCGGACGGAGATCCCCCGCGCCGGGCTTGATGCGTTTCTCCTCGATGGCTTCTTTCCCGCCTGTGCCTCCGGCGACGAGCCCGCGCGTCCGCGCCGTTCAGGATTTCGCGAGGCGGGTCTTCCCTACGCCGCAGACGCGGCGATCACGCGCCATCTGGCGCGTTTCCTACGCCAGCACGCGGCCATGGTGGGCGAGGTTCTCCCCGACAGCGCCCCCGCGGTCGGCCTCCCCGTGATTCCCACGGCGATCCTCTTCAACGGCGGCGTATTCCGCGCCCAGCCAATCCGCAACCGCCTCATGCACGTGCTGGAGAACTGGGCCGCCGAGCAGGGCCGCCCCGCGCCCCGCGTTCTCGCGGGAACAGACCTCGACCTCGCCGTTGCGCGGGGCGCCGCGTATCTCGGTCTCGCGCGTCGCGGAAAAGGTGTCCGCATTCGCGGCGGCTCCGCCCGCGGATACTACATCGGCATCGAGTCCGCCGCCCCCGCGGTCCCCGGCGTCGAGCCCCCGCTCAAGGCCCTCTGCATCGTTCCCCACGGCATGGAGGAGGGGACCAGTCAGGTCATTTCCGGCGCGGCGATTGATCTATGCGTGTGGGCTGGCGAGCCAGCCAGCTTCCGGTTTCTCTCCAGCACCCAGCGCCGCCACGACGCGCCGGGCCAGCTCTTCGATGTTCAAGGTGACGCCTTCGAGGAACTGAACCCCATCGAGACAACCCTCGGCAGCCCCGGCGAGGAAGGCCGGCCCGTGGAGGTGGACCTTCGCGCCCAGCTCACCGATATCGGCGTCCTCAATCTAAGCTGCGTCGATTGGCATACGGGGGATTCGTACGTGCTGGAATTCAACACGCGTGGGGCGGACTAGCGAGGCTGCGCCTCACGGACGCACGGCCATCCGTCGTCGCCCCAGGAGAGATCGCTCACCATCAGCATTCTGGCTGGGCCACCGTCGGACTTCAGGCGCGCGTGGTAGAACATCTCCCACCGACCGCCTCCCGCGTCGAAAAGGAACGGGTGCCCGGGGCCGCTGAAAGTCTCGTCGCTGGAGACGATGGGATTGCCAGCGAATTTCTCATAGGGCCCCCACGGCGACTTCGACCGCGCCACGCCGATCCCGTATCGGTCGTCGAAGAAGGCGTTTCCGCTATAGAACAGGTAGTACCACCCGCCCCGATGGAGAAGCTGTGGCGCCTCCACCAGATCGCCCTCCCATGGCTGATCGTTGCGCATGATTTCCGCCGCGTCTCCGGCAAGGCTGGTACCGTCGGGCGATAGCCTCGCCATCATCAGGCGCGTGGGCTCCTTCGGGCGCAGATCGTTGGCGTCCTCCTTCCACACCAGAAAGGGCTCGCCACTTTTCGGATCGAGGAAGTAGGTCGCGTCGATCAACCCCAGTCGTCCATCGCGAACTAGGGGCGTGCCGGTATCCTCGAACGGACCGGCGGGCGAATCCGCCACCGCGGCGCCGATGCAAAAGCGCCGATCCTTATCCCTCGCCGAGTAGTAGGCGACATAGCGGTCGCCGATGCGATGGACCTCCGGCGCCCAGAAGTCGCAACCGCCGCCCCAGGATGGGCGACCATCGGGAGAGAGGACATAGCCCAGGGACCTCCAAGTTGCGCCGCGATCATGAGACACCCGCAGGTGCAACGATCCGTCGCGGTCGCATCCGGAGGTGGAATAGACGTAAAGCGCGCCGTCGTCGCCCTTCACGACGCACGGATCGGCGGCATCCCAGTGCAGGATCGGATTGGAAAGCCCCTTCGCCAGTAGCGGAACGGAGGGCCGAAGGCAGCCGGTCAGCGCGAGGAGCGCGGCTCCGAGGCACACGAAGCGCCTCGCGGAGAAAAATCGTACATTCGGTTTCTTCATCGCCGGATTTCCCTCTGGACCTTTGGGCCTTCGTGGGGCCATTACCCCCTATTCCCAACGGGGGTTCCCTTCCGTGCGCCTGCTACGCAAGATCACCGCAGCATTGATGCTGATGACTTCCGCACCGACCTTTGCCGAGGTCACCTTCGATAGTTCCTTCGAGTGTGGCAATGCCACAGCTTTCCGCCAGATCGACCCGGCCACATGGGAATTCGAGATCGAACAGGACACCGCCTCCAGCGACCGTCAGTGGTACTACTTCTCGGTCAACGGCGCCGCAGGCCAGGAGATAACGTTCCGCCTGAAGGGCATCGAAGAGACCAACGTGAAGAGTCACTGGAAGACGGCTCGCCCCGTTTTCTCCACCGACAATGGGGAGACGTGGGCGCCTGCGCCCGGCGCCACCAGCGCAACCGACGATGTCTATACGTTCACCCACCGCTTCACCGCCGCGAGCGAGCGAATCGCCTTTCACTACCCCTACACTTGGACGCTCGCCCAGCGGCGCATCGCCGAGTGGGACGCCCACCCCGATGCGGAGCTGACCACCATCGGCAAGAGCGTTGAAGGCCGCCCAATCCAAAAGATCACGATCACCGACGCCACCTCGAAGCCCCGCGACGGCAAGCTCGGCTTCTGGCTCGTGGCCCGCCAGCATTCCGCCGAGGTAACTGCGTCCTACACGATGGACGCCTTCATGGACTTCCTCCTCTCAGACGAGCCCGAGGCCATCCAGCTTCGCAAGAAGGCCGTCATCAACACCGTGCCGATGGCGAATCCCGACGGCGTGGTGGCCGGGAACTATCGCGACAACATCCGGGGCGTGAACCTTAACCGCGTATGGAACAAGCCATCGCCGGAAACTTCGCCCGAGATCCTCGCCATCACCGCCGCCATCGACGCCTGGGTCGCGGAGGGAAATCCCTACCAACTCTTCGCCGACATCCACAGCACCGCCGGACCCCGTCCGCATTTCGCCTACCACGCGGGGCCCAGCCAGCGGCCTGCGCTCTACGCGAACCCGGCCCACTACAATCGCGACCTCCGCGATTTCCTCATGCTGGTCAACGACTTCGCCCCCCATTTCGACAACACCCGTGGCGGCGGTGCCTCCGCCGAGACGACCATTGCCCAAAATCACCAGCGCGTCGTCCACGGCGCCATGTCCTTCACCTTCGAAGGTTCCTACAACCGCCAGAACCACGGCCCCAACGCCAAGGAGCCCATGACCCTCAAGCAGCACCAAGACGTCGGGATCGCACTTGCCAAGGCCATGGTCACCTACTTCGAACTCGGAACCGAGGGCGCGCCCGCGGCGGGAGCGACGGAGGGGGCGGCGGAGTCATCGAACTAGAAACACCCCGTGGCGGATCGAGAGCAATCCGCCACGGTGTGCTTTGAGAGTGACTGCGGTTCAGGTGTTCAATCCAGAATCATCCACTCCGAGACCCCGGACACCGGATCAACGGTGCCCGTGACAGTAATGTCGTAGGGTTCTCGTCCGCATCGCCGCTGGCGATCTGGACCGTGGCGGTGACCGATCCGGCAGAGGCGCCGCCGAGCGCGTAGCGCCGTAGCGGTCGGTAGCGAGGAGCGCGGGGTTCTCAGCTACTAGCGCGACCTCCGCCGTGCCGATGGGCGAGGTGCCGAAGAGAGGAGCGACGGGGAGGTATTGGCTAGCGTTGGTTTTGATGGTCGACCGGTTCGACCCATCCACAGGCAAGCTCAATCTTTGTACCCGTCCGAATTTGTGGAAGGCACCAAGTCAGGCCAATACCCCTTGAATTACTGGCCCGTGGCGCCACAATCTTGAGTCCACGAGGGTGAGACAGGGCAGTGAGCGCCGATCAACGACCCGATATTGCCGAGGAGCTGGGGGCCAACGCCCTCTTTCTCGACCTCCCCCCCGAAGCGGTGGCGCGCATCGGGGCGCTGGGCATCCGTGAGGCCTGTTACCGGGGCCAGACGATCATCGAGGAGGGCGAGGAGGGGAACGACCTCCTCCTGCTCCTCTCCGGGCGTGTCGGAATTCAGATCGAGTCCATCAGCCCCTACGTCGAGGTCGGCATCAACAAACTCGACGCGGGCGACGTGATTGGCGAGATGGCCATCATCGATCCCGCGCCGCGCAGCGCCACCGTGGTCGCGTTGGAGGCGTGCGAGATTTTCCGGGTTCCCTCCGAGCCGCTTCTGGATCTCTTCGCCAGCGAGCCCGCGTGGGGGATGCTCTTCATGCGCAATCTGGCGTCGATCCTCTCCGGCCGCCTGCGCATGATGAATCGCCGTATCCTCAACCTGATCCGGGCGCGCTACTTCTAGCCACCGCCATGTCCTCCCCGCGGGTCGTCCCGACCTCCGACCATCTCGCCGCGCGCTATCCGTTTCTGGGGTATCTGCGGGAGTACCGCCGCGCGAAGTGGAAGGTGCTGCTGGCCGCATTCATTGCGATGGTCAAGCACAGCCCCGTGATCCTGATCCCGATCTATACGGGATACATCCTCGATCACATGGTGCCGCGGCGCGACGTGGGCGGGGTGCTTCTGTGCGCGCTGGGCATGGTGGGCCTAGTGATCATGAACATCGGGCTGCACCCGCTGTATGTGCGCCTGTTCAGCCGCGCGCGAAGGGAGGTCTCGCTCCGTCTGCGCGCGAAGCTGTGCAGGCGCATTCAACAGCTAGTCTTCGCGTACCACGATTCCTCCCGCCCGGGCCAGCTTCACAGCAAGGTCATGCAGGACGTGGAGAAGCTCGACCGCCTCGGCACAATCCTCATCGATCCGCTGCTGACCACGTTCGTCACCGCCGTGGCTTCCTGTACGCTGATCATCGTGATCAAGCCTGTGTTTGCCTTGGTGCTCGCCACATTCCTGCCGCTGGCCCTGTTGCTGATGCACCTGATGCGGAAGCGACTGGAGCTTCACTACAACCATCTGCGCGTGGAGCAGGAAAAGCTCAACGCGGAGGTCGGCGAGATGATCAACATGCTTGCCCTATCCCGCGCCCACGCCACGGAGAACGTGGACCTCTCCCGAATCGCCACCCGACTCAACAGCGTGAAGGACATGGGCATCCAGACCGACTGGGTGACGAACGTGCTGGGGAGCCAAATCTGGAGCCTCTCCCAGATGGTGACGATCTTCGTGGTTTGCTTTGGATCATGGCTCGTGATCGGCGGATCGATGACGCTGGGGGAGGTGGTGATGTTCCTCTCCTTCGTAGGCATGACGGTGGGCTCCATCAGCGGGCTTCTCAACATGGCGGGGCAGTTCTTCGAGGCGAGCGAGGCCATGGCCTCCATCAACGAGGTTCTCAATCACCCGGAGATCGAGAACAACGACGGAAAGCCGGAGATCGGCCCGCTGGCGGGAGTGATCGAGTTCCGCGACGTATGGTTCAGCTATCCCGGGACCGAGCGCCCCGTGCTCCGCTCGCTCAACCTCAAGGTGCAGCCCCACCAGACCATTGCCCTCGTGGGCGGAAGCGGCGCGGGCAAGACCACCGTGGTGAAGTTGCTCCTCGGCTTCTATCGCCCCATTCAGGGGGAGATTCACGTCGATGGACAGGCGATGGGCGACTTCAACCTTCGCAGCCTTCGGCGCCAGATCGGCATCGTGACTCAGGACACGTTCCTGTTCAACGGCACGATCATGCAGAACCTGACCCACGGGCTGGAGAACATCCCGGAGTCCGACATCGTGGAGGCAGCTCGCCAAGCCCAAGCCCTGGAGTTCATCTCCCGCTTCGAGAAGGGCTTCCAGACGGAAATCGGAGAGCGCGGCGTAAAGCTTTCCGGCGGACAGAAGCAGCGCATTGCCATCGCGCGCGCACTCCTCCGCAAACCGAGCCTCCTGATCCTTGACGAGGCCACCAGCGCCCTCGATAGCGAGAGCGAGTCCCTGGTTCAGAAGGCCCTCGAATCGCTCATGAAGGACCGCACGACGTTCGTGATCGCCCACCGCCTAAGCACCGTCCGCAAGGCCGACCGGATTATAGTCTTCGACGAGGGCCGCATCGTGGAGGATGGCGATCACGACCTCCTCGTTCGCCAGGGTGGCGTATACTCCCGCCTTGTGGAGTTGCAAGCCCTCGGAGCCTGAGGGCTCTTTTCGCTTCCCTCGCCCGCCAAGTCCTGATAGCCAATCCTGTCCACAGGGGGACAACCCCCCGAAATGCTCAATCAGGATTGCGGGGAATTATGATCGAAGCCGACGATACCTCCCGCAAAATCGACAAGGACGACTATAGGCGGCAGTTCGCAGGGCTTCAGAACGAGCTACGGGAGCTCCAGCAGGCAATCCGCGAGGCGCAACTTCCGGTCCTCGTCATCTTTCAGGAATTCCCCCTCGCGGGCCGCATGGACTCTGTCCGCAAGCTGACCGAGGCCCTTGATCCCCGCGGCTTCCTCGTCCACAGCAGCAAGCACCGCACTCAGGAGGAAACGCTGCGACACTGGCTGTGGCGCTACTGGATGCGCCTGCCGGAACGCGGCAAGATCGGCTTCTTCGAGCGGTCCTGGTATTCGCGGGTCATCGAGGGCCGCGTCGCTCGAACCACCTTGCCGGCGGACCTTCCCGCGTACTTCAGGGAGATCAACCAGACCGAGGCGATGCTCACCGCAGACGGCGCTTTGATCGTGAAATTCTGGCTTCACGTTTCCAAGAAGGAACAGCGCAAGCGCATCCGGGAAGGCGCCAAGGACCCCTATTGGAAGTTCACCGGCGAGCGCGACCTGACGGCAGAATCCGAGGAACAGTACGAGGACTATGCCCGCGCGTCCGAGGAGATGCTGGCGCGCACGTCCACGCCGCTTTCCCCGTGGATCACCATCGACAGCGAGGATCGCCGCGCACGGCGCCTCAATGTTTTCGCAACCCTCGCGGAGCACATTTCCGCGGCTCTCGCCAGGCGCCCGGGAACTGGTGCGGTGTCTGCTCCCCCGCCGCCGCGGGCAGTGCCGGCGATCCTAGACAAGATTGATTTCTCCCGCCGACTTTCCCAGGAGGCCTATGAGGAGAGGAAGAAATCCCTCCAGGCGGAGCTGCGCAAGAACCACTACGAATGTGTTTCGCGGGGACTTTCCCACGTAATCGTCTTCGAGGGATGGGACGCCGCCGGAAAGGGCGGCACGATCCGACGCCTGACGGCGTATTTCGATCCCCACTACTACGATGTGATACCGGTCTCGAAGCCCACGAAAGAGGAGCTGGACCGCCACTACCTGTGGAGGTTTTGGCGCCACCTGCCGCGCGCGGGCCACATCGTTATCTATGACCGGTCGTGGTATGGCCGCGTGATGGTGGAGCGCATCGAGGGATTCTGTACCGAGCCGGAATGGCGCCGCGCGTATCAGGAGATCAACGACTTCGAGACGCAGCTCGACCGCGCCAACATCGGCGTTGTGAAGTTCTGGCTGCATATCTCCAACGAGGAACAACTTATACGCTTCAACGAGCGGGCGGCGGATCCCCATAGGCAGTGGAAGCTAACCGAGGAGGACTGGCGCAACCGCGAGAAGTGGGACGCCTATCGCGACGCCGTGGACTCGATGGTCGAGCGCACCTCCACCAAGCACGCGCCGTGGCACATCGTGCCCGCGAATTGCAAGCGCTCCGCCCGCGTGGAGTGCATGGAGATTGTCCTCGCGGCGATGCAGGATTCCATCAAGCGCCACGACGCCGCCAAGGCCAAGCCGTAGCCCGGATTTCCCACAAGCCTTTGGCTCCGGCATCGAACCATCCCGCAAACTGCGGTTTCCCTCCGTCTCGCCGACGCCGATGCGCCCCGGCACGCGGCGCGCCGACTCGTCGGCGGAACGACCTGATTTTGCGGGCGCTTAATCGCCTCGCCCGAAAGTTTATGAGAAACCCGGGCTAGCGCTTCGGGCGCTTGACTATACGCTTGGCCTTTGCCTCGCCCTCCCCCAGCTCCTTCTTCGCGCGC
>Ga0105049_10004424_pt1 | contig 16483 bp, 13 predicted proteins | sample MAT06_FD_78087 | JGI IMG/M metagenome (GOLD analysis project Ga0105049, IMG submission 78087) | Freshwater microbial communities from Lake Fryxell liftoff mats and glacier meltwater in Antarctica - MAT-06 | ecosystem: Environmental > Aquatic > Freshwater > Ice > Liftoff microbial mat | place... | reverse complement strand
TTGCTAGCTTAATTATAGGAATATTGCCTTTATTTTTTATCGATTTTCAACAGTTACTATTTCTTTACAAAAGCTGGCTGCACCTGCTTCGTTGGGATTATTCAGACAGTATTGGACTTTCCGTTCAGGGCTGGTTGCAAACTTGGTTTCACTTTAAACCAGCATCATTTCTAATTTTAATTGTAGGCATTTTTTCTTTAATTATTCCCATTTTTCAACATAATAAATGGAACTCTTTTCAATTTAAAATTAATTATTTAGCAGTTCTATTAATTTGGTTAGTAATATTTAACCACAAAGCAGAATCACCCACGTTTGTATTGGCATTTACAGGAGTTTTAATCTGGTATTTTACCAGCCAAAAAAGAAATTGGGAAACCCTTTTATTCTTAAGTGCATTTATTCTGGTAAGCCTCAGCCCTACTGACTTATTTCCTAGATATTTACTAAACAATTGGGTAAAACCTTATGTGCTAAAAGCCGTTCCTTGCATCTTAATTTATGCAGTATTAATTTATCAATTGCTCCGAAAAAACCAAGAAGTACTTCCAGCAAAATAAGTTGTGTTTGGGCGCCTTTCCAAAACACCACAAGCATTTATATTACATTCAAAATTCGAATGGTGTTTTGTAAACCGTGCTTTTCACTTCAACGCGGTAATCGGCAAAAAGCCTCATACCGGGTTTCCGTTGCAATCACTGCCGCGGGCAGTGGTGGTTGGTGGAATATTGGTTTAAAATTCTATAATTTGAGCCTTCTGAAAAATCACAAACACTTTATAATCAGTAATTTAAAAATATACGATAAGAATAAGTTTAAGGAATGTGTAAAATTTACCTAAGTAAATAACAAAAAATTGAATACGTTTATTTCCCTGTTTAATTTACTGTTAATCATACGTTCTGATAAATAGTTTAAACCACATTTAAATATACTTTTGACTTTATATACATGTTTTTTGGTTTCAATTTCTTTTATATTTTGGTTAAATATATTCCAACTAAGTAGCACCGCAAAAATACTACACACAAAATGGATGCGAGCTTTTTTATTCTTTCCATATCTTTTAGGTGCGTATCTTCCGAATTTAATCCGCTGCATTTAAATGCCTTAAACATAGTTTCGATTTGCCATCGCATTTTATAACACTCCTTAGCTAAATTTGCATTTTTAAATGAATTTAGAAATTGAAATTCCGCCACTCCTGTTTTTGACTTTATCATACTTGCAGATAGATAGATAGCAGGCAACTTTATTGATATTGACTATTTTACTGTAATGATTATATTGCCCAATTTTAAGCCAACTAAAAAGCCAAGTAGCTTTCACTTTTTTGCCATTTTTAGGCATTATAACATCAAAATTTTCTCTCATTCTGATATAATAAGTAATTATGTAAAATATTGGATATTCAAGTCATTCTGAACCAATAAATTCATGATCTGCTACTAAATTATCAATACTATTAAAACCAAAAAGATATTGATATTTATCCATTAAATGAATTCGCTCTTCAGAAAAAAAAAAGCAATAAATAATTCTTATGACACTTATCGGCAATTTAAAATTGAAAATATAAGTGGCGACAAGTTATCTATTTACTTTGCAAATTACACCAAGGAAAAATGAAATGCAACCTAAAGAAAGAACATTAGTATATTTGACTGAAAAAGATGAGCTTATTCAAGACTTGGACAAAGTAATTTACAAACGATGAAAAGAAATTCTACCGCTAAACAAAGGTTTGGCAAATTAAAGGCGTAGCGTTTCGTTGACAGTTTTGTTGTTAATTTTCTGAATTCTATAAAATTTAATATCATTGTAAAAATAAAATGTTAGTTAGAATTTTAATGCTATTATATTCTTCCATATTAATTTTCGTCACATCTATAATTGGGTGCTCTGAGCCCATTGCTAAAAAAGCAGAAAACAAAATTCCAGCGATAAACATTGAATCAACTAGAACTAAAGCAAAACAGGCAATAGAATTTTGTAAAGCTGAAAACTTCAATACAACATTTTGCATTTTAATTGATATGAATCTACATTCAGGAATAAAAAGGTTTTTAGTTTGGGATTTTAAAAAAGACACAATCTCAAATAGTTTTTTAGTTGGACACGGTTGCTGCGATAATCCTTGGAATAGAGATTTTTCCAAGGATAAGCCAATTTTTAGTAACGCAGATGGAAGCCATTGCTCTTCACTTGGTAAGTATAAAATTGGAGAAAGAGCATACAGCGATTGGGGAATTAATGTTAAATACGTTTTACATGGATTAGAACCTACAAACAATAATGCTTTAAAACGATACATCGTTTTCCATTCTTGGGAGGTTGTTTCAGATGAAGAAGTTTATCCAATTGGCACTCCCGAGGGCTGGGGCTGCCCTACAATTTCTAATAATAGCTTTAAAATTATTGATCCCTTAATTAAATCTAGTTCTAAACCAGTTCTTATGTGGATTTATAAATAGTTGCTACTGAATTAAAAGAAAATAGGAAACTCAATTTGTTTATTGAATTTTGAAAAGGGTAAAATGATGTTGGAAAATGTCAACTGTTTTACAAATAACGGAATTCATTTTGACTACTCGCGATGGTGATTTTTTTTCAAGGTTGACTTTGGAGATGAAAAAGTAACGGAAATATTACTTCAAATTTTGCCAATACCTTTGACACCGTTCTTAACATTAATGTAGGGACTAGAAAAATTTCTTGTTAAAAAAAACAACTAATGAAAATTCTCATCCTATCAACATTTATTGCATTATTATTTACGGGTTCTTTATTCGGCCAAGAAAAGAAGAGTTATATCAGCATTAATTCACAATTTAATGCAAAAGACGCCGCGTATTCCTTCAATTTAAACTATCCAAACCTAGATAGTGTAAGATGAAAATTAGTAAAATATTGGAAAAATCCTCTTAATAATTCAACAGGAAGTATAGTTTGGGTAAATAGAGAAATTCCTTACTTAGGTAAAGAATTGAGAGTTGTGCTTACAGACGGAATTTGTACAAAAAAAGCTTTCTCCTTGAAATGCGAAAGATTTTCAAATAAAAGGGAAAAATTAATAAACTTAAAAACTTAAATTTCCAATCAGTTTAGAAATACTAATTTAATCATTACGGATAAAAATGAAAAGAATTTAATTGATTCTGAAAAAGAAGCTTTATTAATTTTAAAACTCCTAGAAGGAGAATTGAAGCTAAGTAACAAAATTTAAAACATGAACTTCTTTGAAATAGAGTTTTAGCCTTTATTATCAAGTCTTCAATATAAAATTTTTCTCTATTTTAATTGAAATTAAATGATATCAAATTTAAATCATTATTACATTTTTCATTATCCACACTCATGGAAACTATTTTATTTCTATAACTGCTAATGGAAAAAGAAAACGGACAAAGCATTTTACAAAATATGAATAAAATTGAAACTATTAATTAACTTATAATAGCACGTTGATTTCAATTTAAAATACACTATTTTTCAATTTACTTTCAATTCAAATTACGCACATAGCGATAAATTGTTTTTCAAATATCTAATTGCATCTCAAATAAATCCAACCCTTCAGCCCAATAATCGTCTATTTTATGTATCAATCTAAACCCTAATTTCTCGAAAAATACATTAGCAAACTGAGACGTGCGTACCATAATTTTAGCAATACTTTTATTATCCTTTATCCTCTCAATACAATATTCGGAAGCAGTGCGACCTAATCCTTTTTGAACTGCATCAGGATTTAAAAATATCCACGTAATACTGCCTTCATTCTTAGTTGTTGAAATTTGAAAACCAATTCCACCTGCTATATTATTTTCATCAAAAATGGTAAAATACGTTTCAGAAAAACGTTCCAAATAATCTTCAAAATAGGCTAATTCTTTCAATGCGAAATAAGAAGGAATATTCTTTTTAAAAATTTCAATTAGTTCTTTTTTGTGGGCAGAAGAATAAGGTTTTATCATGCATAAAAATCGCCAAAGCGACCCGTAATAAATAACTTATCTCTTATTTCTTCCGCATTAATTTTAGCGCCATTATTTAATCCAGATTCAACAATGGCAGATAAAATTCTCGTTCCTCCGACAATTTCTTCTGCGGTAATCGCTGCTACAGGTTCAATATTAATTAAAGCATTAGTCAAATCTGCAAATAACCGTTGTGTTGCACTTTTGCCAACTTCTGCATAAATACGATTTAAATTTGTGAATTTTCCTTTTATCTCACCTTCAGTAAATATATCGATGCTAAATCCGTCTGAATTAATAACCAAAATTGCTTTAGTTAAATGAATACGAATGTTATTTCCGTCATTAGGAGTTATAGATGCCGCTATTCCATTTTTAAACTTTACGAAGGCAGATTCTACAAAGGGGTCGTTATCTACAAAAATTTCTTTTGAATCATACTTTTTATCAAAAGTACATAAGGCAGAAACGTAATCTATATCAACAGAATTCGCAAAATACACCATCAAATCTGTGGTATGAGGATGGCTCCATAATAGCATGTTGCGCCCGTATTCAAATGTTAAACTTTTTACTGTTCCATATTCTCCTGAAATGCACATTTCTTTCGCTTGTCGCATAATTGATAACGCTCTTCTTTGCGCCCCGTATACAATTTTAGCATCCGCTGCTTTAATCTTGTTTAATAAAAGTTGACAATCTTCAACACTTCTGCTCAATGGTTTTTCTACATAAAAGCCTTTTACTCCTTTCGCTAAAGCATATTCTATTATTTCCTGCTTCATATTGGTTCTAGTTGCAATAGAAATAATATCAGGTTTAATTTTATCAATTAATATTTTATACTCATTAAAAGTATTTTCGACCTTATATAATTCTGCGAATTTCTTTGTTTTCTCAGCATCAATATCGCACAAAGCAACTAGCTGCAAATGCTCATTACTCACAATAGATTCTGCATGAGAAATAGGATCCCAACCATTGCACAACATACCTTTAAATCTGCTTGTGGGCTCTGCTCCCATTCTTCCTAAACCAATAATTGCTGCTTTTAATTTCATATTATTCTATCCAATTTAATACTGTAGAAAATAGTTGATTTTCTCTTGATTCATAAACATGATATTGCTTTTCTAAATCTTTATAAGAAATTTCTGCACTTATTATTTGTTCAGAATGAATAATTCCTTTCTCTATTAAATTCAATATGTAAAATAAATTCCTTTCGATATTAAAACGCTGTTCATGCACTTCCATACTTTTGCTATTTAATGCTGAAAGGTATTTAATGGTAGTATTTTTCATATATAAATACTTCGGGTCTAATGGATTAAAATCTGGACTTTCTTCTCCTCTGCCTGGAAAACCAAGATTTACAATTGTTCCACCTTTATTTACCAATTGCATCGATAATAACCAATCATTCCATGTGTTTGAGGTATTAATTACAATATCAATTCCAACTTGATGTGTTATGTTTTTAATTGCTTCTATGGAAGATTCCGATTTCTTAAATAGTTGCAACCCTTCGTTCTCAATTGTTTCCTTATTATTTAATTGATTGGTTAAAACAAATGTATTCGCACCACTTATTTTACTCATTATTCCTGCGGTATAACCTAATACGCCTAAACCTATTATTCCCACATTGTGACCTGCGCGTAAAGCTCCTGTTAATGCGCTGTGAAAACCCAAGTGGTACAAATATGCCACACATGAATTTTTTATATGCTCTTTAGAAACTTTAATAATAAAATCTGATTCCTTGCATTTAAAATGACTTCTGTGCGATTGGAAATTCAAGAAATAATCGCCTACATCAAATTTAGAAACCGCTGCCCCTTTGTGAATTACCTTTGCAATATTGCAATATCCCGACACTCGTGGATATTGAGAAATATCAGCTCTAAGCGGTTGAAGACCAGTGTAAGCAGCAACTTCAGTTCCTGGTGAAATGGCAGTGTAGATTGTTTGGGCAATGATTTCATCCTCCAATAGTTCTGTTGGAGCTAGTCTTTCTTTTTTAAAATACAAATTTCGTGGACCTGACAATTCATAAATAAGCGCTTCTATTATTTCCATATTATTTCTTCAAAATGGGTGAAACCAAAATACATATTACTCCCATAATTTATGTTTTATTTGTTTTGAGCTTAAAGTCTTCCTTCTATAATTTCATTTACTATCAAAGGATCTAAGAGCGTACTAGTATCTCCTAATGCACTAATTTCTCCTTCTGCTACTTTACGCAATATTCGACGCATTATTTTCCCACTTCTTGTTTTGGGTAAACCACTTACAAATTGAATCTTATCTGGTTTCGCAATGCGCCCAATCATGGCTACCACACTTTCCAAAATATCGTCTCGCGTTTGATTGTTAGCATTATTTTCAAAATCAGCTAATATCACATAAGCATAAATTCCCTGTCCTTTTATATCGTGTGGATATCCAACAACAGCGCTTTCTATTACTTTCTTATTCTGATTGATTGCATTCTCGATTTCGGCAGTACCAAATCTATGTCCACTCACGTTAATAACATCATCAACCCTACCAATTATTCGGAACATACCATTGGCTTCCCTACGCGCTCCATCTCCTGTGAAATACAAATTTTTATAGGTAGCAAAATAATTAATGCGGCATCTTTCATGGTCTCCATAAGTTGTTCGAATCATAGATGGCCATGGAAATTTAATGCATAAATAGCCTTCTACATTGTTTCCTTCAATTTCATTTCCTTCACTATCTACTAAAACTGGCTGAATCCCTGGCAGTGGTAGGCCGGCATGGGCTGGTTTTAATTCAGAAATACCGGCCAAACCGCTTATCATAATTCCTCCTGTTTCTGTTTGCCACCAAGTATCAACAACAGGGCATCTTCCTTTCCCAACATGTGTATTATACCAATGCCAAGCTTCCTCGTTAATGGGTTCACCAACCGAACCTAAAACCCTGAGCGAATGTAAATTATAGGCAAGCACATGATCTACACCTGCTGCCATCAATGAACGAATTGCAGTGGGTGCGGTGTAAAAAATATTCACATTGTGCTTGTCTATAACTTGCCAAAACCTACCTGCATCTGGAAAAGTTGGAACACCTTCGAACATCAATGTAGTTCCTCCCGTCAATAAAGGACCATAAATGATATAGGTGTGACCTGTAATCCAACCAATATCTGCGGTACACCAATAAATATCATTGGCTTTGTATTGAAAAACATTTGAAAAAGTATAACCCGCATATACCATGTAACCTCCGCTACTATGCACTACCCCTTTTGGCTTTCCTGTGCTTCCGCTGGTGTAAAGTATAAACAATGGATCTTCACTGTCCATCTCAACTGCTTTGAATTCGCCGTTTACAAGTTGCACTTCTTCATGGTACCAGCTATCTCTGCCCAGTTTCATGTGAACGGGCCAGCCCAATCTGTCTACTACTAATATTTTTTCAATAGAAGAACACAATTCTACTGCCTCATCTACCACAGCTTTCACAGGAATTTGCTTCGCACCTCGATTCATTCCATCTGAGGTAATTACAATTTTACAAGTACTGTCGTTTATTCTATCTGCAATAGAATTTGCACTAAAGCCTGCAAACACAACCGAATGAATTGCACCAATTCTTGCGCATGCCAACACTGCAAAAGTTAGTTCAGGTATCATAGGCAAATAAATACACACCCTATCACCCTTTTTTACGCCCATATTGCTTAGAATATTGGCCATTTTATTCACTTCTCTATATAATTCTCTGTAGGTAAATGAAACAGATTTTTCTTTAATGTCATTCGCCTCCCAAATGAGCGCAATTTTATTCCCTTTTTCGGCTAAATGTCTGTCTAAACAATTCTCAGTAATATTTAATTTACCATTAATAAACCATTGAATATCAGGTTTATCAAAATTCCACACCAAGGTTTTATCCCATTTCTTTCTCCAGTCAAAATGCGAAGCAATCTCTTCCCAAAAAAGTTCGGGCTGTTCCACACTTTTTGCATATGCAGAAAGGTATTCTTCGTTAGTTTGGAGTTGAAAGTTCATGGTGTAGTATTAATTCAATTATTTATTCGGATAAATTTAAGCTTCTGCTAAAAACGGATACCTGTAATCTTTTACAGGAACTAATGTTTCTTTTAAGGTTCGAGGTGAAACCCAACGCAACAAATTAATCATTGAACCAGCTTTATCGTTTGTTCCCGAACCTCTGGCTCCTCCAAATGGCTGTTGTCCAACTACTGCACCTGTAGGTTTATCGTTGATGTAAAAATTACCTGCAGCATTTCTTAAGGCAACGGTGGCTTGCTCTACAGCGTATCTGTCTTGCGCAATTACTGCTCCAGTTAAAGCATAAATCGAAGTAGTATCTACAATTTTAAGCGTTGCCTCAAACTCATTAGCAGGATATACATAAATGGTGACGATTGGCCCAAATAATTCCTCACACATAGTAGTATAAAAAGCATCTTTTACCACCAAAACAGTAGGTGCAATAAAATAACCATCCGTTTTATCGTAAGTACCGCCAGCAATTACCTCTACATCAGGATTGGCGTGAGCTGCATCAATATAAGAAGCTAATTTATCGAACGATTTTTCATCGATTACCGCATTCACAAAATTGCTAAAATCGTCTACCGGCCCCATTTTAAAACTTTTTAAATCTGCCAGTAATTTTTCTTTCACTTTAGGCCAAATATTATCCGCAATGTAAACACGACTTGCAGCAGAACATTTTTGACCTTGATATTCAAACGCACCACGAGAAATTGCCGTAGCCGTTACAAGTGGATCTGCCGAAGCATGTGCAACAATAAAGTCTTTACCACCAGTTTCGCCTACAATTCTTGGATAGGTTTTGTATTTGTGAATATTGTCTCCAATGGTTTTCCAGATATTTTGAAAAACACCAGTAGAACCTGTAAAATGTATTCCTGCGAAATCTGGATGTGTGAAAATTACATTTCCGGCAGTTGGTCCACTTACAAACACAAGGTTAATAACGCCTGGAGGCACGCCCGCTTCTTTGAAAATTTCCATTAAAACATGCGCTGCATAAATTTGCGTATCAGCAGGTTTCCACACTACCACATTTCCCATCATGGCAGCAGAAGTTGGCAAATTGCCAGCAATTGCTGTAAAATTGAAAGGTGTTAAAGCAAATACAAATCCTTCTAGTGGTCTTTGCTCCAAACGATTCCAAATTCCGGGAGAAGATTCTGGTTGTTGCTTATAAATTTCTGACATGTATTGCACATTGTATCTCAGGAAATCAATGATTTCGCAAGCTGAATCAATTTCTGCTTGGTAAACATTCTTAGATTGGCCTAACATGGTTGCCGCATTTAATCGAGCACGGTAAGGACCTGCAATTAATTCTGCTGCTTTTAAAAATATGGCTGCACGATTTTCCCAAGCCATCATTTCCCACGCTTTCTTTGCATTTAAAGCCGCTTCAATAGCTTGCTTCACATGGGTTTCTTCCCCTCTAGAAAAAGTACCTAATACGTGATTCCTTTTGTGTGGTTGACGAAGTTGAATCTTATTTTCAGTATAAACAGATTCCCCGTTTATCACCATTGGAATATCTAATTCAATGCTTTGCAAGTTTGTTAACATTGCTTTTATCTCTACTCGCTCTGCGCTTCCAGGAGCATAATTCTTTATAGGTTCGTTTATTGCTTTGGGTATATTGAAAAAGCCTTTTAACATAAAATATAGATTTATTTTGGGTGCAAGTTAGAAAATCAATGATTATGTAAATTAAATGCTTGAAATCAAATTTGCTTTTTCTATTTTCGTGCAAGCAAATTGAACCAACCCAATGATTCAGACAATATTAGATTTCTTTGAAAAACAAACTTTCGGTGTATGTACTTGGATGGGCGATAAATTGCACCTTAAAACTGTGCAAATAAGACTATTTTTCATTTATGCATCGTTTCTAACTTTGGGTTCTCCCCTTGTTGTTTATCTGCACATGGCTTTTATTCTTCGCATCAAAGAATTCATTCAAAGTAACAGAAGCCGAGTTTGGGATTTATAAATCGTTATTTCACAATATGAAAAAATTACTCATCACAGGTAGCAATGGACTACTTGGACAAAAATTGGTATACGCCTGTTTGAGAAGAGGAAACATTCAATTAACAGCTACTGCAAGAGGAGAAAATAGGTTAATTACTCAAACGGGTTATGATTATTTCCCTATGGATATCGGAAATAAAGCCAATATTGATGATATATTTGATCGTGTAAAACCAGATGCTGTGATTCATGCAGCAGCAATGACTAATGTTGATGCGTGTGAATCAGATAAAGAAGGTTGCGTCTTACAAAATGTTACTGCTGTTCAATACATCGTTGAAGCTTGTAATAGACACAATGCGCATTTAATACATGTTTCAACTGATTTTATTTTTGATGGTGTGAATGGACCTTATGATGAAGAAGCAAAAGCAAATCCGATTTCATACTATGGATGGTCTAAAGCAAAGGCAGAAGAAATCGTAATTGAAAATTCCAAAGATTGGTCCATTTTAAGAACCATTTTAGTGTATGGTTTAGTAGATTACATGAGCAGAACGAATGTTGTTTTATGGGCAAAAGGTGCATTAGAAAAAGGAAATCCTATAAACGTTGTTGATGACCAATTTAGAATGCCCACTTTAGCAGAAGACTTGGCTGAAGGATGTTTACTGGCATTTGAAAAGCATGCCAATGGAATTTTTAACATCAGTGGTAAAGATTACATGAGTGTCATAGAATTGGTAGAACGTGTAGCCGATTTTTATGGTTTAGATAAATCTATTATTCAACGTGTTTCTTCATCAACATTAAACCAACCGGCAAAAAGACCACCTAGAACAGGCTTTACGCTAGATAAGTCTATTCGTATTTTAGGGTACAACCCTCGAAAATTTGAAGATGGACTTGCCATTTTAGACCAACAATTAAAAGCCGCAACAAGGTAATAATCTGCATTTTGAACGAAAAAATAAATACGCTTTTTGCGCCACTCATAGCTTTTCTAGAACACATCATTTTTTGGGATCCATTTAAATTTCTTGGTTTTAACATTGGAGCTCCCATGCCAATCATTGTTCTGTGGTTAATTGCGGGAGCTATTTTTTTTACATTAAAAATGCGTTTTGTCAACTTTAGGTGTTTTAAGTTAGCGATTGACTTGGTTCGTGGTAAATATGACAAACCAGAAGATAAAGGAGAAGTTACCCATTTTCAAGCATTGGCTACAGCCCTTTCTGCAACCGTCGGCTTGGGAAACATTGCTGGCGTTGCAGTTGCCATTTCAACGGGAGGTCCGGGTGCTACATTTTGGATGATTGTTGCAGGTTTATTAGGAATGACCTCTAAGTTTACAGAATGCACATTAGGTTTAAAATACAGAAAGATAAACAGTAAAGGCGAAGTTTCGGGCGGACCGATGCACTACATTCCTATTGCATTTCAACGCATTAAATTACCCAAAACAGGAAAAGCTTTTGCCATTCTATTCTCCATATTATGCGTAGGTGGTTCTTTTGCTGGTGGCAATATGTTACAATCGAATCAAGCATTCGCTCAATTAGAAGTGCAGTTTCCTATGCTCAACGGTTATAATCTGTGGATTGGAATAGGGATGGCAGTTTTAACAGGTTCTGTAATCATAGGTGGTTTGCATTCTATTGCCAGAGTTGCAGAAAGAATTGTTCCATTTATGGCAATTTTATATGTGTCTTGTTCTTTATTCATCATTTTTTCTAACATAACTGAAATGGGTGCTGTAGCCAAACTTATCTTCTCTGAAGCTTTTACAGGTACAGCAGTTAAAGGCGGCTTTTTAGGAGTGATGATTATTGGCTTTAGAAGAGCCTGTTTTTCTAATGAAGCTGGAGTTGGTTCCGCATCTATTGCGCATGCAGCAGCAAAAACAAGCGAGCCAGTGAGTGAAGGAATCGTTGCGCTTTTAGAACCATTTATTGACACCGTTGTAATTTGCACAATGACAGCATTAGTAATTGTTTTTACTGGGCAATACAATGCTGGTAGTATTGAAGGAACGGCGCTCACTTCAAGAGCATTTGGAAGCGTTATTTCTTGGTTTCCAATGCTGCTTACAATTGCAGTTTTCTTGTTCGCATTTTCTACCATGATAAGTTGGTCATATTACGGATTGAAAGCATGGACTTGGTTATTTGGAGAAACCAAAATCAGCACCTTATCTTATAAAGCTTTGTACTTAATCTGCACTGTTTTAGGTTGCGCCTTAAGTCTGAAAGCAGTTACTGATATTGGAGATATGATGATTTTATCTATGGCATTTCCGAATATTATTGCCTTATTCATATTGTCTGGTGAAGTTAAAGTAGATTTAAATAAGTACTTACTTAAATTGAAGAAGCCGACTTTAAGGGCAAATTTATAATTTTAAAAGTTACTAAAGCATTTGTAAATAATGGATTCATTAAATTAAACGTTTAATAAACGATTATACACGTTTATTATAAGGTTGATTTAATAAGGAGCATGTACTTTCATCAAAAAAATAACAGATGAAAAGTATTATAAAGGAATTTCTAACCTTCTCTTATACAGAAAAAAGAGGCATTCTTATGCTTTTTTCTCTGATACTTTTAGTGCAAAGCATAAGGATTGCTTTGCCCTACTTTGATACAGAAATGGATAAATTTAGCAATGAAGAATTGCAATTTATGGGCAAATGGATGCAGCAAATGGAGCAACTTAAAATGGCTGAAATTCAAGAACAAAAAAAATCAAAGAATAGCGTTCTTCCAGCTTGCTTTCCATTTAATCCCAACTCAATTAATACTGCAGATTGGTTGAAACTTGGATTTTCGGAAAAAGAAACCAGCTCTATTCAAAAATTTAAGAGTAAAGGTGGGAAATTCATTTTCAAAGAAGACATTAAAAAACTGTATTGTATCAACGAAAATAAATATGCTCAGTTAGAAAGTTGCATCTCACTTCCAACAAAAGAAAAAAATGCGGAAAACAAAACCTTCACGAATTGGAAGTTTAAACGGGAAACAAAGGAAGCTCGCAAAATCACATTAATAGAGATAAATGCAGCGGATACAATAGATCTTCTCGCTTTAAAAGGAGTTGGAAAATACTGGGCAAAGAAAATTTGGTTCTTCAAAGAAAGATTAGGTGGAATTTATTCGGAAGAACAATTGCATGAAATTAAAGGAATGAACGACACTATGTTTTACAATATTCAATCTCAAATAAGAATTGATACGCAGCTTATTGTTAAAATCCCAATCAATACATGTTCAGCAGAGGAACTGCAAAAACACCCATATTTTTGGTATGGAATAGGAAAAGCAATTGGGAACTATAGAAGCAAACACGGGGCTTTCAAAAGTTTGGTAGAAATTCAAAATATTTATGCGGTGAAACCAGAAATATTCGAGAAATTGCGGCATTATTTGGTTTTAAAATGAACATTCAAGAAAAAATAAAAAATACTATTAGAGATGTACCTAATTTCCCAAAACCGGGAATTATGTTTAAAGACATTACTCCAATTTTAGAAAATCCATTGTTGTGCCGTGAAATAGTAAATGAACTTTGTGCACCATTCGAACGCTACAACTTAAATGCAGTGGTTGGTGTAGAAAGCCGCGGATTTCTTTTCGGAATGCTCATCGCTCAATATTTCAATATTCCATTTGTTCCGGTGCGTAAAGCTGGAAAATTACCTTACGAAACCATTCAATATTCATACGATTTAGAATATGGTTCTGCAACAGTTGAAATGCACATTAACACCATTCAAAAAGATTGGAACGTTTTAATTCATGACGATTTATTGGCAACTGGCGGAACTGCTGGCGCTGCCGCTGAACTCATACAAATGCAAGGCGGTAACATTGCAGGTTGCTCCTTTTTGGTGGAATTATCTTTCTTAAATGGAAGAAGCTTTTTGGAAAAATACACCAATCAAATTGTTAATTTGGTAGAATATTGAAAAAAATTTGGAACATATTTCTAGGGTGGATGCTTCTTGCAAATGGAAGCTTCTCTCAAGGAATTGCTCCATTTTCCTTCAGATACGATGCGAGCATTCCAGTAAAACTATCACCAACAGGAAATAATTTAAAAAATGCTTGGGCAGGAGGAAATAATGCACCTCAGTTTTCTTCTATTCATTTAAATAATGATGAAATTCCAGATTTAATTCTATTTGATAGAAGTGGCGAAAAATTGCTTACTTACATTGCAACGGGCAGTAATTTTGAATTCGTGTATGATCCATTTTACGAATCGTTCTTTCCTAAAATGCAAGATTGGGTTTTAGCAAAAGATTACAACGGCGATGGTTTAAACGATTTATTTACTTCCACAGGAAGCGGAATTGCCGTTTATAAAAACACACAAACAACTGCCGGAATTCCACAATTTGAATTGGTAAAAGATTTAATTTATTCTGAATATGGAACTAATCTGTTAAATCTTTTTGTAAGTCAAGCAGATTTACCAGCAATTAATGATGTAGATGGCGATGGCGATTTAGACATTCTAACATTCTATATTCTTGGTACTTGCATGGAATACCATCAAAATTTATCTGTTGAGCTTTACGGAAATAAAGACAGCTTAATCTTCAAAGAAGCCTCAGACAATTGGGGAAGATTTACCGAGGCGGGTTCTACCAATTCCATTCAAATAAATGATAGTTGCGACCGCTCTGGATTTACAAATTTCAGGCATTCAGGATCCGCTCAATTGGCCACAGATATTGATAATGATGGTGATGTGGATTTAATTTTGGGAGATGTTTCTTATCCAGAATTGCTTACTTTAATTAATCAACCTATAAATGGAACAGCTGTAATCATTGATTTTCCAGCGAATTATCCTGCACAATACGCTGATTTTAGAATCAATATATTTCCAGCTCCGTTTGAAGTTGATGCAGATAATGATGGGGATTTAGATTTATTGATTGCTCCTAACACCGAAAATCAAAGCATTAATTTTGGAAGAACCTGCAAAATGTATCCTACAGTTTTAGGGAACTTCAACTTTACAGGTGCAGAAACGCCATTTCTTACCGACCAACAAATTGATATTGGGCGTGCAGCCTATCCTGTTTTAGGAGATTTAGACAACGACGGTGACTTAGACTTAATTCTAGGAAATTATGGAGAATTTGAAAGTTCAGGTGTAATTGGTGTGGATGGCAATTATCGCGGCGCGCTCTACTTATTTGAAAATACAGGAACTGCATCACAAGCTGAATTTGTATTGAGAAACAACAACTTAGGAAATCTCAGAAATTTAAATCTTAAAAACTTAAGTCCAACGATGGCAGATATTTCTGGCGATGGAAAATTAGATATCGTCTTTGGAACATTATTCGGTACTATCTATTATTTGAGAAGCACCCCTACTCCATTCAATTTTGAAGTGGTAGATGGCATTTTTAACTCAATTCCACCTATAAATTATGTAACACCAACCTTTGCAGACCTCAACAACGACAACAAAAAAGATTTAATTTTAGGAGGAAAGCCCGGGAACTTCACCTATCACCTGAATAACGGAACGGCTAATAATCCTGCATTTAATTCTTCACCCAACAATGCTTTTTGGGGAGCTGCTGAAACCATCAATGAAAACATCAGCAATTTTGGCTATAGCAGTCCTGTACTTATTGAAAAAAATCAAGGGCTCTATTTATTTTCTGGTTCCGAAGAAGGAAAGATTTTTATTTGGGAAATAAATGTTGCAGACATCAATGCTCCATTTGCATTAATAGATTCTACATTTTTAAATATCGACCCAGGAACTTATGCTGCACCCGCTTTTGGTGATTTAAATAACGATGGATTTATAGATATGATTATTGGAAATAAAAGAGGAGGAATTAATTTCTACAAGGGATTAAATCCATCTTCAATCAAAACAGTAGCTTCTGAAAATCAACTTAATATTTACCCAAATCCTGCAACAACAACCATCCGAATTAAAAGCAATAATAAAATTGAAAGCATAACAATTACAGACCTTTCTGGAAAATTAATTCAACAAGTAAATACTATTGATACCTCTGATTTTTATCAATTAAATACTGCACATTTAGTAAATGGTTTTTATTTGATTCAGGTAAAAACGGATGTAGGTATTTCAGCAGGAAAATTAGTTATTCAAAAGAACCTCTAAAAAGTCAGATATTAGGGCGAACAAGAAATTAAAAATGCAGCATACAATCATAAATAATACTTATAACCCTGGAATTTTTAAATTTTTATCTGCCAATTCAGAAGCTTGTTTAATTCTTTTGTTTCTTGTCTCTGACGTTTTTGCTAATTTAATCCATCGTAAAATAAAGCGCTTGCTCGAAGCACCGAATGCATTAAAATTAATCAGTGCATTTTGATACGATTGTAATTCTATAATAAAATCTGTTGGTAAAATTAATGCATCAACATCATTCATAAAATCCCAAAGACCTTTTTCTTTTGA